>Ga0105239_10009415_pt1 | contig 11012 bp, 11 predicted proteins | sample KBSC44metaG_FD_92761 | JGI IMG/M metagenome (GOLD analysis project Ga0105239, IMG submission 92761) | Corn rhizosphere microbial communities from Kellogg Biological Station, Michigan, USA - KBS C4-4 metaG | ecosystem: Host-associated > Plants > Roots > Rhizosphere > Soil | place: Michigan, USA...
CAGGTTGCAAAGGCTCTCCGAGTGATTTCACATGGCCTTTGTCACTGAGATCCTTAAGCCAGGTCATCCATTTGGCCGTTTTCTTCTGCATTTCCTCTGGAGATGCAGGTAGTTCGTAACCCCGATAGAGATAAACAAATTCAGTCATAGTAGATTAATTTAGTCGTCCAGTGCTCCCATGGTCACATTGACGGTCGTTCCCATCATCGCGCTTGCCTTATCGGAAGCCATAAAGGCCGCTACATCCGCCATCTCTGCGAGTGTCAGGAAGCGATTGGGATGGTTCATGCCTGCAAGATAGCCTGAAAACTGTTCCCAGGTTACTCCCAATGTATCGGCCCTGCTTTCAAATATTTCCCTTATTGTCTCTGTCTCCGGCATTGCGTGCGGCTGCAGACCGACCACGCGGATGCCCTGAGGCGCGAGTTCCTTGGACAGGTATCGGGTAAGCGCCTCCTTGGCAGCCTGTGACGGACCATAACCTCCGTTTGGCGTGCTTATTCTTGCGGGAGGCGCAGTAACGGTCATGATCACTCCGGATCTATTCGGGAGCATGCGTCTTGCCGCCAAACGCGCAGTCAGAAAGTATGACGTGGTATAGCTCGCGATCGGCATGGAGAATTGTTTAAGATCCATATCGACCAGCGATGGCCCCAGATACCTGGCAGGCGCATTCCCCATCGCATTGAACGAAATATCGATACGGCCAGCCTTCGCCACTACGGCCTGCAGATGCCTATCTATAGCCTGCTCATCGAGTGCATCAACCTCCGCGGCCTCGGCAACGCCGCCAGCCGACACGATGTCCTTTGCAACCGCCGCCACAGGCACCAGGCGCCGCCCGGTAAGAAAAAGCCTGGCGCCTTCGCGCGCGAAAGCACGTGCAACAGCGCCGCCAATTCCGCCGCCTGCCCCATAGACCACGGCCACTTTGTCTTTCAATTCATTCATAATCTTTTTTTTAATGTTGAGAAATTATACGTGAGCCCTTCACGCTCTATAACCAAGACGTATTGGTTTACATTTCCGGACATTTCTTGGACATTTTATTTCCACTTAACCCTACAGCTCTAAGATTCCGAAGAACCATCTCAAAAGGGTAGTTTACTGGCAAAAGGACAAAAAGTCACGTGAGCAGCTTTCCAAATGAGTGTATCTCAGCTCCTCCTGAACGAGGCAGCGTAAATTTCTAATACGAATCGCCTAATGACTGATATTTCAGTCATTTTGTACTTTTTTTGACCGAAATATCGGTCAATTAGAATGAGTAGCAAGAAAACAATACTGTTACCCCCTGCCGAAAAGATCTTAAAAGAGCTGGGTGAGAATATCAAGCTGGCTCGCAAGCGCCGTAGACTTTCCGTAATGCAGGTGGCAGAGCGGGCAGGAATTGCCCGATCTACACTTCAGTTGATGGAGAAGGGCTCCCAAGGCGTGGCAATAAGCGCTTATCTGCAGGTACTTTTTGTCCTGGGTCTGGAGAAAGACTTGCTTTTGGTAGCTGCAGACGACCCATTAGGAAGAAAACTGCAGGATGCCGGTTTATTAACAGGTGGAAAGAGGAAATCGTGAGTATGGCAAAATCGATAATTCATATAAAGCAAATACTGGTATACGCCGACTGGAAAGATTTAGGTAGTACCGCATTGATGGAAACCTTGCAGGCCGAACGGGTGAGAGGCAAGGAAATTTTTTCCTTTTCCTACACCAAAGAATGGCTGGAAAAAGGACCTGCTTTGGTATTGGATCCTCATCTGGGTCTTTATTCCGGTCCCCAATATAGTCGTGATGAAAGACCCAACTTTGGTATATTCCTGGATTCCACATGGTGCAAGATCAGATAATGATCTGGAAGTGTTATGGCGCAGGATTGTATTCAATATCTGCGTAAGCAATAGCGATGACCATCTGCGCAATCATGGATTTTTGCTGACACCAAAAGGGTGGTTACTCTCACCCGCGTTTGACATCAATCCAATTCCATTGTCAACCGGACTCCATCTCAATATCTCCGAACAAAGCAACGCTCTCGATCTGGACCTGGCACGGGAGGTGGCGGAAAAGTTTCGGATGAATAAAAATTCAAGGGAGGATATTATCACCAAAGTTATTAATGCCGTCGGTCGTTGGCGGGAAATTGCCGCGAGGATAGGAATTTCCCGCAATGAAATCCGGTCCATGGAGTCGGCATTTATTTCTTAATTTTAGTAATTATGTTTTCCTATCCTAAATATCAAGGTGATCTTTCTCTTAGTGTCTGGATTTCTCTTTTCGCGAGGTCTACTACTAAACCAAATTAGTTCGTTATCAACTATTGTCCCCCCGTTAAAACACCCATTTTTGATTAAATCAACGACATTAGTGAAAACACTGTCAGTTGTTTCTTCAAATTTTAGTAAGTTCGGTGAGTTAGGATTGTTAGGTTAACATGCAAACCACATAAAAATGAAAACTCTGATTTTTATAAGTTTCGTCTTGACTGTAAGTTCTTTCCACTTTCAACCCAAGCAAATTTTCTATAGAAACGGCAGAACTGCCTGGAATGGAACTTCTGCCTACTATGACAACGGCAGAACTGCTTGGAATGGAACTTCTGCATACCATGAAAATGCCAGCACTGCCTGGAATGGGACTTCTGCGTACCATGACAACGGCAGCACTGCCTGGAATGGAACTTCTGCCTACTATGACAACGGCAGAACTGCTTGGAATGGGACTTCTGCATACCATAAAAATGGAATCATTGCCTGGAATGGAACTTCTGCGTACTATGACAATGGCCAAATATTAACCGGAGCCTTAAGTGCCCAAATTCAGAATGTCACATTGCATGATTTAGAATTAAGTGAACTTGAAATTTCTGATAAGATCAAATTATTAACTAAAACCTTTAATAGCAGAGTCTATGTTGTAGGGTTGAAAATTCAATTATCAGAAAAAAATTCAATTTTAATCAATAAAGAAGATAAATTGACGACAAACATCATCCAATTACATAAGGATATTCATTTTGAAGCAGTGAATAAGAAAGCAAGATTATCAATCCTTGGGCAAAAGGTCCTGTGACATAGGGAACTAAAAGCTCAATCACATATTCGGATAATTTCATGATTACGACGTCCAACCTTGAATTCCATGCTTTGAAAGGTGGCGATAGTCGTGTTGCTTTTTATCAGAAATGAACATGCCGTATGCAATTACGTTATCCGGCGAAGACGGATTGTATTCGGTATCATCAATTAGGCCGATTGAATAATAATTTACTTCGCCGATAATTTTAATGGGGTACAAGCTATTGCTTCAAGTTTACTTTGTAAGGAATTTTCAGATATGAAGGCTGTTTATCCCTAAAGCTATCCTGAAACCAAGCTCGAAAAGTACATTCGGATTATGGTCGGTTGGATTATAACCTACCTGAATCCAGTAGTAAGGCTCTTTTACCGTTGGCCGCCCTGAGATAATCATAGACACGCCTTTTTTTATGAATGGTAAACCGCCAGAATTATATGGATTTTTTGAATTTTTAGAAGTTCCATAAATAAGTTTCAACCCATCCCTTTGGGTCGACAGATAATCTTAATTGTTGAGTACACTCGACCGCTCGAGATATACCTTCGACGGATAATAGACAAAGAAACAGGTCCCCTGCTTGATCACGGGTATGATCTTCGAGCTCATATCGTCGGGGATCGCGGGACAGCCGTAGGTCGTCCCCATCACTCCATATTTCTTCAGGATGCGGGTGCTCACATACGAGGCGCCGTGAATGACGATATTCCTGCTGCCGGCCATGTCATTGAAGCCCCTGTCCATGCCGTCGATACGGAGGGAGAGACCGTTGTCGCCGTAGTAGGCTTCGCGGGTGACATAGAAGCCGAGGCTGCTTTTATAAGAGTTGCGGCGGTTGGAGAACGAGCAGGCATATTCGTTGCCCGAGTTCATGCCGTGGGCGACATAGGTGCGGTAGAGTAGTTTCTTATTGAGCACGTCGACGACGTACAGTCTTTCTTCGCTGGAAGCCTGGCTGAAATCACAGATCGACAAGATAGTCGCTTTCTGAAGACGGTGTCTTCTGCGGAGCCGGTCATAGCCGATATAAGCATATTCAAATGCTTCTTCGTTGAGGCCGGCGGCATCGAGGTGCATTTCCTCGTAGATGCTGATCGCGGTGCGGAGGGCCTTGTTGCGTTCGATCGCTGCGCGGACGAGCCGTGCATGGGCGTTGTTCCGGTTGCGGATGAATGTCCGGGTATGAATGGCGGCTCGGGCGTGGATGGCGGCGCGGGTGGCGGCGCGGGCCAGATCCGTATTAGCGGCTACGCGCGAACAGGTGGTGATAAGAATTATTATCAAGGTGGTAAACCTGACAAGAGAGCCTTCAAGAGTTTTCATTGCGGGTACATTTTAGGAATTAATCTAAAACCCGGTTTTTCAACAAGATAAATTTAGGAGTGGGCCCAGGGCCAGCCAACGGAATTAAATGGAGGACTTTCGAAAGGAAGATTGGGTACGTTGTGGCTTTACGGGAGATCGGATTCTGCGGTGAGACTGTAAAAATAATATCTGAATTTTAATTATGCAATAGGAGGTGAGAAAAAGCGGATAGTGCGATTTTGTCTACCTTTAGTATACCTAAAAGACTGAGCTATGCCCACTCGTATTAACTGGGCCGAGGCAATCCGCCCACTGCTGAACAAGTACAAAAACAAGAAACATCCCCTTGACTATCATAACGTTTACCAGCTATTGGTGATGGTCGTCCTATCCGCACAGAGCACCGACGACGCTGTCAATAAGATCGCCCCGCAACTCTTCGCCACCTTCCCGGATCTGCAGACCCTGGCGCAGGCCTCCCCCGAAGGACTATGGTCCTATTTTACCCGCATCCGCAACTTCGCCCACAAGGCAAAATGGCTGACGGACATCGCCCGGCAGCTGAGGTCCAACGACAAGATACCCCTGACCATGGACGAGCTGGTGAAGCTGCCCGGCATCGGCCGGAAATCGGCAAGCGTCATCCTGCGAGGGGCGGGGCAACCACCGGAGGGGATCATTGTGGACATCCATGTGGTCCGAGTGGCGCCGAGGCTGGGAATCACGAAAGAGGAAGATCCCAAAAAGATCGAGGAGGGACTGATGAAGATCCTGCCGCGCGACGAGTGGGATGCAGGAATGGCGATGTCTTTTCTGGGACGGGAGATCTGCAGGCCGGAGCCGCTTTGCGAGATATGCCCGATGAATGGGGTTTGTATGTATTATGCAAAATTGACGGGGGCAGCGAAGAAAGGCCCATCGGCAAAGCCAAAGAAAACAGCAGCGAAAAAAAGTCCGGCCGCGGGTTCCCGGAAAACCGCGAAAAAAGGCCCGGCCGCAAAACCAAAGAAAACCGCCAAAAATGGTCCGGCCACAAAACCAAAACCCAAACCCGCCGCCAGGCCAAAAGGTAAAAAAGCGACATAACTCCGGCGATCCTGGCCAATTAATTGTTGAGGTCGTATTTTATGTTTACATTACACTGTAACATAAGCCCCTAAACAATGAATAAACCTGAACCACCGGGATCAGGTAAAGCGTCATCGACCGTTGTTGACATTACCCCCCTATTGCAAGTTCTCGGGTATGTACACCCACTGAGTCCGGGTGCAGAAGCCTTTTTGCGTGAACACGTCATTTCGGTCTCGGCGAGAAAAAGAAAGCTGCTTTTAAAGGAAGGAACCATTTGTAATCACATCTATTTTATTGTAAAGGGAGCAGTCCGCGGTTTCCGGCGGGAAGGACAAAAGGATATCACTACCTGGATCGTGATCGAGAACGAGCTGGTAACCTCTATTTTCAGCCTCGATAACCCCGCCCCTTCCTTCGAGAATATCCAGGCGCTGGAGAACAGCGAGCTGCTGGCCCTCACATACGACGATCTCGGTCAGCTATACGAACGTTTCCCCGAATTTAACCTGATCGCCCGCAAACTGCTACATCGCTATTACGCCGACGCAGAGAAAAGGGCCTTTATTGCCCGCCTGACAAAGGCCGAGAACAAATACCGGAATTTCCTGATGATGCACACATCGCTGGCCAACCGGATCCCCCTCAAATACATCGCCTCCTATCTGGGGATGACGCTCGAGACCCTGAGCCGGGTCCGCAAAAGATTCAAGCTAAAGGTAGAGACGCGTTAGCCGCGCGGGCAGCCCTGCCGTCGGCTCAGCCAAATTCTCAATTGTATCCCGGAGTCTGTTTAAAGGCTGCATTATTATACGTCTTGCTTAGGTCGATCTCGGACTGGGGCACCGGCCATAGCGTATCGCGCAGCGGGAAGGTCCGAAGCGCGCCGCTGGGGTCCTTTATCGTAGGCATGATGACCCTGTCGAGCTTCCACCGTTTGAGATCGAAATACCGTTGTCCTTCGAGAGCGAGTTCGATCCTGCGCTCGTGCCGGATACGAGTGCGCATCGAATCCTGGCTAAGACCCGCGGGTAAAGGCGGCATATTGACACTCGGACGGGCGCGCACGGCGTTGACCGCACTATAGACGCTGGTATCCGGGCCTACCAACTCGTTCTGCGCCTCGGCATACATAAGCAATACCTCTGCATAGCGCAGGTAAACCCAGTCCTGGTCGCTCTGGGTGCCGATAACGGTAGCGCGCGTAGAGTCGACACCCTTCTTGTTCAGGAATCCCGCCGATGCGCCGATGGCGGCGGGTACAAAGGGAATCCCTCCTTTATACAATACGCCGGGGACAAGTACAGTCGCCAGCAGCCGGGGGTCGCGGCGCTGGTACGGGTTGGATGGGTCGTACAGCGGAGAGGACGTGATCGGCAGTCCATCCGTGCATTCGTAGTCATTCACCAGGTAGTTCAGTGGCTGAAAGCTTGAGCTATAGGTATACAGATAGTCGGCCGGGCTATACGCATTGGGCACCTGGTAGCGGCCGGAGAACATGATCTCCGGATTATTATTTTGACCGGGCTTCAGGAAGAGCCCGCGGTAGCCGCCGGTATAGAGGCTGAACTTGTTCTCGGTCATGATCGTTTGGGCCGTTGCCGCAGCGTCCTGCCAGTCCTGTAACGCAAGATCGACTTTCGCGATATAGCCCAGGGCGGTTCCCCGCACTACATGTCCGCCATAAACTGTATTCGGCAGGTTGGCCGCCGCAAAATTGAGATCGCTCAGTATGGAATCGATCACCACTGCCTTAGGTGTCCTGGGCAGCCGATAACTGGCGGAGTCCTTTCCCAGCGGACGAAAAGAAAGGGCCACGTCGCCATACAGCTGTGTCAGAAGAAAATAATAATAGCCCCGGATAAATCGCACCTCCCCGACATACCGTTTCATTGTAGCGGCATCCAGCGGAACAGTCCCGATATTGGCCAAAAAAGTATTGCAAGCCTGGATAGCCTTATATGGCGTGTTGTAGGCGTCGGACTGGATAAAGCCCGTCGTCGCTTCGATGGCGCCGGTTGCGATCGTTCCGAATGCGCCGCTGTAGGCGTTGTCGGTCAGCGTCTCCCAGTAAGGTGTACCCGATCCCCAGCCCTGACCCGTGTTGGTCGAGCTGGTATAGTTGTACCCCTGGATCAGATAGCTATACACGGCAGTCAGACCCGCATCGGCGTCTGCCTGCGTCTTCCAGAAGCTGCCATCTGGGATCTGGTCGGTCGGGTTCTTGTTCAGGAAATCTTTGCTGCATCCCGCGAGCAACAGGAATGGGAGAAGTCTGATGATATTTGGGAATAACATAGTTGTAAGGTTTTTAAAAGACGGCTTTTACACCAAAAGAAAATACCTGATTCTGCGGATGCACGACAAAACGGACGTTGCCATTGCCCACCGCCCTCTCAGGATCGAGTCCAGGGAACTTCGTGAACGTGACAAGGTTGTCGCCTGCAAAATAGATCCGGAGACTGCTCATCGCCAAACGTTTGACCACTGCTGCCGGGAATGTATACCCGAATTGCACGTTCTTGATCCTGAGGAAGGAGGCGTCTTTAAGATAGTAGGTGGAGGCGGTGCCGATATTGCTGCTGGCATTGCCCTGTCCGGTGATATAGATCAACGGCATTGTCGTGCTGTGGTTTTGCGGCGTCCAGGCGTTCAGCCATTCGCTGGTGGGCGGCGATCCCTGGTTAAAGGGCTGTATGCCCCAGCCGCTGGCGTACTGTTTCTGGCCATATGAGCCATATAGGAACACGACGATGTCGAAATTCTTCCATGAAGCGTTGGCATTGAATGAATATTCGAATTTGGGAAATACGCCCGGGACGATGACCCTGTCGTTGGCGTTCACGCTATCGTTGCCGTCGATGTCCTTGTACTTCATATATCCTGGCTGAGGGTTGTACTGCTGATTGGGAGATTTCTGGACGTCCTCTGCCGACTGATAAATACCAACCCACTGGAGCATATAAAAGCTGCCAAATGGCTGACCTTCGATATTGATCGTATTGTTGGTGGTTACCTGAGGCGCACCAAACCTCACGAGGGTATTCTTGTTGGCCTGGATATTACCCCCAACGGAATAGCGTACCTGCGCTATATTGCCCGAGTATTGGACGGAGGCTTCGATACCGGTGTTCCGCATCTTCCCGTTGTTGATCGTGGCCGGCGTGAGTCCGATATAGGCGGGGATATTGGGTTGGTAGAGGATATCATAGGTGAGCTTGTTGTACCAGTCGATCGTCAGGGACAGCCGGTTGAGCAGCGTAATATCCGCGCCAAAGTCTATCACGCGGGTCGTCTCCCATTTTATACCCGGGTTCTTCAGGCCGTTCTGCGCCAGACCGGTGTTCAGGGTATTGCCTGAAAAAGAATAGGCATATTGGGTATTTCCGTTGTAGGAGTTCGTGGTAGTGTAGGTATACTGGTAGGGGTAGTTGGAGATGTTTTGATTACCCAGCCGTCCCCATGAGCCGCGGAGCTTAAGATTAGTGAGCCAGGAGACGTTGTCGAGAAATTTTTCTTTTGTCAGCACCCAGCCCGCGGACACCGAAGGGAACAGCCCCCAGCGATTGCCCGGCGGGAAACGGGATGACGCATCATATCTCGCATTCGCTTCCAGCAGATATTTTTCTTTATAGTCATAGTTAAGTCTCCCGTAGAATGACCGAAGCGACCATTCCGAAGAGGTACTATTCGCCACCTGTGAGCCGGCAGGCCCGGCATTCAGCTCCTGGGCCAGATTGCTTGCAAACGGAGTATTGCGGGTCCCTACCAGTATCTGCCCTTTGTTGTATTCGATCTGTGTACCGCCCAGGACCTTCAGACTATGATCGCCGATCGTCCGGTTATAGGTCAACTGCGTATACCCGACGGGATAGACAGTAGTGGTGTCCGTGATTATCTCGCCCTGGCCGTTGACGTCCAGCGTCCGTTCGGGTGCGTCATTTGGACCCGCGAACCAGTTATACTGATTGATGACAGGCTTGAAATCGTAGATCTTGTTGTAGTCGAAATTAAATCCGCCGCTGGTCCTCCAGTCGAGTCCTTTCAGCAACCGGACGTTAAGATAAAGGCTGCTCTGGATATAATATTCGTTGTTGTTGACCAGGGCGTTCTCCGCGATGGCCACCGGGTTTTTATTGGGTGTCTGAACGCTGGGGAATACAGAGTTGACATAGCGTCCGCTGCCGTCGGGGAGCTTGGGGCCGTACATGGGGGATTGGGATAGGTCCGACAGGAACATGTCCTGGCTGCCGCGGGAGGCATAGAGGCGTTTGCTATAGTTCATCGTCAGGCTGCCGCCAAAGGTCACGTTGTCGTTGATCTTCGAGGTCAGATTGATCTGCAGGTTGTATTTCTTGTAGGAGAAGCCGAGCATGATATCGGGTTGGTCCACATATCCGAGTCCTAAATTATAGGTAGTGCCATTCCTTCCGCCGGTGATGCCCAGGTGGTGATTCTGGACGACGACGGTACGCATCAGCGCGTTCAGCCAGTTATAGTCGGGGTACAGGTGTTTGTCCCGGCCTGGATTGCTATAGAGGTCTATCTGCGCCTGCGTAAATTTGTTGGGATAACCCGAGTGGTTAGCTGCCGTATCCCAGAGGGTCATATACTGCGCCGAATTGTAGATAAGGTTGTCGGGCAGCGCCGATGGCCTGGTTATGCCGACGTTGTAGTCATAGCTTAGCTGGAGCTTTCCCGAGGATCCCGTTTTTGTCGTTACCAGGATCACGCCGTTGGCGGCCCTTGTCCCATAGATGGCGGCGGAGGCGGCGTCTTTGAGCAGCGTGACCGATTCGATATTCTGCGGGTCGAGCGCCGAGAGACTGCCGGGCAGGCCGTCGACGATGATAAGAGGGCTGCTGCCGGCGCTGCTGTTGGTGCCCAGGCCTCTCACTCTGAGGGTCAGCGCTTCGTTGCCCGCCTCGCCGGAGCCCTGGGTGAGGGAGAGCCCGGGGAGCTTGCCCTGCAGCAGCTGGGTGGGATCGGTAGCGATGCGTCGGTTCATCTCGGAACCCGTTAGGGCGACTACCGCCCCCGTTAGATCGGCTTTCTTCTGTGTGCCATAGCCTATGACGACGACGTCATTTAGCTCGGCCGCCTTCAGCTGCAGGACGACGTCCAGAGAGGTCCGCCCATTGAGCTTTTGTTCAAAGGGCGCATATCCCACGGCCGAGATCGACAGGGTGGCGCCCGGCGGGGCCTGGATGGCGAAGTTGCCGTCCTGGTCGGTCACGGCGCTGGTCGGCCGGCCTTTTATGGTGATGGTGGCTCCGGGGAGGGCTTCTCCTTTTTCGTTCCTGACGTTCCCTTTGACGCGGCTGGTCTGTGCATGCGCGCGCGGCGCCAAAACATGGACGAGAAAGAGGAGGAAGAGAATTCCCTTAGGAAGGTTTAATTTCATACGCAGCGGTTAAGGATAGCAAGTACGGGACATTTTAAGGTGAGTGATTCCGCCGGATTGTCCTATTATTTGCTTGGTTTGGCTTATCTTGCGGGCTGTTTAAAATAGAGGTTTCTTTAACCTTTTATTAACCCGAAGGAGAATACATTTGTGAATTATGAAGAAG
>Ga0105239_10009416_pt1 | contig 11011 bp, 6 predicted proteins | sample KBSC44metaG_FD_92761 | JGI IMG/M metagenome (GOLD analysis project Ga0105239, IMG submission 92761) | Corn rhizosphere microbial communities from Kellogg Biological Station, Michigan, USA - KBS C4-4 metaG | ecosystem: Host-associated > Plants > Roots > Rhizosphere > Soil | place: Michigan, USA...
CGCCTTCCACTTTGACAGGCTCCTGAATGGCGGCGGAAAGTGGGAGTGCGAGGATGGCGATGAGGGACAGAAGTTTGGTTTGCATAGGCTTCATAGCAAGTACCGCTCCCTCGCGGTCGCGGCTCGGTAGGGATGAAACGGATCGGTGGGATTTCATCGGAAGAGCTTGGGGGCGACATCGGACAGCGAGTGGCGCCAGACCTTCCATTCGTGCGCTCCGGGGAATGCCGCGAACGTCACGTTGATTTTGTGGGCTTGAAAATCCTCGAGCGCTTTCTTCTGAAAGGGCATGCGGGGGTCATCGGTGCCGCACGACATGTAGAACAGCTTGAGCTTCTTGTTGGTAGCGGCGGGATCCTTATAGAAGTCAGGCGCGATCTTATCGAGATCCCATTGCGCGTAGCCCGTGGTGCCGCCGAAGATACCGGAGCTGAATTCAGCGATCCAGGCGAAGGTATCCAGGCTGGGGAGGCCGACGTTGAGCGTGGTGCCGCCTCCGGCGGATAGTCCCGCGATGGCGCGGCTCTCACGATTCTCGATGGTGCGATAGTTTTTGGCGACGAACGGAATGATCTCTTCGATGAGTTCGCGCTTCAGGAGCGGATAGTTCGTCGCAGCGGGGGCGGGGGCCGAGGCCGGCATGACGCCCGGGGCCGGCGCACCCGACACGTTGTTGGGCATCACGATCAGCATCGGTACGGCCTTCTTCTGTGCGATCAAATTGTCGAGGATCACACCCGCGCGGCCATCACGGCTCCAATCCTGCTCGGCGCCGCCGCCTCCATGCCAGAGGTAGAGTACCGGAAAGCGTTTGGCGGGCTGAGTGTAATAGTCGGGCGGGACGTAGATGTAGACGCCGCGCTGCGTCTTGCTGACTGCCGAGGGATAGGTGCGAATGTCGATCGAGCCGTGGGGCACTGCCTGCACCTGGTCGAAGCGCGGCGGATCGCCGGGCACGTCCACGACACTGGCATCGATCGATGCACCGATCTTCGCGATAGGATTCGCGAGGTCAATGGCCTTTACGCCATCGATGAGGAACGAGTAGGTATAAATCTCGGGCTCCACCGGGCCGACGGTGACGCTCCACACGCCGTCCTCGCCCTTGGCCATGGGATGCGATTGCGGGCTACCCTCGCTGAAGCGCAGGGCGACCTCCGCCGCCTTGGGCGCGCTGACGCGGAAGACAATGTGGCGATCGGGGAGAACCTCCGGGGAAACGATGCGGCGTGGCGCCTGCTGCGCCAAGACCGGGATGGCAACCGCAAGGGCAAATACGAAACGGTTCATAAAGAGGGCCTCATTATTTCGAATACTGATAGTTGAGTTTCCAGGTATATGTTTCACCGGGCTTCACGGCGAAGTCCACGAAAGGCTCGGCGGAGAGCACGGCTCGAATCGACCAGAGCGCGAGCTTAGCCAGGGGGCGATCGGCGGTGACGCGGACACCCGCGCCGCTTCTAGTATTGCGAACGGTGACGTCGTAATCGGAGACCGCCCTGCCAAAGCCGTTCATATCGGCGGTCACGCGCTCCTGGCCTTCGAGCGTTTTGCGGTAGACGATCTCTTTACCGCGGATCTCGGCGAGAGCGGCTTCAGGCGGATTGGGACTGACGATGTTGAAGGGGACGGAGATATTGATGTCGGGACCAGGCGCCAGTCCATCGATTACGAGGAAGTTGTGGTTATAGACGCGCGAGCTGATGGGCTTCTTGCCGGTGTTGCGGAAGCTGTGCTCGATGGTCATCTCTGGGCCGCTGGCCGCGAGGCGCACGGTCTTGTGATATTCGTAGCCGTAGCCGGTGGCCGGGTCGTTGACCTGTTGGATGAATTCGACGGAGGTGGAAGTCGTATTGACTTTCCACTTGCCGGGGTCCACCACTTCGTAGAGATGAAAGTGGTCGTAGGGCTTGTCGTCAGGGCGGCGGAGCACGCCGATTCCGATCTTCAGGAATGTGCCGCCGGCCTTGGCCTCGTCGTAGCCAAGATCGGTGAACTCTTCGGCGGGGCCAGTAGCGGCGGTACAGGGTCCGGCGACGATCTCGGCGCCTTGATAGATGAAGTCGTGGACTTTGGGATCAGTGCGCTGGAACCAGGGGCCGTAGAAGCGATGGCCGGCATATTCCACCGACTGGATCATGCCCGACCAGTCGAAGCGCGACGCGCGGTAGAAGCCATTCGCCGCGTCGGGAAGATACAGCTTCACACGAAGCGTGCCGTTGGTCAGCTCGGTCTGGGGCAGGTCAGCGGCTGCCATCGCCGAGGTGATAAGAAGGAGAAGAAGACCCTTAAGCATGGAAAGACTAGTCTACTGCTAATCGAGGCGGTTGGGGCCGAATCGTCGGCACCCGTAGAATGAATGACATGAAGGCCGCCATTCTGAATTCACCAGCGAGAATCTCCGAGCGTCCACTCGAGATCGCGCAGGTGGTTGAGCCCGAGCTCCGGCAAGGTCACCTGCTGATCCGGGTCCGGGCCTGTGGTGTCTGCCGGACTGACCTGCATATCGTCGAAGGCGAACTATCTCCACTGCGGAAGCCGCTGGTGCCGGGTCATCAGGTAGTCGGCGAGATTGCCGGAGGTCCCACAGCAGACCTTCCGATGGGAACACGGGTCGGCGTTTCATGGATTGGGGGGACGGACGGGACCTGCCGGTATTGCCTGGAGGGCCGCGAGAATCTGTGCGACGCTCCTGTATTTACGGGCTACGGCGTGGACGGCGGGTACGCGGAATACACGGTGGCTCGCAGCGACTTCGTGGTGCCTCTCCCGGCCAGTCTCGACGATCTGCATGCGGCGCCGCTGCTCTGCGCGGGCATCATCGGATTTCGCAGTCTCCGCGTGGCGGGCGTGGAGCCCGGAGAGAATGTAGGGCTTTACGGCTTTGGGGCCTCCGCGCATTTGGCGATCGCGGTATTGAAAGCGTGGAAGTGCAAGGTGTACGTTTCCACGAGGGGCGAATCTCACCGCCGTCTGGCGGCTGAACTCGGAGCCGCCTGGGTCGGCAGCGAGACAGAGCAGCCACCGGTGGAGTTGGATCGTGCGATCACGTTCGCGCCATCGGGTGATGTCGTGATTGCGGCGCTTTCCCGGCTCAGAAAGGGAGGCGTCGTTGCCATCAACGCGATCCATCTCGACCGCATCCCCGAGTTCGACTATGATCGCCTCCTGTGGGGCGAGCGGCAAATCCGCAGCGTCGCGAACATGACCCGTGCGGATGCCCACGACTTCGTGAAGTTGGCCGCGGAGATCGGCGTGCAACCTAAAGTGACGGCATTTCCGCTCGATCAAGCCAACGAAGCGCTGCAGGCTGTGAAAAGCGACTCGATCGACGGAGCGGCCGTGATCGTGATGTGATGGTGGCATGGAGTATCGGGGTGAAGATCTTCCGCGATACGGCGTCCGTGCCGCCATCCTCTCCCAAATACAACGAACTTCTGAGCGATATTCACCCGTGGCCCAATCCCGGCGACCCACCGACCCGGCGATAATCGTGCTCAATCAGTCGCAATCAGCCATTGCGGCGCTGGCGTGGACGTGGAAGTTCGAGCCAGAGACGGGCTGCTCTAGGGGCGTATCGGTTTCCACTGCGGGCGGCGCTACGTCTTTACTGGAGCCGTTCGGACTGGACGAGCGTCAGCGGAAGCTCTACGCCTATTGGAACGTGATCTTGCCCGGATCCAAGCGGTTGATTCGCGGTACGAGGATGCTCGGCGACAATACCGACGTTCGTCCTCCCGAGCCGGATGAAGTTTGGCCGCACAGCGGTTTCATTGGCACCTCTGGTTCCGATGGTGCGCCCGTCGGATTGAAATCCGTCGCGCTGATATTAGATAGCGTATTTTTCGTGGATGGCGGTTTTGCGGGGCCGGATGCGCTGGGAACCTTCGAGCTCGTGACTGCTGAAGTGGATGCGCACGTTCAGGTCGCAAAGGTCGCGCGGGGAGGCCATGACCGGGGACTTACACCTGCGGAGATCTTCGCGCGGATTAAACGGGTCACGCGGTCCGAACGCCGGTTCACACCGCCACGGCCACCGGGCCCAGCCGGTACGAAAGACCTCTCGGCCGTCGGGCTGCGAAAGCTCGCCTCGCAAATTGCTCTTATGCGGCAGCACGGCAGCGGCGAAGATCAAGTCATCGGCCTTCTCATGTCGTGGGCCGATACGCCGCTACCGAATTACCGACGGCTGTAGGAGCCGACTCGCTGAAAGCGGGTCCGCAGGCAGAATTGACGCAGCAAGAGTTGGATGAAAGCCACTCTGCCAAGCCAGCTTCCGGAATGGGCAGGCGGAAGCGCCTGCCCCACAACAACGCAGTCGTGCCTAGCGGGGATCCATCACCTTTGGTGGCCCACAGGGCCATGAGGACAGGCGGAAACGCTTGCCCCACTGGGCATCACATGCCGAATCGACATATAAGGAAAATTAAGAATAGGGACGCATACCGTTAACGGACGGACGCGGGGATTTCGATGGGCTTGCCCTGCATCACGGCTCCGGCGTTGTTCTTCTTCAGCAGATCGTTGATCTCGGGAATCTGCTTTTCGACGAAGTTGTTGACGTCCTTCATGTCCTGCAGAAACTCGGCTTTCAGCTCATTAAAGTGCTCCACCTGGTATTGCGTGGGCGCGGCCAGCACGCGGTCGATTCCGTTGAGTAGCGCCGACAAACGGTCCACCAGGCGCGGGGCCATACTGTAGCCGGGGATGTCCGACGGGCGTGACAGCTTGAGCTCCATGCTCCGCAACTGCTGCATGCGTTCATCCAACAGCGCCACGAGAACGCGGGCGGATTGAGGGTCGAGCGATCGGACGGTCTTTTGCGAACTCTCAATTCCACCCTTGAAAGCATCGATGGATTTCAGTGCGTCGTTCACGGAAGATTGCAGATCGCGCAGCTTGAGGTTGATATCCAGCTGAGTGCGAAGCTCGGGCTCGGCTACCGTGATGGTCGGATCGAGCTTCACTTCCAGTTCGCGCGTCAGTGTCTTGCCGCCGGCGGTCAGGCGCACGGTGTACTTGCCGGGCAGCACTTGCGGTCCGCGGGCGGGGAGGCGGAAGCCCGTGTCATCGGCGGCAGCTTCGTCGCCAACACGTGTGTGCGGACCCTGATAGCGGAGATCCCAGACGGTGCGATTGATACCCGCATCCTGCGGCAATGGGCCGAGGTCGCGAATCACTTTACCTGCAGCATCGAGAATTTCGATCTTGGACGCGCCACGCTCCTTGAGGTAGTAGGTGATGGGAGCGCCGTACGCGGGGTTGGGACCGGAGAACGGTTTGTTGCCGCCCATTCCGATACCACCGCCTCCGCGGCCTCCGCCGCCGTCGAAGCGCAGCGCGGGACGCATACCGAACAGATACGCGGTCTCGTTGAGCACCTGCTCGTTGACCTGCTGGAGCGGAGAGACGTCGTCCAGGATCCAAAGACTGCGGCCGTGAGTGGCGAGAATCAAATCGTTGTCGCGGGGATGGACGAGAATCTCGCGGATGGCCACGGGAGGCAGATTCTTCAGGTGCATCCGCACCCATTGGTTGCCGCCTGTGAAGGAGACGTGAAGACCCAGTTCACTACCTACGTAGAGCAGTTTGGGATTCTTGGGGTCTTCCTTGACGGTCCAGAGATAGCCGGGGTTGGGCAGATTGCCAGAGATATTGGTGAAGGTCTTACCGAAGTCGGTGGTCTTGAACAGATAGGGTCGGAAGTCGTCAAACCAATGGTGTTCGAAGGCCACGTAGGCGGTGCCGGCGGCGGTGCGTGACGGCTCGATCCAGGCGATCTCGGCAAACTTCGGAACGCCGGCGGCGTTGCCGGTCAGGTTGGTCCAATGCTGGCCGCCATCTTGCGTGATCTGCAGATTGCCGTCGTCGGTTCCTGCCCAGATGACGCCGGCCTGTACGGGCGATTCAGCGATGCGGATTACGGTGCAGTGATACTCGGCAGTGGTGTTCTCGGTCCAGACGGTGCCCACGCTCTTCTGCTTTTCGGGATCGTTGGTGGTGAGGTCGGGGCTGATCGGGTTCCAGGTCTTGCCGAAGTCGGTGGACTTGAAGACGACGTTGCTGCCGAAAAAGACGGTGTTCTTGTCGTGCGGGGAGAGGACGATGGGGGCGTTCCAGTTGAAGCGATACTTCAGTTCGCCGACCGGGCCGCCGTCGTTGCGTTTGGGCTGAGGGCTGACGTCTTGCTGCTCTCGCGTGCGCCAGTCGGTACGCACGATGCCGCCTCCCTGGTTCTCCGAGAGATAAAGCTCGGGGCGGTCGAGATGATTGACGACGTGGAAGCCATCGCCGCCGCTGATGTTGGACCAGTCGCTATTCAAAATGGCGCCGGTATTGGTGCGGCTGGGACCACTCCAGCTTCCGTTATCCTGCAAGCCGCCAGAGAGGTAATAGAACGGCGCGCGGTTATCGGCGAAGATCTGGTAGAACTGGCCGAGAGGAATGTTGGAAATCTGCTCCCAGGTCTCGGCGCGATCGTAGGAGACCGCGATGCCACCATCCTGCCCTTGCCAGATGCGGCTGGGATTTTTCGGGTCAACCCAGACGGTGTGGTAGTCGCCATGCGTGCCAGCAGAGATTCCACGCCACGTCTTGCCGCCATCGATGGATGTGGAGAGGCGCATGGCGATCGAGTAAATGCGGTTCTCATCGGTGGGGTCGATAGTGAGGTGGCTGTAATACAGACCTCGCCCAACGACGGCGGGGTTCTTGGTCATCATGCGGAAGTGTTCGCCACGATCGTCGGAGCGGAAGAGAGTGCCCTCGTTGGATTCGCCGATGACGTAGACGACATTCGAATTGCTGGGAGCGACGCGCACGCCGATGCGGCCCCAGTCTTTGGGCATGCCGTTGGTGAGCAACTTCCACGTGCGTCCGCCATCCACGGAGCGGAAGACGCCGGTCTTGGGGCTGCCCGAGATGAAGGTCCACGGCTTACGATCGAAGCGCCACATGGTGGCAAAGAGGATGTTGGGATTGGCGACGTCGATGTCCATGTCGGCGCATCCATGCTCGGCGTCGATGTAGAGAGTCTTCTTCCAGGTTTCGCCTCCATCGGTCGTCATAAAGACGCCGCGCTCTTCATTGGGACCGGTGTTGTGCCCCAGGGCGCAAACGTAAGCGATGTTGGTATTCAGGGGATTCAGGGCCACGCGGGAGATGTGGTGGGTATCCTTGAGGCCGAGATTGCGCCAGGTCTTGCCACCGTCGAGTGTTTTGTAGACGCCATCGCCAAACGATACGCTGTTGCGCGCGTTGGCTTCGCCCGAGCCCAACCACACGACGTCGGGATTATGCGGATCAACCGCAATGTTGCCGATAGAGATGGTGGCTTCGTGATCGAAGATGGCGGTCCAGGTCGTTCCGCCGTTGACGGTCTTGAACAGGCCGCCAGAGGCCGTAGCCACATAGACGAGGGCTGGATTGCCGGGCACTCCTTCGACATCGGTAATGCGCCCGCCCATGGAGGCTGGTCCGATGCTGCGAAACTCCAGGCGATCGAAGAGAGACGAATTCAGATCGGCTGTAAACAGGGGCAAGGCAAGGGCTATGAATGCAAACACCGTACGCATGGAAGCTCCTAATGAGGTAGTAATGTAGCACAGGTCCCGCGGCGCGGCGGGTGTTGCCATCAGCCTTCGTAGACTGCAGCACCGCCGACCACGGTGCGGACGATTTTGACGTCTTTGATTTTTTCTACCGGGATGGAGCGCAGGTCTTCCGCCAGGACGACATAGTCGGCTAATTTGCCTGGGGCGATCGAGCCTTTGATGTTCTCTTCGTGAGAATTATAAGCGCCGTTGATGGTGTTGACGCGCATGGCTTCGTCGAGCGTAATTTTTTGATTCGCGCCCCAGGTCTTGCCGTCCCAACCGGTGCGTGTGATCATTCCCTGAATTGCCATACGCGGATCGAATGGGCCGGGGCTGAAGTCCGAACCCGCCGCGACGTGAATGCCGGCATCGAGAAGAGTGCGGAACGCCATCGAGCGTTTCATCAGCTCTTCGCCATAAAAGCTGAATTTGTCGGAGTTGTAGTACGCGTACGTGGTGAAGAGCGCCGGAACCGCATCAAGAGCTTTCATTCGACGCACCAGGTCATCGTTGATGAGCGTGCAATGGGTGATCTTCGGGCGGCCGTCGGGACGCGGAAAAAGTTTCTGTGCACGCTCAAAGGCCGTGAGGAACATGTCGATAGCGACGTCGCCGTTTGCGTGGCAATTGGCCTGAATGCCGGCGCGATGCACCTTTTCAACCCAGGCATTCAGGTCGCCCTGTGTCGTGGTGACGTTGCCCTTGTAGGTCGTGCCGGGATAATTCACGCTGAGCGCCATGGTGCGTTCGGAGAATGAACCATCAACAGTGTGTTCACTGGTGGCTCCAAAGCGGATCCATTCATCGCCGAATCCGGATTGAAGGCCGGCAGCGATCATCGCGTCCAGTTCCCTGCCCGCTGCTTCGTAACTGATGCGGTGTTTCAAGTCGCCATTGGCGCGGACTTTCTGCATCGCGGGCAGACTGCCGCCTTCGTGGTGCACGCTGGTGACACCGTAGCGCGCGAACATCTTGGAGATGTGGGCGGTTCCCGCGATCTCACGGTCAAGCGCATTCAGCGCTTCGCGTTTCCCGACCCGATTGAAAACGTTCTTGGCGGTGTCGGTAACACGGCCGTTGAGGGCGCCGGTGGAATCGCGGTCGAAGGTGCCACCCGCGGGGTTGGGCGTTTTCGCGTTGACGTCCGCCAGTTGAAAAGCTCTGGAATTGTAAAAGGATGTATGGCCGCCGCGGTGGTGAACGGCGACGGGATGGTCCTGGGAAACCTGATCGAGGTCGTGGACGGTAAGCTGCCTTCCATCCTTCACTTTCGTGTCGTCGAAGAAGAAGCCCTCGACCCAGTTGCCAGGAGGCGTTTTAGCGGCACGCGCGCGCAACTTCTGGATGATGCTGTCGATGGTGACGAACTCGACTTCAAAGGGATTGCCGACCAGGACGTCGTATAGCAAAACCGAGCCGCGGGCATGGTTGTGCGTGTCGATGAAGCCGGGGACGATGGTGGCGCCCTTGGCATCCCAAGTGGTCGTGCCGGTCCGGATCAGATTTCGGACATCGGCATTGGAACCGACGGCGAGAAAGCGGCCGCCCTTGATTGCGAAGGCGTCGGCACGCGGAAGGCCGGGGTCTACGGTAATGACGCGCGCGTTGAAGACGACCAGATCGGGCGCAGGTTGCGCACGGAGCACTGAGGGGACGAGGCTCGCTCCGGCGAGGGCAAGCCAATCGCGGCGGGTGCGGTTTGGCATTTAGCTTTTGAAGGTATCACAACAAGGGTGGGATTAAGCAAAAGGCCGGCTTTCCTTTTGAGGGGAAAGCCGGCCCGAAGAAAAGTACAAAACCCGTCAGACCCGGGAAGGACCTGACGGGCAGTTCGATTAGAAGCTGAAACGAAGCGAGAGCTGCAAATTGCGCACGTCGCCGCTCTTACCCGTCACCTTCATGAAGGTGGTCAGGTTAGTCGGATCGGTGCCCACGCCGCTCCAGTTCGGGTGGTTGAACGCATCGAAAGCCTCGGCGCGGAACTGGAAGGACGCGCGCTCGTTCAAGGAGAATTTCTTGAACAAGCCGAGGTTCCAGTTTTCGAAGCCGGGGTTGTAAATCATGTCGCGGATGCCCTTCTGTTGGTTGAAGGTTCCCTTAGCGGGCGCGGTCCACTTTAGCGTGCAACCGGCGCCGTTGGCGGGGCAATTGGCCTCGTTAAACGGATAGACCCACCAGTTGGCGTTGGTATTGCCGCTGTCGTGCGCCATGGTCCGCTGATAGTCGAGGCTGCCGTTGTTGAATACCCAGTATTGGCCGATACCGCCGGCAAGACTGCCGTCGAGACCGACTCCGGCGTAATCGGTACCGCGCCCGATGCTGGTCGGGGTGCCGGACTGGTATTGGATCAAGCCGCTGATCTGCCATCCGCCAAGGAGTTTGCCAGTCATGTGGCTCTTGTCTTTGAAGAAAGGCAGCTCATACAGGAAGTTGGAGATGAACACGTGACGGACGTCGAACTCAGCCGGTCCCCACAGATTGCTGGCGTCATAAGTGTTGGGGATAATGTCGCGCTGATTCGAACCGTTATCCATGACCTTGCTGTAGGTATAGACAGCTTGCAGGTGCAGGCCATTGGTGAAGCGGCGCGTGTATTGGAGTTGCAAACCGTGGTAGATGGAGCTCGCCACGTTGTCGGTCTCACGAATGGAGTTGTAACCCTTGAAGGGCCGCAGGTCGTCGAGGTTGGTACCGGCAGGAGCTGCTAACACGGCCGCAATCGTTGGCTGGTTGATGTTGCTTTCGCGCTGCAGATGGAGACCGCGACGTCCGACATACCCGACACTCAAAACCGAGTTGAAGGGCAGCTCGCGCTCTACGACGATATTCCAGTTCCACGCGCTGGGGTTCTTGAAGTCGCGGCTCTGAGTCGTAACGGTCAGCGGCAGGCTGTTCGCGGAATTGCCGCCCGGATTGTCGGCGCTTCCGAACGTAACGTTCGCCGTCGGCTGGAACGGCGGGTTTCCGCCGAGGAAGACCGAATCGCTCACGCCAAGACGGGTGAAGAATTGACCGCCACCGGCGCGAACCACCGTCTTTTCTTTGATGCGGTACGCAAATCCGAATCGCGGCTGGAACTGCCCGTATTGCACCTTCGAAAAGTAATTCGGGTAGGCGCCGTTGCGGTGCAGATAGTCAAAGCTCGAATTGGAAGCTTCCGGCACGCGGCCGATCGCGGACGACGGCCATGCCGTGTTGCCGGGAATCACCATGCCGTTGTAGCGGTCCGTTCCGGCCGGCGCGATGACAATGCCGTTCTGGACCGTGACAGCCTTGGACGGATCGTAAAGCACCGGGTCGAATGCAATCATATTTCCCCACAGGGCCTTATAGGGAGTGATTACGGTGTAGCGAACTCCATAATTGACGGTCAACCGCTGGTTAACCTTCCATGAATCCTGCGCGTAAGGCTCGTA
>Ga0105239_10009419_pt1 | contig 11010 bp, 9 predicted proteins | sample KBSC44metaG_FD_92761 | JGI IMG/M metagenome (GOLD analysis project Ga0105239, IMG submission 92761) | Corn rhizosphere microbial communities from Kellogg Biological Station, Michigan, USA - KBS C4-4 metaG | ecosystem: Host-associated > Plants > Roots > Rhizosphere > Soil | place: Michigan, USA...
CGGCGCATTCGCCGTCCGGCCGCTGCGCGCGTCCCACAAGGCCCGGATGCACTTCGCCGCTCTCGCCGCCATGTTCCTGCTCGTGCTGGCCTGGAGACTGCACCTGGAGCAGTATCAGCTCGAGCTCAGCCAACCGTCGTCCCTCCTGGGCCAGTCCTTCTCGGGCGCCACGTACGTGGACGTTCACGTGCGGATGCCCGGGCTCACGGCCCTGTCGGTGCTGGCGGTCGAGCTGGCGATCTCCTGCGTCGGGGCAGCGCTGCTCGCCCGACGCGGCCACACGCGCGCCGGGATGCTGGTCGTCGGTACCCCGGCCGTGGTGCTCGCGGTTGCAGTCATCCTCGTCGGCGCGTTGATTCCGGCTCTCGTGCAGCGGTACGTCGTCGATCCGAGCCCACTTACCAGCGAACAGCCGTACCTGGAGCGATCGATCATGGCCACGAGGAGCGGTCTCGGGCTCGACCAGATCGATGTCCAGCGGTATTCGCCCACAGGCAGCTTCAACCCGACCGACTTCTCCTCGCTCCGCCGGCGGCTCAAGGACGTCCTGATCTGGGACCCGTGGATCCTCAAGGCACGGATGCGCGACCTGGTCACGGATACGCCCTACTACAGTCCCGACGACCCGGCACTCGACGTCACGCGCGTCGACGGACGGCGGCAGCTCACCGTTGTGAGCGCCCGCGACCTCGACCTGGGCGCGGTCGGGTCGAGCGTCGGCTGGACCAACCGGCACTTCTCCTATACGCACGGTCTGGGCCTGATCAGGTTTTCCGGCACGAGCGTCGAGCCAGGCCGGCAGCCCGAACTGCTCGATTCCGGAAGCGGGGTTCCCCAGCCGCGCATCTACTTCGGAGATCGGCCACAGTACGGGGGAGGGCGCAATCTCACGCCGGCGCCGCCGACTGGAGCGACCCCACCGGCCGCAGCGGGGCCGTGGGTGCTCGCAAACACCCACCGTCCCGAGGTCGACATTCCCGCTGCCCAGGGAAGTGAGACGACGTACCACTATCAGGGGGCCGGGGGGATCAGGCTTTCCAGCTGGGTCGACCGGGCGGTGTTCGCGCTCAAGTTCGGAAGCCTCGCGCTGCTTCGCTCCCACGACATCACCTCCAACTCGCGGCTGCTGCTGCACCAGGACGTGTTCGACCGGTTGCACACGCTGGTCCCGTTCATCCAGTGGGACTCGACCGCCGTGCCGCTCACCGCGAACGGCCGGATCGTGTTCGTCGTGAACGGCTACACCACGAGCCAGAACTACCCGTACGCCGAGCGCATTGCGCTGGGCGAGTCCCGCGTCACCTACGCGCGCGCATCGGTGGTGGCCACCGTCGACGCGTACTCGGGGCGAGTCAACGTCTACCTCACCAACCCATCGGAGCCGATCGCCCGCGCGTGGGCCGAGATCTTTCCGACCCTCTTCCACCCCGAGGACCAGATGCCCGCGGAGCTCCGCCGGCGGCTCCGCTACCCGGCCGATCTGTTCGACGCGCAGGCCACCGCCTACCAGACGTTCCACACCACCCGGCCATCCCTGTTCGCGAGCAAGGCCGACGCCTGGTCGCGGCCGATCGCGCTGTCCGGGCCGATCGACGTGGCCGGAGACGTCACCTTCGACGAGTCGGACGAGGACGACCTGCGCCTGACCATGGTGCCCACGTATACGTACTCGTCACCGCCCGGGAGCGGGGAATCGCCGCGGCTCGTGCTCGGGACGTACTACAGCCCGCACCGGGGACAGAATCTGGTGGCGAGCCTCAGCGGATGGATAGACGGGGACGGCCACGCAAGGTTGGCCGCCAGGAGCCTGCCGCGCGATCCGGTCACCCTGGGACCGGCGCAGGTCAGCCGCCTGGTGTTCTCGACGCCGCGGGTCAGCAACCTGCTCGGCCTGCGGAACCTCGAGCTCCGCGATCTCAGCAGGTCGTCACTCGACACGGTGCTGCTCGGGAATCCGCACCTCCTGTTCCTGCCGTCAGGAATCCTCCAGGTGCAGAGCCTGTATGAGGGCTCCAGGGGGCCCGGCGCCGCGCGACTGATCGGGGTGACGGCATTCCTCAATGGTCGGGCCGGACTGGGGTCGAACATCGATCAGGCAGTCCGTCAGGCGCTGAACAAACCACCGGGTATCCATGTCTCGCACCCGGCGATGCCGATCGTCGTGGGCCGGCGCGTGGACTTGCAGTTCCAGGTCGAGAACGCCCGGCGGGAGGTCGTCACGATCACGACCGCGGCCGGTAGCAGGCGGATCGTTCTCACCGTCGAGACGGGCACGGCCACCGTCCCCTGGACCCCGCCCGCCGCAGGCCACGCTCGTGTGCGCGTCGAGGTGGATGGGCTGGATGGGACGAGGGTGACCCGCAGCGCGTCGCTCGACGTGCTGAGCCATCCGCCCACCATCCGAGTGCTCCGCGGCCAAACGCACGCCCTTGTCGGCCGGCACCTGCGAGTGTCGTTCAGAGTCACGAACGCACTGCAGGCCCGGGCCGAGGTCTCCACACAAGACGGCATCGTGTTCACGCGGCGCTACCAGATCCGCCACGGCATCGCCGCCGTTGACTGGAAGCCGGACTCTCCAGGCAAGGCGGTGCTGCGGATTCGCGTCCGTGGCCACCAGGGGCAGACCGTCACCTCGACGCTGCACATCGTCGTCGCGCCCAGCCCGCAGGCGGTCACCCGCCCGACCGTGACGCTGATCCAGGTTCCGGACATGGCCACGGTCGGACGCCCGGCCAAGCTCACGTTCCAGGCCGAAAAATGCCGGAAGGCTGTGGCGCGAATCGAGGGTCCCGACGGACGCGTCCAGGTCTGGCGATTCACCTGCCCTGCCGCGCTGGCGAGATTCACCTGGACACCGAAGGCACCCGGGACCTATGTCCTGACGGCGACGGCCCACCGATCCGGCGATTCGGTGCTGGCAAGCACCCGGCTGACCGCGGAGCCCGCGTCATGACCTCGGCGCCCGATCGCTCGGCGAAGGACACGGCGTGGCAGCGCCATCTGCTGGTCGCGGCCGGGTGCGCCGCGCTCGGGATCGTCGTTCACCGCGCAGGGGTGATGCTTCCGGCGCCGCTCGCGATGGTCGGGCTCGGGATCGGGCTGATCGGCGCATCGTTCCTGCTGGCGTGGGCGGCGGACGCCGGAGAAGCGGTATTCCACGGCGGCCTCGTACTCGCCGTGATCGCGCTCGTGACGGTGCTGCCCGAGTTCATCATCGAGGTGCGCTTCGCCTACACGCAGCAGACGGAGCTCGTGACCGCCAACATGACCGGCGCGACGCGGCTGTTGCTCACGGGAGCGATCGCGCTGCCATTGCTCGTCGCCTTTTTTGCTCGCAGGAAGGGTGGGGCCGCAGAGCCGTTCCAGCTCGCCGCGGCCCGCCGGCTGGAGCTCGGGATCCTCGCGATCACCGCGGTCTTTGCCATCCAGATCGTGGCGCGCGGGAGCCTGACGGTCTTCGACGGCGTCGTCCTGGTCGGGCTCTACCTGCTCTACGCGCGGCGCGTGCAGGGCACGTCGGATGAGGACCCGGCGATCATCGGCGTCCCGGCCGGCCTGCTCTCGCTGCCGCGGCCGTTCCGTCGGCTCTCGATCGCGGCGCTGGTGGTGATCGCCGCCACCGTGGTGATCACGGTCGCGAATCCCTTCGCGGACGCGCTGCTGCAGACGGGTACGTCGCTTGGGGTTGACCCGTACCTGCTCATCCAATCCGTGGTTCCGCTGGCCACCGAGACCCCGGAGTTCATCGTCGTCGCGGTGCTGGTCGCCAACCGCCGTCCTGCCCAGGGCCTCGCCCTGCTGCTCGCTGCGTCCGTCAGTCAGTGCACGCTCGGCGTCGGCACGCTGCCCTTCGCGTACCTGGCGGGAGGCGGGGGCACCTCCATGGTGCTCGGCGGCCGCGAACAGCTGGAGCTGGGATTCACGATCGCGATGGTCCTGTTCGCGGTCGCCGCCCTCGCAACACGTCGCCCGGAGCGCGCCGACGCGCTCCTCATCACCGGCGTCTTCGTGACGCAGCTGCTGTACCCGACGCCGTTCGTGCGCGCGGCAGCGGCCTTCGTGCTCCTGGTCTTTGCCATCGATCTGCTGCTTTCGCGTCGACGCACCGTGCCACCGCTGCTCCGGGCGGCGATCGGCCGGCGCGGTGGATCGGGGTAGGCGCTCACCCCGCGCGTGGCTCGACCATCCGCAGGTTCGACGGCCGGTCTGCGGCGAGGCGAAGGAATCCGCCCAGGGTCGGATTGGGATCGTCCGAGCGGGCTATCAGTCCCGTCTGCGCGGCCAGCTGCGGATTGGTGACCGGCAGGAAGCTCACGGCAGGTGCTCCGTACCGCGTCGCCGCCTCGGGCAGCACGGCCACGCCCAGCCCGGCGGCGACCAGCAGCATGGCGTGGTCAACGCCCGACTCGACGGCTTCGACGATGGTCGGAGCGACGCCGGCGGAGCGGCAGGCGGCCAGGACGCTGTCGTGAAACGCCGGGTTGTCGGCTCGTGGCAGCACGATCAACGGTGTTTCGGCGAGCTGACGAAGATCCAGCTCCCGGCGACCGCTCAGTGGATGGCGGTGTGGAACTGCGGCCACCACCCGCTCGTCGGACAACGGGGAGATCGTGAGCGACGGCGCCAGTACCGGCAGGCCGACGACCGCGACGTCCAGCCGTCCTGCACTGACGTCACCGACCGCCTGCCGTGCAGGAACCGCCTCGGGGACCACCTCAACGAACGGGAACCGCGCGGCGAACCTGATGACCGTCTCGGCCAGCCGCATCGGCAACGGGCCCGGCGGGTAGCCGATGTGAAGCCGGCCGTGCGATCCCTCGCTGGCCTGGCGGGCCGCACGGGCCGCAGCCTCCGCCTGGCGCAACGTGCGGCGTGCCTCGTCGAGAAAGGTGACGCCGGCGGCGGTCAATGTGACGGATTGACGGTTGCGGCGGAGGAGATCGACGCCGAGTTCGATCTCGAGCTTGCGCACCTGCTGGCTCACCGCCGGCTGGGCGACGCGCAGCACCTCGGCCGCGCGGTGGAAATTCAGCTCCTCGGCGACCGCGATGAAATACCTCAGGCGGCGCAGCTCCATGTCCATCCTCCATGAGTGGTCGTGCATGGACATCCTGGCCACTCTCGCATCGGCGCGCCGGACTGCTGGGCTGGATTCCGGATCATGTGATCACGAACGGGTGTTGGCGACGCGGCGCTCACCCGCCAGGCTAGGAAGCCGGAACCGGAGACGTGAGGAGAGCCACTCCGATGGAGCGATCGGATCAGTCGAAATCGTTTGAAGCGCTGTTTCGGGGGCGGGGGCGGTCCAGGCAGGACGCGTACCGCCACCCCGCCGCACACATCGCGATGCTGTGGGAGATCTGGCGCTTCGCCGCCATCGAGGTCGAGATCGCGTTCGACGAGTGGTGCCAGGCGTCTGAGGTCACATGCGACGCGGCGTATGCCATCTACGTCGATGCTCTTCGACGTGAGGGCGAGGCGGCCGACCAGCTCGCCCAACGATTCGGCTCGGGACACTTGGTCGCGGCGTAGCCGGCCTCGGTCACGGGCGGAGGCTGGCGCAGTTCGTGAGCTGCATGGTGGGACCGCACCGTTCCAGGATCCGGACCCGCGGCCGCTGGTGCTGCCACGAAAGCTGCAGCAACACCCAGGCGACGTTGTTTTGGAACGTCTGCTCCACGAGCCGGTGGGCTCCGTTGACGCGATGCACGAGGTAGTAGCGGCCAGCAGGGAGGCCGGTGATGTCGATGTACTGACCCTCCAGGTTGGCCGCATAATCGTCCCCGTAGCCGACCGAGATTCCTTCGCGTACGGCGAGCAGGTGCGGCTTCCAGAATCCACAGTTGGTCTTGAAGACAGCGTTGCGGGGCGCACCCGGGAGGCCGGCCCCGAGGTACCGGTCGCCGAGGCAGAACCCGCTCTTCACGTCTCGGCCGACGACTTGATGGTCGCCGTATCTGCGTAGCGAATAGGTCATGAATGGTTCCAGGTGCCAGTGCTGGTGGTCGGGCGAGACGACGTAGTGCAGACGCCCGGCTCCCGAAAACTCCTGCGTCGCTCCGCTGCTCAGTTCGACCAGCTGGGTGGCATGCATCGTGGGCTCGTCCGCGGAGCGCTGTCCGCGGACCACCAGCGGCCCCGCTCCCACGTTCGTGGCCGCCGCCGCGAAGCCCAGCCGCCACCGGCTCTGAGCCTTCGACACGCCCAGGTCCCACGGCGTCTCCTGCCGCAGGTCAGGAAGCAGCTGCACGGCCCCGGATCGCGGGGCATGCTCCTGGAGCAGCTTCGCGAACACGATGTAGTTGTCGACGTAGTGTCCTGTGGAGCTGTCGAAGGCCCCGTCGCAGGTGATCAGCCGCAGCGTCGGCTGCGTCGTCCGCTTGTAGACCAGTCGTGTGGGGAAGCGCGTCTTCGGCACCGCTCTGGTTCCGGTGACCACGAACCGGACAACCGAGCCTCCCTTGACGACGACGCTGATCACGTCGCCACGCTGCAGAGCGCGCAGCCGGAAGAAGATGCCCGGCCCCGATACGGCGTCGAAGTGACCGGCTATCACCGCCGCGCCGCGCTCTCCAGGTTCCGGCCCCGGCTTGAACCAGCCGGTCGTGTGGAAGCTGGTCGGCACCTCGAGCGTCCCGTCCGGGTTCAGTCCCAGCGGGGTGATCGGCGCCGACAACCCGATCGCAGGTACCAGGAGCCGGGTCGGGTCGGGCATCTGCCACCGGATCGGCCGGTCGCCCGGGCGACGGACGATCCTGCTCCCACCTCGATCGGCGTCGGGGTTGTCATCCCCCGGTGTGGCGGTGGGAACACCCGAGACCCGCTTCATCGTCCCCTTCGGAGCTGCTCGCAGCTCGGACGGACGGGAGTAGATGACCGCCGCGACGACGATCATGACCAGGCCGAACAGCGCGAGCGCCGCCGCGAGCAGACGCCGGCGACGGCGCACGCGCTGCTTCAGTGTCACCGGCCGATGCCGTCGGCGCCCAGTTCCCCGCGCCGCATGTAGGCGAGGCCGGCCGCGGCCGACAGAACCAGAACCCCGCCGCCTGCCAGAAGCTCGGAGAGGGTCGTGTCACTGCTGGGAGCGACGGACATGCCGCCGGCTCCTGCCGCCACTCCGCCTGAGGCGAATCCGGTGTCGCTACCGCCGGAACCGCCACCGCCGGAGGCGTTCGTCGTCGCGGGTGGATTCCCGTCGTCGCCCCCGTCCTCGCCGGCATAGCTCATCGGCGCGACCGCCATGGCCAACACCAGCATGGCCATCAGCGCTGCGAGCAGGCGCCTCGTTGCCTTAGCCTTCATCGTTCCTCCCTCTAGGAGTTGGTTGATACAACCACGGTAGAGAGAGCGATGCCGGCGATTGAATGGACTTCGCGATCACCTGATAGACCGCCGGAACGGCCCGGCCGACGCCGGGGTTTGCCGACATCGGGCCGATCGTGAATAATCGTGGCGATGGCCACGACTCCCACCCGTGTGGTGCTGGCCGACGATGATGTGCTGCTACGCGAGGGCCTCGCCGGGCTGCTCGAGCGAGCCGGCCTTTCGGTTGTTGGTCAGGTGGGCGATGCCGAGCAGCTGCTCGAGCAGGTCCGCCGGCTGCAGCCCGACCTCGTGATCGTCGACATCCGGATGCCTCCCGATCAAGCAACAGAGGGGCTCGATGCGGCGGGGGTGATCCGCCGGCAGTTCCCCGCGATCGCCATCGTCGTGTTGTCGGCCCACGTCGCTGTGGAGCCGGCCCTTCAGCTGCTGGCCACCGGTCGGCGAACCGGTTACCTTCTCAAGAGCAGGGTCACGGATATCAACGAGTTTGTGAGCAGCCTTGACCGCGTCGTTCGGGGCGGCTCGGTGATCGACCCGGCGCTGGTGCAGGAGCTGGTTGCGGCGCGCTACGTGGATGACCCGCTCGAGGGGTTATCGGCGCGCGAGCTGGAGGTGCTGGCTCTGATGGCGGAGGGCCGATCGAATGCGGGAATCAGCCGCCAGCTCTGGATCACGGAGGGGACGGTCGAAAAGCACGTGCACAGCATCCTTGCGAAGCTGCACCTGCCGGCAACCGAGGACGACCAGCGCCGGGTGCTGGCGGTGGTCACCTATCTGAAGGCACGGGGAGTCAGCCCGGATCCTGCTCGAGCAACGTCCTGATCGCATCGCCGGAGAGGTCGGCCTTGGCGATGAACCCCCGTGCTGGGCTCCTGTCGATCAGCTCCGCCAGCTCGTTGCGCGAACGCGTCGAGATCAGAATGATCGACGCGCCGTCGGCGTGGTGATCGTCGTCCAGCGTCTGAGCGAGGTCGAAGCCATTCTCCTCGCCCAGGGAGACATCCACCAGCACGACGTCGGGTCGCAGCGCATCCACCGACCGCACCGCGTCCGCGCTGCTCGACGACGTGCCGACGACCGTCACTCCCTCTCGCTCCAGCATGGTGGTGGCGGCGGCGAGGAAGGCCTCGTTGTCGTCAACGATCAGACAGCGGAGGGACACTGGCGCCAGCGTCCCACGAAGCTGTTGGCGGCGCATTGAGGCTAGCCGGAATTCGTCAACTCCCCGAAATGTGGTACGGCGGCTTACGGTTGCCCCAAGCTGTTCGTTTCGGTCGTCGTCCTGGGCGTGACCAGGCCCGCCTCGTAGGCAAGCGTGACCAGCTGGGCACGGTTGTCCAGCCCGACCTTCGCGAGTACCCGACTGACATGGGTCTTCGCCGTAGCCGGTGTGATGGACAGCCGTTCGGCGAGCTGGTGATTGGTGAGTCCGGCCGCCACCAGCGCCATCACCTCACGCTCGCGCTGCGTGAGCGCCTCGACCAGTGCTGGATCGATCCGCTCCTCGGCCGGGCGCGACCGCACGTCGGCGATCAGATGCGCGGTTGCTTCCGGCGACAGCATGGCGCCGCCGGCGGCGACCACGCGTATCGCGCGTACGAGCTCGAGCGGCATCGTGTCCTTGACCAGGAATCCTGCCGCACCAGCGCGCAGGGCATGCAACACGTGATCCTCGAAACCGAACGACGTCGCGATCAGGATCCGCGTGGAAGCCAGGTAGTCGATGGACGATATTCGCCGGGTTGCCTCGATGCCGCCCATACAGGGCATCTGGACGTCCATCAGGACGACGTCGGGCCTCGTCCGTAGCGCTTCCGCCACGGCCTGCTCGCCGTCGGGTGCTTCGCCGACCACGGAGATGTCAGCCTCATCGGCGAGCAGGGCACGCAATCCCGACCGGATCAGCGCCTCATCGTCGACGATCAGAACGGTGATCATCGACGCCGCTCACGTGCCTCGAGCCAGGCCGAGAACGCCGCATGGCGGCGCAGGTAGTGGTCGAGGTCCCGGAGGCCGTATCGAACCCATTCCTCGAGCCAGCGGTCCTCGATCACCCTGTGCTGTTCCGGCTCAGCCACGGTATCTACACCGGTTCGTGCGGCTGGGAAGCGGTAGCCGTGCCCGCACCGCGAAGCCGGTTTCCGGCCTTGGGCGGGCGGTCAACGTCCCACCAAGCCGTGCGGCTCGCTCGCGCATACCGCGAATACCGAACCCGGGCAGCTGTACGACCGTGGATGCCGAGGCGGCCGTACCGTCGTCCGTTATGTCGACCGCAAGCTCGCGCTCGCCGACGGCGAGCCGCAGCTCGATGCGCGACGACCGTCCATGACGGATCGCATTGGTGATCGACTCCTGGATGATCCGGTATGCGGCCTCGCTCTGCTCGGCCGGCACGGCCGCGAGGTCACCGGTGATGGTGGCGTCGACGTGCACCTGGCCGGCAGCGGTGATTGCGATCAGCGAGTCCAGCTGGTCGAGCCCGGCGGCGCCGATCCCGGGCTGCGAGCGCAGAACCGACCGCAGCTCAGCGAGCGACCGCTGGCTTGCCACGAGGATGGTGCGCAGAACCTCGGCCGCCTCGGCCGGACGATACCCGGCCGTGCGCAGGCCAACCTGGGCATGTAGTTGAATCGCCGTCATGGCGCTGCCGACGATGTCGTGGACATCCCGCGCCAGCACTTCTCGCGGGTCCGGAAGTGCGTCTGGTGGTGAAACCCGTGCTGTCTGGATCGCGCTCGCCATCCCAATGCCTCCCAAAGGCCGTGGTATCAGACCACTCGGATGGTGGCATCGGCGGTGTCTGCGCGCATCGCGGCCAGCCGCAGTCCGTCATACCCGCTGCGCCCAGTCAGCTCTACCGGCCAGCCTCACCTCGTCCACCGGCTGGTGCGTCCGGCTCGTATCCCGCCAAGTGCCGTTGCTGCCGCACCCGTTGCGTACTCCCGCAGATGTACGCCGGCATCCCGCTCTGCGAATCCCGGCGACCGCGAAGTGCATCCCCGCGGCCGATGCGCATCCGCTCCTGCGCGGCGACGATTCCGGCGTCTTCGTTGCACGAGAGAGGAACACATGGAACTCCGTCGCTTGAAGTACTTCGTCGCAGTTGCCGAGGAGCTGAACTTCCGACGCGCCGCTGAAACGCTGCACGTCGCCCAGCCTGCCGTCAGCCAACAGGTCCGCAAGCTCGAGCTGGAACTCGGCGTCGACCTGTTCCAGCGCAGCAAGCGTGCGGTCGTGCTGACGGCGCCGGGCACCGTGTTCCTGGACGAGGCGCGCCGCACCTTGCGGCAGGCCGAAGCCGCCGCACAGGCGGCTCGCCAGGCCGGCGAGGGCACCCGTGGGCGGCTTCGTATCGCCTACCCACCGGGGCCACTGCCGCTGCGTCTGTCCGAGACGATCACCCGGTTTGCGGTGCGCCACCCTGCGATTCAGGTGGTCCCGGAGACGCTACGAGCCCGCCAGGCCGTGGCAGACGTCAGCTCGGGGCGGATCGACGTGGCACTCGTCGGACTGCCGGCCCTCGCCCCGGGCCTGGCCGTGACCGTTCTGTCGCAGGAGCGCGCGGTGGCGGCGGTGCCCGATCGCCACCCGCTCAGCGGCCAGCCGGAAGTGCGGCTCGACCGGTTCGGCCAGACGCCGGTGATCCTGCTACCGCGGCACGACAATCCCGCGTTTCACGAC
>Ga0105239_10009420_pt1 | contig 11009 bp, 7 predicted proteins | sample KBSC44metaG_FD_92761 | JGI IMG/M metagenome (GOLD analysis project Ga0105239, IMG submission 92761) | Corn rhizosphere microbial communities from Kellogg Biological Station, Michigan, USA - KBS C4-4 metaG | ecosystem: Host-associated > Plants > Roots > Rhizosphere > Soil | place: Michigan, USA...
ACCTGGAACGAATTTGCGGTCACCGCCATGTAAGTCTCGGCGGCGATCCGCGGGTTGTCGCCGGAGCCGAACTGCAGGGTCAGCCGTTCGAGCTTGGGGAAGTTGGGCGGCGGCGGGTAGTCGGGGTGCAGGCCACCCATCGAGAGCGCGAAGTTGGGACGGTCGCCGAAGTCGAGCCGCATCGCCATGTCCCCGGAGAGCGCCAGTCCGGCGATCGTCGAGTCGAAGATCGAGGCATCGATCGAGATCTGCTTCTTCTCGAACTCGATCACGCCGACGAGGTCGAGCTTCACTTTCACCACCGCCGCGTCCTCGTCCGGGAGGACGACCCGGATCTGACCGAGGATCACGATCCGGATCGGCGCCGGCAGCTCGAGCAGGACACCGACCGCGGCGGTGATGATCGAGGCGCCCCAGCCGATCTTGATCATCGGGCCGAAGACATAGCGGCCCTCGGCGACCGGGAAGATCGAGCGCAGGTTGCTGATCAGCTGCGGCGCGTTTTTGACCGGGTCTTCGGGGAACATGATCGAGGAGACCGTCCCGTTCCGGATCCCGGCCCTGATCACATCGGTGACCATCGTCCGGTTGATTCCGGCGAGCCCGCCGACGCCGTTGAGGGTGAACCCGTAGCTGAGCTGGATCGGCTGGAACTCGGCGGTGATGATCAGCAGCAGCGAGAACCCTTGGCTGCCATCGGGCATCCGCGTGTTGAGGATCCCGATCACCTTGAGCTGGACGATTTCGATGACGGCGACCTCGAGGATCCCGTCGTACTCGTCGTCCTTGTGGCCGATGAAGCCGCCGCCCGTGACCACGGAGGCGTCGATCGCCATGCCGACGCCGTCGGGCAGCTTGAAGCCGAAGCCGAGGTCGAGCAGACCAAGGTTGCCGGGGTTCTGGCTGTCGGCGCCCTTGGCGTCGACGGCGATTCCCATCCGTTCGACACTGGCCGCCACCGGCCCCAGTTCGAGCCCCCCGGTCACGGCCAGCACGACCTCGACCTCGCCGCTCGAGCCGGCGCCGATCTCGATGTAGATCGATTCGATGAAGATGACCCCGCCGATGTCGATGTGCACCGGTAGTTCGAGCTCGAGCCGGAGCTCGCCCATGAAGCGGAAGCCGCGGACGTTCGACCAGGCGACACCGGGATTGAGCTCGATCGTCTGCGGGTTCCCGCCCAGTACCTTCTGCAGGAAGCCGTCACCTTCGCCGACGTCGAGAACCAGTTTCATCTGGTCGATCGCGGCCTCGATTTCGACCTCGAACGCCCCCGCCGCCGAGCCTTTCGCACCGAGCTTGAGATGCGCCTGCCAAAGCTCGAGGCGGGTCGAGGCGGCGTCGCCGGCGACGATCAGCGGTGGGGTCCTGCCGACGTCGACCCGGGCGCTGGCGCCGATCTGCCCGGCGGCGCCGCCGATCTTCACGTCGACCCCGCTCGGCGCGATGTAGATATCGATGAGGTCGGTGCCGAACTCGCCCGCCAGGGTCAGTTTCACGGCCTCGGCCAGCTGGAGCGAGACAGCGGCGCCGCCCGTGATGTAGGGCATCAGCAGCAACTGGTCCGGCACCGCCCCGAGATCGGTGGGCGGCGGCACCGGGATCAGGATCAGGCTCGGCTTGACGAACGCGTCCGGACCGCCGGCCGCGAGCTGCGGCGCCGTCGCCACCGCGACTTCGACGTCGACCCGGCTTTCGTTCGAGCGGTCGTAGAAGGCATCGAGCAGACCCGCCGGCGCCGGCGCGACCGCCGCGCTCGCCCCGATCCCGTACAGCACCGCGCCCAGCGCCCGCATGAACTTCGCGTGGTCGAACTGGCCGCCCCAGCCGTAGACGTCTTTCATCAGGTTCTGCGGTTCGGAGATCGTCTTGGCGAGACGGTCGAAGTCGAGCGTCATCCGTTCGTAGGCGAGTCGACCGGTGTTGGCGTCGGCCTGCTTCGGATCGAGGCGCAGGGTCCCGGTGAAGGCGAGCGCACCGAACACGAACGGGTGGTGGCGCTCCAGGTAGCGGTAGACCAGCAGCTCGACCAGGTCGTCGGCGAGCCCCGACCAGAAATCCTGGCTGTCGAGCGGCGCCGGCTTGTTCGCCACTCCCGCCGCGGCGGCTCCGGCCGAGGCGATGCTCACCACCACCCCGCCGACGTCGCCGGCGAGCGTTTCCAGGTCTTCTTCGCCTTCGATGTCTTCCGAGAGCGTCTCGGCGGCGCTGCTGACGCCCTGGAACGCCGCCGTCACCGCGCCCATGTTCGGCGTCGCGGCCAGGTCCCACCCCATCTCGAGCAGCAGCGCGCGGAACGAATCCTCCGATTCGACCGCATCGGTGAGCGGTTCGATCAGGTCGTAGAACTCTGCGATCAGACCGGACAGGTAATCGTCGCTCGCCACCGTTCAGAGCTCCTACGCGATCTTCCAGCCGCCGGGGTCGCCCCAGGCGACATCGAGGTCGAGGAAGTCGAACCTCTCCACCGCCCCGAATCCGATTTGCACTCCGGCCGGCGCGATGATGTCGTCGACGTTGATGTCCACGACAACTTTCTCACTGAAGGTCAGCACCCGCACCCGGTTGTTGTTGACGTCGAAGGCGTCGTCGCCGCTCACCGTTCCGGTCGTGAGCGTCCTGACCAAGGTCGCCACTTCTGCCCCCGTCGCGTTCCACGGAATCTGCCCCGACCACGTCGGGCCGACTTTGAGTTTGAAGTTGCCGCCCGTGGCGCCGGTGATGAGGATGTCCCACTTCGAGCTCTTGCGACAGGGGACGACGCCGGAATTGGCGAAGGCGGGGTGGTTGCCGTTGCACACCTGCCAGGCGTTGGCGTGCGGCCAGGCGTCGACATTGGGTCGCTGCGGAGGCGGGTCCCCCCAGCTCGGCGGCACCGCCTGCCAGAAGTGGGTCGCGAGGCCCTCGATGTAGAGCATGTCCATCACCGTCCGGCAGCCGTAGACCCCGATGTAGTACGGCGTCGGATCCTCGCGCTCGGCGAGGTACGCGTCGTAGGCCTGGGCCACCCCGGTGAAGTAGGTCTTGATCTGGTCGGGGTTCGGTGACTGACCCCTGTGCGCGACCGGCGTCGGCACCGTCGCGGTCTTCACATCGGTGTCGATCGAGAAGTAGATCGGCGTGTGTGCCGGCTGGCCGATCCGGTCGGTGGCGTAGACGAACGCATATTCGCCGTCTTTGTTGCCGCTACCCGGGGTCGACAGATACTCGGGGATGTCGTCGTAGAGCTTTTCCGCCTGGTAGCAGGCGACGACATCCGCTCCGGCTCGGCTCAGCTCCTTGACCTCGGCCAGCGACATGTCCTTGGCGTTCTTGGGCTGGTTCGGCCTGCTGCTGTAGTAGCGGATCGCGAAGGTGGTTTCGCCGCTGAGGGCGGGGTTTACCGGTTTCCCCGGGGTCGGCGTGTCGGGGAGGTTGTGCAGCGTCATCGGCGTCTGGGCGAGGCAGCGGATCTCTTTGCTGAGAATGGCTCCCTTGTCGACGCCGAACTGGCTCGGCCGGCCGCTGGTCGTCCACGCTTTCACCACCAGCATCGAGTCGAAGCCGACGTCCTTGCCGGCGTCGACGCGGCTGGCATCGAGGCTGAGGCGCCGGGCAGCGGCCGGCTGTGGGTTCTGCTGGTCGGGCTCCTCCATGTGACGCCAGAGGCGCACCGGGACCACTTCTTTCTTGGAGCCCAGGGTCTGTTCGTAAGGTTTGAAGGCGCTCCAGTCGAGCTGCGGCTGGGGAGCGTGGTAGGCGGCGTTGTCGGCGGCGCGCGCCCAGAGGGCGTAGCAGCGGGCGCGGCGGCCGGTGACCGAGGCGCCGGCATTGTCGAGCGCCTGGGTCACCCCGGGCCCTGGCGCGTACTTGGCCGTCGCCGTGTCCTTGGGGAACGTGCAGAGGACGCACGGCAGCAAGGGAAACAGCGGCTTCGGCAGGGTGATCCCACCGACGCTCGCACCGCCGGCCAGGACCATCCGGTTGAACAGGGTCAAGGCCCAAGCCGTCCAGTAGTCCGGCGAGAGCGTGGTCCCGTCGGCCACCTCGAGGTAGACGTTTACGAAGTCGGACGCCGGCTCGAGCTCGCCCATCGCCACGCATCGCGCGATGTAGTCGGCGATCGCCGAGCCGTCCACCTCCCCATACCTGACGCCCCGGTCCCCGGTCTCTTCCTGGCGCCGTTTGTCGGCGTGCTGGATCGGGGCGATCCGCGCCACCGCGGTGCCCGCCGTCGCCGCCGAGCTGCCCTCACCGTGAGCCCAGAGATAGCGAGCGCCGAGAAAGTACCGGCCGGCGAATTGCGGTACCTGGTTGTTGTTCCAGGTGCGAAACGCGGCCCAGTCGATCTCTTTCGGAGTGGGGCCGCCCGCGGTGCGGACGTCGAGGTGAGCGCTCGCGGTTGAAACCCCGAAGCTCATCTCTGCTTCCTGTCGCTAACGCCGCACTGGAGCGGGATGCGAGCACACGAGCAGCACTATCCCCCAGCGCCGCCCCAAGTCAACCGCACATTGGTCCAAGATCCCGATCTGGTTGCGCCTGCCCTGGGCGGGTGGGATGCTCGCGCGGAGCCGTACAACGGAAAGAGGCCGTCACATGAATGAAGCCAGGTTCTCGTCGAAGCGACTGATCGTCGCCGCTCTCCTCGGCGCCGCAGCCCTGATCGCGGCGATGTCGGTCGCCTCAGCCTCCGGGGCCACCGGCCCGCCCTGCAAGACCTCGGGCCTGGTGATCTGGTCGAACAACGGGGCCGGCGGCGGAACGGCGGGAAGCGTCTTCTACAAGGTCAGGTTCACCAACCTCTCCGGGCACGCCTGCACCCTCAAGGGCTTTCCGAAGGTGTCCGCGGTCAACCTCGCCGGCAAACGGATCGGCAGCCCCGCACAGCACGAAGCCGGCCAGAAACCGAAACTGCGGAAACTGGCGAACGGAGCCACCGCTACCGCGCTCCTGCGGGTCGTCGACCCGGGGAACTTCTCGCCCTCTACCTGCCATGAAGTGACGGCCGCCGGCCTGCGGGTCACTCCCCCTGGCCAGAGCCAATCGAAGCTCATCCCACTCCCGTTCGCCACCTGCTCGCGAGCCGGCCAGAAGACCCTGTCGATAGGCGTCGTCCAGTAAGTGGCCGGCCCACTTGGTCCGGCCGAACAAACCCAAAGAAGGAGGAGCTCGATGAGCGTCCTTATCCGCTTTGTCCCCCCTGCACTGACGGCGGCCCAGTACGACGAGTCCGTCAGCAAGCTAGAAGCCGCGGGCCACTTCCCTCCCGACGGACTCGATTACCACGTCTGCTTCGGCACCGAAGGATCCTTGCGGGTCAGCGAGATCTGGGATTCGCGCCCGCAGCTCGAAGCATTCGGGGAGCAACTGATGCCCGTCCTTTCCGAGGTCGGCATCGAGCCCGGCGAACCGGAAATCCTGGAGATCCACAACATCGTCAAGCGCTGACCGAAAAGAAACCGGGACGCTTGAGCGGCCCGACGCGCCTCAGCCCCGGAGCGTCCGCGACCGACAGGTCGGGTGGCTGTCACGCCCTTTCTTCGGGGCGCAGGTGGTCGCCGTGATCTCATAGGGCGTCTTCCACACGACCTTGCCTCCGACGAATTCGCCGAAGACGGTGACGGTGCCGCGATAGCGACCGTCGGTCGTCTGCCAGTGCACCCGGCATTCCTGCTTGTGGGTGTTGATCTCGGAGCACACCATCTTGTATCCGCGACGGTCGGCCAAAAGAGTCCCGAGCCGAGCGCGCAGCACGGCGTTCGCCTTGGCGCGGGCCTGATCGGAGCTGACCCGCGGGCGGACTTCGCGGTGAGCGGCCGGGGCTCGGGGTTGCGGCGGGGAGGGTGACGGTGGTGATTGAGGAGCAGGAGGCGGGTCGGACGGCGGAGTGACCGGGGCGGGCGGATTCGCGGCGATCATCGCCGCCACCCAGGATGCGACGGTGTCCACCCGGGTGAAGTAGGCCGCCGCTTCCGGCGAGCAGGCCCCCGCCCCGAGCGCGGCGGAGATGCCGATCTCCAGCGGTTCGCCCGCCGTGCCCGGCGCGGTCATCAGGAGCGGGCCACCGGAGTCGCCGTAGCACGGGGAGTCCCTGAACTGCGGCACGTCGCGGGTGCAGATCAACGACGCGGAGAGGTAATTGCCACAGTCGGCGAATGCTTCCCTGATGCTGGTCTGGCCGACCCGGAGAGCATCGTCGGTGGTCGGGGTGTGGGTTTCTCCCCAGCCCGCGAATTCGACCGGCATGCCGACGCTCCATTCCTTCGCGAACGCCAGCCGCACCGGCGGAGCCGTGGTCGGCTGGGCGAGGATGAGGATCGCCGCATCCCCTTCCAACGGGGCGGGGCGCCCGGGTTCCGTACGGTAGGTCGGCGCGATGGCGAGGTCGGCGACGTCGCTGACCGTGCGCGACGGGTCCGTGTAGTGGACGCTTCCGGTGACGACCTTGAAGCCCGCCGGGCTGAGGATCGGGCCGGAGTTGGGCCGCATCACGCAATGCGCGGCGGTGAGGATGACGTTGCTCGCCACCACCGTCCCGGTGCAGACCCGGTTGTCACTCTCGTCGTGGTAGTAGATCCACGCCATGAACGGGAGGCTTCCGGGGGTGGCTTCGGTGCCACCGACGATGCTCGTCCTCGGTTGCGCCACCGCGCCGGCAGCGGTCCAGACCACCACCGACACGGCGATCGCGATCACCACCGCGCCTTTCCGGAAACGAGCCATGGAACCAGCGCCAGCCTAAGGCGTGCCAGCAGACGGCGGGAGGAGATCGACGAACTTCCAATCCGGGTTCGCCATCGCGAGTTCTGGGTAATGTCACGGAATCTCGACGGGTCGTGGACCGACTGGGGACGGTGCACCGGCGCCTCGGGAGGGCTCTTAAACCACGAAAAAACGGCTGGTGTTTGCGATGAAGAAGCTGTGTCCCCACGGCTGGTTCGCCGCCCTCCTCGCGGGCGTCGCGTTCTTGCTGATCCCACCGGTCTCCGCCAGTGCGGCGACCCCCTCTACGACCGTGCAGGCCAAGGCCCCGGCGGCCGTGCCCGCGAACGAAGTCAGGTCGACGCCGTCGGAAGAACTGATCGAATTCGACGTCGGCGTCGAACTGAAGGACCTCCCTGGCGCGGAAGCGTTCGCCAAGGAAGTGACCGATCCGACGAGCCGCAACTACCGCAGGTACCTGAGCCCGCAGCGATGGGAGAGCCGGTTCTCGCCGAGCCTCCGGGCGGACATGGAAGTCGTGCGGTCGCTGCGCCAGGCCGGGATCAAGGTCGTGAAGGTGACTCCGGACCGGATGACGGTCATCGCCGAAGGGACCGCCGAACAGATCGAAGCGTACTTCGGGACGAAGCTGGCCCAGTACGAAGTCGGTGAAGAAACGGTGCGCCTCGCGTCATCCTCACTGAGCGCCCCGACGAACGTGGCACCGCTCATCTCGGGCGTACGCGGCGTGAACGAGGTCCGCGCGAAGCCGGCCAACCTCACCGGCGCCGGGGACGAAGGCGGCTGGGGCAACGGACATGGGCACGGCCCGCCGTGGGGATGGCCCGGCCACTGGCCGCCCCCGGCTGAAGAAGAAGGCGAAGAAATCGAACAGCCCGCCGGCTTCCGCCCGGCGACCCCGTGCTCCAGCTATTACGGGGAAAAACCCGCGAGCACGCTGCCGCCCTTCGGCGACGGCTTCCCGAACCCGCTGCCGTACACGCCGTGCGGGTACAAGCCCGCGCAGCTACAGGGCGCCTACAACGTGGCCGGCGCGATCGCCCACCACAACGACGGCTCGGGGGTGACGGTCGCGATCACCGACGCCTACGTCTCACCGACCCTCTACAGCGACGCGGTCGAATACGCGAAGCGCAACCAGGGCTCGCAGCCGTGGCGACGGGGCCAGTTCAAGGAGATGATCCAGCGCCCGTTCACCATGACCGAAGAGTGCGAAGCATCTGGCTGGTCGGGTGAGCAGACCCTCGACGTGGAGGCCGTCCACGCGATGGCACCGGGAGCGAAGGTGCTCTACGTCGGCGGGAGGAACTGCACCGTCTCCCTCTACAACGCGGTGCAGGAAGTGGTCGACGGCCACCTCGCGAACATCGTGACCAACTCCTGGTCCAACGGCCCCGAAGAAGAAGCGGGCGAAACCGAAGAATCGCGGGAAGCGTTCAACCACGTGCTGCTGATGGCGGCCGGCACCGGTGTCGGTGTCCAGTTCTCCTCCGGCGACGAAGGGGACAACTTCATCGTCTCCGGCAAAGCGCAACCGTCGTTCCCGGGCACGAGCCCCTGGGCCACCGCGATCGGTGGAACCAGCCTCCAGATCGGCGCGCAGAACAACCGCCTCGGCGAGGTCGGCTGGTCGACCGGCATCAGCGTCCTCTGCACCGAAGAACTGGCGACGCTCGGCGCCTGCGAAGAATCCGAAGTCGGCCAGTGGGAGCCGCCCGCTCCCGGTGAATACGACTACGGCGGTGGCGGCGGAACCACCAACCAGTACCCCGAGCCCTGGTACCAGCAGCCGGTGGTGCCTGCGGAGCTCGCCGCGAAGGCCGGGACCGGTGAAGCGAACCGGGTCGTCCCGGACATCTCGATGGAGGGTGACCCCTCGACCGGGATGCTGGTCGGCGAGACGCAGGCATTTGCCGACGGCACCTACTACGACGAGTACCGCATCGGTGGCACGAGCCTGTCGTCCCCGCTGTTCGCGGGGCTGATGGCGGACGCCGACCAGGCGGCCCGAGGCTCGCTCGGGTTCGTGAACCCGCTCCTCTACCACCTGGATTCAGGCGGTCAGAACTCGGCAGCGTTTAACGACATCCTGCCCGCCGGCCAGCAGGCGGTCGCCCGCAACGATTACCTCAACAGCGAAAACGCCGAAGGGGGCATCTTCACCTCGGCGAGGATCCTCGGCATGGAAGGGGCGACCGAGTACTTCTGCGCCCATGAAAACGAAGAAACCGGCGAATGCGAAGAACTCGAGGAAGCAACGGAGTCACTGTCCGCGGCACCAGGGTTCGACTCGATGACCGGCATCGGATCCCCGGGCGATGGATTCATCGCGGCACTGACCCAACACTGAGGCGCGAAGGACGGGCGGCTCGCGGAGGTGCTCCGCGAGCCGCCTCGTCGAAAGTGCGGCGGTCTAGACGATCGCGGTCGAGTACCAGCAGCGGGCTGCGAGGGTGAAGGGGCCCTCCGGCAGCTCTGCGCGGGTCGCCTCTCGCACCGCGGCCCTTTCGTCGTCATCGAGGGCGGCAAGTGCCTGGCCCGCCGGCCCCACCCCAAACGTGAACGGCTGCCAGAAGTCCTCGAATCCCGAGTAATCCACGCTGACCTCGAGCGCGCCATCGGAGACCTCGCGGAACCCCGCGCGCCTCATGCGCTCGGCGATGTCGCCCGCGGCGATTCCGACCCGCATCCGCTCGCCCTCGACCTCCGGCTTGACCACCTTCATCGCCTCCCAGAACAGCCGCAGCATCGTCATCCCACCGCCGGCGATGTCCCACATGCAGACGACGACCTTTCCTCCCGGCCTCGTCACCCTCTTCATCTCTCGTAAGCCGGCGTCGGCGTCCCGCATGAAGGCGATCACCAGGCTGGAGAGCGCGGCGTCGAAGGTGTCGTCCTCCCAGGGCAACTCCTCGGCGACGCCACGGCGCACGTCCGCTCCCGGGTTGCGCTCGCGACAGGCGGCGACGAACTGCTCGGCGGGATCGATCGCGGCGACGCTCTCGGCCCCGACCCGATCGGCCAGCTCGGAGGTGAGGCCGCCCGGTCCGCAGCCCACGTCGAGCACGCGTACCCCCCGGTCCACCCCCGCCTCGTCCGCCAGGGCACGCGCGAGCGGGATCGTGTAGCGCCCCATGAAACGGTCGTAGTGCTCGGCGGGCGACGCGAACTCAGGCATGGTCCGAGTCGTCGATCTGCTCGTCCGCGTCGTCCGCGACCGGACCATGGTCCGCGGGCATCGTGACCGCCATCGGCATCCCGTCCTCGATGAGGGTGACGATCTCGCCCGGCCGACGCAGCCGCGGCATCGGGTCCGAGGTCACGTGGAGCTCGCCACAGTGCGGGCAGACCACGCGCATCGAGTGGCGCGACGCGGCCATCCGGACCGGCAGTAGGCCCACCCGATCGCACCCGATGAAGCCGATGTAGTCGCCGGGTTTCTCCCGCCGCAGGTTCTTGCCTCCGACGCGTATGGGTGGTTTGGGCATCCTTCCATGGTGTCAGGCCGCGCCTTCGCGCTGGTGGCCGCCGTCGACAGGGCCGCCAATGTGGATCCGGATTCTGTTCTACGGGCTAGGGTCGGGGCATGAAGCAAACTCGTCTCGTCCGTGTCTCTGTCCCTCTGCTCACCGCGCTCGCCGCCCTCCTCTTCGCCGCCGCTGCTCCGGCGGAGACCTGGACCGGCGAGACCACCACCATCGCCGGCACCGAAGGCGCCCCCTCGCCCGAACTCACCCTGGTCAAGGCCTCCGCTGCCTACGACCCGATCGGCGGGAACCTCAACTTCAGCGTCGTGACGGCCGCCGCGCCGCAGCCCGAAATCGGCGGTGAACCAAACAAAAGCCTTCTTATCGGCATATTCGTGAAGACGACGGCCATCTGCAGCATCGCCGTCCTTCAGGAACTCTCCAACCCGCAGGGCAAATTGACCGTCCTTTCCGAGGCGCTCTTCGAAGGCGTCTTCAGCGAACCGACCATCGCGCGAGGCATCAACGGGTTCCCCCCGGCGCCGCTCCCGGTCGACAAGACGGTGTCCGGCGCGACGACCAGCTTCAAAACCGAAGCGACCGTGCTCAAGGACCAGGGGTTCAACTGCGCCATCATCAGGGCGGAAGACGCGGAACAAAAAAATGCGACGATGATGGCCTACGCGATCTCCCCACCGCCTCCGCCGCCCGCCCCGAAGCCCCCTGTACCCGCACCGGCTCCCCCGGTGCCCGCGCCGGCGGCATTCTCGATCGCCAAGCCGAAGCCGCAAACCCTGAAGGTGGGCCGATGGAGGACGGTGAAAGTCAGGGTCACGAATA
>Ga0105239_10009422_pt1 | contig 11008 bp, 13 predicted proteins | sample KBSC44metaG_FD_92761 | JGI IMG/M metagenome (GOLD analysis project Ga0105239, IMG submission 92761) | Corn rhizosphere microbial communities from Kellogg Biological Station, Michigan, USA - KBS C4-4 metaG | ecosystem: Host-associated > Plants > Roots > Rhizosphere > Soil | place: Michigan, USA...
CTCAACTTCCGCTACTTCTTCGCCCGCAAGACGATGTTCGTCAAGTACGCCCAGGCCTTCGTGATCCTGCCGGGCGGGTTCGGCACACTCGATGAGACATTCGAGGCGCTGACCTTGGTGCAGACGCGGAAGGTCACAAAGTTCCCGGTGATCTTGTACGGATCCCAGTACTGGCAGGGACTCATCGACTGGTTGCGCTCGAGCGTCCTGCCCGGCGGCAAGATCAGAGAGGCCGACCTCGACCTCATCACCGTGCTCGACGACGTCGACGAGATCGTCGCGCACATCGTCGATTCCGCGCGCGAGGTGTCTGAGCAGGCGCTCGCCGAGGAACGCGCCGCCGGACTGGCGGCGCATGACGCCCAGTAAGTGGGTCTGTGTCTACTGCTCGTCGTCGGAGACGATCGACCCTCTCCACATCGACCTCGCCGCCGAGGTCGGCCGACGGATCGCGGCGGCCGGTTACGGCCTGGTCTCCGGAGGGGGTCGGGTGTCGATGATGGGCGCCGTCGCCCGTGCCGCCCGGCAGGCAGGCGCGCCGACGGTCGGCGTGATTCCGGCGCGGCTGATCGCGTTCGAGGTCGGCGACACCGATGCGGACGAGCTGATCGTCGTCGACACCATGCGTGAGCGGAAGAAGATCATGGATGACCGCTCGGACGCGTTCATCGCGCTGCCGGGCGGCATCGGGACACTTGAGGAGCTGTTCGAGGTGTGGACTGCTCACACCCTGGACATGCACCCCAAGCCGGTGATCGTTCTCGATCCGTCGGGCTTCTACGCACCGCTGTGGGTGTTCCTGGATTCGCTCTGCGCCAGCGGATTCGTCCGCCGCCGGGCGCTCGACCTGCTGCATCGGGTCGATTCGGTGGACGCGGCGTTCGCGCTGCTTGCCGAGCTGTGATCGGAGCTGGACAGGGCGGCTCGCGCGCTGTCAGCCCGACGTGTCACGATCGTCGGGTGCTCAGCCTGCTTTTGTACGGACTCGTCGCGGTCGTCGCCGTCGCCGTTCTGTACGGCTTGGCTGTTCTCGTCCTGCCGGCGGGTGAGCAGCTCGCTCCGCCCGCGCCTGATCTGAAGCCGTGGTCGCTGACGGACCGTTCGCTCAACGCTGAAGACCTGGTCACCGTGCGGCTGCCGGTCGCGTTGCGCGGCTACCGCTTCGCCGAGACCGACCAGTTGCTGGACCGGCTGACGTACGAGCTCGCTCAACGTGACGAGGAGATCTCCCGGCTGCGCGGCGCGACGTTCACCTCCGGGCCGGCGCAGACGGCCACGCCGTGGCTGGCGTCGGCTCAGCCCGTTGACGGATTCGAAGCGCCGCAGGATCACGACAGGTCGTCGCAGCCGCCGGCATTCGACCCGTCGGCTCCTCACGAAGCCTGAGGCGATGGCGTCCTCCGAACCGCTGCGGTGCTTGTGGGCGACATCGACCGCGGACTACATCAGCTACCACGATGACGAGTGGGGTCGACCGCTGCACGGGGACCGCGAGCTATTCGAGCGGATGTCGTTGGAGGCGTTCCAGTCGGGGTTGTCGTGGCTGATCATTCTGCGCAAGCGGCCCGCGTTCCGGAGGGCGTTCGCCGATTTCGACCCGGCGGCCGTGGCGCAGTTCGACGACGACGACGTCGAGCGCCTGCTCGCCGACGCCGGCATCGTGCGCAACCGGGCCAAGATCGTCGCGACCATCGACAACGCACGACGGGCGATCGACGCTGTGCCGGAAGGACTGGACGCGCTGCTGTGGTCGTTCGCGCCGCCGGCGCGCGAGCAGCCGCTGAGCGCGGTCCCGGCCGTGAGCGAGCAGTCCAAGGCGATGGCGAAGGAACTCAAACGCCGCGGCTTCCGCTTCGTCGGGCCGACGACCGCCTACGCCCTGATGCAGGCGACCGGCATGGTCAACGATCACGTCAAGCCGTGCTTCCTCGCCGCGTGATCAGAGTCGCGGCTCTGTCGGTGCTCGCCGCCGTCGCTCTCGCCGGCTGCGCGACGTCGCACCGCCCAGCCGCGCCCGCGACCACGGCGACCCGGACCAGCACCGCCGCGCCCAGCGCCACCGCGCCCAGCGCCGCCGCGCCCAGCGCCGCCGCGCCCAGCGACGACGTGACCAGTCCCGTCGCCGCCGGCCCGACGACCACCACAACCGCCGGTTGTCCGTTCATCAGCCAGGCCGATGTGCAGGACACGCTCGGCCAACGACTTGACCACACGACGCTGCAGAGCAGCGCAGGGGCGCCCGTCGGCTGCACCTTCTATCCGATCAGCGGCGGGGCGCTCGCGACCAGCGAGCACTTGCCGGCGAACGGTTACCCGTCTGCCACGATCGTGATCCAGACCTTCGCGAGCGAGACCGCCGCGCACAACGCGTTGGCCGCGGCCGCGTCCACGGGTGGATCGCCCTCGCAAGTCACCGTCGCCGGTGGACTGGTCGGTGAGACCTATCAGGGCGAGTTCTATCCACCCGACGGCGCCAACGACTGGATCTGCGCGTTTCTCAAAGGCCAGAAGCTGATCACGGTCTCGACAGCGAACACCGACGACGAGCAGGCCGCGCAAGGGCTGGCGAACGCGATCGCCGCCGTCCTCTGATCATCCCTTGACTAGAACTGAGCCACTATCGCTTTGGCGATATTCTCGGCGTTCGCCGGAGTGGCCCGGTCCTGATTGGTCCGCACCACCACCATGACGTTGCCCTTCGCAAAGGCGAACGCCCAGTCGTTGCCGTCGTCGGGCGCGTTCAGTCGGGTCTGGAAGCTGACGCCGTCGGCGCCGGGAACGAAGGAGGGGACGCCGCGCGCGTTGGCGCCGACTTGGGCGGTGGCCACCATGGCGTTGTGCGCCTCAATCGCTGACGAGTAGGTCGAGGGCAGGATATCGCCGATCGGGTGGTAATCGCCCTGGAAATAGAAGCGGCAGCCGATCGGGTCGAGTGTGGTGAGCCGGGTGACGCGCTGGACGCGATCTCCTTCGAGATCGGCGAAGTCGGCGCCGCTCGAAGTCGGCTCGATGTTCAATCCGGCCTTGATGTACGGGCACGACCCGTCGATCTCGCCGCTCGGCAACGCCCCGTCCGGAGGCCGGGCCGGGACGTCGGTGGTCGCCAAGCCGAAGACGCTCACGCCGCCCGAGCTGGGCGGCGTGAGCGTCTGTGTGCGGGTCACGCTCGTGTGCGCCACGGGTTGCCGAGTCGCCGGCGCTGCGCAGCCAGCGAGGACGACAGGCGCCAACATGGCGAGAACGGACCCGCGACGAGTCATCGGAGCGTGACGCTCAGCAGCCTCGCCCGACCATATTCGGCGCCCAGTTGGTCACCAGCTTGACCGAGTTGATCGGCGTGAAGTCGACATAGGTGTAGACGTAGACGCCGCCGCGGCCAGGGTTGGCCGGCCCCGACGCCTGCCATCGAACGGCGCCCGTTCCGTTGTAGCCCGTGCACAGGTAGCTGCCGATGCTGGCGGCGCCGTACTGGTTGTCCATGTACTCGCCGTGGCCGACCGCGTTGGAGATGTTGTGCGCGCCGTAGCTGTAGAAGATGTAGTTCGGCGGCGAGCCGTTCAGCCATCTGGACCCGCTCTCGTCGTTGGTCCACAAGCAGACTGCGCCGCCAGGGCAGCCGTGGTTCGCTGTGGTGCTCGCCGAGGCTGGTGACGTCCCGGCGAACAGGCTGATGACCAAGGCCATGAGCGCTGTCGCCGCGATCGCGATTCGTCGTTTCAAGAGTCCCTCCCGAGGACTGGCGGATAAACCATCAGACAACATACAGGCGCCTTCCCGGTCCGGCGTGCAGGGCGGCGACCGTGCCTGATCCGCTGATGCGCAATGTCGATCACCCGCTCCCGTGGACCGCGCCGAAGCGGGTGGGTTGGGCGCATTCGGGCGCTACTGGAACAATGGACCCAGCACTGCGCCGGACTGCCCGGCCAGAACGATTCGGCGCGACGCGCGTACTGACAGGAGGCATCAATGGCGGCCATGAAGCCGCGGACGGGCGACGGCCCGCTCGAGGTCACCAAGGAAGGGCGCAACATCGTCATGCGGGTACCGCTTGAAGGCGGAGGCCGCCTGGTCGTTGAGCTGACCGCTGAGGAGGCGGCGGCCCTCGGTGACGCGTTGAAAGCCATCGGCTGACGCAGCAGGACTTACGTCCGCCGGCCCCGGTATCGCGATTCGAGGTACCGGGGCCGGGGTCTGTCCAGCGGTGGGAGATGATCGGGCGGTGAGTCTCTCGTGATCGAGTTCGGGGTTGCTGACGGCGATCTTGTCGGCGCCGGCGATCATCTCGCGCTCGCCTGCGGACCCGACGGAGTGCGTATGAGCGCACTTCCCGCCGCACTTCTGCCGGCCGACGCCCGTGAGGAGTTGTCACGGTGGGATCCCCATCCAGCGCCGGGCGAGGTCGAGGTGCTCGCGCGGCCAGGTTCCGCTCCCGCACGAATCGTCGTAGTGGGGATTGGTGACGGATCCGGCAGCGAGCTGCGCGCCGCCGGGGCGGCGCTGGCCCGCTCGGCGACCGGCGCCCGGTTGACCGTGGCCATAGAGGGGTCGAGCGCCCTGCTGGAAGGGATCGCCCTGGGCTCGTATCGCTTCGACCGCAAGTCGTCCCAATCGCGTGGATCGACGCCTCAACTGCGCGAGGTCCGGCTGCTCGGCATCGGGGAAGAGGCGCTGCGACGAGGCCAGGCTGTGTCGGCGGCCGTGCTCTGGGCGCGTGACCTCACCAACACCCCGGCGATGCTCAAGACTCCGGACTGGCTGGCGCGGCAGGCGGTCGACGTCCTCACGCCTCTAGGCGTGGACGTCGAGGCGCGGGACGTCGAGTGGTTGGCGGCCAACCGTTTCGGCGGCGTCCTCGCCGTCGGCGCAGGATCGGACGCCCCGCCGCGGTTCATCGAGGCGCGGTGGCGTCCGCGCAGGGCGAGCGGGCATGTGGTTCTGGTCGGCAAGGGCATCACCTTCGACACCGGTGGCTTGAACATCAAGCCAGGTTCGAACATGCGCCTGATGCACACCGACATGGCCGGCGGCGCGGCCGCGCTCGGCGCGCTGCGGATCGCGGCCGAGCTGGCCTTGCCGACGGCGGTGACCGTGCTGGTGCCGGCCGCACAGAACTCCGTCTCCGGCTCGGCCATGCGGCCGAGTGACGTCATCCGCCACTACGGCGGCCGGACCTCGGAAGTCCTCAACACCGACGCCGAGGGGCGCCTCGTGCTCGCCGACGCGCTGGCCTACGCGGCGGCCCGGCTCAAGCCGGACGTCATGATCGACATCGCGACGCTGACCGGCGCCGCGAAGGTCGCGCTCGGATTGCGCACTGGCGGCCTGTTCACCGATGACGACGATCTGGCCCGCGCGCTGGCGGACGCCGGCGCGGCGGTCGACGAGCCGTTGTGGCGGCTGCCGCTGCTGCAGGAGTACGCCCCGCTCATCGAGTCAGACGTCGCGGACGGGAACAACGCGGCCGGCAATCCCGGCGCGACGACGGCCGCACTGTTCCTGCGACCGTTCACCGGGGGATTGCCCTGGGCGCATCTCGACATCGCCGGACCGGGACGTTCACCCGATGAATCCGGTTTCCTGACGCAGGGCGCGACCGGCTTCGGCGTCCGCCTGTTGTGGCAGTGGCTCAGCGCGAGGGTCGGCCCCTGAGCATGGAGGCTCGCCGCGCGAGAACCAGCGGCGGGGCCAACCGTCAGCGGTCCATCAACCGTCAGCGGGCCATCAACCGTCAGCGGGCCAGGACGGAACGATAGAGCTCGACGGTACGGCGCGCGATCGCGTCCCAGCCGAACTCGCGGACCGCTCGTAGGCGACCGGCCCGACCCATAGCCGCCGCCCTGGCGGGGTCGGCGCACAGCTCGTTCACCGCCGCGCTCAGGCCGGCTTCGAAGGTCGCGACATTCTCGGGCGAGTACGGCACCAGCACGCCGGTGACGGCGTCATCGACGACCTCGGGAATGCCGCCGACCGAGCTGGCCACGACGGCCGTCTCGCAGGCCATCGCCTCCAGGTTCACGATGCCGAGCGGCTCGTAGATCGAGGGACAGACGAACACGGTTGCCATCGTGAGCAGCTCGACGATCTCTGGACGGGGCAGCATGTCGCGGATCCAGACGACGCCCGAGCGCGTCGCCGAAAGGCGTTCGACGCCGGCCTCGATCTCGGCCGCGATCTGCGGCGTATCCGGCGCGCCCGCGCACAAGATCAATTGAATCGACGGGTCGAAGTCGGCCGCAGCGGCGAGGAGGTGGGCGAGTCCTTTCTGGCGCGTGATCCGTCCGATGAAGATCACCGACGGCCGTCTCGGGTCGACGCCGAACCGCTCGGCGACCCCGGACCCGGCGCGCGGCGCGTAGAGCGAAGTGTCGATGCCGTTATGGATCACGTGGACCCGGTCGGGATCGACGAAGGGATAACCGTCGAGGATCTCGGTGCGCATGCCGGCGCTCACCGCGATGACCGCGTCAGCCGTGGCGTACGCCTGCTGCTCAGCCCATGACGAGATGCGGTAGCCGCCGCCCAGCTGTTCGGCCTTCCACGGCCGGGCCGGCTCGAGCGAGTGAGCGCTCAGCACGTGCGGGATGCCGTGGAGCTGGCCGCCGAGCACCCCGGCCAGGTTCGCGTACCAGGTGTGCGAGTGGGCGATGTCGGCGCCGGACAACGCGTCCGCGATCTCGAGGTCGACTCCGAGGGTCTGCAGCGCCGCGTTCGCCGAAGCGAGACCCGGCGGCACGTCGTAGGCGTGAACACCCGGTTCGTTACGGGGCCGGCCGAAGCAGTGGACGTCGACGTCGACGAGCCGGCGCAACTCGCGGACCAGGAACTCGACGTGGACGCCGGCGCCGCCGTAAACCTCAGGCGGATATTCCTTGCTGATCACCGCGACACGCATGAACCGACCCTATCGGCCTCTCGGTGCGGTCTATACGCTGCAATCATGGCGCGAGAACCACGAGTACTTGGGATAGTTCTCGCTGGCGGAGAAGGAAAACGGCTCTGGCCGTTGACTGCCGACCGCGCCAAACCGGCCGTTCCCTTCGGCGGAAACTACCGGCTCATCGACTTCGTGCTGTCAAACCTGGTGAACGCCGGCTATCTGAGGATCTGCGTCCTCACCCAGTACAAGTCGCACTCCCTGGACCGCCACATCACCCAGACCTGGCGCATGTCCACCGTCATCGGCAACTACATCACGCCGGTGCCGGCCCAGCAGCGTCTCGGCCCGCGGTGGTACACCGGCAGCGCCGACGCCATCCTGCAGTCGTTCAACCTGATCTATGACGACCGCCCCGACTACATCGTCGTCTTCGGCGCCGATCACGTGTACCGCATGGACCCGTCACAGATGGTGGCCAAGCACATCGCCACCGGCGCCGGGGTCACCGTCGCCGGAATCCGGGTTCCGCGGGCGGAGGCCCACCAGTTCGGGGTCATCGACGCCGCGGCCGACGGCAAGGTCATCCGGTTCCTCGAGAAGCCGGCGAAGCCGCCCGGGTTGCCGGACAATCCCGAGGAGACGTTCGCCTCGATGGGCAACTACGTCTTCACGACCGACGCGCTGATCGACGTGCTCAAGCGCGACGCCGCCGATGAGAGCTCCGTGCACGACATGGGCGGGTCGATCATGCCGATGATGGTCGAGCAGGACGCCGCCTGGGTGTACGACTTCGCCGAGAACGACGTGCCCGGCGCCGAGGACCGTGACCGCGGCTACTGGCGCGATGTCGGAACCATCGACGCCTACTACGACGCGCACATGGACCTGGTCGCGGTGCACCCGATCTTCAACATGTACAACCAGCAGTGGCCGATCTACACCAACCAGCCACAGATGCCACCGGCCAAGTTCGTCGAGGGCGGGTTGGCTCAGGAGTCCGTGGTCGGGGCCGGAGCCATCATCTCCGGGGCGACCGTCCGGCACAGTGTCATCGCGCCGAACTGCCGGCTGCACGCAGGCGCGTATGTCGAGGGCGCTGTCGCGATGGACGGAGTGCAGATCGGGCGCGGCGCGGTGGTGCGGCGGGCGATCCTCGACAAGGGCGTCGTCGTGCCCGACGGCGCGTTGATCGGCGTCGACGTCGAGACCGATCGGGATCGCTACCACGTGACCGAAAGCGGAATCGTCGTCCTCGGCAAGGGCCAGCTCGCGATCCCGTAGGCAAACCGCGGCCCGGGTAACGAGTTCGTTGCCGAGTTCCCGTTCTGGCTTCGCTTGGCCTAAGTTGGGCGCAATCATTGAGAACCCGATGGAGGTCCCCAACGTGGGCAAACGTGCAGCGGCAGTAATCGCTGTTCTCGCGGCCGGCGCTCTCGCGCTGACGAGCTGCAGCAGCAACTCCGAGACATCCGGCCCGACCGGATCGGTGAGCGCCACCGTCTCGCAGGACTCGGCCCTCGTGTCGCTGCTGCCGGCAAAGATCAAGAGCGCCGGCAAGCTCGTGGTCGGCGTCAACCAGCCGTACACGCCCAATGAGTACAAAGACCCGTCCGGAAAGCTGGTTGGCTTCGACGTCGACCTGCTCGACGCCACCGCGAAGGTGCTCGGCCTCACCACCTCCTACCAGGAGGCCGACTTCTCCAAGATCATTCCTGCCGTCCAGGCCGGCACGTACGACGTCGGCATGTCCTCCTTCACCGACACGAAGGAGCGCGAGCAGACGGTCGACTTCGCCACGTACTTCACGGCCGGCGAGCAGTGGGCCTACGCGAGCGGCAAGACCGTCGATCCCGACAACGCGTGTGGGCTGAAGGTCTCGGTGCAGACCACGACGTACGAGGACACCGACGAGGTTCCGGCCAAGAGCAAGGCGTGCACCGACGCGGGGAAGCCCGCGATCACCAAGGTCCAGTTCGACAGCCAGGACGACGCCACGAACGCCGCCGTGCTCGGCAAGGTCGACGCCATGTCGGCCGACTCGCCGGTCACCGCGTACGCGGTGAAGCAGAGCGGCGGCAAGCTCGCCCTGTCGCCCAAGATCTACGACTCGGCGCCGTACGGATGGGCGGTCGCCAAGGGCTCGACGCTCGGCCAGGCACTGCAGAAGGCGGTCCAGTCGTTGATCGACAACGGCGCCTACCTGCAGATCTGCACCAAGTGGGGTGTGCAGTCGGGCGCGATCAAGACGTCGGTGATCAATGGAGCCACGGGCTGACGTGACGTCGACCCCCACGCCCGGGCGGCGGCGCCAGCGGTGACGGCGCCGGGGGAGTCGGCTGACGCCGAGCTGATCGAGGCCGTGCCGCTGCGGCGGCCCGGCCGGTGGATCGCGTCGATCGTGATCTTGGTGCTGCTGTTCTTGTTCGTCTGGGGCGCGGCGACGAACAAGAACTTCGACTGGTCGACGTACGGCAAGTACCTCACCGACCGGCGGATCGCGACCGGTATCCGGATCACCGTCGAGTTGACCGCTCTCGCGATGGCGATCGGGATCGCGCTGGGGGTGCTGCTGGCCGTCATGCGGCTCTCGCCCAACCCGGTGCTGCGCTCGACGGCGTGGGGCTATTTGTGGATCTTTCGCGGCACGCCGGTCTACGTGCAGCTGGTCTTCTGGGGCCTGTTCGGCTCTCTTTATCCGCACCTCGCCCTGGGCATTCCGTTCGTCCATCAGTTCGTGCGCTTCGACATGCAGTCGGTGTACAGCCCGTTCGTGTTCGCGTTCATCGGCCTGGGCCTGAACGAGGCCGCGTACATGGCCGAGATCGTGCGGGCGGGTATCTCCTCCGTCGGCGAGGGCCAGTCCGAGGCGGCCACCGCGCTCGGCATGTCGTGGCCGACGACGATGCGGCGCATCGTGCTGCCACAGGCGATGCGGGTGATCATCCCGCCGACCGGGAACGAGGTGATCAGCATGCTCAAGACGACCTCGCTGGTCACCGCCGTGCCGTTGACCACCGACCTGTACTCGCAGGCGCACCAGATCTCGGGTGTCAACTTCCGCCCGATTCCGTTGCTGCTGGTCGCGGCGACCTGGTATTTGGTGATCACCAGCGTGCTCATGGTCGGCCAGTTCTACCTCGAACGGCACTACGCCCGCGGTCAGTCGCGGCGGCTGACGAACCGGCAGCTACGCGCCCAGGCCCGGGCTCAGACCGCGGCCGGATCGCACCTATGACGACTCCGATGGTCGAGGCGCGCGGCGTGCACAAGAGCTTCGGCGCGCTCAAGGTCCTCAGAGGCATCGATCTGGTCGTCGAGCGCGGTCAGGTGACGTGCGTCGTGGGGCCGTCCGGCTCCGGCAAGTCGACGTTCCTGCGCTGCGTCAACCACCTGGAGAAGGTCAACGCCGGGCGCTTGTACGTCGACGGCGTGCTGGTCGGCTACCAGGAGCGGGGCGACAAACTGCACGAGCTCCATCCGCGCGAGGCGGCGCGCCAGCGGCGCGATATCGGGATGGTGTTCCAGCACTTCAACCTGTTCCCGCACATGACGGCGCTCGAGAACATCATGGAAGCGCCGATGCAGGTCAAGAAGATCAAGAAGGACGCGGCGGCAGAGGTGGCTCGGCGCCAGCTCGCGCAGGTGGGGCTGGCCGACAAGGCGGCAACGTATCCCGCGCAGTTGTCCGGCGGCCAACAGCAACGGGTGGCGATCGCGCGCGCCCTGGCGATGGAGCCGAAGCTGATGTTGTTCGACGAGCCGACGTCGGCGCTCGACCCCGAGCTGGTCGGTGAGGTGCTCGACGTGATGAAGCGGCTCGCGAGCGCCGGGATGACGATGATCGTCGTCACCCACGAGATGGGATTCGCGCGCGAGGTCGCCGATCAGCTCGTCTTCATGGACGGCGGGGTCGTCGTCGAGGTGGGTGATCCTCGCGAGGTTCTGGCCAATCCGCAGCACGAACGGACGAGGTCGTTCTTGTCGAAGGTGCTGTGACCAACTCGTCCGTCGGCTGGGACGAGGACGCGGTGGTGGCCGCCTGGCCGGGGCGGCCGCCGTTGACGGAAAAGCTCAGGGCGGACGCCTGCGTGGTGGGCCTGGGCGCCAGCGGTCTGGCCGCGGTCGAGGCGA
>Ga0105239_10009423_pt1 | contig 11008 bp, 8 predicted proteins | sample KBSC44metaG_FD_92761 | JGI IMG/M metagenome (GOLD analysis project Ga0105239, IMG submission 92761) | Corn rhizosphere microbial communities from Kellogg Biological Station, Michigan, USA - KBS C4-4 metaG | ecosystem: Host-associated > Plants > Roots > Rhizosphere > Soil | place: Michigan, USA...
AGTCGAACTGCCACAAGCTGGCTGCGGGAACGCTTACGAAACCTCGGTGAGGAGGCGCTGACCGCCGAACGTGCCGTCGAGGCTTACAAATCTCAGAACAACATCGTTTCGCCTGGTGGAAAGCCGATCGACGAGCAGCAGATCACGGAACTCAACACTCGGCTGGCTACCGCCCGCGCGCAGAGCTCCGAGGCTGCGGCCAAGCTGTCGCGCTACGAAACTCTGCTTGGCGCCGACCCGGCAAAACCATCCTCGATCGGCAATCTGGATGCTATCGGCTCCGACGCGATGAACAGTCCGATCATCACGTCGCTACGCCAGCAATATCTCGAACTCGCTAGGCGTGAGGCCGAGTTGTCGGCCCGCGTCGGGCGCGATCATCTGGCGGTCGTCAACGTCCGAAACAGGCTACGTGAGTTTCGCGTCTCCATTATGGACGAGGTCAAGAGACTCTCTGAGATCAGTCGCAGCGAAGCCGAGCTCGCAAAGCAGCGGCAGCAAGAGATCGAAAAACGCTTGACCGTGGCCATTGCGCAGTCGCGCCTCACGAACTCGGCAGAGCTGACGATAAGAGATTTGGAAAGTCGGGCGAAAAGCCTGCGGGCCCTCTACGACACCTTTCTTCAGCAGTACATGGGCTCGACGCAGCAGGAGACCTTCCCTATCTCGGAAACCCGGGTCATCTTCCCCGCCTCCGCCGCTCAGACCAAGAGCAAACCGAAGACGAAGGTTGTGCTGAGTTTCGGTCTTCTGGGTGGCCTCGCGCTGGGACTACTCCTCGGTTTCGTGAGAGACGTAATGGACCGCGTTTTCCGTACGTCTTCCCAACTCGAGGCCGCGCTCGAACTTCCGTGCCTGTCTCTCGTGCCAATCCTGAACTTGCCCAAGCAGCTGAGGCCGTCGGCCCGGCTTCAACAGACGCAGGAAGACTCGAGCCAGCGAGTACTTTCGACCGCTCCGGACATTCATCGCGCCGTCGTAGGTATGCCTCTTTCTCGGTACACGGAGGCCATCCGTGCGATCAAGATTGCGATCGATCATAGCCCGGCGAAGACCCCCAACCAGGTGATTGGCCTGACGTCAGCTCTCCCAAATGAGGGCAAGACCACGATTGCTGCCTCCGTGGCGCAGCTCATCGGACACAGCGGGAAGAAGGTGATCATAGTGGACTGCGATCTCCGGAATCCATCGCTCTCGGCCCGTCTCGTCCCGAAGGCAGTGGATGGCATTATTGAGGTCATGAGCGGTGATCGCCCGCTCGAGGAGGTGATATGGCGGGATCCGAGGACAAATCTTGCCGTTCTTCCGGCCGTTCAACGCGGGCCCGTGCTTCACTCGAGCGAACTTCTGTCCGACGGCTCGATATGCAAGCTCTTTGATCGACTGCGACAAAGCTATGACTATGTCATTGTAGATCTTCCGCCGCTGAGTCCGCTTGTCGACGTGCGGGTCACAGCGCCTCTGATCGATTGCTACGTTCTCGTCGTCGAGTGGGGACGCACCAAGATCGAGGTCGTTCAGCATGCGCTGCACACCGCCCCGACGATCTCGGACGCGCTGATCGGCGCAGTCCTGAACAAGACGGACATCAAGGCGATGGCGCGCTACGACACCCAGCGAAGCGACTATTACGACGACAGTCACTATGTTCGTTATGGCCTTTCAAGCTCCTGAGCGGCCTGGCGCAATGCGCTATCGCGATTTCGCATTGGACGGCCTGCCGATCTGAGCATCCGGAGGAACGCCACGCCAGAGAGGTGACGTAGTATGCTCGTCAGGTTCATGATGCTGACGCTCGTTGTGTCCGTCGCTGCGGCTTTTGCGATGCCCGAGATCCCGCAGAAGCGAGCTCTATGCTCTGCTCTTCTCGCGACCGCGGTGCTGGCAGCCGCGGTCTTCGCCTCATCCTCCGCGATCGCGAGTCTGGTACGACGGTTGGGATTCCTTCTCATCCTCATTCTCGCTGTACCGGCGATCTACATGGCCTTCCAACTCGCTCCAATTCCTATCCACGGGATCGGCAATCCGATATGGGAAACCGCGTCGGCCGCATTGAATGCCCCCCTTGCCGATCGGCTCACGGTGGACATCCGAGCAACTCTGCAGGCATTCCTGCACTACAATACGGCCGTCGCGCTCGCGCTCGTCACGGCCGTCGTCGCGCTGGACAGACAGCGCGCGTGGCAACTCCTCTCCATGCTGGTCTCGATCGCGACGATCGTTAGTGCGTACCTGCTGTTGCGGCAGACGATTGGATCTGACGGCTTCTCGCACGGCGATACTCCTGTCCTCGCCGTGACCGGCACAGTCCCGGCAGTGCTGGGGCTGGTGCTATCCGCAGCGATGATGGCCCGTGCGTTCGAGGAACGCCGCCGTGTCAAGCAACGCTCTTTTCGAGTGGCGACGGCCCTGTCGTTCGCACTGCTCGCAACGTTTCTCTGTCTGTCGGCAATCCTCGCCAGCGGAGATGGGCCGGGAACGGCCACAGCGGCGCTGCTCGGAGTGGGAATCGTGCTCGCCGCGTTCGCGATCCAGAACTGGTTCTCTGGGGTTTGGGGTATCGCGAGCGTCCTGGCCACGGCTGCAGTGTTGTTTCTGGCGGCCTTCACCCTCATGCCAATGAGGCCTAATGCCGATCTGACAGTCGCCCTGTCCGAGCACGCCCTGGTGGCGACTGAGCGGATGTTGCAGGATTCCGGCCATGCCGGCTCCGGCGCGGGAACCTACGCGGCATTACTACCAATCCATCGCGACATTGCCGCACCGTTGTCACAAGAGCGCTCGACGGCTGCCGCGGCCATCGCAATCGAGATGGGCCGCCCCTTTCTGTACGGCGTATTGATCGTTGCGGTGCTTGGCGCCGGGGCTCTGCTCAGATGCTCCTTGCGGCGAAGGCATGACTACGTCTACGCGGCCATTGGCGCCGGCGCTGCGGCTTCGTTGGTTGTGCTGGCCTTGGTCGAGGACGGCATTCTCGAGTTCGGCGCGTCGCTGTTGGCTGCAGCGCTGTTCGGACTTGCGGTCGCCCAAAGCCAGCGTGATAAAGGCGCTGCGACCGTGCAGTCGCGTTCAACGCGGCCCGTAACCGGACTGGACAGTCCGGGCCTGGCAGGCGTGCCAATACGCTCATATGGGATTGGCAATGCATCGATGCGTATTGGATTGGGCTGCGTTGCAGTCGCGCTGATCGCGCAAACGGTCTGGCTGCTCGCTCAGCCGTCGTATCCTGGTGGTTTGCCGGTTGACGCGCTTGCCGCCAATCATCCGTCACGCCAAGCACTTCTGAAGGGGCTAGCGCCGAACTCACTGCGCAGTGATGGCGATTTGCAGTCTGGGAGACTCGCTGCCGCCCCACAGCCCGCAGCCAATGGAGCGACGGCCTCAAGACCGGAGCTCGGAGTCCATCCTGCCGCTCCGACTGTACTGGCACAGGCACTGCGGTCCTCGCCATTGCGAGGAGATCTTTGGCTCATGCTTGCGGTACTGTCGAGGGAGCAAAGGTCGGTCGAACACGACGTCGCGGCCTTGCTAAAACTCTCGTACTACACAGCCCCAAACGATCTGGCCCTGCTTCCGCTACGACTAAATGTCGCTCTCGGCGAGGCCTCTGTCGTCAACGAGCCTGAATTGCGCGAACTGGTGCAGCGCGACGTCAGGATGGCCTTTGCTAGGCAGCCCGCTCTCCGGCCCGCTCTCATTGCCGCCTATCAATCGGCGGCGGCTGATGGGAAGGCCCTTGTGGACAATCTAATTTCGGAATGGGATTCAACAGCTCTTCAAAGCATGCGCAAGGAAGTTCCGATTCCTTCGCCCGGAACGGATTTGCCTCCGCCAAACCGCGTCTCCGGCCGAGGGCCGCGGTAGTTCCCCAAGCTTGTTCCGCAGGCCGTCGGGCATAGGACAAGAGCGGCAAATGGCGTCATTTAAATGACGAGTTTTTTCTTGATATATTCAACAAATTAATAATATATTAAATATCAGTATTGAGTGCCCCATCATGAATTTCGTGAACCGACACTTCTCCGATCGAAACGATACGGCTCGTGTCAATCTCGAGCCATCGGTGTCCCCCAGGCATAAATGGCCCCTCCGGTATGACTGGATCGAGCATGCTGCCCTCTGTGCCGATGTCGCGACGATTTTGTTTGCAAGCGCGATCTCCACAATACTCTACCGGTTCCAAAGCGGGCAGATTGAGGGAGGCCACGGCAACGCATTTGGCGTGGCACTGGTCAGCGCAGCTTGCGTGGCTTCCGTGCTGAAGGCTCAAGGCCTTTATTGCCCGATTGAGCTCCTCGTCCTCAAGAACCAGATTCGGGCCGTATGTGTGACGTGGGCGTCATTGCTGCTCTTGATCTGGGCCGCGTACGGCTTTGCAATTCATCCAGGCGCATCTCAGCAAGCTGGCCCACTCTTCGCCATCCTGGGCCTGGGGTTCCTCGTAGCCGAGCGATGGGCTGTCAGGTCGCTGTTGGTAAGAGGTCTGAGCGAAAGAAGATTCGCCAGCACGAATATCATTCTAATCACCGACCAGCCGCTTTCGAAGAATGCCGGCCTGCCGGAAACCTTGGCCATGCATGGTTATTGCGTCAAGGGACGGTTCAGCCTGCCGCCGGTTGGGTTCGGTCCCGCCGGTCGCAAGCGGCTCACGTCTCGCGTAATCGACTATATTCGCAACGCCCGGCTCGACCAGGTGGTGGTCGAAGCCAGCCCGGAGCGATGGCCCGAACTGCGGGCATTTGTTGCCGAGTTGCGGGTATTGCCGTTTCCGATCATATTCGTGCCGGTCGGCACATCATCCGAATTGCTTCGGCATCCTACGCGGAATTTGGGAAGTGCCGTTTGCGTAGAATTGCAGCGCGGTCCCCTTACGCCGTTCGAGTGCGCGGGCAAGCGAATCATTGATATTCTTGGCGCGGGGCTCGCCTTGGCCATATCCGCACCATTGCTTGCGCTTGCTGCGGTCGCAATCAAGCTGGACTCTCCCGGCCCTGTGTTCTTCCGACAACAACGCTGTGGTTTTAATGGTCGGACATTCTTGATCCGCAAGTTTCGGACCATGCATGTGCTCGAGGACGGCAGCGTGATCGTTCAGGCGACCCCCGTCGACCACCGCATCACCCGCGTGGGCAAATGGCTGCGTCGAACTAGTTTCGATGAACTGCCGCAACTGCTGAACGTGCTCGAGGGCAGCATGTCGCTGGTGGGTCCACGTCCCCACGCCTTGGCCCACGACGGACAGTTTGACAAGCTCGTTCGAAACTACGCGTTTCGCCGCAGGGTCAGGCCAGGACTGACCGGATGGGCCCAGATCCACGGCTGCCGCGGCGCAACTCCCACAGCCTCCATGATCGAAGCACGTGTACAGTACGATCTCTGGTATATCGACAATTGGAGTCTTCGGCTGGATCTCGCAATCCTGTTGCGAACTCCGATGGAAGTATTGCGGGGCCGCAACGCCTACTAGGCTGCTCCGCTCAAAGCGCCGAGCTACGCCAGCCTATCGGCGTAGCGACGCTTCAGGCTCTCTGCCGAAACTTCGGAGCCGCTTCCCCTATGCGAAACTCCTCGATCCGACGGCCCGATTTCATCGCAGCAACCAACCACCGCGGCCGCTTGCCACGTCCCGACCAGGTTTCAGAAGTCTGGGGGTTGCGATATTTCGGAAGCACGCGCGGATATTTGCGCCTCTGCTTGCCGGTCGGGGAGACGCCCGACTCGCTTCTTTCGGCTAACACAGCCATCCCGCCGCCGAGAACCGCCAGGCGCTTCTCCAGTTCCTGCTTTTCCGCCTTAATCCGCTCCGACAAAATGCCGCTAATTTCCTCATGAAGCGACCATAGATCGTCGAGGGACATCGCTTCTAGTTCGAGCTTCTTGGTCGACATGTTGGCATCCTGTAGTTGCGCCCATTTAATATTGTCCCGGCCGGGTAATCAAGAACCAAGTGGTCGGCGTTAACAAAAAAAATGTGGAACCGAACGGCACGTTCGTGCTCCACATAACTGCGTCGTCAGTCCTAATCAAGACAAAAACATGAACTATCCCGCTCAATTTAATAGCGACCAAAGTAATATCACGCGCCTTACGTGCACCGACGTCTCGACTTCAGCCAGGAATGGCAAGTCAAGCTGGCCGCGGGATCAATTTGCGACGCCGCAATCTCGGCAAATATGATCGTCGCGCGAGCCCGCGTTGCGTCGTTCTTACTGAAATACGGCCATCAGCCCGCTGTAACCGGGAGCTTATGACCGCGATATCCCTCAGCGCGAGCCGTCGCAACTGGATTTGTAGCTTCAAAGCCTGGATGTCGGTCAATCCATCCGAGGGAGCGATGAACTGGCCGATGGCCGCCTGAAGGCGCCCCAAAGGGCAATCGATAACATCAAATGTTTCTCTTCGGGCTTGCAGCAAGGTTGCCTCGCCATCATTAAAATTGGTGAAAATAATCCTCGCAATAAATATTAAATAATATATTATTTATTTATTGTCGCGTCAATTTGAAAGACCAACCCTGGACCGGTCGAATATTCGGCGCTCGAAAAACGATATTGGGCGTGGAGATGACAAAGGTAGTCAGGGCGTCGTCGAACGGTGACGAGAATGCTATGCATAGGCAAGATCTCGAAGCCATGGATTTTGAAGAACTATGGCTCCTCCACGAGGAGCTGACAAAGATTCTTGCTGAAAAGATCACGGCCGAAAAGCGGGAATTGGAGAAGCGCCTGGCGCAACTCAATCAACCGGAACAAGTCGGTGGGCCCGAAAGCGGGACGGCAGAGATGGGCCTAGGCCAGCCTCCCCGCCGTAAATACCCAAAGGTCGTACCGAAATACTTCAACCCCCTCAAACCGACGGAGACCTGGTCTGGGCGTGGCAAACAGCCGCGCTGGCTGGTCGCCGCGCTACAATCAGGCCACACGCTGGAGGAGTTCAGGATTCACGAGAACGGTGAAGCCTCCAACCGGAATGCTGGTGGTCAGGAGCATTGATAGCCCTGCTGCAAATGCCCGCATGCGCGAATCGTTAGATCCACGGATCCGGAAGCTGGCACTCGCTTAGGACGCGGCAATTTGAATGCGTCCGCATGGGATCTGCCGCCCTCACGAGGGAGCTTGTGGTTTAGACCTTGCCTGCGCGCACCGCGACGGCCGCCTTCAACAGAAACTGCAGGGTTCCCACCCTCGGCAGGGACCACAATCCACGCCGGCGCGCGGCCGGTTGGATGGCGCCATTTGCCGCCTTCCGGTAGTTTCCGAGATCCAGCATCATCATTGCAAGGAGGGGCACACGTGTGGCCGGAAATCGTGCTTGCATCACCTGTCGCATGAACTGCAGACGGGGAATCAGCCGAGAGCGCGCCTCTTGTGGAATCTCGACGCCAAGCAACTCAGCAAGAGCGAACAGCTGGGTTTCAACCGCGTTCGTCATCAATTCGCCCGAGACAAGAGAGGTAAGCTCCCTCCAATCGAGGCCCTCGGCAGAATTGTTTAGATCACGCAATTCAACAAGGTGCCGCAGGTCGAGATCGCCGAGCCAATAACCATAGTCTTGAAATTGATCATGGATGATCAACATAAGCGCTCGATAAGTAGGGGTAGGGATATACACGCGTCCGCGTCCCAGCGGCGCGGGGACGCAATGGTTCAGCGGGTGCCCGAAGCGCTGGTAGAGGTACGCAGGGCCTGGAGCTGCCTGCTGCAGGTCGATGGTCCCGACATCCTGCGATCGATTCAGCTCGACGTGCCATCTCGGGCTTTCAGGAGGGGCCTGATGGTCGATATTGTAACCAATGGCGCATAGAGCGGAGACTGCCGTTCTGGCTTGGTCCGGCATTACCATAATATCCAGATCAGACATTAACCGAACGCCTCGTCGCTCCTCGGGCGCGGTCGCCAGCGTCGATGCTCCCTTGAGCATGATCGGCGTGATTCCCAGGCCGTTCATCGCAACGACGGCTTCTTCGAGCTGAGCGACGAGCCGATTGTTACGCAGCACGTTTCGGCGGTGGATCTGGCGAATATATCCGCAGACGTCCTCGGGCAGGATCGGTGCAAATTTGTCGACAAAATCGATGAGCGCCGGCGTCGTCAGCGTCTGATTTGCGAGCCCGATCACGGACGTCCAATCGACATCGACAGGTGGCATGCCTTGCAAGCAATTGCAGAGGCTCGTCAGTGCCGTGCTATGCCTTGCCATTGCATAGATCCATAAGCACGCGCCGAGCCTCCACGGCCTCGCAGTAGGTGAGTTGAAGCGATGGCGCGCCAGCGACGATCCGCTTCAAAGCGAAAAAGCCGGCCTGCGAAAGTCGCCCGTCAGCAGCAAATGCGTTCTCGATGAGCCGCTTCATCGAATCCAGTTGATCTATCGCGGTCAGTTCGGCCGGACCGCTCGCGACACGGTTCAAGAAGATGATCCAGCTTGCGGAAAAGCATTGGTGGTACGCATCCGCAATGGGTACGTATCGCACCAGAACGCCGTCGGAGCGGCAATGCGTCGCGTCGTACCGGTCGCCATGTAGTCGCGAGAGCAAGTCCCACGATCCTTCCTTGACGGTGAGAGCAAACGGGATTCCGCAGATCGCTCCGTCAGTTCCAACCAGCGCAACGTCATCGCCGGCGTACCGAAGTCCGGCGTCCACCAACTGCAGTGTGAGGGTGGACTTTCCGGCTCCCGGTTGGCCGCATAGCAATAGGCCCGCACCGTCTTTCACGAGGGAAGCGGCATGGAGGGAGAAGGTCCAGCGATTGCTTCGAATAAGTCGCTCGGTGATGTGTGCTTTGATCGTAGGGGCCAGTGCTTCGACTTGACACCTGGAGATGCTGGAGTCCCCTCCGCGCCAGAGCACTTGCTCGTCGAGCATCATTGCCTCGATCGCAATGTCGTCGCCGCCGGCGCTCTGGTCCGAAACACAAAACAGCGAGCACAGCCGTCTCAAGAGGTCCCGATTTGCGGCCCGGATCCCTATTCGGTGCCGGCCTAAATCCGCCGAGACGGCAAAATCGGTCGGCATTCGCCAATCGACCTCGAGCAACGCTCGATCGATCCATATATCTACGACCTGTCGCGTGAACTGGCGTGCCGTGTGCTCGTCAATGCCTAGCGTCCCAAGCCCCTGATGGATGTCCTCCAGAGAGGCGCCTTGCGCCAGCTTACACCAGATGAATGCTCCTACTCGGTCCAGCTCAAAGATCTTCTGCCCTGTTTCGCTGAAGACCATTGATCGACCTTCCAGCAGCGCGAACACCGCATCCGCAGCCGGTCTCAACACCATCTCGGCCGACGATCTTTCCAGCACGGCTCCAACCAATGTGAAGAACTCTGCCTCGTCTTGCAGGGACGAGGCGACGACAGCGTCCGGGATGCCCTCGCCGCCCTCGGCAGCCAATGAAGATCAATCTGACCCGTCCGCGGCACGGCAATTCCCATCTGCCGGGCACAAGTCACCCAATCGGTCTCGTTTCGTAACGACAATCCGGTCAGTCATGCCACAGCTGACCGCCCTGCGCCCTCCCCTGCGGAGAAATGTTCAACACCTACTCTCAAAGAAAGCTCGCTCGCGCTCAACCGATGAGCATCCAGGAGGTACCGATAGGCTTCGCGATCGGCACTGCGTTCTCGCAGAATGCGCTCCTTCTCGCCAATATTCACCAACTCCGCGCGCATCTGGGTCAACTGCGGCGCATCGGGGGCGAGGTCGTACCCGCCAAAAGTTAAATCCCACATTGTCTCCTCCAGACGAACGAAACCTGGGCGAGCTTAGCTTAGTTGATCGGCAGCAATTAACAACGATATTTACAACGCCGCCATATAACAAAATTTATTTCATATTTGAACCACGCACAAACCATCCGTTACCAAGTCAAATCGTGGCGCGCCCCGAACCGGCGACAGGTAGTGAGGGAATAGCTGAATGTGCGCAGGGCTTGACGCTTTCCGATGTGACATCCTGCCGCGACAAGCCCGCAAAATAAATCGGCCGAAAGTCGCAAACCGGACCGACAATGCGAATTTAATTGCGCATTAAAAGAAAAACGGAGAATATTAACGGATTGCACGAGGGGGAGTGAGACCAGTGATCCGGTTGGCTGATCTGTCCGACAAGAGGAAGATATTGGCTTCATTGCGAGCGGAATATTCCGCACGAAGCCGCAGGGATTTGGACATGATAATTGTGAAGGGTCCCCCAGAAGCTTTCGGTTGAGGTCGAAGCCTCATTTCATAGGCCTGCCGGGCCAAAGCCGGCAGGATCCCAAGAATTCGCCCAGCAAGAATCCGGTCGGTTGGAGAAGCGTCGTCACGAGCAAGTTGCCCTTTGCTCGAACATCGACCCAGGTGCGATGCCCCCCCAAGTAACCCGCACCGACAAGAGCGCACTCCAGCCGACCGGCCCCTTTTATCCGGCAGATGTTTCAGGGAGCTCACATGGGTATGATTATGGTCAAGTGCCCGAAAACCGGTCGCGCGATTCCGACCGGTATCAAATCCGATCGTGAGACGTTCCTGCGAAGCATCGTTTTTTTCGGTAATACTCGTTGCCCGACTTGTCAGGCCGATCACAACTGGTTCGCTCGCGAGGCCTGGGTCGAAGAGCCAATCGTTCGGACGACGGATATCCTCGGTGCGGCTCCCTCGTGCTGATGCCAATGCCGAGGCCGTTTTAGAGAGTCCGTCCAAATTCTCTCTCTTCGAGACAGGCATTTCTATTGCGGCGCATTAGAACGCTCGAAAATATTTCCGCGTATCGTCGTAAAGCGAACGGACGGCTCGAGGATGCATCGCTTAGACGTTATTGGCACGTCATCACAATTTTGAGCTTCCCGTCGCGGATTCGAAGGCCTGTTTGGGGGTGTGGTAGTGAGTAGTGGAGTCTGCAGCCTCGCTGTTCTGCGTCACACAACGATCGAACTCGCTAGCCTGCTGGCTCAATTGAAGCGGCTCAGGGAGAGGGTACGAGGGGCGGAAGCACGGCACTCGGTACAAAGACGGCGGTCGGCGTCGTCGC
>Ga0105239_10009425_pt1 | contig 11006 bp, 8 predicted proteins | sample KBSC44metaG_FD_92761 | JGI IMG/M metagenome (GOLD analysis project Ga0105239, IMG submission 92761) | Corn rhizosphere microbial communities from Kellogg Biological Station, Michigan, USA - KBS C4-4 metaG | ecosystem: Host-associated > Plants > Roots > Rhizosphere > Soil | place: Michigan, USA...
CCGCGCGTCCACATCGTCCACGGAGATGTAGGTCGACCAGTGGGGAGGCATCATTTCCATGTGGGTACCTTCGGTGCCCTGGACGCCGCAGACGGGTTGTCCGCCGCGGGTGAGCATCTTGTACGTCCCCATCTCGCCCATGGGCATTTCCATGGTTCCGAAGTCGAGCGCCTTCGTGTAGAAGTCGATGATGGCGTCGGAGTTGGCGGAGTAGATCTCGTGCCAAACGAACGTTTGTCCCTGGATCAGTGCGGCTTGGTTTGCGGCTTCAGACATGCGATTATGTTACGACAGGGGGCGCGCTCCGGCAAGGTTCCGCCAAGACCTTTGGCAAACCCTAACAATGGGTTTTGAACTCCTCCTCAGAGGCGAGAAGTTCAAGCAACGCGGCCTCCGCTTGGTCTGGACAAAGGGCTTCGCTGAGAGCGCAATCCTGAAAGGCCCGGAAAACCGACGGATGCACATAGCACTTACGGCAAATGGCGGGAGTGTTGCCCAATTGCTTGGACACTGACTTCATCGCATCCATGATCGCGTGCTTCGCCGCCGTCGGAGTTGCCGGGGGCTCTTGCTCGGCAAAGTGAACCAAAGCGAGCACCGAGCCTGACCAGGTTCGAAAATCCTTCGCCGTGAAGTGCTCGCCGGAGATCGCGTGAAGGTATGCGTTGACGTCCGCCGAAGTAACCGTGTCCAAGCTGCCTTGACCATCGGAATATTGAAAGAGATCTTGCCCCGGTAGGTCCTGTAACTTCTTGATGACGGTCGCCAGCCTGCGGTCGTGGACTTCTATATCGTGGAGAATTCTGCTCTTTCCCACAAAATGGAGCCGGACGTTCGCCCCCTGCACCTTCACGTGACGCGAGCGCATCGTAGTCAGGCCGTAGGAATGGTTTTCCCGCGCGTACTGCTGATTGCCGATCCGCACCAGGCTGTGTTCAAGCAGGTAAACGACCGCCGCCAGCACTTTCGTTTTCGGTAGGCCGTGCTGCAGCAAGTCGTGCTCGACCTTTTCTCGGATCGAGGGAAGGGCTCGACCGAATTCCCGCATACGATGAAACTTGAGCTCCTCTTGGGCCGCCCGAAATTCCTCGTGATATCGATACTGCTTCCTGCCCCTCGCGTCGACGCCCGTTGCTTGAAGGTGTCCACGCGGATCCAGGCATATCCAAACCTGTTCATACGCGGGAGGAATGGCCAGTTTGCGGATGCGCGCGAGATCCGCGGAATTCTTGACCGTGCGGCCGTCCGGATAGCGGAATACGAAGCCCTTGCTTGTCTTCCGTCGTGAAATTCCCGGAGCCGAATCCGTTACGTATTGCAAGCCGATCGAGGCGGCGGTTTCCTGACCCGGTGTACTCATTCCGGGTTCGTTTGACGGCAATCGCCCCCCTGAGTTCGAGGCCCTGGGCCGGGAACTGTGAGCGGTTCGCGAAAGTCGATGAAGCGTCGGTTCGAACAAGGATCGAATCAGGAGAATTCATGAGTGTTTATTTGCAAGAAGAGCTTTGGGTGACCGTACAGGAATCGGAACGGCCGAATGCTCCGCTTCCGCGTCCCCTCTCCAGCGGCTTCTCAAACGGAAAGGCATACCGAGTATTGGGCATGCATTGCCCCTCGGAAACCTCTGAGGCCTACATGATTCTTTGTAACGATCGCAACGAGATGTGGTTCATCTCCAACCAGCATTTTCGAGTGGAAATGGGCGAACGGTATTCGCGAAGCGTCTACGTCCGTGACCTGATGCCTAGCGCCGAGACCCCGATCAACGGCAACGTGTTCGTCAGCTGACTCAGTGCCGGAAAAATAGTCGAAGCTCCAACGACGGTAGAAAACGCATTCCAAAAGGACATTATTTGACCGCCGTAGGCGCGTCAAATAATGTCAAGAAACAAATCCAAGGAGGGGGTCGAGGGTGGCCCATGGCCACCCTCGACCCCCTCACCTGCGTGGAACCCGACAGATAAGCGGATCAACTGCAAAATATCCCCTGCTCTCTTGAGCTCAGCCCAAGAGAACAGGGGAAATTTAATTTAGTTCGCGCTGGTCGCGAGGGGAGCCTCATTGGCAGGCGATCGAAGATAGACCTTATCCGTCACCCTATCGACCTCGTAGGTGGCAATCCAATGATGCTGGCCGCCGGCTGCTACATCGTTCTTGGCCAACTTAATCTTGTTCCCACCGTCGAGGTGATCGACGGTGCCGACATGTTTGCCGTCGGAGCCGACGACTTCCATATGCGCTTGAATGTTTGAAATGTCCATACTTCCTGTCGGAAGCTTTTCGGCGGGTCCGAGTTCCGTAAGCAAGCCCTATCCGGCGTGGCCGCCGTCAGCGGAAAACTCCGCGCCGGTAATGAAATCGGCCCGCGGGCTCGCGAGGTAGCAGACCAGCGAAGCGATCTCTTCTGGACGCCCCAAGCGACCCACGAGGTTTGGCATGAATCGCTCGGTAAAGATCGCCTCTCGCTCGGCCGGCGAGGACGGCCAACGCTCCTCGTTCGCCATTTCCTCCATCCAAGCCTTGATCTTCGGACTCATGATCACGCCGGGGCTGATGGCGTTGGACGTGATGCCCGACTTGGCCAGGTTCTTGGCAAGACTCATGGTGAGATGCCTTAAAGCCGCTTTCGAAGCGCCATACGCGGCATAGTTTTCGGACGGATACTTTCCCGAAATGCTCGTGATCTGAATGAAGCGTCCCCAGCCGATGTCGCGCATCTGCGGCAGCAGGTGCTGCACGAGTCGCACGGTCGGAAGGGTGTTCGTGCCGTAGGCTTCTTCCCAAGCCTTGGCGCTGGGCTCGTCCCAAGAGTCCTCATCCGCGACCCCGACGTTGTTCACCACGATTTCTAAGCCGCCGAAGGCGTCGAGGGCGTACTCCGCGACATGTGCGGCGGTCCGATCGGTCGACAAGTCGCCGAGGACCATGGCAGCATCGCCACCTTTCGCGCGAATCTTCTTCGCGACCAACTCCGCCGCGAGTTCGTTTCGTCCGTGGACGACCACCCGCGCGCCCTCCTGGGCCAAGGCAAGCGCGATCGACTCACCGATGCCCCCGGTACTTCCCGTGACCAACGCTCGCTTTCCAGACAGACTGAGTTCCATCTACTGAGGTGGAACCCGGGAGCCGGCTCGCCGAACGGCGGCGGGGTCCACTTCCGCGTTGTGGTAGCTCTTCTCCCCTGCGTTGATGGCGACGCTTAGGTGGTTCCCAACCGGTGGCAGTGGGCAAGTGGCGTACTCGGTGAAGGCGCACGGCGGGTTTACCGCCTGATTGAAGTCGATGGTGTAGACGCCGTTCACCGCTTTCGGTACGTCCAAGAACCGGCCGGCGGCATAGGTCTCCTTGCCCGAGGTCGCGTCGGCGAAGTTTAGGAAGAACCCGTTGACTTGCGGTTGAACATCAAGACGGCACTCTTTGCCCCCGACCGTAAACGCCAGATAACCCGGGCACTTCACCTCCGACGGATCGCCGATGACATTGAAAATCGTCATCATTCGGGGCGGGTTGTAAGGGACGAGCTTTGCCGAGACCCGCAGATCCTTATTTGGCGCAAACCACTTCTGTCCCTTGAACTCCCGCCTCGCCTTTGAGTTCTTGTCGAACATTCGGAGGCCGATTCGCTTGCCGCGTTGGATCACCATAAGCGTGATCGAGCCGACCTTGGCGCGCGTCGTATCTGGCTTCATCTCCACCGTCGTGACGGGCTGACCATCGACTTCAACCGCCGCCCCCGGCACTACGTTGAAAGTCACGAGGCCCTTTGTCAAAGTGAAGGCTCCGAGCTTCGAGGGCGCCGATGAAGGCAGGATAAGCTTCGAATCCGAACTTGAGCCAATGGTCGACTCACCCTCGCTGAACCAAGCGAGACCTGTAACGTTCAACCAGCCTTCTTCCGCCAGCAGACTTGCCGTTTGTTCCTTACGCCACGCCGCCAGGCTATCTTCATAGGACTGCATCGCAGGGCCCGCGACGGCGAGTGACGAGGCGACCAAGACCGCAAAGGCCGGGGCGCAAAGTATTGGAGTGGGGACTTTGGGCATAGCTCAATTCCAATTTGAATTAAACCTGGAAAACCCCTAAACACAAATCAGGTAGCCGGAAATCGAGGTCCCGAAATCGAACCAGGGAGAGAGCGGCCGGGGTTCAATCAAAAAGCGGGTCTTGATCTAACCGGCACTCCAAAAACGCCCGACAATGGTGAAATGGGTGCTTGGGAAAGCAAGTTTGCCCGTAATCCTGGGTTTCTTTTCTGATTCTTCGGTGGGTCAGTTAAGATACCGGGAAGGTTTTCGAGAGAAACATGTCGAAAATGTCGAAGCAAGCCCGAATCTATTGGGCGGTCATATGCCTTCTCGGACTTACTTCGACCATTTTGTCGCAGGCGATTCGCCTTGCCGAGGCCCCACATTCTAAGTGGGAATTCCTCATTTTTATCGCGCTCGCCGTCACCATTGGTGGTCGTAAGGTCAACCTTACCCCCTCTCGCCGCGATGAGGAAGCCGGATCCCTTACCCTCGGTTTCGCTATAACTTTTGCCGGGCTACTGCGCTTAGGGCCCAACCTTGCTGTGCTTATCGCGGTTGCTAGCTGCCTTTCCAGCTGCATGTTTCCGCGCCGGCAACGGTGGTTCCAACTCTTCTTCAACCTGTCGTTAAGCGCGATCGATGGCGTTATCGGCTGCGTCGTTTTCGCATATTTGAACGGGTTTACGCTCAAGATAAGCCCTGGAAAGACCTTCACTGCCCTCGCGGGAAGCTCGCTCTGTTTCTTCCTTATCAACACCTTCGGCGTCGCGGTAATGATCTCGCTCAACACGAACGAGAAAGCGACGAAGATTTGGAAAGAGAATTTTTCTTGGACGGCGCCAAGCTATTTTGCAAGCGGTAGCGTAGGCGCACTTGCGGCCATCCTGTTTAACGGTAGTTCGGTTGCACCCATATTGTTCGCTTTACCGGTGGCTTACTTAGTCTATCAGTCGTACGTAACTTATATTTCACGTGCGGAAGACCGACAGCGACATATCGAAGAACTCCAGAAGAAACAGCATCAACTTTCCGACCTTTACATCGCGACAATTAAGAGCCTTGCTCTCGCGATCGATGCGAAGGATCAGTACACCCACCAGCACATCCTTCGCGTTCAGCGCTATGCCGTCGCCATTGCCGAGGAGATGGGTTTAGAGGGCGATGAGTTCGAAGCGGTTCGCACCGGCGCCTTACTTCACGACGTCGGCAAGCTTGGCGTTCCCGAATATGTACTTCTGAAGCAGGGGCCTCTGACTCCGGAAGAATACGAGAAGGTCAAAAAGCACCCCGAGATTGGCGCCGCGATCCTCGACCCGGTGGAGTTCCCATGGCCGGTCATTCCCGTCGTGCGCCACCACCACGAGCGTTGGGACGGTACCGGCTATCCGGACGGCCTTAAGGGTGAGGAGATCCCCGTAACCGCACGAATCATGGCGGTCGCCGACGTCTATGACGCGGTCACTTCCACCCGCGCATATCGCCGGGCCTGGAGTCACGACCGCGCGGTCGACCTCATTAAGCGCGATACCGGCACCTACTTCTCTCCAGACGTCACCGCGGCTTTCCTTCGCGTGATCGACCGGGTGGTGCGGGAGATGGCCGACGAAGGGTTCGGACCCCTTGTGCTGGCGTCTGTCCAACCCGTCGTCGAAGACAGTAAGGCGGTTGCCGCCGCCAAGCACATTTCGCGCGCTTCGACCGAGCTGTGGGCCCTTTATGAGGTCGCGCAGTCGCTCAGCGGAAGCCTCGGCATAAAACACACCGCCGAGCTGGTAGTCCGGAAGGTCGAAGAGATTTACGCGGGCGCCACCTGCGTATTCTTCCAATGGGAGCCCGATTCGATGTCGCTCACGGCCGACTCGGCATTTGGGTTTAGCCGCGAACTTTTCCTCAACGCGAGCGCCAGCAGCAACAGCATTTCCCGGCGCGTTATCGCGAACCATGAGACGTACATGGGACCTTTTGATCCTAGCGATTTGACTCTGATTCACGGGTCCGCGGGTCAGTGGATACAGCCTAAAACCGCGCTGATCGTCCCGGTGGTGGCGGAAGGTAAGCCAATTGGAACAATCAACCTTTACCATCCGGCGGCGGCGGCGTTCACCGAATACGATCGCGAACTACTTGAGTTGATCGCCGAACGCGCCGCCTCGGCCCTTTTCAACGGCATCTTGTTCGACCGTACGCGAGGAGATTCGCTTACGGATCCTCTGACCGGCGTATCGAATCTGCGCTTCCTTACGGGGCATGTCGATGAGTTGGCGACCCAAAAATCGCTAACTGGCACGGGGCCTCAGCCGTTCGCGATCCTCTGTTTGGATCTCGATAGCTTCAAGCCGATCAACGACGACTTTGGGCATGCGAAAGGCAACGATGTCTTGCAGGATGTCGCGAAGCTATTCAGCGATGTCGTATCTACCGGCGGTATCGTGGCGCGCTCCGGCGGGGACGAGTTCGTCGTCGTACTTAGCAACGCCGACCAATCGCGAGCGGAGCATGTCGCCCTTAGCCTACAGGCCGCCATCGAGACCTACGATCCAGGTTTGATCCACCACCGGCTGGGACAACTCCGCGTGGGTGTGAGCGTAGGCGTGGCATGTTTCCCGCACGACGGCCGTGACTGTACGAGCCTACTCTCGATCGCGGACCACCGCATGTATCTCATGAAGACCGAGCGCCGTCTTAAGTCGCTCGCGATGTCCTCGGAAGCCCCACGGTTTGCCGAGCGCACCCACATGTCGTAGCCGGCATGTAATCCCCTAAGCCGCTACCCCTAACGCTTCGCCGTTGCGCGGATAGCAGACGGAATTGCGCCATGCGTCGATGTGGCCGCCCTGTCATGGACGCTCTTCTCCATGTCCAACGCCCACGGGTCCTCATTTCCGCGGGCTAACACTTTTAACCCCCATCCTGCTACGATCTAGTGGCTTGGTGAAAGTAAATCTGCAGTCCCTAAAAAGGGGGACGTGATCGCAGCATTTGCATTTATATGGACCTCTAGGTTCAATGGGAAACAGGTTTTCTGAAATCTTCAGAGTCAAAGCTGATTATTTGCGCAAAAAACCATCGGGCCCTTGCTAACAAGGTAACTAATAGTTGTACAATGCTAATCAGTAAGCGATAACTGATGCGATACATCGGTTTTTTAGATTGAGAGAGCAACATGAGTATTCAGGAAAACATTTTCAATAAGATTGGGACTAAAACGTTAGTCGGTGCGTTCGCATTTACAGCGTTCAATGCAATGGCCTTCGGCCAGGCACAGAACGCCGATGATTTCGTGCGTTCCACAATCGCTAAGAAACAGTCCGGAAAGATCAACCTGATTCTCCGCACCACTGGGCCACTCTCTGCCCAAAATGAACTCGAATTGAACCGAATGGGCGGCTACATCTACCGCCATTTGCCGATCATTCATGCCACTGCGGTGAGCATCCCGGCAAAGAACCTTCGGCGGTTACTCTCTCGCCCTTACGTGCAACATGCTTCCGAGGATCTCTCGGTCCGTAAGACCGACACCTTCACCGTCGGCTCCACCGGCGCCGACACGGCATGGCAACAGTACGGGGTGAGTGGTAGTGGAGTAGGCGTTGCGATCGTCGACAGCGGGATCCACAAGCAGAAAGACTTCAAGGATCCGAGCAGCGGAAACACTCGAGTCGTCGCCAGCGTGAATTTTTCGCCCGATGCGGACAGCGCGGACGACCTGTGCGGACACGGCACCCACGTCGCTGGCATCATGGGCGGCAACGGCCAAGCATCCACCGGACCCAAGGATTTCATCACCTTCTTCGGAGTAGCCCCTAAGACGAACCTGGTAAATGTGCGGGTTTTGGATAACACGGGCGCCGGCAGCGTCAGCCAAGTCATCTCCGGAATCCAGTGGGTCATCGACCACAAGAAGAAATTCAACATCCGCGTCCTGAATCTTTCGCTCGGTCACCCGGTCGGCGAGAGCTTCACTACCGACCCCCTATGCCAGGCGGTCGAGGCGGCTTGGAAGGGCGGCATCGTCGTCATCTGCGCCGCCGGCAACGGTGGCCGGGTTAACCCGGACACGACCACGACGGGGTTGGACAACGAAGGATACGGCACGAACTACGGCTCGATCGGTTCGCCCGGTAACGACCCCTACGTCATCACGGTCGGGGCGATGAAGTCGGTCGACGGCATCCGGGCTCACGACCAGGTTGCCACGTACTCCAGCCGCGGACCCACCCTTGTCGACCAGGTCGCCAAGCCGGACATCATGGCTCCGGGCAACAAGGTCATCTCGGTCTTGGCCGACGGTTCTTACATCGATCAGACGTACTCCGCCACCAACAGCGTCGCCAAGTCTTCGTATATGAAGACGAACTCGACGGCAGCGTCGGACCGATACTTCGTTCTCTCGGGAACATCGATGGCGACTCCGGTCGTATCGGGCGCCGCGGCGCTTCTTCTCGAGCAGTTCCCCAACCTGACCCCGGACACGGTCAAGGCCCGCCTCATGGCGAGCGCCGACAAGTGGACGACCACTGCGGGGACCGGCGACTTGTTGACCTACGGCGCCGGCTACCTCAATATCCCGGCCGCCCTTGGAACGAACATCGTGGCCACCACCCCGGCGGTCAGTCCGTTCCTTAGCCAGGACCCTAACGGCAACGTTTACGTTTTCGCCTCCACCTGGGGCACCGGTCTGGACTCGCTCCAGGCGATCTGGGGCAACCAGGCCATCTGGGGCAACCAGGCGATCTGGGGCAACGCGCCGATCACCGGCAGCCAAGCAATTTGGGGCAATCAAGCTATCTGGGGGAATGCCACCCTCTCGGCCAGCCAGGCCATCTGGGGCAATCAAGCGATCTGGGGCAACGCGCCCATCACAAGCAATCAGGCGATTTGGGGCAACCAGGCCATCTGGGGCAACTCGCCAATCACGTCGGTAAGCACGAGCCAGGTTGACCTCACGTCGATCGCGCTGAACGGAGAGAAGTGAAATGAAAAGAAAGCACGAGTCATCTGGGGCGACTGAGCCCGGCGGTCCGATCTGGCCGCCGAATCGACACTGAAACGAGACCGAACGAGGAGCAAAGAGAAATGAAAACCAAAGGCCGAGTTATCTGGGGCGACTGAGCCACCAAACCCCCCAAGGGCAAATCGAACCGGGGATTTTCGACGACGTTCAACGAGACAAGAAGGGAAGCAGCGAAATGAAAAAGAAAGCACGAGTTATCTGGGGCGACTGAAGCCGAGGCGATTGAAGCCGCAAGACGTGAATTGGGACGAGACAAAAGGACGAGAAAAATGAAAGTACGATCAAGAGTTATCTGGGGCGATTGAAGTTGAAGAGCGGATCAAGCATTTCGGTTTGACCGTTCAAGCGAAAATCGGCCACAGGTCATGTAGGTGAAATGGCCACTCAAAATGGAGTGGAGATATCCGATCATCGACCGGTTTGACTATAATTTTGACGTCATGTCCATGCAAGACGAAGCGCAGCCGATACAGCCGGACGTCGTCGTGGTAGAGGACAACGAGGACGATGCGCGCATCACGCTGATGGCGCTGCGTAGACTGGAACCTCGGCCGAAGGTCGAACTGATTGTCGACGGAGCGGCTGCAGTGGAAGCATTGGTCGACAAGCACGCGCTATACCCGCGCTTGGTGCTGTTAGATCTGAAACTTCCCCGGGTGCACGGCCTGGACGTGTTGCAGGCGATACGCAACGACGAGAAAACGCGAGGGATGAGCGTCGTAATGCTAACCTCGTCAAGCGAGCCGAGCGACGTGGCTCGAGCGAACGAACTCGGTTGCCAAGGCTATTTGACCAAGCCCATCGACTGGCAAGAATATTTGGCCCTGGTGTGCGAAGCTGCCGCCAAGTTCCTTCCGCCTAAATTGCCTTAGGCGCGAGAGTGAACGAGAACGTTGCCCCGTTACCGGGCGTGCTCTCAGCCCAGATGCGTCCTCGATGGCGCACCACGATTCGTTCCGCGTTTGCAAGGCCGATGCCGGTTCCTGGGAACTCCTGCTCGGTGACGAGCCGCTCGAACGGCTGGAACATCCGACGTGCGTAGGCAGGATCGAAACCGATGCCCTGGTCCGCCACGAAGAAAATCGACTCCCCGTTCTCCTCTCGCATTCCGACTCGGATAGTGCCCCCGTTGGGCGAGAACTTATAAGCGTTCTCCATGAGGTTCGAGAGAACGAACCGCACTAAGTGACCGTCGGCCATCGCCGTCATTCCGGACTGAATATCGAATTCGGTTGGCCGCGAATTGCCAATCAGAATGTGCTGGGCGATCTCCGTGGCGATAGCCGAAAGGTCGACCTGCGTCACCACCATCTCATGCCGGGAGAGTCTGGAAAGCTTCAGGAGGTCGTCGATAAGGTGTGCCAGTTTCCGGGCGGACTCCCTTTGACGAACGAGCAAATCCCGGTAGTCGGGTTCAAGCTGGGGCCCCAACTCTTCCAACAGAAGGCTGCTGTTGAAAACGATGGAGCGCAAAGGTGTGCGCAAATCATGGGATACGGTGTAGGTGAACCCTTGCATCTCACGATTCGCCTCCTGAAGCTCCATCGTCCGGCGATCAACCCGTTCCTCCAAGTCTCGCTCGATAAGCATGCGTTCCGTGATGTCGATCGCCAAAATCGCGATCCCGCCCTCGGGGGCCGGATCGACACGGATTTCGAACCAACGCTCCGGCTCTTCCGTATGCCACTCGAACCGGCGAGACGTCCGGTCTTGCATGGCTTCTCGAAGGTTCGTTTCGATTTCCGTGCCCTGCAGTCCGCGGAAGATTTCCCAAATCGTTCGCCCGAGCAAGTGCTCGCGGGGAATGCCAGAGAAATCGGACACCGAGTCGCTAACGTTAGTCACGCACCAACCGGCGTCCAGCACGGCAAACAGGTCATGGATCTTACGAACGACGAAGTCGAGGCGTGAGTGCGCGGCCTCCGCATCCTGGCGGAGCACCGCCTCACGCTCGCGGCTCTCTC
>Ga0105239_10009429_pt1 | contig 11002 bp, 12 predicted proteins | sample KBSC44metaG_FD_92761 | JGI IMG/M metagenome (GOLD analysis project Ga0105239, IMG submission 92761) | Corn rhizosphere microbial communities from Kellogg Biological Station, Michigan, USA - KBS C4-4 metaG | ecosystem: Host-associated > Plants > Roots > Rhizosphere > Soil | place: Michigan, USA...
AATGTTAAATTTCAATTAGTAAAAGTTTCTATTGAGGAAATCAATTCTGTACGACCATCCGTTTATAAATATTTACTGCCATAACTATCACCCCTCACTCCGTACCCCATCAATATAAACCTGCCATTTGTCTTTAATAACCGCACCTGCAGCTATCAATGTTTCAATAATTTCCCGGTGCGCAGGTTTACGGTCGTTATACCAGGCCCAGAGGGTTGCGCCCAAAACCGTTCCATCGTAAGAGTTTAGCGCTTCCAGTGCCGCGCCTTTTTCTAAAAGCAGGCGCACGATAGCTAATTGTCCGCCAAAGGCTGCCGAGTGTAGCGGGGTGTGGCCATCCCATTTGGTATTTACATCCATACCGGTGCCAAGTAAAAATTCAACAACGTCTTGATAGCCCAGCAGGCAGGCCCATATCAAGCAACCTTCCCGGCTGGTTTGCAGTGCTGCGTCAATTAATTCTCCTGATGCATTAAAATAGGATTTAACTTTTTCAAGGTCGCCCAGTCCGCCGGCGCCTTCAAGGTCTACTGTTGCGCCTTTGCCGGCGAGGTAGTGAATGGGTTCATAACGGCCATTGTGCAGGCAGGCGAGTATCAGTAAGCCTTGCGTGTAGTCGGGCGCCACAGCATGGTTTGGGTTGGCGCCGTGCTGTATAAGGATCTCCATTAGTTCTTGCTGAACGCCGGTAATTACCGGGTGCACGCTGGTTGCCACCAGCCCAAGTGTTGATGTGCCGCCATACATATCGCCCCAGGCATCTACTTCAGCGCCGGCGTTTAATAATATATTTGCTATTTCCACTGCGTTTTTTGGTGTTGTTTGCCGGTAGGCTTCAAAGCCATTGGCACCAACATAGTTAAGTAATGTAGAATGATGTTTGCGCACCGAACGCGTGTGGATAAGCTCGGGGTTTTGATTCAGCAATCTGTCCAAAGTAGCTGCATCGCCTGCGGCTATGGCATCGGCGGCCTGTTCGAACTGTTGCAGTGCATGGTCATGCCGCAGGTTGTTTTTAAATTGCTCATAGCCAGCCCAGGTGTCAAAATAATGAGTGTCAGCAATAATCGACCGGGCGTTGTCTTCGGCGTTGCCATCGGGCTGATAACCCACGTGGTGGTACCATTCAAGTAATTGGGGACTTTGGGCATGTTCCCTAAAAAATCCGGCAAGCAAGGCCACATCACCGTCCTTTGCAGCTTTATCGGCTGTTGCTTTTTGTTCTTTTGATATTTTAGTCATAATACACTGTTAAACAAGATAAAAGCGAAGGCGCCAGTTTTACAATTTAAAGTTAGATATGTGCAAGGTGAAATAAAAATTTCGGCATAGTTATGTTACATACGGATGTTTATAACGATTGTAACTATTCCTTATAACTGTATTCTAATCTGTAAAACTAATTTTTATGGATGACCCTGATAGTCCTGCCGGGATAATTGAATATTTGAAACGGCACCACGTGCTGAACACCCTTGTTTACCACCTTATATCTTTACCAATTATAGCCTATGTTATTTTGTCCGGGGAATTCAAAAGCGGCCCCTGCACGCTTAACTTTGATGTACTTGCTGCATTATATGGCGTCGTAAGCTTTATTGTCTTATTAGTTGTCAGCTTGTTTAAGTTAATCTCGAAGGGTAAGGCATACTTGTTTTTATTTGTGGTGAATTTATTGGCATTGGCTATTTTTGTTGCAATTTGTAATAGATGATAAACGCATCAATCCTTAAAATCTTTTAAATCCTTAAATCGTGTACATCCGCCTCGCAACTCTTACCGATATCCCCCAAATAATGAAGCTAATTGCCGAAGTTGTGCCATTAATGAATGCAGCCGGCAACATGCAGTGGGACAATACTTACCCAAATCCTGCTGTTTTTGAGAAAGATATTGCGCTGAACCAGCTTTGGCTTGCCGAAATTGACGGCGATGTTGCCGGCATAAGCGCCATCACCACCGACCAGGAACCCGAATATGCCGAAGTTGGCTGGGATATTCACGAAACGGCGATTGTTACGCATAGATTGGCTGTTAGTCCGCGGTACCAGGGCAAGGGCGTGGCCGTGGGCCTGATGTTGCAAGCCGAACAAGTGGCTATAAATAAGGGCATAAATAAACTACGTGTTGACACCAACACTAATAACCAGGCTACCCAAAAGCTTTTCCCGAAGCTTGGTTACCAATACGCCGGCGAAATCGGCCTCGGCTTTAGGCCGGGGATGCGGTTTTTGTGCTATGAGAAGGTGGTTTAGACCATAGACCATAGACCATAGTCCATAGACCATAGCCGAATGGAGGGCTAATCGCGGGTGGCGGTAACCATCATGTTACTACTGACTGCAGCTACTATGGTCCATGGTCTATCGTCTTCCCAAACTTTTTTTCAAATAAACGTAACTACTTAAACCTCACTATCGTAAAAGAACATCAAACACTGAATGTTTTGGCTTGGTAATTGATAAATCTTATAACAATGGACGTATTTTTTTTCTTTCTGATTGCAGGGGTAACAATCATAGTAATGATTTTAAAGTTCGATAAAAAGCAAACTGTAAAAGTTAAAGCAGTTTTGCGCGAAAGCAGAAGCATACCTCCAATGTTCCTTTTAAAGGCAACAGAACAAAAAATAGAATCGTTAAAAGCCATTTTGCGTTATGATGATGCGCCGGTAAATATGGCGGCTGCATCAACAATGGCAAATCTTTATAACAACAAATCAGAAAGCTTAAGGCTGTCGAAAGTACAGGAACTTAAAGTGCTTTCAGCAAAATATAATAACGGGCAAATTTCAATCGAGGCTTACAATGCAAGGCTCGATGAATTGGTCGACCTGGTACACCAGCACAGCAGCGAGTTTGTGATGGTGGGCTAATGGTTTTAGTTGGTTAAGTTGGATTAAGTTGATTGAGTTTTTAGGTGGAAGGCCGCGGGTTTTAAATAACTTGCGGCCTTTTTGATTTTAGTTTTTCGACAACTTATTCAACTTAATCAACCCAATCCAACCCAATCAACTTAAAAGAAAACTAACCCTTGACTATTCCGCATCTTTGTTTATTATTGCAATCAAATGTCTGACGAAGCAATAGTAAAACGGTTAAAGGTAATTGTAAAAGAACATGGCGGCCAGCTTGCACTTGCGGGGGCAATTGGTGTTGACCAGGGGTTTATCAGCAAAGTGATAAACAAAAAGCAGGACGTTAGTTATTACCTTATCCGCAAGCTGTGTTTCCAGCTTAAATACTCGCCCGAATGGCTCATACTCGGTACCGGCGAAAAGAAGATCAACAAACCCGAATCGGCAAAGCTGATTACCGAAATACAGATGATGCGCACCGAGCTTGATATACTGCACGCCCGCATGCGCGCTTACGAGCTTGAGTTGAAAGACTTAAAAGAGCAGGGCCTGGTAGGTGAACAAAAAGCCGGATAGTTTCTTTCGCTAAGGTTAACTGCAAGCGGTTTGAAAATCAGGCTGTAAGGTTATAATAACCATCGTTTTCTGATAAATCCCTTTCTCATTTTTTTGTTAAAACCTTGTTAAAATGAAACCAAAACATGTTTTGGTGGTTGTTTTTAATTATTATTGCGGAATAAATGCAGGTCAGGAAATTTAAAATACTGGTAGGAATGTTGTTTTTGACTATCTTTTTAATTAAGATGGTCATCTCACTTGCCCCGGTATTTTTGTATCTTGATAATAAAACCGTAAGTGCAGTCATCCTTCAGCTTGAGCTTGAATCAAAGGCTGATAAAGACAGCCCGGAAAAGGATGCAGCCAAAGAAAAAAAGGTTTTTGATGAAACCTATATGCACGTTTTGGCCTATCAGTCGTTCCTTAACGGGGCAAAAGTACTTTACAATTCTGAACATTGCCTGTATAAGCAGGTACATCACCCCCAGGTTCCCACACCTCCTCCCAATGCTTAAATAAATTTACCGGGTATTACCTGCCCGGAGCGTATCGCGCTGCAATTTATTTAAATATTTAATCCAAAATTTCAATCTATGCAAAATGAACAAGGTGGGTTTGCTGTGGGCAATCTCAACCTAAAAAAATATTTTCTTTCTAAAAATTTAAAAAAAGATCTCCCGGCCAGTTTAGTGGTGTTTTTAGTGGCGCTGCCTTTGTGTTTAGGCATTGCGTTAGCCTCGGGCGCACCGCTTTTTGCCGGGGTGTTAACCGGCATTATAGGTGGTATTGTTGTTGGCTGCCTTAGTGGCTCACAGCTAAGTGTGGCTGGCCCGGCAGCGGGTTTAACGGTAATTGTTTTAAACGCCATAACCAGTTTAGGCGCGTACGAAACGTTTTTAATGGCCCTGGTGCTGGCGGGAGTGTTCCAGGTGATATTGGGCCTGGTAAAGGCCGGTACTATAGCTAATTATTTCCCATCAGCAGTTATTGAAGGGATGCTGGCGGCGATAGGGATCATCCTTATTATGAAGCAGTTTCCGCACGCGGTTGGTTTTGATGCCAATTTTGAAGGCGATGAAGGCTTTAGTCAGTCGGACGATCACAACACCTTTTCGGCCATAACCAATGCATTTTCAATGATCAATTACGGAGCCGTAGTTATCAGTGCGGTATCATTAGCTATAATGATATTTTGGCCGAGGTTTAAAAAACTTGCTATTGTACCTGCGCCATTGCTGGTAGTGGTGGCCGGGGTAAGCCTGAGCGCCCTGTTTTCCGGAGGCAGCTTTGCATTGCTCGAAAAGCAATTTGTAAGCATCCCGGTAATAAATAGCAGCAGCGAGTTTTTCGCCCTGTTTAAAACCGCCGACTTTGGCCAGCTTGGCAACAAGCAGGTTTGGATAGTAGCCTTTACTATAGCCGTAGTGGCCAGTCTGGAGAGCTTGCTGAGCCTTGAAGCCGTTGATAAAATTGACCCGATAAAAAGGATCTCGCCCACCAACCGGGAGCTGGTAGCCCAGGGTGCCGGCAATCTTATAAGCGGTTTACTTGGCGGCTTACCTATGACGGCGGTAATAGTGCGCTCATCGGCCAATGTCAATGCGGGGGCACGTACAAAAGCAAGCGCGGTTATCCACGGCTTATTGTTACTGACCGCGCTGTTATGTATTCCATGGGTAATAAACCAGATCCCACTGTCGTGCCTGGCGGCCATATTGCTGGTAACGGGTTATAAGCTTGCGCGGATATCGTTATTTAAGCATATGTGGCACAAAGGGCTTGATCAGTTTATCCCCTTTGCGGTAACAATTATTGCCGTCGTGCTTACTGATTTGCTGATAGGTGTAGGCATCGGGATGCTGGTAGGCGTGTTTTACATACTGCGCACCAATATGCGTAACCCGTATTTTTATCACATCATAAAAAATGGCGATAAAAAAATAATAAGGCTGCAGCTTGCCGAAGAGGTTTCGTTTTTAAATAAGGCCGCTATTCAGATAACGCTTACCAGCCTGCCAAAAGGTACGGATGTAATAATTGACGGCGCAAACTCGCGCTATATTGATGCGGATGTACTGGAGATCATCCACAATTTTAAACACAATGCCTTTACCAAAGGGATTATTGTGCAACTGAAGGACATAAAGGAAAGGTACGATGTACCGCCTTTAAAAGAATTAATTTATAACGCTAACTAAGAAATAACATGACACTTACAGAAAATAAAAAGAACGGCAACAAGCCACAAATAGATTTAAGCAGTGTAAAACTTGCCCAGTCAGATACCTATAAGGCCCTTTTAAAAGGTAACAGCGATTGGGTTAAGGACAGGCTAAATGATGACCCCGATTACTTTAATAAACTGGCAAAAGGCCAAAACCCGCAAGTGCTTTGGATTGGCTGCTCAGACAGTCGTGTACCTGCCAATGATGTAACCGGCACCAAACCCGGCGAAGTTTTTGTACACCGTAACATTGCCAACGTATGTGTACACTCAGACATGAATATGCTAAGCGTATTGGATTATGCGGTTAATGTACTTAAGGTAAAACATGTTATAGTGGCCGGGCATTATGGTTGTGGTGGTGTAGCCGCTGCATTAAGCAATAAGCAGTTTGGGTTAATTGATAACTGGCTGCGGCATATTAAAGATGTTTACCGCCTGCATAGCCACGAGCTTGACCGCATTACCGATGAAACCCAAAAGCTTAACCGGCTGGTGGAACTGAACGTATCTGAACAGGTGTATAACCTATGCAAAACATCCATTATTCAAAACGCGTGGATGAACCGTGCCGACCTTGAGGTGCATGGCTGGGTGATAGATTTGAGCAGCGGCCTTGTTAAAGATATAAAGGTGAGCAGCAGCAGTCCGCATAATTTGGGTTATATATACGAACTGGATGGTGTTGAAGAGCTGGCTGCGCATTAAGTAGTTAAGGTTATAGCAGTTGTTAAACAGGGGGTGGGAGTTATTTTCATTCCCTGTTTAAATCATCTGTTTATCAAAACCACCTCCAGTACATCGGCGGCGCTTTTGCATTTGTTTACGGTGTTTTCTAACGATTGCAGTATCTCGCGGTACTTAATTACGTTAATCGGGTCCTTATCATTTGCAAACAGGCTGGCTACCGCGTTGTAGTAAATCCGGTCGGCCTGGCGTTCGTAGAGTTTTACCTGGCGCAAGGCAATAAGTATTTCATTGTCTGCATGGTGTTTTCTTAACAGTGCAACGCTGTTTTGTATTTCGGCACAGGCCTTTTGTATGAGGGCGGTAAGTTCATTAATAGGGGTACTGATATCGGTTATGTTATACAGGTTTATGCGGGTGCTTGCTTCCTTTATCATATCGGCAACATCATCAATTGCGCCTGCCAATACATGTATATCGTTACGGTTTAGCGGCGTAAAAACAATCCTGTCGAGCGCAAGGTAAATTTTGTGGGTTATGTCATCGCCGTGGTGTTCCAGTTTGTCCACCTGTTTAAACAGCTGATCGCGGTCGGCGCCTTCTGCGGTGTTAACCACTCCAACAAGCAAGGCAGCCATGTTGAATGCGTTTTTGGCGGCCATATCGAGCTGACCGTAGAACAATTCGCGGTTTGGCAGAAAATCCTGGATTAAAACCCTCATAAACAGTTATATTATTAGGAAAACCCAAAAATACTGCTGTATTGTTAAGTGGATATTAAACCGAATATGCGCAATGTTAAATCTGTGTTATCAATTTTCGTATAACGAAAACACCGTGTAAGTATTTAATAATCAAACGTTTATTATTTTAAAAAATCCCATAAAATGCGTTTTTATAGCTTTTTTTGATGCTTTTAAGGTTAAGTTAACATTTAAATAATATCATCAAAGATTAATGATCTGTTAACATTAAGATAATGCTGCTGCCCCACTTTTGAGGCAAAATTTATTTAATCCTTAATTGATTATGAAAACAATGTTTACAAGACTTTTTAGTATAGCAGCCGTAGCAACGTTAACACTGGGTGCTATTACTGTTAAAGCGCAAACAAACTCACCGGTTTTAGCCGCCGCTCCGGCCGCAAAAACCACTACTACCGATGCAGGCACAACTGCACCTGCCGAAGTAAAGAAAACTACTAAAGCTGCTGAAGATACTTCATGGAAACCGCAAAGAAGAATTTGGGGTTATGTATTTGGCGATTTGTATTATAATGCACATGCCGACAAAACCAACCGCGGTGGCGAGAGTATGTACAATGGCGTTCCGCAATACCGCAACGCTTTCCAGTTTCGTCGTATCTACTTAGGTTATGACTACGAGATCACCAAAAAATTTAAAGTAGAATTATTATTGGCTTCTGAGCCTAACGCTAACACTGGTTCTTTCGCCGGTGCTACTAATACAATCCAAAACGGTGACAACCTTGTTGACGGTAAAATGGCATTCTGGATTAAAAACGCAAACTTAAGGGTTAGAGACCTTTGGAATGGTACAGACCTTGTTATCGGTGAAATGGCAACCCCTGGTTTTGCATTAAATGAGCCTGGAACCAACGGTCCGGTTTCATTATCAGAAGCAACCTGGAGCTACCGCTCAATCGAGAAAACCATCACAGATATCCACAAGAATAACTCTTATGATTTAGGCGCTGCTCTACAAGGTACATTTGACCCTGCCACCAAAAACTACGGTTACGTATTTATGGTTGGTAACAATAGCACATCAAGCTTATTATCAGCTGCAAATGCCAACACAGGTTTCTACAAAATTTTCTACGGCGATATCTGGGGTAAATTTGCAAACAAGAAATTATATGTTGACTTGTATGCCGATTATGCACGCACATCGCCTGCAACTGCCGCTGTCCCTGGCCAGGAGCACAACATGTTCAAAGTATTCGCTTCATACCAAACCAAACCAATTACAATCGGTGTAGAAGCTTACACTCAGAAATTCGGTTACGGTGTTAACAAAGCTGGTGTTCCTGAAGATGCAACAGCTCAAGGTTTTTCAGTTTGGGCAAGAGGCGCAATTTCAAGCACTTTAAATTACTTCGCACGTTTCGATGCTTACCAGCCTGATACTAAATTCGACGGAACTGCTTCTTACACAGCTAATACTAACTATGGTGCATACAACCCAACTGTGAAAGAAAAATTCTACACACTTGGTTTAGATTACCAACCAACTAAAGGCGTTCACTTTGAGCCAAACATTTGGTTAGTTGATTACAAAGACAATAGAAATGCATCAACCACAGGTTACGTTGCCCCTGACCACAACCTGGTTTACAGAGCTACTGTTTACTACGTATTCGGTAAATAATTTATAGGTAACCAAGGAACAAAAAACTCAAAACTCAAAAACAAAATGAAAGTAATTAAAAGTTTAAAGGTAGCTGCCGTAGCAATTGCTGCAAGTGCACTATCGTTATCGGCTTCGGCTCAGGACAACACCTTATTAGGTGCAGGCAGTACATTCGTGTACCCATTGTTCTCGAAGATATTTGCCGAGTACGCTGCTAAAACAAACGTTAAAGTTAATTACCAGTCTATTGGTTCAGGCGGTGGTATTTTACAGCTGACTAACAAAACTGTTGATTTCGGTGGATCAGATGCTCCGTTAAACGCAGATCAGGCTAAAAAAATCGCTGCTCCGGTATTGCATATCCCAATGGCATCAGGCGCAGTTGTAATTACTTACAACGTACCGGGCCTTACAACAGGTTTGAATTTGAACGGTGCTGTGCTAGGTGATATTTACCTTGGTAAAATTACCACCTGGAACGATCCTAAAATTGCTGCCCTTAACAAAGGTACCAAATTGCCTGAAACAGGTATAGTAGTTATCCACCGTTCTGACGGTAGCGGTACCTCTTTCATTTTCACCGACTTTTTAACAAAAGTTAACCCTGAGTGGGCTTCAAAAGTAGGTAAAGCATCTGCTGTTAACTGGCCAGCGGGTTTAGGCGGTAAAGGTAACGAAGGTGTTGCCGGTTTGGTTAAACAAACTCCTGGCGCTATTGGCTACAACGAGTTAGCTTACGCTCTTCAAAACAAAATGACTTTTGCTGATATCGCAAACAAAACCGGTAAATTTATTACACCAACTTTGGAATCGACTACAGCATCAAGCAACGTTGAGCTGCCTGCAAACGCTGAGGTATCGTTAACAAATACTGATAACCCTAAAGGTTACCCTATCACCAGCTTTACCTGGGCTTTGATTTATAAAGAGCAAAAATATAGCGACCGTAGTGCTGACCGTGCTAAACAACTGTTAAAGTTATTATGGTACAACATTCATGACGGCCAGAAAAACTGTGCGCCTTTGAACTATGCACCGCTTTCAAAATCGGCTTTAAAAGTTGCTGAGAAAATTTTGAAATCGGCCACTTATGATGGTAAAGCCATATTATAATTAATATAGAGCCAAGGGACGAGAGTCAAGAAGCAAGAGTCAAGAATCAAGAAAAAAGCAGCCAAGGGGAATATTTAGGTATCGAAATTAAAATCGGCCTTTAAAAAATTCATCTTGACTCTTGGCTCTTGATTCTTGGCTCTTACATCCTGGCTCTTGACTCTTAAATACAAATCCCCAATTTTGTGAAGAATAAAAGATTAGACCTCTCGTACAGCCAAATGAAATGGGAAACTATTTTCAGGCGGTTATTGATATTTATGGGTGTTGTGCTGGTGCTGATAGTTGTTGGCATTTTAATAACACTGATAAAAGAATCCATTCCATCTGTTAAGTCTTCAGGCTTCGGGTATTTATGGAGCAAGGTGTGGGACCCTGTACAAAACATATATGGCGCTTATCCTTTTTTAATAGGTACGCTGCTAACGTCATTTATCGCCCTTATTCTCTCCATACCATTTTCATATGCGGTATCAATTTACCTGGGCGAGTATAACCCTAAAGGCTGGTTATCAAACCTGTTGAAAAACTCCATCGAGCTTATCGCAGCTGTACCATCAATTATTTACGGTTTTTGGGGTTTGTTTGTGCTGGTGCCGATCATCAGGCAAATTGAAACCAAAATAGGTGTTGCGCCCTACGGTATCGGTGTTTTAACCGCATCGTTAGTATTGGCTGTAATGATAATACCTTACGCGGCGTCGTTGGGCATTACGCTTATCCGCATGGTGCCTTCGGCATTAAAGGAAGGGGCTTATGCACTGGGTGCAACACGTTTCGAGGTTATCCGCAGCGTAGTTATGCCTTATACCCGCACGGGTTTGTTTGCGGGGGTGCTATTGTCGTTGGGTCGTGCACTCGGCGAAACCATGGCGGTTACCATGCTTATTGGTAATACCCCAACACTTGCGCATAACTTTAAGGATTTAATTTTTGGCCCGAGCAATACCATGGCCAGCGTTATAGCCAATGAATTTACCGAGGCCGACCACGAGCAGTATCTATCGGCGCTTGTTGAACTTGGCCTGGTGCTATTTTTTGTTACCGTGGTTATTAACCTTATTGGCAAACGTATAATCACCAGGTTTACTAACAACTAATCTTATGGATGCACGAATAGGAATAAGAAACACCAAAAGCATGTTGTTTAAAGGACTGATAGTTTTTCTGGCCTTTTTAATTACGCTGCC
>Ga0105239_10009431_pt1 | contig 10999 bp, 9 predicted proteins | sample KBSC44metaG_FD_92761 | JGI IMG/M metagenome (GOLD analysis project Ga0105239, IMG submission 92761) | Corn rhizosphere microbial communities from Kellogg Biological Station, Michigan, USA - KBS C4-4 metaG | ecosystem: Host-associated > Plants > Roots > Rhizosphere > Soil | place: Michigan, USA...
AAAAGCCGCGATTTCTGGATGCCATTTGCACCTTCGGTGCTGGCCGAGCGAGCCGGCGAATACTACAGCAAACCCAAGCCGGTAGCATCGCCTTACATGATGTTCGCGTTCCCGTCGCGGCCGCAGAAGCGCGCGGCGTTCGCGGCGGCCCAACACCCCTACGATTTCACGACTCGCCCGCAGGAGGTTACGGCCGCAGACAATCCGGATTATTACCGGCTGCTCAAAGAGTACGAAGCGCGGACCGGCGAGGGAATCGTGTTGAACACTTCGTTCAATCTGCACGGGGAGCCGATGGTCTACCGGGCGCGGGATGCGGTGGATGTTTTTCTGCGCAGCGGTCTGGAGTATCTGGCGCTGGGCAACTGGTGGGTGGAGAAAACGGTGAAGGCCACATGAGAACACTGGTCACGGGGGCCGCCGGATTCATCGGCTATCACGTCTCCGAAAGACTCTTGGCCGAGGGCCGGCAGGTGCTGGGCGTCGACAATTTGAACGCCTACTACGATCCCGGGTTTAAGCGCGCGCGCCTGGCGCGGCTACAGATCCATCCGCAATTTAATTTTGCAGCCATCGATATCGCCGACCGCGCGGCGCTGGAGGAGGTGTTTTCGGGAGAGACTTTCGGCAACGTCATTCACCTCGCGGCGCAACCCGGAGTGCGGCATTCGATCGAGCATCCGCATGCCTGCGCGGAAGCCAACTTGACCGGCTTTTTGCATGTGCTTGAAGGCTGCCGGCGGGCGCGGGTGCGGCATCTGATTTACGCTTCCTCCAGCTCGGTGTATGGCGCCAATACCAAACTGCCGTTTTCGACGGCGGACCCGGTGGACGCGCCGATTTCGCTTTATGCGGCGAGCAAGCGGGCGAATGAATTGATGGCGCATTGTTACTCACATCTATACGATCTGCCCGCCACAGGGTTGCGCTTCTTCAGCGTATATGGGCCATGGGGGCGGCCGGACATGGCCCCCTTCCGTTTCGCCGCCGCGATTCTGAGCGGTCAAACGATTGACGTGCATAACTACGGCCGTATGTGGCGCGATTTCACTTATATAGATGACATCGCGGAGGGGGTGCTGCGGATGGCGGCGCAGGAGCCGGCGGGGTACCGGCTGTTTAATGTCGCGAGCAGCCAGCCGGTAGGGCTGATGGAGTTTATCGGCAGGCTCGAAAGGGCACTCGGCCGGCGGGCCCGCAAACGCTTCCTGCCGGCGCAACCCGGCGACGTGATTGCGACCCACGCCGACGTTGAAGGCTTCTGGCAGGCCGCAGGGTTCCGGCCCTCAACGCCGCTGGCTGTGGGTATCGAGCGTTTTGCCGGCTGGTATCGGGAATATTTCGGGGAGGGAATTCATGAGCACGGCGACAGCGGCCCTGATTTCGAGAACGCCCACCGAGCGCGGGTATTTCACGCATCCTGAGGCCTGCGTGGAGTCGAGCGAGGTTGGTCCAAGGACCCGGGTGTGGGCGTTCGCGCACATACTGAAGGGCGCGCGCATCGGTGCGGATTGCAACATCTGCGACCACACCTTCATAGAAGGCGGCGCAGTGGTGGGCGACCGCGTCACTGTAAAGTGCGGGGTCCAGTTGTGGGACGGCGTGACGCTCGAAGACGACGTTTTCGTGGGTCCGAACGCCACCTTCACCAACGACCCATTTCCGCGCAGCGGACGGCGGCCGACGGAGCTCACGCGCACTTTAGTACGGCTGGGGGCGTCGATTGGCGCCAATGCGACCTTGCTTCCGGGCGTGACCGTGGGCGCGCGGGCCATGGTGGGCGCGGGCGCAGTGGTGACGAGGGACGTTCCGCCGCGCGCCATTGTGATGGGGAATCCGGCTGTGGTGACAGGCTTCGTGCGCCCCGAACCCCGCACATGCGTGGCGCAGGCGCAGGCGCGGGCTGCACCGGCACCGGCAAGAACGCCGCTGCTTGCGGGCGCCGGACTCTACGAGCTGCCGCGAGTCAGCGATCACCGGGGCCATCTGTCCTTCGCCGAACTGGGCGCTGCCCTGCCTTTTGCGGTTTTGCGCTACTTCCTGGTCTTCGGCGTGCCCAGCCGGGAGATCCGGGGCGAGCACGCGCACCGCAGGCTGGAACAATTTCTGGTGTGCGTTCAGGGAAGCTGCCGGGTGGGCCTGTTTGACGGCGGCGCGGGCGAAGATATTCTGCTCAATCGCCCGGACTTGGGGCTGCATGTGCCTCCCATGGTATGGACCACCGAGTACAAATATTCGCCCGACGCGGTGCTGCTGGTGCTGGCTTCCGATATTTATCGCGAAGACGATTATATACGCGACGTGGATGCATACCTGGCCCTGCAAGATCAGATGAAAGGAGAAATCTGTGATCCCGTTCCTTGACCTTCGATTGGCAACCGAAGAGCTGCGCCCGGAAATCGATCGCGCGATCGCGCGGGTAGTGACATCGGGCTGCTACGTTCTGGGCGCGGAAGTAGAAGCTTTCGAAAACGAATTCGCGGCGTACTGCGGGGCGCGACATTGCGTGGGAGTCGCCAGCGGCCTGGACGCGCTGACACTGCTGCTGCGGGGGCTCGGAATTGGGGAGGGCGACGAAGTGATTGTGCCTTCCAATACCTATATCGCCACCTGGCTGGCGGTATCGGCGGTGGGGGCACGGGTAACGCCCGTGGAACCAGACCTGACCACCTACAACCTGGACCCCGATCAAGTGGAGAACGCCATCGGGCGGCGGACGCGCGCGATTCTGGCGGTGCATTTATATGGTCGGACAGCCGCGCTGGGAGCACTCGGCGAAATTGCACGGCGGCGGGGCGTGACGCTGGTGGCGGACGCAGCGCAAGCGCACGGCGCGGATTTAGCAGGTGTCCCGTCAGCTTTCAGCTTTTATCCCACCAAGAATTTGGGAGCGCTGGGGGATGGCGGAGCCGTAGTCACGGATGACGCAGCGCTCGCCATGCGCATTCGCACACTGGGCAACTACGGATCGCGAAAGAAGCATATGAATGAAGTGCGCGGAGTCAACTCGCGCCTGGATCCGCTGCAGGCGGCCGTCTTGCGAGTGAAGCTACAGCATCTCAACCATGGGAACCGGCGGCGGCGGAAGATCGCCGAGCTCTACTTGGAACAACTGGATGGAGTCCCCGATCTGGTTCTGCCGCGCATGGCCGAGGGCGGCGATACGGTCTGGCATGTCTTCCCGATCCGGCATCCGCGGCGCGACTGGCTGGCGCGACAGTTGGCCCTCGAAGAGATCGGGACGTCGATTCATTATCCGGTGCCGCCGCATCTAGCGGAGGCGTATCGCGATGCCGGCTACCGGCGCGGCTCGTTCCCGATTGCGGAGCGCATCGCGGCTGAGGAATTGAGCCTGCCGCTCCATCCGCATCTGACCGGGGAGCAGGTGGAGGAGATCATTGGCGCGGTGTGCCTGGCAGCCTGCCTGCCGGTAGAGGATGTGGCGTGACGGCGCCCACGGTCGCAATTGGCACACGCACCCCGGCTGCTTTTCGAAGCTACCGGCCGGTGCTGCGAGCCATGAGCCAGACCGGAGCGGCCGCGCTGGGGAGCGGACTGCTAAGCGCGCTCGCAACCAAGATCATTGCCGCGGTGGGTGGACCAGAAGCATTGGCGACGCTATCCACACTGCAACAACTTCGGCAGGCGGCAGTGGTGGCGGCAACCGGCAACGGCCAGACCGCGGTAGTACGGGGAGCGAGCGCATTTCGGGGAGCAGAGCGGTCGGGATATGTGCGTACGGCCGCGTGCCTGTTTGCCGCCGCGACCGCGCTAATCGGGGGTTGCATGATTTCGTGGCCGCAACCGCTCGCGGCACTGGCCGGTTTCGAGCCGGGCGCGACCCGCCTGATTCCATGGCTGGCGATCCCGGTAGCGCTGACGAGTTTGCTGGTGTTTGCAAGCGCACTCTTGAACGCACTGGGAGCCATCGCGCGGATTGCGATTCTTTCCGTGATTGGCTCCGCTGCGATGGTAGTGGGCGCGTGGCCGGCAGCGCATGCATTCGCCGCGGGAGAGCGAAGCGCGCTGGTAGGTTTGCTGATTTTCTCGGCATTGGCGAGCGGCGGGGCGGCACTCGTCGCGCTGTTTCGATTCCGCGCGCAGGTGGAAGCGTGGTTTTGCGGTCCCGGCCAGTGGTGGAGCGGACGGGCGGCGCGCAGCTTCTTTACGATGTCGGCCGCGCTGCTCGCGAGCGGACTGGCGGCTTCCGGAACCCTTTTGGCGGTACGCAGACACATCATCTTGACTCAGGGCCTAAGCATAACCGGGCAGTTCGACGCGGCATGGGGGCTCAGCATGAACCAGGTCACATTGGTGCTGTCGTCATTGCAGACGTACTATCTGCCGGCGGTAGCGAAATCCCGCAGTCCAGCAGAGCGCGACGGGCACATCTCGAGTGTGCTCGCGATAGCGGCGCTTGCGGCAGCGGGCGCGATAGCCGGGATCGCTGTGCTCAAGCCGTGGCTGCTTCGCATGTTGTACTCGGTGGCTTTTGAGCCGGCGGCGGCTTATTTGCGCTGGACCCTGCTGGGCGATTACTTGAAAGTCACCAGTTGGATCTTGTCAATTCCGGTGTTAGCAGCCGGAGACATGAAGATGTTTCTTGCAGTCGACCTGGCGGCCTACGGCGTGTTTGCGGCGGTGGCCATAGGATTCGCACCGGCCTTAACCGCAGCCTCGAGCGCGGCGATCGGATTTGTCGCGATGTACGCGGCTCATTTAACGCTCTGCGCGATTTATTTGAGGCGTAAGTTGCGCTTTGTGCCGGCCCGGGGGGCGCTTGCGGCCTGGGTGATCGGGCTCACGGTGGTGACGGTCGCCTCTGCACTGAGCTGGGACCAGACATGAGGCTCTCGGTGGCGATCGCCACCTATAACCGCTCCGCGATGGTACGGGAGGCGATCGCGGCAGCGCTGGGGCAATCGCGTGCGCCCGACGAAATCGTGGTCTCTGACGACGCATCGACGGATGACACGCGGCAAATGCTTGACCGGTGGTCCGGACATGACCCGCGTCTGCGTGTGATCCTGCAGCCTGTCAATTCGGGCGGGGTGGCTAACTGGAATGCGGCAATGATGGCGACCGGCGGCGATTTCATCGCCTGGTGTTCGGACGACGACCGGTTTACGCCGGACCATCTGAAAGCTTCGCTGGACTATCTGGAAGCCCATCCGCAAATCGGGATGGTTCACTCGAGTTTTGTCGACGTTCGGGAAACTTCATCGGGACCGGTGGAGGAGGCGCGCCGGCTGCGGTCCGCCCGGCCCATAGTGATCCACGCGCGAAATATGTTTCGCTACATGACCCGGTATTACGACTGGCCGTTTCATCCCTCCACTCTGGTGATGCGCCGGGAAGTCTGGGATCGAACCGGGCCTTTCGATCCCCAATACGCACTGGCCGACACCGATTGGTTTGTGCGCGCAGTAGAACAGTTTCCGGCGGCGCTGTTGCCGCGCTACGGAGTCATGAACCGGCGGCACGCCGGGAACTGGAGCAATCGCGTAGGAAGCGCCCGTATGCAGGCGGAGATTTTCGAAATCGTGGAGCGAGCGATGTTCCGGCGCTGGCCGCGCGGAGGTCCGGCGCGAGTGTGCTGGCGCCTGTTGTGGCGAGCCAATGTACGCGCCCGCTTGTTGCTGACGATTCGCGCCCGCATTCGGAGCGGACATGCAAACGCTGCCGGCGCGGCCTGGTCAACTCTCATTCATGCAACCGGCATGCCGGCGCTGGATTGGCTGGATCCTGCCGGAGAGCGCTGGATTCAACGGCGCGCGTTGCGGCTTGCGGCGGGCCTGCCGGAAGCGCGCGAACGCGTGAGTCCGCTTTAGAATTATGTGCGCAATTGCGGGTTTGCTGGGAACGGGCGATCCGGGCGCTCTCGCGCGAGTGGCGGAAATGCTTCGCGTCCAGCGCCATCGCGGCCCGGACGGAAGCGGCGTACTGCGGGATGGAAACGCCGTCATGGGCCACTGCCGGCTGGCGATTCTCGGCTTGGGGGATGCGGGCCGCCAGCCAATGACCTCCCGCAACGGCCGCTGGAGCATGGTCTTTAATGGCGAGATCTTCAACTACCTGGAATTGCGGGGCGGCCTGCCGGGAGAATTTCGCAGCGGAACCGACACCGAAGTATTGCTCGAAGGGATCGCGGCTTGGGGTGTCGAATGCGCACTTACGCGAGCGGCCGGAATGTTTGCTGTGGGCTTGTGGGATCACCGCGAGCAAGAACTCACGCTGGCCCGCGACCGATTAGGCGAGAAGCCACTGGTGTACTTCTACAACGGACGCAGCTTGGCGTTTGCCAGCGAACTGAAAGCTCTGCGCGGGTTTCACGGCGGGACCTTGGATCCACTGGCGGTTGATTCTTACCTGGCGCTCGGTTACATCCCTGCACCGTTGGCAATTTTTCGAGGCTGTCAAAAACTGGCGGCGGGGGAGATGCTGCGAGTAAAGCCAGGAGGCGAGCCGCGTATATCCCGCTGGTGGCAGCGGGGTCCGGCGGAATTTTCGGCGCAAGGCGCGCTCGAATCGCGGGCGAGTCTGCGTGAACAGATGGCCGGCGCGGTGGGCCAACGCCTGCGGGCCGATGTTCCAGTGGCGTTGAGCCTGAGCGGCGGCGTCGACTCATCGGTGATTGCGGCGGAGTGCGTGCGCCAGGGTGCGGCCATCGAAAGCTTCACCATCCGGTTTGAGGGCGAGGCGGGCGATGTGGCGGCGGCACGCTTGGTGGCGCGGCATCTCGGGTTGCGACATCAGGTGTTGGACGAAAGCGGCGCCGAGCCGGGAATCGAGCGCATGGTGCGGCATTATGACGAGCCGTTCGCCGACAGTTCGGCAATTCCGTCGCTGGCGCTGGCACGGGCGCTGGCGGGCCGCTACAAGGTGGTTCTGAATGGTGACGGCGGCGACGAAGTATTCGGCGGCTACCGGCATTACGAGTACATTCGCGCCAAACAGAAACTCAAAGCAGCGGCGGCGGCGGTGGGGTTGTGCGATGGCGGCCAAGCCGGCCGGGCGGGAGTATATGTGCAATCGAAGGCCACGTTTCGGGCTGCCGAGCGGGGCCGGTTTTTAAACGGCCACGGCAGGGGGAATTCGCTCGATGGATTGACGCAGTTGACTCCGCCCGGAAGGGCGCTCGAGGAGGGAATGCGGATCGACCGTCATTTGGCGCTGGCGAACGGTTTGAATTACAAAACCGACATCGCCTACGGCGCCTTCGGTATCGAGGGCCGGGCGCCTTTTCTGGATCATCGGCTCGGCGAATGGGCCGAGGGGCTCTGTCCGGAAGAGCTGGTGCGCGGGCGCGAGAAAAAGATTCTGCTGCGCGCCGCCTACGCCGCCGATTTACCGGCTGAGGTGTTGAACCGGCCCAAACAGGGTTTCGGCGCACCGATCGGGCAATGGCTGCGCGGACCACTCCGCGAGCAGGTGAGAGATATGCTGCCCTGCCCGCTGCTCGACCGCGAACTCCAGACCCGCCGCAGCGGACAACAGTTGTGGACGCTGCTGATGTTTGCCCTGTGGGCTCGCGAATGGGGGGCGTCATGGTAAGGCAATGGTAAAGATAACGGTACTGATGGCGGTGCGCGACACGCCGCCCGAAATGCTGCGGCGGGCGATGGATTCGATTCTTGCCCAGACGCTGCGGGAATTCGAATTTCTGATTCTCGACGACGGCAGTGAGCGGGGCGAGACGTGCGCCGAACTGGAGCGTGAGGGCGCTGCCGATTCGCGAGTCCACCTAGTGCGCGGACCTCCGCGCGGGTTGACGGCAACGCTCAATCGGGGGTTGGGGCTGGCCACTGGGGAGTTCATCGCTCGCCAGGATGCCGACGACTGGAGCGAGCCGGACCGGCTGCGGCGGCAAGCCGCGTTCCTCGACGAGCATCCTCAAATCGCTTTGTGCGGCAGCAATGCGTGGACTCACCGCCACGACGGACGTCCGCTATGGGCGACGCACTTGCCTGAGGGCGCGGCGGCGATCCGCGAGGCGCTTTGGAAGGGAAATCCTTTCGTGCATGGAGTCACATTATTTCGAGCCGATATCGCGAAGCGGCTGGGAGGCTACCGCGAGGAATTTCCGTTTGCGCAGGACTACGATTTATTCTGGCGCCTGAGCGACGCGGCCGGAGCCGCCAATTTGCCGGAACCGCTGTATCACTATCGCTACAACGCCGGGGCGGTGAGCGCTCAGCGGGCGGCGGAGCAAGCGCGGGCGCACCGGGCGGCTCAATTGCTGGCCGATGCGCGGCAGGCCGGAGCGGCGGAAGACGTGGCTGGCGCGCTGCAACGAGCGGGGCTCGAGCTGGAGAATACGGGACCGCTGCGGACCAGGTTGAAACAGATCGACCATCGCCTGTTAGCTGGGGATTTCGGCGCGGCGGGGCGCGCTTATGCCGAACTTGTGACGGCGCATCCAGCCAGCCGGCTGGCGTGGGGAAAATTGCTGCGGTGGGCTGTCTTCGCGGCGTTTCCGCAGGCTCGTGAATGGTGCTTCCGATGAGGAGGCGCGCATTGCGGGTGCTGTTTGTGATCCCCGGCGCGGCCCAGGGCAGCTCCATGATTTTTGCACGGCGGCAGGCCGAGAGCCTGCAACGGCAAGGCGTCGAAGTCAACCTGTTTCATTTGCGCTCGCGCACGTCTTTGCTGGAACTGGCGCGCGAGTGGAGGCGCTTCCGGCGGCGGGTGAGTAGAGTGAATCCGCAAGTGATCCACGCCCACTTTGGAACCATGACGGCCTGGTTCACGGCTTGGGCCGTGACCTTGAGCCGCCCCAGGAGACCACTGGTAATCACCTACCGCGGCAGCGATCTGAACGCTGCGCCGGAGTGCGCGGGATGGCGGACACGGCTGCGCGCGGCAGCGGGACGGACGCTCTCTCAATTTGCGGCGCTGCGCGCGTCGCGAATCGTATGCGTCAGCCGCGAATTGCGCGGCCGGCTGTGGTGGAGACGTGAGATTGCAGTGGTGATGCCGAGTGGCGTGGACACCGAAATGTTCCGTCCCGAGCCGCGGGCCCGGGCGCGCGCCCGCCTGGGCTGGAGCGAGAGGGAACGGCTGGTGCTGTTTAACGCGGGCTACAATCCCCGCGTTAAGCGTCTGGATCTGGCCCGGCAGGCGGTGGCGCTGGTGCACGGTCTCTTGGACCACGTGCGACTGGAAGTGCTCGACGGCCGCACGCCTCCAGAGCGCGTGCCAGAACTGCTCAATGCCGCCGATTGCCTGTTGTTGACCAGCGACCGGGAGGGATCGTCCACCCTTCTGCAAGAGGCGCTGGCCTGCAACCTGCCAGTAGTGAGCGTGAACGCCGGCGACAGCCGCGAGCGGCTAGCGGGCGTCCGGCATTGCTGCGTGGTCGAACGCAACCCCGCGGCCCTCGCGGCGGAACTGGCGCGGGTCCTGCGAGTGCCGGTGCGGAGCAACGGGCGCGAGACAGTACACGAATTTTGCGCGCACCGGATCGCCACGGAGACCTATCGCATCTATCGCGATCTGGGGACCGGCGTGGCAGCAGACTCCGGCGGCGCTCGCGAGCCGGCGTCCCCCGGCATTCAATAATCCAGTCCGAATGGAATACTTCACCTTGTTAGGAGAGGCAACGCTGGTAATTGCCGGTCTGGCGGCGGCGCTCTACGCGCAGCGCCGGGACGCCGGCCTGCTGGTGGGAATCGCTGCGCTCTACTACTGGTCGCTTTACGGCGCGTGGTCGATCGTCATCGACAAAACCGGCGGGTTCAGCGGGCAGCACTATCAATATCTTGAATCGAAGATGTTCCCGATTGAACTCGGCGGGCAGTACCTGCTGACTTTGGGGCTGTACGCGGGGTTCATCATCCTAGTGGAGCTGACCCTGCTGGCGGCACTTTCGCGCCGGCCCGAGCAACCGATTCCGCGGCTGGTTCTGCGCCACGAAGCCATTCTGTTTGCGGGGTTCGCGGCGGGTGTGGGCAGCTATCTGGTGATCCGCGACCAATTGAGCGTGGCCTGGGCGACGCATACTTCCGCCTATTGGTTTACGCGATCGCAGAATGACCACTGGTTTACGCTGCATCAGGTGCTCAACCGGGTGGCCCTGATTCCGCCGGCCATTGGCATGGCGACGCTCGCGGCCGGACGGCGCTCACGTTTCTTTTTAAACATAGCGCGGCGCTATACCTGGCCGGCTTATGTACTGCTGGTGGCGGCAATGGGCACATTCACCTTTGTGCTGGGAAACAAGAATGAAGTATTTACGGCGCTGCTGACTGGAGTTCTGGCGTATGCCGGGTCGGTGCGCCGGCCGCAGTGGTGGAAGCTCGGGCTGGTGGTGGGGTCCGGACTTTGGTTCTTGTCAGCGGTGGACTTCTTTCGTGCGACGCCTTTATCCGGGATGAGCGCAGCGGTGTTTGCGCGGGGCCAGGATACGGGCGACGTGAGCCACTTCGTCACCACCAGCAACGAGGCCTTCGCGGCGCACTTTTCGTTGTATGGCGTGCTGGCGGCGGGGACTGCACCCAAATTCGGCTACAGCCTGTATAGCCTGGCGTGTTCCGTGATACCGCGGGTGTTATGGCCGGAACGGCCGCGCGACATTTACCTGTATTACAGCGAGAGCGTGGGCACCATCCAGAACCAGGGGTATTCGCTGCATCATGCCACCGGCTGGTATTTGAATTTTGGCTACGCCGGCGTGGCGCTGGGGGCCGTGACGCTGGGACTGATATGGACTGTATGCCTCAATGCCCAGCAGCGCATACGGCGACGCAGCGGCATGCTGTATCGCCTGTTCGCCATCATTGCGCCATGGGTGCTGGCGGCCGGACTGCCGCCCTTGATCCGCGCCGGGCCGGAGGGCTATAAGGGCCTGGTCATCGAAAGTTTTCTGATTCCGCTGGGAGTTTTGGTGGTGGCCTGCCGGCCGCGCAAATCGGCGCCTCGGTCCGCGGGTCTGAGAGTGTGGGGGGCCTCATGAAGCCGTTCCTTTCCGTGGTGATCCCGTGCCGCAATGAAGTGCGCA
>Ga0105239_10009432_pt1 | contig 10998 bp, 9 predicted proteins | sample KBSC44metaG_FD_92761 | JGI IMG/M metagenome (GOLD analysis project Ga0105239, IMG submission 92761) | Corn rhizosphere microbial communities from Kellogg Biological Station, Michigan, USA - KBS C4-4 metaG | ecosystem: Host-associated > Plants > Roots > Rhizosphere > Soil | place: Michigan, USA...
AAAGCCGCAACGTGGTACGGTAGTAGCTGCTGGTCCCGGCAAGAAGGACGAGCCGGTAACTGTAAAAGTTGGAGATACGGTATTGTATGGCAAATATGCCGGTACTGAGATCCAGATCGAAGGTGACGATTTCCTGATCATGCGGGAATCTGACATCCTGGCAATCGTGTAATGTTACTCTCTTAAAAACAATCACTCTAAATAATTTAAGATAATTATGGCAAAACAACTTTTCTTCGATATCGAAGCCCGTAATAAAATGAAAAAGGGTGTAGATACGCTGGCTAACGCCGTTAAGGTTACGCTTGGCCCCAAAGGACGTAATGTAGTTCTGGAAAAGAAATTCGGTGCTCCGGCAGTCACTAAGGACGGTGTTACCGTTGCAAAGGAGATCGAGCTGGAAGACCCCATCGAGAACATGGGTGCACAGATGGTAAAGGAAGTTGCTTCCAAGACCGCTGACATCGCTGGTGACGGTACGACTACCGCTACCGTGCTGGCTCAGTCCATCATCAGCGAAGGTCTGAAGAACGTCGCTGCCGGCGCCAATCCAATGGACCTCAAACGTGGTATCGACAAGGCTGTTGAGAAGGTAGTCGCAAATTTAGGTTCTCAGTCCCAGACGATCGGGAATGACAAGAACAAGATCGAGCAGGTAGCTTCCATCTCCGCTAATAATGACAACGCTATCGGCAAGCTGATCGCCCAGGCTTTCGGCAAGGTCGGTAAAGAAGGCGTTATCACCGTAGAAGAAGCCAAGGGCACCGACACTACTGTTGAAGTAGTGGAAGGTATGCAGTTCGATCGCGGCTATATCTCCCCCTATTTCGTTACCAACAGCGAAAAGATGGAAGCCGAGCTGCAGAACCCCTATATCCTTATCTATGACAAAAAGATCTCTGCCATGAAGGATATCCTGCACATCCTGGAAAAGGTTGCGCAGAGCGGTCGTCCCCTGCTGATCATTGCTGAAGACCTGGAAGGTGAAGCACTGGCTACCCTGGTCGTCAACAAGCTGCGTGGCACAATCAAGGTCGCTGCCGTCAAGGCTCCCGGCTTTGGTGATCGCCGCAAGGAAATGCTCCAGGACATCGCTATCCTCACTAAGGGTATCGTTATCAGCGAAGAGCAAGGTTACAAGCTGGAAGGTGCTGACATCAGCTATCTCGGTACGGCTGCTTCTGTCACGATCGACAAGGACAATACGACCGTTGTTGGTGGAAAAGGAAAGAAAGAGGACATCACTGCCCGCGTCAACCAGATCAAGGCCCAGATCGAAACGACTACTTCCGACTACGATAAGGAAAAATTACAGGAACGCCTCGCTAAATTGAGCGGTGGTGTAGCCGTTCTCTACGTAGGTGCTGCTACTGAAGTAGAAATGAAGGAGAAGAAAGACCGCGTTGATGACGCCCTGCACGCTACCCGCGCTGCCGTTGAAGAAGGCATCGTTCCCGGTGGTGGCATCGCCTACATCCGCGCCGTCGATGCGCTTGACAGGCTGAAAGGCCTCAACGAAGACGAGACTACCGGTATCGCGATCGTTAAACGCGCGCTCGAAGAGCCCCTGCGTCAGATCGTTGCCAACAGCGGTCTCGAAGGCAGCATTATCGTTCAGAAGGTGAAGGAAGGCAAGGCCGATTTCGGTTTCAACGCCCGCACCGAGCAGTTCGAGAATCTGTTGAAGGCTGGTGTTATCGACCCGACCAAGGTTAGCCGCATCGCCCTCGAAAATGCAGCTTCCATCGCCGGAATGTTGCTGACCACCGAGTGTGTCATCGCCGATAAGCCCAAGAAGGAAGAAGCGCATGCTCATCCCGGCGGCGCTCCCGGAATGGGCGGAATGGATTATTAATAAGTTCCCGTCTTATAGTAAGGCCCCGCAATCGCGGGGCTTTTTGTTTGTATGCAATCCGGGCGACGACCAGCCTCGTATATATAGTATGTATGCGGTTAAGATCATAGCGATAGTTGTGATCGGCAGCCTCTTGTGGATGTCCGTCCGCCCGGCGGTTCACGGTGGCCCCGCGGTTTACGCTGCCGACCCGGCGCCTCTGCGGATGCTGGCCCTGGGGGACTCGTATACGATAGGCGAATCTGTGGCGGTTGTTGATCGTTATCCTGTTCAGCTGGTCGCGCGCCTGCGCGACAGTGACCGTATCTTTTTTGATAGCCCGGAGATTATCGCCACCACCGGATGGACGACGGGCAACCTGCTCGACGCGCTTTCGGTCACGCGGCCTGCGGGTCCGTACGCTGTCGTTACGCTGTTGATCGGGGTGAACGATCAATACCAGGGGCGCAGTCCGTCCGAATACCGGGCACAGCTGACGACCCTTCTTCAACAAGCGATCGGACTGGCGGGCAACAGGAGGTCGCACGTGCTCGTGCTTTCCATTCCGGATTATTCTGTGACGCCTTTTGGACGGTCTGCGGCTGACCCATCACGGATTGCTTCGCAGATCGATGCCTTCAATGTTATCGGCCGGCAGGTGACCGCCGATTATGGTGCCGCGTGGCTGGATATTACGACGGAGAGTCGCAGGGCCGCGGGTGATCTGTCACTTGTTGCGGGTGATGGACTGCATTTTTCCGGAAAGGAATATCAGCGATGGGCACGGCTCATGGAGCCGTTAGTGAGGGAGATGGGGAAGTAGGTTTATAAGTTTTTTATTTTGGCGATTTGGTAAATTGTGAGCCAGTCGGTTCAAATTTTCGAATGTACGGGCAATTTGAAAACGTTGAACCTATCGGAAGTAGGCGGAAGGTTCTTCGTTGTGTCAAAGAAATAATTGCATTCATCGTTTTATAACGTATGAGCCGCCTGGTCAGGGCGGCTTTTTCTTTATCTCGCGTTGACGCGCCAGCGCATGCCGGGCGGCCGGATATACTAAAATTTGATCCCCGCAGTTACGATCACGGTGCCGGCCGTCTCTTTGAGGGCGGCATAGGTATTTAGCTTGTCCGACAGCCGGTAGGGCACGTCGATGTCGCGGTTGAAGGCCATGACATAGGCGAGATCGATAAAATAGCCATTCTTCCGATAGCCGAGGCCGGCGCTAACCATAGCCTTGTCGGCCTTGAGTCCCTGTCCTTCGTAGGGGCTGGTATACCAGGCTCCGCCGATGCGCGCCATCAGCGTGTTGAATTTCATTTCTCCGCCCAGCCGGGCGCTGAAACTGCCTTTGTAGGAGGCGCGGATGGCCTGGTTGACGGCGTCGTAGTAGCTATTGTCACCGCTGCTGCCGTCCTCGTTGTCGGCTGCACCGAATTTAGGGCTGCCCGTAGTGATGTATTCGAGGTCGGCGGTGATGAATCCTTTTTGCTGGCGCGAGTCCTGCCGGCCGCCGCCGAAGATATAAGAGCCGCTTACCAGGAAATGCCAGGGGGAATAAAAGTCGTATTTGAACGTATTGGCTGGAGGATTGACGCCGGTGACCCGGTCAAGCGAGTCGGAGCTGATCGTTATCAGCTGATTCGGGTTTTCCAGCTGCGTAGCCATGCTTGCGCTGATACGGTCGGTGAGCCCCATCAGGCTGGGGGTGTGGATGGCCATGCCAAAGCGGAAGGAATTGCTGGGACGGAAGATCGCACCCAGTTTGAAATTGAAACCCCAGCCGCTGGTATGATAGTTCTCGCGATAGACGAAATTGCTGAAACCGTTGCTGGTATTCCCGCTGACATCGGATTCGGTATAGGTCTGGTTGCGGGTATAGTTGAGGATCGGGATGCCCAGGGAGCCGCCGACATACCATTTGTCGTGCTGACTGGTAGCCAGCGCCAGGTCGATCTCCGTGATCCCGCCGGTGCTGCGGAGGTTGTTCTGCTGCAGCAGATGGCCGGAATACTGGGGCGCGGCGATGACCTGCTTGCTGCCGTTGACCGTAGCGGTATCGATCAGGTAGGTCCACAGCGCCATTCGGGTGCCATAGCTGAAGCCGGGGCTTGCGAGCGCGTCGTCGATATTGCTGCCGGAATAGGCAAACTCTTCGGCATATTGCTCGGCGAAGCTGCTGTAGTCATTGCGTCCCTGGTAGGAGATGTTTTTGTTGAAATTCGCCATCCGGTTCACAGCGATGGTGAAGGTATTGGTCACGCCCGGGTTTCTGCCTTCATAGGCGAATACCGCTCCGCTGGCGCCCAGGTTAAATTTATTGGCCGCGTTGCCGGTCTGATTCGTTCCCAGATAGGAACCTTTATTCGTTCCGAAAGACCATCCGGGGCTGAGGACAAATTCGTTGGTCTTGTAAACGCCCAGTCCGGCGGGGTTGATGAAGGCCGAGGTAATGTCCCCACCCAGGGAACCCATCGCGCCTCCGATGGCTTGCTGACGGGCGGTTCCGGAAGGGGTGGTCCAGGAGGCACGAAGGGCGTCTTCGGGCAGCTGTGCCTTGACCTGAATGCACACGATCAGCCCTAAAAAAGAGAAGTACTTTTTCATTAGGTGTAATAGTTAGCGCAACAAAGATAAGGGAGCATCGGCCTTAGTGCCTTCCGGGTCTGCTAAAACCACCACCGCCGCCTCCACCGCCCATTGACGGGGACGGAGTATAGGTGCGGACCGGCTGGCTGTTCTGGAAGGTCGGCCTGTACGTATTGGTATTGTTGTTATTGGAGGAGCGGTACCAGTTGTTATTGTTGTTGGTGCTGTTGACGGTCCTGTAGGTATTACCCTGGCCATTCAGTGCCGAATTGTAAGCCGATGTGCCGTTCATACCCGGGCGGTAAAAACGGTTGCCGCTGCCATTCACGTACCTCGTAGTCGTGCCGTTGGTGGTGCGTACCAGACCGTTGTGGTAGGCCGGTGAGTTGAAGGGCCGCAGGTGAGAGTAGACGTTCGTTGCAGGACCACCTTTCACCACTACTACACCACCACCATAGTAGGGATTGTAGAAATAAGGGTTGTACCAGCTGTTCCACATATAGTAGCTGTTCCAGGCGAAATAGGGGTCCCAGAAGCCATAACCAAAAGCAGGACCGAAGCCCATGCCGTAGCCAAAACCATAATAGGGAGATCCGACGCCGTAGCCGGCCGAAATAGCCCAGCTGCTGGTCGGAGCATAATAGGAGTCATAGGCGCTGTAGTCGTCGAAATAGGACCAGCGGTTGGGGTCTTGCGCCTTCATGCGGATATAGTTATCGCTTGGCGCTGTGCTATAGTATTCGTCGTTATTGGAATTCCGGGAAGATGCGGCGACCTTACCACCCCCGGAGGAATAATAGACGTCGTCGGTATTCTGCGCGTTCCTCGATGAAGAACAGCTGCTCATAAAGAGAGCCAGCGCAGCGGAAAAGGTTAGCAGGCTATATATGCGTGTCATGGCAATAAACTTTATAAGTACGTTATTTTCACCCCAGAAGTCGCTACCTTTGGCAGCCTTCGGGGTCAAAGTAAAGTTACAATAAATAATGTGCCTTGTTAGGAAAACTTAACACTTTATTGTTAAAAGCTGATTAATATATCTATTATATAAGCTATGAGCAAAGAAATCACAAGCCGGTCAGCCGATTATTCGCAGTGGTATAATGATCTGGTGATCAAGGGGGGCCTGGCCGATCATTCCGAGGTCAAGGGCTGTATGGTCATCAAGCCGTACGGTTTCGCCCTTTGGGAGAAGATGCGTGACCAGCTGGACAAGATGTTCAAGGACACGGGTCACGTGAATGCTTATTTCCCTTTGTTCATCCCCAAGAGCTTTTTGAGCAGGGAAGCCGCCCATGTGGAAGGTTTTGCCAAGGAATGCGCCGTGGTGACCCACTACCGGCTGAAGACCGACCCCAACGGGGGCGGGGTCATCGTCGACCCGGCCGCCAAACTGGAAGAAGAGCTGATCGTTCGTCCTACCAGCGAGACGATCATCTGGAATACCTATAGGGACTGGATCCGCAGTTACCGCGACCTGCCCCTGCTCATCAATCAGTGGGCCAATGTGGTCAGGTGGGAGATGCGTACCCGCCTTTTCCTCCGCACCACTGAGTTCTTATGGCAGGAAGGGCATACCGCTCATGCCACTGCAGTGGAGGCGATCGCCGAGACCCGGCAGATGCTGGACGTCTATGCCGAATTCGCGGAAGAGTATATGGCCCTTCCGGTCGTAAAGGGGGTTAAAACGCCCAGCGAACGCTTTGCCGGCGCTGTCGACACCTATTGTATCGAGGCGCTTATGCAGGACGGAAAGGCGCTGCAGGCCGGGACCTCCCATTTTCTCGGACAGAACTTCGCCAAGGCCTTTGACGTAAAGTTCTCCGACAAGAACAACCAGCTGGAATACGTATGGGCTACCAGCTGGGGCGTCAGCACCCGTCTTATCGGCGGCCTGGTCATGGCGCACAGCGACGACAGCGGTCTTATTCTGCCGCCGCGTATCGCCCCCCTCCAGGTCGTTATCGTTCCTATCTACAAAGGGGAAGAAAAGAAACAGGAACTGGATGCCAAGGGGCAGGAGCTGGTAAAAAGCCTCAGGGCCGCCGGCATTAGCGTCAAGTTCGACGACAACGACAACGCCCGCCCTGGTTTTAAATTTGCAGAGTACGAGTTGAAGGGCGTACCCGTTCGCATCGCGATGGGCTTGCGCGACCTGGAGAACAACAGCGTAGAGATAGCCCGCCGGGACACAAAGGAGAAAAAGACCGTTTCCCTCGATGGGCTGACCGAATATGTTAAGACCCTGCTCGAGGATATCCAGAACTACATGTACGCGAAAGCAAAAGCTTACCGGGAGGCGCATATCACGAAGGCGGATACCATGGAGGAGTTCGAACGGCTGCTGGACGAAAAAGGCGGGTTCATTCTGGCTCACTGGGACGGCACGGACGCCACAGAAGAGGCGATAAAGGAAAAGACCAAAGCGACCATCCGCTGTATACCGCTGGATAACCCTGAGGAGGCCGGAAACTGTATCCTGACGGGAAAGCCCAGTACACAGCGTGTGCTTTTTGCCCGGGCGTATTGACCGGACGGCAAGCGGTAATGCATTAAAAATAGTGGCTTTCCCTGCAGTGTTGAGCCACTATTTTATTTATATTGATGTATATGGAAACGATTGTGCCTTCTACTCCCGGATTGTTCGAACTTTCGATAGACGGTACCGGTCATGCCTATCTGAAAGACGCCGCCCGCTGGGCTAAATTCCTCGCCATTGTGGGGTTTATCTTCTGCTCCTTCTTCCTGGTCTTTGCGCTGCTGGCGGGGACCCTTTCCGATATCTTCACCTCCCTGGGCAGTCAGTCCTTTAATATGGTGGCCAGGATCCTGATCACGATCTTTTATTCCGGGCTGGCCCTTCTCAATTTCTTTCCCTGTCTTTTCCTCTACCGGTTCGCTGTCAAAATGCAGCAGGCCCTGCAGGACAGCAACCAGGAGCAGCTGAACAGCTCGTTCAGGAATATGCGTTCTTTCTACCGTTTTATCGGGGTGGTTATGATCCTCAGCCTTTGTTTCTGGGCGCTGGCCCTGATCGGTATCCTCCTCCAGGCCAGGCTCATGCATCCGGGCACGGGGACGGGGATATAATGACGGCCGGCGGCTGAGCTACGGCGTGCGCGACCCGAACCTGGCGGCGGCCGGCGGTCATTAGGCGGAACGGATTATTCTTTCTATTTTGGAAGATATGGAACAACCGACAGAAGAGCTGCTGGGCGTGCAGGTTAGCCCGAGCCGCGTTGCCGAGGCCAGGGCGATCCATGCCACGACCAAATGGATAGTAGCGGGCGGCTTACTGTATTGCCTGCTGCGTATCCTTACCAATCTTCTGCACCTTTCTTATTCGCGGCCCGAACGGTTCAGGGACCATCTGTCCTATTATTTGCTGCTGCGGGTCGGCATGTGGGAGCCCTATTTGTACTGCACGCTTTTCATCGGCCAGCTGATATTCTATCTCCGGTTCACCACTAGCATCAAGAGAGGGCTGGAGAGTTCAGACAGCGAAGTTTTTGAGCAATCCTTTACTTATCTGAGGCGCTGTAACCAGTTCTACATATTCGGGATGGTGGTGGCCCTGGCTATGGGAGCGCTGAATCTGTGGTACCAGCTGGATACGGCGCATCTCGCCGCTGCGCGCAAATAATTTACCGCGTAGAATAGTAGTTGTAATCCTTCAGCAGGGTTTGTAGAAACTCCAGTGAGTCCTGGTCGCTGGGGATGTCCAGCTTCGAGCGGATGCGCTCGGCTATCCGGATGGAAAGGTCGTAGTCGCGCGTCTTGCTGACCGTGTTGATGATCCCTTTGAGGGTGTTGATGTCCTTGTCGCTGAGCTGCATGACCTTGGGATAGCGGGGATGATAGTCTTCCTCCACCTCCGTGAATACGGTATCCTCCCAGGAGGTATGGCTTCGGGTATCGATGAGAATGGTGCCTGCCACCAGGTCGCCGATCCGCTGGGAGTAGGGGGTTACGATGATGCAAACCAGCCCGGAGAAGATGAAGATAATCCACCACCAGGGGATGACCTGGAGAGAGATCGCCACGATGATCCAGACGGAGGGGATGTCGATGGTCAGGAACAGCCAGCGGATGAGGTACTGGCTTATCGAGGGCTGGCCGCCATCTGCCGCGATCACCTTCAGCCGCAACAGCTTTTTACCGACGCTCTGCCCGTTGAGAAAGATCTCACAGAGCAGCTGGTAGAGAAAGGGCGGCAGGAAGAACAGGGTCGTCAGCCATCCAAGGGAGAACCAACCGGATCCGATGGACCTATCCAGCAGCCACATGCCGATCAGGACATAGGCGACGATGATGGCGTAGTCGATGAGCCGGGCGCCGACCCGCCGCATGAACGGAGCTACTTTGAAATCGATCTCGATGTTAAAGCCTGTATCTAATTTGACCTCGAGCATGGGGATATGGGTGAATTATAATAATTCGAGTTAAGTAACTATATTTAGTGGCTAAATCGTATTTAGTAGTAAATATAATGTAAAAACTTTCCTGTGAGAGAAGGTCTTTTTATTAAAAAAAATATTGATAAGTGGAAAGACTATCAATATGGATCAACCAATAATCCTGATGAGATGGCCACCCAGTTCACCGAACTGGTGAACGACCTGGGCTATGCCAAGACCTTTTATCCGCACAGCAGGGTCACCCAGTATCTCAATGGACTTTCCTCCCGGATCTATCTGGGTATCTACCGCAATAAAAAAGAGGCCACGTCCCGCATCTTCCGTTTCTGGCGCACCGAGCTGCCGCTGGTCATCCGTCGTCATCACCGGCAATTGCTGTATTCGTTCGTCATCTTTACCCTGTTCGCCGTTATGGCCGCCTTTTCGGCCGCTCACGACGAGACCTTTGTCCGGGGCGTGCTCGGCGACCAGTATGTAGACATGACGGAGGACAATATCTCCCGTGGCGATCCCTTCGGCGTTTACAAGAGCGAGAACCAGGCGAGCATGTTCTTCTCCATTGCGGTCAATAATATCAAGGTGTCATTTACCGTCTTCGTCGCGGGGATATTCCTATCGCTTGGTACGATCTGGAACCTGTTCACCAATGGGGTCATGCTCGGGTCTTTCCAGTATTACTTTTTCGCCAAGGGGCTGGGGTGGAAATCGGTCCTGGTCATCTGGATACACGGCACGCTGGAAATATCCTCCATTATCGTCGCCGGCGCCGCTGGCCTGGTCCTGGGCAACAGCATCCTGTTCCCTGGAACGCACGGGCGGCTGTATTCGCTGAAGAAGGGTGGGAAGGATGGCGCGAAGATGATGATCGGGCTGATCCCGATCTTTATAACGGCTGCTTTCCTCGAGGGCTTTGTCACGCGTTATTCGGGGATGCCGGTATGGCTGAGCATTTCCATCCTCGGGGGCTCTTTGTTCTTTGTCGTCTGGTATTTTATTGTTTATCCTATCCGGCTGGAGATAAAAATGAAAGCCGCACCTGCACCCGAATCCTGAACCTGACCATCCAATGATCCTTTCAAAACGTCATATCCTCCATCAATTTCTTTTATCCCTGACGCTGGTCGTTGTCTTTCTGCCGGTGCATGCACAGGATAAACATAAGCTGGATTCTCTGATAAAGTCCCTGCAGGACCAGGACACGACCGCCTATGTGACGACCGAAGACAGCAGCAAGGTGTCCGGAGAAGAAGAGACGACCACTTCCGACAGGTTCGTCCTGCGGCAGATGCCCGATACGATGGTCCATCGATGGAAAAGAGACCCGGCCTACGCCTATGCCAACGATCCGGATTTCTGGCTGAAAAAAAAGTCCGCAGATGCAGACCCCCGATTTATGCTGTGGCTGATCAGGATACTCAGCAGCAAGGCCTTCTACTATGTCCTGTACTCGCTGCTCGGCCTCCTTCTGTTGTACGTTATCATCCGCATCATAGTCGACAACAACGTCCGGCTTTTCTATCGGACTCCAAAGAAAAAGAAAAAAGACGGACCTGAACAGTCGAATGATCCAGGGGAAGAGGACCTGGACCAGCGGCTGAAGGAATCGCTCCTGGCGAAAGACTGGCGCCAGGCTACCCGTTATCTCTATCTGATCAGCCTTTCTCAGCTGGATGAAAAGCAGCTGATCCGACGGAAGGCGGACACTACCAACCAGGAATATGTTTCGCAGCTGCGGGGCTCCGCCTGGGAAAGCCCGTTCCGCTATCTGACCGGTCTCTACGAGAAGGTGTGGTATGGAGATTTCCCTTTACAGGAAGCGCAGTTCGACCGCCTTCGGCGCTATTTTGAAGATTTTTATAAGACGGTAGGCAAATTAAGCATCCTCCTTCTGATAATGACGGGGGCCCTGGTCTCCTGTAACCGCCGTAGCGGGTCCAAAGGGAAGGAGCTCAACCGGCGTATTACGATGCGGCGGACGGACAAGAACCCATATGGCACGAAGGTGGCCTACGATGGTCTGTCCCAGCTGTTTCACGATGCGGAGATATCTGTCACCAGCAAGGCACCTACTGACTACTTTGCCAATTCGACGAGGTCGGCGCTGATCGTCATTGCGCCCACCGTGGAAGCCTCGCCGTCGGAGGTCACCGCCGTCCT
>Ga0105239_10009433_pt1 | contig 10998 bp, 5 predicted proteins | sample KBSC44metaG_FD_92761 | JGI IMG/M metagenome (GOLD analysis project Ga0105239, IMG submission 92761) | Corn rhizosphere microbial communities from Kellogg Biological Station, Michigan, USA - KBS C4-4 metaG | ecosystem: Host-associated > Plants > Roots > Rhizosphere > Soil | place: Michigan, USA...
AAATGATCGTGACTTACTCTCTCTAAAACAACTTTTCCGTTTTCTACGATTTCGCATTCGTATCCTATCTTATTTAGAATTTTTTTGATCCATTTTTGATTAACCGGGTTATCCTCGGCCACCAGAATGCGCAAAGGATATTGCTTCGAAAAATTATCGGAAACCTGGTTCAAAGTAACCTTGTTGCCCGCGGTTTCGCCAGTATGCCGGAATTCGGCAAGTATGGTGTCAAAAAGCTTTTGATAACGCACCGGTTTGTCAAGAACTGCATTAAAAATACCTGCGTGCTCCTTATAACGTTCGTCGTGTGCCTGGTTCAATAATATTACAGGTGTTTTTGGGTATAATAATCGTATTGTTTGACATAGTTGTATTCCGTCCATTTCAGGCATCAATAAATCGACGATCACGAGGTCGACGGAAACCTGGGACAAAATTTCCAAAGCCTGTTTCCCGGAATTGGCAATTACAGGTAACAACTTCCATTGCTCCATTCGGTAATTCAATATTTTACCGCTATTCATATTGTCGTCTACCACAAGTACCTGCCTGCCTTCAAATCCCATCATTATATTATTATTGGCAAAATCCGACGTAACCTGCGGTGATGACTGCGTGATGATATTGAAGCTGAAAACGGAGCCTTTATTGACAGCACTTTCAACCGAAATTTGGCCGCCCATCCGCTCAGCCAGTCTTTTGCATATCAGCAATCCAAATCCTTTTCCTATCTCTTTTGTTTTAGTTGAATAGTCGACGGGTAGCGCCGGATTAAAAAGTTGTTGCAGTTTTTCAGCAGGCATACCGCTCCCTGTATCCTGTACTTTAAAACCAAGATTCACCTTACCCCCTTCCGTTTCAGAAACTAAAGTGACTTTAATAAAAACTTCACCATTTTGGGTATACTTAACGGCATTTTCGACAAGGTTAATTAAAATTTGCTGAAGCCTTTTATAGTCTCCAATTATTTGCAATGGAACCCCGGGATAAATCTGGTAGTTGAGCTCTGAGCCCCCATCTGCCGCACGTCCTCCAAACATATCCAGTACTTCTTCGATACAATTTCTTACATCAAAATTCTTATTATCCAATTCGGCGCTTTCAGCATCAATTTTTGAAAAATCCAACATATCGCTGACCAGGATTTCATTAATATTCGTTAATAAAATTTTGCTGCAATCCAGAATGTTGGTAGCGTATTCATGTTGTTCGGCCGTAAGTTCAGTTGCTGACAATAACGTAGCCATACCAATTACCCCATTCATTGGCGTGCGTATTTCATGGCTCATCAATGATAAGAGTTTGCCCTTAGCTTTATAAGCGATATCTGCTTCCCGGATGGCTTTTGATTCCCTTTCTGATAAAAGATCTAACTGGTTATTGAGTTTCCCAACTTCAGACATTAGTTCCTGGTTTCGCATTTTAATTCCGGACATGCTTACCTGGATAATCCTGAATGCCACAATAACAAGCAAAATAATTGTTCCTGTAATAAACCACATATTAATTTAGTTGATCTTTAAAAAAAGCGATACCATTTATTGATAGTATATTGCATTTATGAATTTTTATAATTCCATTGCCAGTTTATTCCCAAAACATAATTCCTGCCATTGCTAAAAGGACTAAACATATATACCGGGAATGTCCAGTTATCATGCACCCATCCTGCCATGAGTCCGGGTTCCCAAGCCTTCTTTTGACGGGCAATTTTTAATACCTGCAAGGCGATACCGGAATAAATTTTTTTGGAAAATTGGTAGCCCAGTTCCGACCAGGTTAAAAACAGATTTGCGGAATTTTTATCAATTGAAAAAGTATATTCAATTTCAGATGAATAGAATAATTTTTTGTAATCCATATCTATGTTAATTCCCGTATTAATGCCATTCAGTTTGCCCAAAACAATACCAGCAACCGGAGTAAACGAGTAAGAAATCTCATTCTTTTTTGAAAACATTTTGCCGGCGTTCATTGAAACGGTTTGCGATGTTTCATAATTATACTTCACCTCACCATACCAGTTCTTCCTGCTTTGATAATATATTTTTGGAACGACGGATGAAGGCCCGCCGCCCGTATAATAATATTGTTGAAAACCCCCATGAACCTGGGATTGACCAATATTATGTAACATCGCAAACGATAATATCATAAAACATTTATACATTTTCGTTTATAATTACTTCCGCATTGGCAAGCCGATGCATGATAGAAATTTCCTTCAGATGCGGATTCCATTGAAATACCAATTTGTCGATTGGCTGCCATAGAATTACCCAACTGAAAATATCTAATCCATTACGAAGTGCAGATGAAAAACCCGCTTCATCCGACAGTACCATAGGTACAAGACCGTGGCATATCATTACTACCACTAAACTCACAAATAATAACATGTAGCTCCTTCTTTTAAATTTTTCAAACACCTCAGTGCAATGCATTTTTTTAGCGGAAAAATGTCTTTTTATTGCATAGACAAACGCTTCGGCATATTGCTTATCACTATCTTTTTTGCAGGTTATGCGGTAGTAAAAAACGGAATGTCTTTTGGAGGATTCAATTGACGTCATCAGGTATTGGTTAAACTGGTGACTCAGCTGACGTTTATATAAAGGAGCCGGGTCATTCACATTAAAATGCTCATGAATAGTTGACTGGTCAATAGTTAAAAAGATATTTATCTTATCTGTTAATACCGTCGCGGCAGATGATGTTTTTTTAAAAGAAAAAAAATTTATCACTGCCTGCAACACATTTCCCGGTTGCTTGATCGCTAAGGACATGGTGAGTTTTTAATAAAATATTTTTAAGGTTAGAAATGCTGTTAGACTTATCAATTTTTTATTACGGCGAGAGCTTGACACATGAAATGATTCAAATAATTTCCATTAAATTTTGCAACCAAATAATCTTGCCGAAAATGAAAATGAGAGCTATCCCCAGGAACTATTTTATGAGTATGGTCTTTCATTAAACTAATCCGCAATGCAACAGGTTAGAAAATTTAAACGTAGAAATTAATATTAAATTCTACTACTCACGCACAATGATAAACGGGTAAGCTTTGGAAAAAGTATAGGTGCTAATTGTAGAAAATCTTCTAATATTTTATCGTTTTATAATGGTGTATTTATTAACAGCAATTAATGTTTTTAAATGTCGTTCATAAATCATACTTACACATATGAAACTGAAAAAGAGCATCATTGTAATATGGTTCACCATAATATTTAGTGATATCGCTTACTTGTTTTGGCACAATCAATTTGTGTATAGTTTATGTACGCCCGTTCCTAAAAATTACCAGATGGTTAATTGCGGAGATAAAATAGTTATTCCGCAAATAGCTCAATTAAAAAATAACAGCCTACTCTTTTTGCACCACGCTGTACATGCATGGCTCTGGTTTTTCTCAAAATATAAAACTTAATGAACGTATCCCCTAAAATCTACCCACATCTTGCGTCTTTCGCAAAACTATCCGGCACATCAAGTGTTAGGAGCATTGGCGTATGTAAAAGCCTTCAGATCTGTTTTCAATTTATACGGTCGCTGAAATCAACCATCATCAATGCGTGTCATGTTTTGATGTTGCTATTTCTTGTTCATCCGTTTGAGGGTTCTGCTCAAGTGAAAAGCCTGGAATTTGACCATATCGGTACTGACGCGGGACTTTCTCAAAGTAATGTTACCTGCATCCTTCAGGATAGTAATGGATTTATGTGGTTTGGTACGCGGGACGGCCTCAACAGATATGACGGGTATAAGTTCAACATTTATAGAAACGATCCGGCAGATAAGTCCACCATCAGTAATAACCATATTGTTGATATGATAGAGAGCCGCAACGGCGATCTGTGGATTGCAACATGGGGAGGAGGCTTAAATCATTATAATCTTGAAAAAGGAACTTTCGATTCTTATAAAAACGATGCCAAAAATTCAAAAAGTATTGCGGGCAACTTTATTACCGCCTTGCAGGAAGATGAAAATGGGAATCTATGGATAGGTACAGAGTCTGCAGGTTTAGATATGCTGGACAAAAAGACCAGAACCTTCATACATTATAAAGCTAATAGAAACGACAAAGGTTCTATCAGTGATAATTTTATTAGAGATGTTTACAAGGATAAAGAAAAAAATTTATGGATTGGAACCACGCATGGCGGGCTCAACTTGTTCGATCCTGCTACCAAATCTTTTGCCAGGTATGAACATGATGATGCCGTTCCCACATCACTTGCATTCAATGACGTATATAGGATTTTTGAGGACAATCAACACCGGCTATGGATTGGGACTAACGGTGGTGGTTTAGATTTATTCGACGTAAGAAATGGAACTTTTCTACATCATAAAAAAGATATTAAAAAATCAGGAAGCCTTCCACGTAATGAAATTCGTACCATCAATGAAGATACCGATGGGAATATTTGGGTGGGAACTGAAAACGGTGGGCTATCAATATTGAATGTGGCCTCGGGTGAATTCAAGACGTATGTATATGATGAAATAGATAATAGCAGCCTTAGCAACAATTCGATTTATTCAATTTGCAAAGACAATAAAGGCAATATGTGGCTGGGCACTTTTTCAGGTGGTATCAGCATTGTAAACCGAGACAAACAATTTGCTCATTATAAACATTCTTCATTAACGAATAGCCTAAGTGATAATAAAACGCTCTGCATTTACGAAGACTCCGAAAAAAACATCTGGATAGGTACTGATGGCGGTGGATTGAATTTATTTGATCCATTGAGCGGAAGCTTCAGCCACTATAAACATGATCCTGCTGATCCGAATTCAATCTGCGGAAATTATGTTTTAAACGTTTGTGAAGATAGCCGGCATAATTTATGGATTGGAACCTGGGGAGATGGCATTACCGTTTATAACAAGCAAAAAAACAGCTATCAACATTTTAAAAATAATCCGGCTGACCCTAATAGCCTAAGCAGCGACAATGCATGGAATATAACAAGCGATACTGATAATACCGTGTGGATCGGCACTTATGGCGGAGGATTGAATCACTATAATCCAATAACGCATTCTTTTACAAAATACCGATATGCTGAAGGAGATAAAGATGGTATTAGCAGCGATAAAATTTATTCAGTTTTTGACGATCACCAGGGACACTTATATATTGGCACCGACGGTGGAGGATTGAATTTATTTGACAAGAAAACATCCATGTTTACTCACTATCTGCACGACGATCAAAATAAAAATACCATCGCCGGCAATAGTGTTGGCCATGTTTATGCAGACAGGCAAGGTATGATATGGATTGCAACGGCATCCGGCCTTTCGGAATTAAACCCAAAAACAAATACTATAATAAATTATACAATTGAAGATGGTTTACCGGGCAATAATATTTTTGGAATATTAGGCGATGATAAGGACAATTTATGGATAAGTACCAACCGCGGAATATCCTGTTTCAATCCCGGAAAAAAGACCTTTAAAAATTTTGGCGTGGTGGATGGTTTACAGGGAAATGAATTTAAAGAACAGGCATTTTGCAGGAGCAATACGGGCGAGTTTTATTTTGGCGGTAATAACGGTTTCAATGTATTTCATCCCGATAGCATCAAAACAAGCGTATATGATCCACCGTTAGTTTTAACCGGCTTTAGTATTTCCAACAAAGAAGTGAGTGTTGCAAACGATTCAGTTACCTCTCCGCTGAAACAAAATATTGTGCTCACCAAATCAATTACCCTACCTTATAATAATTCTGTTATCGAATTCGAATTCGCGTCTTTAAACTATACGGATAAAGCAAAGAAGCGTTATCAATACATGCTGGAAGGTTTCGACAAACAATGGAATGAGTCGGGCGATAAAAATTCGGCAAGCTATACCAACCTCGATCCCGGCACCTATATATTCAAAGTAAAAGGGCTTAATAATTCGGGAGAATGGTCATCTAATGTATTAAGTGTGCAGTTAACTATTACCCCGCCATTTTGGTTAGCATGGTGGTTTAAATCTCTGGCCGCAATCATCATTTTAGGTGTTGGTATTGCACTGTACCAGGTACGTATCCGAACAATAAAAGTTCAGAAAAAGTTGCTGGAAAACCAGGTACAGGAACGTACAGAACAGCTTTTCCTTTTAACCCGTGAAGAAAAGAATGCCCGGGTTGAAGCCGAAAAGGCGCGGCGCAATGCTGAACAGGCTAACCAGGCAAAAAGTATCTTCCTGGCAACGATGAGTCACGAGATTAGAACACCCATGAACGGGGTGATTGGCATGGCCTCACTATTGGCCGAAACAGAACTTACTGAGCAACAGATGGATTACACCAAAACCATTACGACGTGCGGCGAAAGTTTGTTGAATGTGATAAACGATATTTTAGATTTCTCAAAAATCGAATCGGGTAACCTCGGGCTGGAAAAGGAAGATTTCAATTTGCGTGTATGCATAGAGGATGTATTGGATATTTTCGGGCCCAAAGCAGCCGTGCAGGGCCTTGATCTGATCTATAAAATTGATAATAATGTTCCTCTTCAAATTGTGGGAGATGATTTAAGATTAAGGCAGGTATTAACAAATTTGATAAATAATGCACTAAAATTTACCGAGAAAGGCGAAGTATTTGTTGGTGTGCATTTACTGCCATCAAACGCTCCGGGCGATATAATATTGAAATTTGATGTAAGAGATACCGGCATGGGTATTCCCCAGGCAAAATTAGACCGACTGTTTAAACCATTTTCACAAGTTGATTCATCAACCACCCGTAAATATGGCGGAACGGGCCTTGGTCTCGCCATTTCAGAAAAGCTGGTTTATTTAATGCAGGGAAGTTTTAATGTAGAAAGTGAAGTGCATAAAGGTTCTACATTTTCATTCACGCTGAAAACGAGCGCAGGCACTAAAATTCTGAAAACATATACGCAATATAATATGAGCGAATTTCAGAATAAAAAAATACTTGTTATTGATGATAATATCACCAACCTGGCTATTTTAAAAAGTCAGTTGCAGCTTTGGAAGCTCGTGCCGGTGTTGGCTGGCTCTGCCGGTCATGGATTAAAAATTTTAGCCAAAGAAAAAGATATTGCACTGGTACTGACCGACATGGAGATGCCCTACATGAATGGACTTGAACTGGCAAAAAATGTTAAGAGGCTATATCCGTCAATCCCGGTAATACTTCTTAGTTCTATCGGTGAAGACTATACGAAAAATGAGTCCCATTTATTCGCTTCCGTACTAAACAAACCGGTTCGGCAGCATACCTTAAATAAACATGTTCTGCAGGCACTGCAACCTCAAAATAGTGAAGCCGTGCCAGTGAATAATGAACAGGTAAAATTACCAGGCAATTTTTCTCAAAAACACCCACTTAAAATTCTGGTAGCCGAAGATAACGAGGTAAATCAAAAAGTGATTGCCTACATTCTTAATAAATTAGGCTATACGGCATGCCTTGCTCAAAACGGGGCCGTGGCCGTAGAAATGGCCCGGCAAAAACAATACGACATTATTTTAATGGATATGCAAATGCCCGAGATGGACGGCATACAGGCAACTGGCTTCATCCGGAAAAATTTTGACGTTCAGCCAGTAATTATTGCCTTAACAGCGAATACCATGGAAGGAGACCAGGAAAAATGTTTACGAGCGGGTATGGACGACTATCTTTCCAAGCCCGTAAAATTAGAAGACATAACCCATTCATTGGAAAAATGGTTTTTAACTAAAAAACAAAGTTTAAATTAAAATAACCGCGATGTATCATCAAAGCTAATCCACGATTATAATGAAAACCCTTAAATCCCTTCTGCTCATGGAAAGCATTAACCCGCTCAATTTAAGCCCTCATAAGTATAGATATTATGAGGAGACATTCTCCTGTATACCCTATTTTAAAACGCCGGTATATGAATCAAAATAAACTCGGCAAAAGCAGCGACAATTTTGCGGCAATCCGAAAGCTGTTTTTCCTCGGCATCATCATTTCTATAATGACCGGGGCAATTACAATTGCAGGCATGCGCTTAAAATTATACGACCAGGAAACGGGAACTGTTTTAGGAATCATCATGGTAATCGCCACGTTTTCATTAATAGTGGGACGTATCTCCAAATTGTTGGGTACTGCCGATAGAATCCGCAGCGAAGCTTCTATAGCATCTATAAATGCACAAAACGAACTTTCAGCCAATCAGCTAATTTATAAGAATCTGATAGAGAATGCCGGAGTTGTAATGTATACAACCTCTATAGACGGCTGTATTACGTTTGCGAGCAGCAAAGCATTCCATTTAACCGGTTATTCACTTGCTGAATTAATAGGGATGCACTTTACTAAATTGATAGCCGACGACTGCCTGGAAGAAGTTAAAGTGATTTACAAAAACCAGGTTAAAAATAATTTAGAGGAAACCGTAAACGAATTTCGTATCCAAACAAAAAACGGTGGTATAAAATGGGTGGAGCAATCTGCTATTCTTGTTTCTGAAAATGGTGTTACCACGGGATTTCAATGTTTAGTAAAAGATATTACTGAGAGAAAAGAAATGGAGGCAATATTAAGAAAGTATGAAGTTGAACTGGTGCAAAACCAGGATCGCTTACAATCCATTCTTGATAATGCCACGTCATTAATGTATATAAAAGACCTTGAAGGAAGATACCTGTTGGTAAACAGGCAATTTAAGGAAGCACTAAATGTTACTGAAAATACAGTGATCGGCAAAACTGATTTTGATTTTGCAGATCGCAAGCAGGCAATGCGATATAAATATTCAGACGATGAAGTATTCAGAACCCGCAAACCCGTGCAACTGGAAGAAATTATTGATATGGAGGATGGACAGCATCACATCCTTATTATGAAATTTCCACTATTGGATGCGAACAAGGAAATTTATGGAATAAGCGGTATAGCCACAGACATAACTGAGCGGGTAAAGTATGAGGAGCAATTAATCCAGGCTAAAAAAATGGCTGAAGATGCCAAAAAAATGCAGGAACAATTTCTGGCAAACATGAGCCATGAAATTCGTACACCCATGAACGGTATACAGGGAATGACGGATCTCTTATTAGAAACGACTTTAAATGATGAGCAAAAAGATTTCGCTATTACTATAAAGCGTTCTTCTGACAATTTACTGGTAATTATTAATGACATCCTCGATTTTTCGAAAATACAGGCCGGTAAACTAACATTGGAAAAAATTGCCTTTAAGCTCCGTGAAATTATAGATAATGTTAAGGCGATTTTTAAACCGAGGATCCTCGACAAGAGAATATTTTTTGACTTCAACATCGATAAAAATATTCCCGGCATATTAAATGGTGATCCCTACAGGTTAAACCAGATTTTAGTTAACCTTATTGGCAACGCAGTAAAATTCACTCAAAGCGGAGGCATAACCGTACAAATAGGAATTCAAAATAAATCGTCTGATGAAATCACCTTGGAATTTCGAATAGCCGACACCGGTATCGGAATTACCGACGATAATGTCAATGAAATATTTGAGAGCTTCACCCAAGCCAGCATTGAAACTTCGCGGAAGTACGGAGGCACAGGGCTTGGCCTCGCTATCACAAAGCAATTGCTGGAAATGCAAAGAGGATCTATTTCCGTTGAGAGCAAAATCAACTCGGGTACCACATTTAAATTTTCAATACCTTATTCTTATAGCGATGCTGAAAGCCCTATGCTTTTCGCGAGTAAAAATGTGAATAATTACAGCTCACTTTTAGAAGGTAAGAAATTTCTTGTTGCTGAGGACAACGAAGTAAACCAGAAAGTGATACGGCATGTTTTGCAAAAAGCCGGCGGCACTGTAGACATTGCAAATAATGGCGCAGAAGCAGTTTTCTATCTGAAGAAAAACAGCGACTATGACCTGATCATCATGGACCTGCAGATGCCGGAAATGGATGGTTATGCGGCAACAAAATACATCAGAAATGAAATGCACCTTACCATTCCGATTATAGCAATGACAGCCTCCGCCTTAAAGGGCGAAAAATCCAAATGCCTGGAAATTGGAATGAATGATTATTTATCAAAACCGTTTGATTTTACATTCTTATACAAGCGTATTACCTATTTCCTTGACAATTCCATACCTAAAAAAATCCCTTTTATGTCCAACGAAAAAACAAACCATGAAAATTTATTCGATCTAAGCCAGATCGAGATGATGGATGACGCAGGCTATACCATCGAAGTGCTGACGCTATTTTTTTATAATAGCCCGGCCGAATTAAGCGAATTGAAAAAAGCATGCCTTGCACAGAATTTTGAAGCAGTTAAGAAATTAGCTCATAAATTGAAAGGGAGCGCCGGGATCGTGCAGGCCAACGGGCTTATAAAAATATTACTTAAGCTGGAAGAGTTCGCAAAAGCAGGAATCAATGAAGGCCTTACCGTGCTTGCGGAACAGGCAGACGCGGAATACAAAAAAATCGAAGTCCCTTTAAAAGAATATGTGAAGCAAATCGCGGTTTCCTCACATGTTTCCAAATAGGTGCCTATTGGTTTTCTTCTTCAAATAAATCTTTTTGTGTTGATGTAGCCACAGGTTCAACCCATTCCATTTGATCACTTTTTGAATAGTCGGTGAGCTTGTTGCCGATGGCACGCCAGCCCATTACATCAACTACTTTGTTAAGCTTTATTTTCGCCTTGCGAATTTGAGAACCACGCCCGCTTTGCATTGCAAGTAAAGGTTCCGCTGCGGTTGTCACTTTTAAAAGACGGTTCCCCTCTCCTTCTTTTATAAAAAGGAATTTGGTATTTAGTGTATTGGTCTCAATCTTAAATCGCTTTACATTGTATTGCAACTTTTCATTATCAAGGTACACAGCGGTAATAATTTTTTCGGGATCAAATTTCTCTATCAGTTCAATATTGTCCGCATCAAAGCGCTGGGTAATTTCCTGGCCCGTTATTTCATAATTTCCATCTTTGTAAATGATAAGGATCTTATCATCGCCATCAAAATT
>Ga0105239_10009436_pt1 | contig 10994 bp, 12 predicted proteins | sample KBSC44metaG_FD_92761 | JGI IMG/M metagenome (GOLD analysis project Ga0105239, IMG submission 92761) | Corn rhizosphere microbial communities from Kellogg Biological Station, Michigan, USA - KBS C4-4 metaG | ecosystem: Host-associated > Plants > Roots > Rhizosphere > Soil | place: Michigan, USA...
GCGATCAGCGCACGCGCGCGCTCGGCGATCTCATGCAGGTTCACGCTGCGCAGCGACACCTTGCCGCGCGGATGCAGCAGACGGTCGGCCAGCGCGCTGAGGCGGTCGGCTTCCGAAATGACAAGGTCCGCCAACAATTGCTGATCCGGATCGTCGATGCGGCGCTTGAGAAGTTGCGCCGCGCCGCGTACGCCGGCGAGCGGATTCTTCATCTCGTGCGCCAGGCCGCGCAGGCTTTCCGACACGCGCGGTGCCGCGCCGTCTTCGAATTTCGCACCGAGCACGTGCAGTTCGAGCAGCACACGCTCATCGGACAAGACGCTCGCGGCGATATCCACGCGCTGCATGGTGCCGCCGAACATCACGTCGACGCTGCGCGATACGACGGGCACGTTCACCTCACGCGCACGCTCGATCACCGCGGCCAACGCGGGTTCGGCCTCGCCGACAATCTTCAGAGGCGCATTGCGCCAGCCGGAGGCACGCGTCAGCTCGACGAACGCAGGATTGGCGTAGACAAAGCAAAAGCGGCGGTCGATGACGGCCACACCGGTCGCGGACTGTGCGAGCCAGTCGGCGGCGTCGGTCAGATCGCGGAAGTTAGCGGGCGCATCGCCAGGCATTGCACCATTCTAGTGCAAATATTATTCGTAGTGCGACCAGAGCCGCAGCACCTTCACCGTTTTACGACTTTTGACGACTTCATACACGAGCCGATGCTGGATGTTGATCCGACGCGAGTACGCGCCCGTAAGGTCGCCGACGAGCTTTTCGTAGGGCGGCGGTATCTCGAACGGGTCGCGGGCGAGCAGCGCCAGCAAGGCTTCCGCTTTCGGTTTCAGTCCTGCGGCTTTGAGTTTCCTGGCGTCCTTCTGTCCATACTTCGAAAAGACCAACGTCCAGGTCACCAGCGAAGTGCCTTTGCCATCTTCGAGACCGGGGTTTTCAACCCTTCGCGAATCGATTCGCGCATACCAGGCACGGACAGCAGATACAGCGTTTCCTGGATCGCGTTCCAGTCTTCTTCGGACACGAGCACGGCGTTGTTGCGCGGGCCGGTAATGTGCACGGGATCGTGGCTCTGCGCCGTCTCGTCGATCAGACGATACAGGTTGGCGCGTGCGTCGGTGGCGTTGAGATCGACCATGACGCAAGCGTACGGGATTCCGTACGCTTGCGCAATTGTGCCTTCAGGGCGCCGGCGTGGCCAGCGGCTTGCCCTTGTCGACGACCCACGTCGAAAACACCGTGCCGCCATCGCCGCTCGCGACCACGCTATGCGCCGAGCCGCGCGGATTGAAAAAGTGATCGCCGGCTTTGAGCGTCTTGTCGGGCTGGCCTTTGACGCGCCAGATCACTTCGCCTTTCACGACATAGCCGGCTTCGTCGCCGTCGTGCGTGTGGAAGCCGATGACGCCGCCTTTCGGAAATTCCGCCGTGCCAGTGATGATTTCTTTGCCTTCGACAGAGGACTGGTCGTGCTTTTCCAGCACTGTTCGCTTTACGTCGGGTTTGCTGTCTTCGCAGAACGCATTCGTTGCGAAGGACAGTGCGAGCGCCGCGACGATCAGTTTGATTTCACGCATGACGAACCCTCCGTTGGAATCGGTGCAGCATACGCCGCACCGGCGCGGATGGGGTTTAGCGATTGGTCGAGCGAAGCGCCCTGCCGATCGACAGGGCGCGCGCTGCTTAGAACGAGTAGTACATCTGGAATTCGACCGGATGTGTCGCCGCGCGGTAGCGCGTGACTTCGGCCATCTTCATGTCGATGTAGGCGTCGATGAAGTCGTCGGAGAACACGCCGCCGGCCTTGAGGAAGCCGCGGTCCTTGTCGAGTGCTTCGAGCGCCTGATCGAGGCTCGAGCACACGGTCGGGATGTTCTTTTCTTCTTCCGGCGGCAGGTCGTACAGATCCTTGTCCATCGGCGCGCCCGGGTCGATCTTGTTCAGGATGCCGTCGAGACCGGCCATCATCAGTGCAGTGAAGGCCAGGTATCCCGAGTTCATCGGATCGGGGAAGCGCACTTCGATGCGGCGACCTTTCGGCGAATGCACGAACGGAATGCGGCAGCTCGCGGAACGATTCCGCGCGGAGTACGCGAGCATCACCGGCGCTTCGTAGCCCGGCACCAGACGCTTGTAGCTGTTGGTCGTCGAGTTGGTGAACGCGTTGATCGCGCGCGCGTGCTTGAAGATGCCGCCGATGTAATACAGCGCGGTCTGCGACAGGCCGCCGTACAGATCGCCCGCGAACAAATTCGTGCCGCCCTTCGCCAGCGACTGATGCACGTGCATTCCGGATCCGTTGTCGCCCACGATCGGCTTCGGCATGAAAGTCACCGTTTTGCCGTTGGCGTGCGCGATGTTCTTGATGACGTACTTCATCGTCAGCAATTCGTCGGCCTTTTGCACCAGCGTGTTGAAACGCGTGCCGATTTCGCACTGGCCGGCGGTGGCGACTTCATGATGATGCACTTCGACGGTCTGACCGACCGCTTCGAGCGTCTTGCACATTTCCGCGCGCAGGTCGCCGAACGAATCGACCGGCGCGACGGGGAAATAACCGCCCTTAACGCCCGGACGATGGCCCGAGTTGCGGTCTTCGAACGAACCGCCCGAACTCCACGCAGCTTCCTCGGATTCGATTTCGAATCCCGCGCCGCGCATGTCGTTGTGCCAGCGCACGGAGTCGAAGATGAAAAATTCGGGTTCCGGACCGAAGAACGCCGTGTCGGCGACGCCGGTAGATTTCAGGTACGCCTCGGCGCGCTTGGCGATCGAACGCGGATCGCGCGAATAGGCCTGCATGGTGCTCGGTTCGAGCACGTCGCAGGTGACGTTCAATGTCGCGTGCGCGGTGAACGGATCGAGCACGGCGGTGGAGGCATCCGGCATCAGCACCATGTCCGAATCGTTGATGCCCTTCCAGCCGGTGATCGAGGAACCGTCGAACATCTTGCCGTCTTCGAACGTCGAGGCATCGACGGCGTGAACCGGAAATGTGACGTGATGCTGCTTGCCGAGCATGTCGGCGAAACGCAGGTCGACGAACTCGACGTTATGTTTTTTGATCAGGTCGAAGACTTTGTCGGACATGGCAACCTCGCAGGTGAAGTAGCGCGACTAGAGCAAACGAGATGCCAGCCAGAAAAGCGTGTTAAATCAATGGGTCGCGCGCAACGTAAGCAAAAAAAGCGCGCATTTGGTGCAGATTTACTGACTAATTCGCCGTTTTGGTGCTACAGCGTGCCAAAGCGAATGTCGCGGCTGCGCAGACGCCAGGTGCTATCGCGATAGGAAAAGGTGAGCGTTACGCGGTGCGTGGTCGCCTCGCATGGCTGAGCCAGGTATCTGATGGTTGCAACGTCGCCGTGCCGATCGAACGCGGGTTCGCCACGGCCCCAGTCGGGCACGTCGGGGTGAACGGGATCGCTGCACTTTTCCGCGCCGACCTTCAATGCGACGAGTGCGTTCGGCGTGGCTGGCACCAGTGTTTGCGGCCATGTCAGGGTTTCGCGGATGCGCAGCAGGTCTTCGACCGTTCCGATCCGACGCCGCACCGATTTCGCTTCCATATCCAGATCGGCTTCCGCATACGGCATCGGAAATTCGGTGTGCGCGGCAAGATACGTGCTGTCGGCGACCGCCAGCGCATTGCGGTAATCGCGCAACACCTCGACCAGCGCCTGCAGGCTGATCGGCGACGAATCGTCGCGTGTGGGTTGGGCGTGCGCAGGCGGCCAGATCAAGGACGCTAACAGCAGGCAACAGATCGAGCGGATCATCGGCGGTGGTCGCAAAGGATGTTGTCGGCGCAGCATCCTGCAGCATGCGTCGGATTGCATGCTCGTTTGCGGACGCTTTACGGACAACTAGTCCGTCACGACGCCCGCATCGCGGTTGAACACGCGGATCGCCGCAATGAGTGCGGTCAACGCTTCGCGTTCGATCGCGGACAGATGCGGATTCCAGACGTCGAGGATCAGTACCGCGCGCGTTTTGTCGCTGCGGTTCCACGCTTCGTGCTCGAACGTATCGTCGAACGTGATGCAACGGCCCTCCTCCCACACATGCGTCTCTCCGCCGACGACGATCGCGCAATCCGGCGGCACGATCAGCGGCAGGTGCGTAACCAGGCGCGCATTGGTCGAACCGTGGTGCGGCAGGATGTGCGAATCGGGTGTCAGCACCGAAAAGCAGATTTCCGGCGCGTGTTCGGCGATATGGACCAGCGGCAGGCTCTCCAGAATAGCCGTCGTCTTCGGACAGCGCGCGCAATTGTCGTCGTAGCGGCGGCCGTGACGATAGAAGAAGAACGCGTTCCAGTTCGGCTTTTCGCCGCGCAGATATTGCGGCATCTGCTCGGGTGAATCGAAGGTGAGAAACGGTTCGAAATTGTTGCCGTCGCCGAGCAGCGCGAGCAGTTCGCCGCGGATCGTCTCGGTTTCGCGCTCGAGCGTCTCATACCACGGGAACAACGCGCGCGCGAAATAGGCTTGCGTCGGAAGATGCGGCACGTACAGGAACTTCGGCCGCTGCCGATCGTCGGGATACTCGGCCTTCTTTTCGCCGAGATAGATCGACAAGGCTTCATCGACGCGCGCGAAATCGCCTCGCGCGCGCAGCGGTGCCAGCGCGTCTTCGAACAGACGCCGCCGCTCGGCATCGACGTACTTCATCGCGTAGACCACCAGCTCCTGCAGCGTCGGCAGGGTCGTCTCGGGACTGAGCCAGCGTCCGCGGCGTTGCGCGTCGTTGATGGCGCGATAGTAGTTCACCGTCGCTTCGTAGCGACGATCAACGATTTCCAGCGCGTGAGCGTAATAAAGTCGGCCGATGAAGGCCTTCGGACGATACGCGAGCACGCGTTCGCAAATCGGCAGCACGTCCTGCGCGCGGCCCTGTCCCAGCAGCTGCGCAGCGGCGATCAGTTCGGACTCGACGTCCATTTCCGGTTGCGCGTTCATGCGGTGCCGATCTTGTCAGTGCGGATGGCGGCGGCTTCCTCGGCGCGGCCGAGGCTGTCGAGCAGATCGGCGAGTGCGACGCGCACCATCTGCGGATCGCCGGCGTGCTTCAAGCCTTCGGTGAGATAGCGTTCGGCGGCGGCGTGATCTTTCATGATTTCCATGCACCACGCACACGCGACGATCGCTCCGGAATGCGTCGGATCGATTTCCAGCGCACGACGGTAATACTTCGACGCCCGCGCCAGCTGATTGCGGCGCCGCGCGACGTCACCGAGACCGGCGTTGACGCCGAACGATTGTTGTCCGTTCGCGGCCAATTCCAGGAACAGCGCCTGCGCTTCGTCGAGCTTGTCCTGACGCAGGTACGTGCGCGCCAGGAACAGCTTCGACAGACTCAGCTCCGGCCGCTGCTTCAACGCATTCTGCAGCGCTTTTTCGGCGATGCCGTACGCGCCCTGTTCGAACAGCGCGCGGCCGAGACTTTGCTGGATCGCCGCGTCATCCGGCCGCTGCTCGGCCGCGCGCGCGAGAAACTTCGCCGCGTGCTCCGCTTCGCCGCGTTCCAGATGGATGTTGCCCAGACCGAGCAGGATCGCGGGATCGTCTTCTTCGGCGCGCCGGCCGATGCGGAAACGGTTTTCCGCGCTGTCGGTGTCGCCGGCGAGCAAGGTCAGGTGACCGAGCACGCCGTGCGCTTCGACGCTGTTCGGATCGAGTTCGAGTGCGCGCTGGAAACTCGCGAGCGCCGCGGCTTCTTCGCCGCGATGCATCTGCACGCCACCAAGCGCCAGGTGATAGCGCGCGATACCGGCATCGTTCGCGATGGCACGCTGAAGCAGCGTTTCGGCTTCGACATCATCGCCGCGGTGATGGCGCAGCACGCCCAGCAGATACGCGGCATCGGCGTTGTCGTCGGCGGCGAGGATGTCGCGATAAGCCGCCTCGGCCGATTCGAGATCGCCGTTGCGGTGCATTTCCAGTGCGGATTCAAGTGACATCGGCAAATTATGCCGCAGACGCCGTTCTCACGCCTTCGCCACGTTCGCCGAGTGCGCGATGCAGGTGCGTGACGATGAAATCGTCGGTCCAGCTGCGCAGGCTCCAGTCGGTGATGAAGGCGCAATGTCCGCCGTGCGGCGTGACAATGAGTTCCGTCGACGGCGCGAGTTTCAGTTCGCGGAATTCCGCAATCGGGATGACCGGATCGTCTTCGGCCGTGAGGATCGTCGCCGGGACCTGCAGCTTCGACAACGTATCGCCGGCGATCGAATAACCGTCCAGATAATTTTCCAGCGAACCGAAATCGGTATGGCGCAGAACCATGGTGCGCGTGAGATCGCGCATGCTGCCGCGCAGTTGCTGCGGTGTGAACAGTTCGGATTGCGGGAACAGTTTCTGTTTGCGGCGGAGCGAATCGCGCCACTTGATCATGAAGTAATACTCGTAGAACCACGGCGCGTCTTCGATCGATTTCAGCCCCGCATGCGGACTGATCACCGGACACACCGCGAACGCCCACGTCAGCGGAATCTGCGCTGCCGGCGCGCGCAGCGCGACGCGCAACGCGAAATTCCCGCCGAGCGAAAATCCGCCGATCACGATCGGACGTTGCGGAAAACGGTGCGCGATCTGCTTCACCGCGCCGACCACTTCGTCGATGCGGCACGAGTGGAACAATTCGCGATTCAGATGATGCGTATCGCCGTGGTCGCGGAAGTTGAGACGGAACACATCGCAGCCGTCGTCGAGCAGACGTCCGGCGGTGTTGAGGATGTAGCTCGACTGCGCGCTGCCTTCCCAGCCGTGCAGCAGGATCGCCAGCGCGCGCGGCTGTTCGGCGATTTGTTGTTGCGCATGGAACCCTTGCAGCCGCACGCCGTCACCGCAATCGAGCACGTGTTCGACCGACCGCCTCTCGACTTCAGTCCGACGCTTGCGCAGGGCGAGCCGCCGCGCGCTCGACGAGAGAATCGACTGCACGTGCGGATTGCGCAGCAGGCCGCGTGGGAGATACGTCTGGCTCATTCGGCAGGCAGGTGCAACGCCTCGGCGATGCGCTGGCGCGCGGCTTCGGCAGTCTGGCGGCGGCCTTCATCGCTGAACGGCACCGGTTCGAGGAAATACACGGTCGCGTCCATCGACGGCCCACCGAGCAGGCGCAGGAAATTCGACAGGAAGTTTTCTTTCGGCGCGAACGGCACGCTCAAATCCATCGTGTTGCCGTGGCCGTAGCAAAGACCGACCGGCTGTATCGGCACCTGCGTGTCGGTCGCCGCCTGGAAAATGCGCGCATGGAACGTGCGCACGCGATCGCCCGGCCCGGTTCCGCCTTCGGGAAAAATACCGACCGCCATGCCGCTGCGCAGCCGATCCACCATCTGTTCCTGCACGGCGCCGAGCGAATGCGTGCTGCCGCGGCGGTGATAGATCGTGCCGGCACGCGTGGCGAGCCATCCGACCAAGGGCCAGCGCGAGATTTCCTCTTTCGCGACGAACGCCATCACGCGCTGGCTGTGCATCAGTTCGATGTCCAGCCACGAAACATGATTGGCGACGAACATGACGGCACCCGGCAGCGGTTCGCCGACGCGATGAACGCGAAAACCGAAACAGCGCACCAGCCGGCCCGACCACCAGCGCTGCATCCAGTGCGCGAGCCGCTCGCCTTTCACGGTCATGCCGCGCGCCAGCGGACTGAACACGAACAACGCCAGCGGAAACGCGATGATCGCGAGCAGCAACAGCAGCGGCGTGCGGTACAGATAGCGCAGCGGCCGCATCGGATCGCTTCGTGGTTTCGCGGCGGTTTGGGCCTGCTCGTTCATCTCATAATTGTAGCCGCTGGCATGTAACGGATGTATCTACGCGGACTCTTCCAGCGCGGATGTGGCTTCCTGCAGATCGTTCACGTGCTGCTCCCACCAGCGCGCTTCGCCGGCGAACGGGAACGCGCGCGGAAATGCCGGATCGTCCCAGCGCTGCGCGATCCAGCCGGCGTAATGGATTTGCCGCATCAGCCGCAGCGGTTCGATCAGCGTGAGTTCACGGCGGTCGAAATCGCGGAATTCCTCGTAGCCTTCGAGCAGCAAATCCATCGCGCGCGGATTCGTGGCGAGCATCCACAGATCCTGCACGGCCGGACCCGTGCGCGCATCGTCGAGGTCGACGAAATGCGGGCCGCCGTCGGTCCACAGCACGTTGCCGGCGTGGCAGTCGCCGTGCAGGCGCAGCGGGTGCGCATCGATCCAGTGCTGTGCGATCAACGCATCGAGACGTGCGATGACGCGCGCATACCGGTCGCGCGCCGTATCCGGCATGAGCGCGGAGGCAAGCACGATCTTCGCCGGCGCCTCGATGAATGTCGCGCGATCGATCGAACCGCGCGCCTGAAACCGGCCGCGCGAGCCGACGCCGTGCATGCGCGCCAGAAGCCGCCCGACCCAGGCGAGATTGTCGGCCGATTCCAGTTCCGGCGCGCGTCCGCCTTGCCGCGGATACAGCGCAAACCGGAATCCGCCATGATGCTGCAATGTGGAATTGTCCACTTTTATCGGCGCGACGACCGGCAACTCCGCTTCCGCGAGTTCGGCGGCGAACGCATGTTCTTCGAGGATCGCCGCGTCGCTCCAGCGTCCGCCGCGATAGAACTTGGCGACGACCGGCGATCCGTCTTCGATGCCGACCTGATAGACGCGGTTCTCGAAACTGTTCAGCGCAAGCAGGCGCCCGTCGGTGTACAGGCCGGTCGATTCGACGGCATCGATCACCGCGTCCGGACTCAGGTTCGCATACGGCGCGGCCTTGCTCATCCGGATTTCGGAACCACCGCGAGCGTCAGGCGCGAGATGCAGACCAGCCGCTGTCGGTCGTCCTCGATGCGGATTTCCCACACCTGCGTGGTGCGGCCGATGTGCAGCGGGCGCGCCGTGCCGGTCACGGTGCCGCTCGTCGTCGCGCGGATGTGGTTGGCGTTGATGTCCAGACCCACGGCGACTTCTTTGGATCCGTCCAGGCACAGATTTCCGGCAAGGCTGCCCAGCGTTTCGGCGAGCGCGACGGACGCACCGCCGTGCAGCAGTCCGAACGGCTGCCGCGTGCGTTCGTCGACCGGCATCGTGCCGCGCAGGAAATCCTCGCCAAGTTCGACCACGCGGATGTCCAGCGTCGACACCATCGTATTGCGGCTCGATGCGTTGATCTGATCGAGCGATCCGGTCTGCTTCCAGATGGCCATCTTGATATCCGGTGGAATGGGCGCACGACTATATCAATCCCTCCCGCATCGGCGACAATGCGCGCATCGTGCCGTACACCGTAACGCTGCAAACCAACGGACGCCGTTTCGACGTCGAACCCGGCGAGAGCATTCTCGACGCCGCGCGCCGCGCCGGCCTGGCGTTGCCGTACAGCTGCCTGTCGGGCGTGTGCGGCAGCTGCAAGGCGACGCTGATTTCCGGCGAGTGCCACTACCCGCGCAATCCGCCGAGCGCGCTGAACGCGGCGGAAGTGGCGCGGCATCAGGTGTTGTTGTGCCAGGCTTCGCCGCTGAACGACATCGTCATCGCTGCGCGCGAAGTGGCTTCGGTCGCCGATATGCCGCGACGCACGCTGGCGATGAAACTCGTCGAGAAAAACCAGCTCGCGCCGGATGTGATGCAGCTCATCCTGCGTCCGCCGCGCGGCCAGCGTCTGACGCGATTGGCGGGGCAATATCTCGACATCCTGCTGCCCGAAGGCAAACGCCGCGCGTTCTCGATCGCCAATGCGCCGCATCTGGGATCGGACATCGAACTGCACGTGCGCCACGTCGCCGGCGGCGATTTCACGCATCACGTGTTCACCGATCTGAATGTCGGCGCGGTGCTGCGTGTGGAAGGTCCGCTTGGCACGTTCGTGCCGCGCGAGGATTCCGAACGGCCGATGATCCTCGTCGCCGGCGGCACCGGTTTCGCGCCGATCAAGGCCATCGTCGAGCACTTCGTGCACCTGGGCACGCGGCGGCCGATGACGCTGTACTGGGGCGCGCGTTCGCCAGACGATCTGTATATGCGCGCGTTGCCGGAACAATGGACGCGGCAGTCACCGCTTACTTTCCATCCGGTCATTTCAGATCCGGAACTCGCCGGATCATTCCGCCGCGGCTTCGTGCATGAGGCGGTGCTCGAAGATCACGCCGATCTGTCGAACCTCGACATCTACATGAGTGGACCGCCGGCGCTCATCGACGCGGGCCGCCGCAGCTTCGTGCAGGCGGGCTTGCCGGAAGAGCGTCTGTATTACGATTCGTTCGATTACGCGCCCGACGTGCTCGCCGAAATCCTGCGCGGCCGCGCAGGCCTGCAAGGACATTAGGCGAGCCGCGGCACGCCGTGCTCGCTGCGATGTTCGACCGCACTCGCGCGCGTGTCGAGCGCGTTCCGCGCAACCGATTCGACGGCTTCGCCGCGCGCGATGCGCAACGCGTTGCGCAGGCAGCGCGCGGCTTCCTGTTCGTCGCCCTGGCCGAGGAAACATTCGCCGAGCGCTTCCCACAATTCCGCCGTCGGTTCGATCGACAGGCCGCGTTCGAGATATTCGCGCGCCTTGCCCCAGATGTGCGCCTGTATACACAACCGGCCGAGCGTGAGCAGCAGTCCCGGACTGTTCGGATGCGCCTCGAGCCAGCCTTCGGCGCGGCGCAGGCGCGTGTCGGCGTCGGCCTCGCCGAGTTCGCCGTACGTGCGCGCTAATAGTTCCGACCACGATTTGCGCAAGGCGCTTTCGATCTCGTCGAGCGCCGGCAGCATCACGCCGAGTTCGGCGGCGCGGCGCCCGTAAGCGTCGATCGCTTCGGGCATGCCGCGTTGCGCGCGCGTGAGGCCGGTCCATATGGTGTTGAGTTGCACGCTGTCCGGCGCGGCGAAGAGCGCAGCGGTGACGACGCGCGCCTGCAGCGATTCGTACGTCGATTCGGCAAGCTGGCCGCCGCGGCCGAGCGCGCCCAGTGCATCAAGCGCGGTGGCGTGATCGCCGCACAGCAAC
>Ga0105239_10009440_pt1 | contig 10991 bp, 11 predicted proteins | sample KBSC44metaG_FD_92761 | JGI IMG/M metagenome (GOLD analysis project Ga0105239, IMG submission 92761) | Corn rhizosphere microbial communities from Kellogg Biological Station, Michigan, USA - KBS C4-4 metaG | ecosystem: Host-associated > Plants > Roots > Rhizosphere > Soil | place: Michigan, USA...
AAGGTTTTTTGCTGACCGGTCCACTGTTGCGGGAATGGCCGGTTGTAATACATCATACGCCAGCCGGCGCTAAAGCCGCCGGTATCAACTTTAGAATCATCGGGGAGGAAATTGCCATCAAAGCTCGGGCTGCTCCAGTTGCCATTTACCCGCACATCGGTAGTTTTACCAAGTTGTAAAAAGCTTAATCCTTCACTGCCTTTCAGATCAAGCGTGTAATCAAATGGAATTTCGTTATTGTTTATTGCTGAAAGGTCAACACCGGCTTGCAAACCATTGCCAAATACGGATTCAAATGAAGGTTCGGCGCCAAGTATGGGTTGAGTTGTTTTTATAACCGGGTTGCTTTTCAAACCTTTTAGGTCGCTCACACTAAATTCAAACCTGGCTTTGTTTAAAAGGAGCTGGTTTATATTTATACCGAGTGAGGAGAGATCAAGCCTGGCAAAATTACCGCTTACTTTTACCTGCGTATTGTACACCGCCACGTCAAATATGCCCCGGTGCCTAAGCTGTGTTGTAAGGCCTGCCTTAATGTGAAGGTTGTCGGGCAAAATGTACAGGTTTTCTATAGGCATCTGCTTAACGGTATCGGTCATATTTATTCCTTTTTTATAAGGGATAACCAATATCGGGCCTTTGATGATCTGGCTGGCCGACCAGCTATCTGATACCTCTTTGGCCGTTTCACCCTGTCTGACTGCACGTTCGGTTACCAGGTTTTGGACGAAGGCTGATGGAATTAAGAGTAAAAGCGCCAACAGGCCGATAAAGATCAATTTAAATGTTGCCGACTCTTTGAGCCAGCCTAATGTTGTTTGTTTGGGTGATTGTTCCTCTATCATGATTATTTAGATATAAAGTACTTTGTATTTCAAAGTTTATGATTAAAAAGAAAGGGCTCTTTGTTAAGCCCAAGACAAATATAATATAAAGTACTTTGTATTTCAAAGTAAATAATAGAAATTTTTACTCAAATAGTTAAAAACTGTTTAAAGGGCGGTCAGATAGCTATCAAATAAATTCATTGCCGTTGACTTTAGTCGACGGAATTATTGCCGAAAGACAGAAGGCTTTAGCCGAAATACAGCTTGGATTTGGGCTGAAGCCCGGCTATTTACTTCTTTAATCCGTTGACTAAAGTCAACGGCAATAAGTAGTCTTTCTTTAGGTAGTTTTTAATTGAAAGGTATTCTTACACCGAAACCGCAGCCTTAACCAGATAAGGCAAAATCTCTTTCTGGAAAGAAACAAAATTTTTCCGTACATCCGAATCACTTACCGAGGTAAAGGCGAAACTGAACACGATGCTTTTGCTGCACTTGATCAGGAAGCGTAAGCGTTGCTGGTAGGTTTCGTGCTTGCGGATACCTGGCAGCTGGATAAACGATGCCATGAGCAGTTCCTCAAGTTCGTTAGAGAGGTTCTTTAAAAAATCCTGGGAGTTGGTTGACTCACGGATAAAATCCCAGCCGATAAACTCATTACAAACGGTGTAGGAGAGGCGGCAGGTTTTCATGATGAGGTTATTGAGATAAACCTCTTCATCAATATCATTCCAATTGCTTTGTACGAGGTCGTCAACACTGGCTTTGATGTAGTCCATCAGCAGCACGTGTAATACGGCCTCTTTGCTATCGAAGTATTTATAGATAGTTGCCTTGGCAATTTTTGCCTTTTTGGCAATCTCATTAACACTGGTTTTATGGTACCCGAATTTGCGGAAAAGTTCCTGTGCTGCCCGCTTAATGCTGTCTTTTATTTTATCGGCTTCCATTAATTAGTTACTTGAATTTCAAACTGGGTAACCGCTACCCTATAGGTTCTTAATGCCTTTGTGGCCGGAGCTTTTACCGGTGTGCCGTCTTCCAGGCTAAACTTTGAACCGCTGCAGGGATCGGTCACTGTAAAGCCTGTATTGTCAATTGTTACGGCGCATTTTTTTTCAGGCTGATAGCTGCTACACCTGTCGTAGGCCGCATAAGTGCCGTTCACTTTACGGTAAATGATCAGTCCGGCAACGCCATAGCCATTGATGGCCACCGCTCCGCCCGCAACGTTAAGGGGGCTCAATGCCGGTGTGCCCAACGCGGCCTGGAAATTAACAGGTACGCTCGGTACATTATCGGTTGCTTTTCCGCACGAAAAGCAACCGATAACTACCAATAGTATTATAGTGAGTTTCCTCATAAAATTTCAGTTTGGAACTGTTTCAGAAAGCGTACGTCATTCTCTGAGAACAGGCGCAGGTCGCGGATTACATATTTTAGATTGGCAATACGCTCCATACCCATACCAAAGGCAAAGCCTGTATATTTTTTACTGTCGATACCGCAGTTTTCCAAAACGTTAGGGTCAACCATGCCGCAGCCTAAAATTTCTACCCAGCCACTGTGCTTACACATGTTACAGCCTGCGCCGCCGCAAATGGTACATGAAATATCCATTTCGGCCGATGGCTCGGTGAACGGGAAGTATGACGGACGGAAACGTACCCTTGTACCTTCGCCATAAAGCTCCTGTACAAAGTGGTAAAGGGTTTGTTTCAGATCAGAGAAAGATACATTCTCATCAACATATAAACCTTCAACCTGGTGGAAAAAGCAATGTGCCCGGGCCGAAATAGCCTCGTTACGGTAAACCCTGCCCGGCATAATTGCACGGAACGGTGGTTTGCCGGCTTCCATCATCCGTACCTGTACCGATGAGGTGTGGGTACGCAGCGCAATATCATCTTTACCATTATTCTTTTTAATAAAGAAGGTATCCTGCATGTCACGTGCCGGGTGTTCATCAGGGAAGTTCAGGGCCGAGAAGTTATGCCAGTCGTCTTCAATTTCCGGACCTTCGGCAACAACGAAACCTAAGCGCTTAAAAATGTCGATGATCTCGTTACGCACCAACGACAGCGGATGGCGTGAGCCAACAGCGAAACCATCGCCGGGTAAGGTAAGGTCAAGATCGTTGCCCTTGCTCTGAACGCTTGAGCCAATGTTTTCCTTCAGATCGTTATACTTAGCCTCGGCCAGTTGTTTAAACTCGTTAAGTACCTTGCCAAAGGTGCGTTTCTCTTCCGGACTAACGCTTTTAAACTGCTCAAAAAGGTCTTTAATAATACCCTTGGTGCCTAAAAATTTAATCCGGAACGCTTCCAGTTCGTCGGCATTGGCCGGCGAAAAAGCATTGATCTCGGCGGTATATTGGTCTATCTGAGCTTGCATTATAATGTATTTAAAAATTGTTCGGCTGTTAAAACAGGTATTGTTGAGTTTTTATAGTCTTTTATATTTCGGGTGATGATTAGATCTACACCCGCATTTTTGGCGGCAAAATATTGAACGGCATCTTCAAAATCTTTAAAGTCTGAAGCTATCGCATCATTTATAGTTGAGGCGTCTTCGCCTAACACCCGTAACTGTTTCGATAGTAATTTTATAGCTTCGATTGCGGTTTCCGCTCCTAAGTGTTTCTTTGTAAAGTAGTGAACATTAATGAGGGTATGTACCGCTGTGCAAAAATTATATCCGCTACCTATGGGTAACGATAGAATTTGTGCAGATGCGCTATAAAAGGTCGGCCTATTTAAAATAACGTCAAGCAATACATCTGAATCAATAAAGGCCAATTTCATAAGCCGTATTTTTCATCAAGATGTTTATGGTACTCTGCTTTGGCGTCAAAATCAGGAATCGGCGTTTTTGAAAATGTTAGTTTTTTAACCCAATCCGCTATTTCTACAGTTTTTACGTTTGTCTTAGGCTCTTCAATAGCAGTAGCGCTGGATGTAACTCTTTTTAAATAACGTTCAATTAACCTGGACAGATTGGTATGCGTTTCATTGGCATAAAGTTCTGCCTGTTTTAAAACCTCCGGCTCAATATCTAAAATTAACTTTGCCATAACTTTCAATCGTCAATACGCAAAAATACGACAATTTACCTTATTTCAATACTCCCAGTTCCTTACCCACCTTAGTAAACGCTGCAATAGCTTTATCCAAATGGTGCATATCATGCGCTGCCGAGATCTGTACCCTGATCCTTGCTTTACCTTGCGGTACTACCGGATAGTAAAAGCCTATTACATAAATACCTTCGTCAAGCATTTTTGCAGCAAACTCCTGGGCCAGCTTGGCATCATATAACATAACCGGGACTATCGGATGCACACCGGGTTTAATATCAAAACCTGCTTCCGTCATTTTTTTACGGAAGTATTGCGTATTGCTTTCCAGTTTATCGCGAAGCTCGGTGGTTTCGCTTAACATATCCAATACCGCTATTGAGGCTCCGGTAATGGCAGGTGCCAAAGTATTTGAGAACAGGTAAGGACGGGAGCGCTGGCGCAGCATATCAATAATTTCTTTACGACCCGATGTAAACCCCCCCGACGCACCACCCAGGGCTTTGCCAAGAGTGCCGGTAATAATATCTATCTGGCCCATTACATTATGGTGCTCATGAGTACCTCTGCCGGTTTTACCCATAAAGCCCGAGCAATGGCTCTCATCAATCATCACCAGGGCATTGTATTGCTCGGCCAGGGCACAAATTTTATCCAGCTGGGCAATGGTTCCGTCCATGCTGAAGGCACCGTCAGTTACGATGATGCGATGACGCAGATCTTTGGTCGCTTTTAGTTTTTCTTCCAGATCGGCCATATCATCATGTTTGTAACGCTGGCGCTGGGCCTTGCATAAACGCACGCCATCAATGATCGAGGCATGGTTCAGCTCGTCGGATATAATGGCATCCTGCTCATTAAACAGGGGTTCAAAAACACCACCGTTGGCATCAAATGCCGCGGCGTATAATATAGTATCCTCGGTACCTAAAAATTCCGATATTTTAGCTTCCAGCTGTTTGTGGATATCCTGTGTGCCGCAAATAAAACGCACGGACGATAAGCCGTAACCATGGGTATCCATCACGTTTTTTGCCGCCTGTACCACTTTGGGATTGCCCGACAGACCGAGGTAGTTGTTAGCGCAAAAGTTGATCACTTCTTTACCACCCTGAACGGTAATATCAGCACCCTGTGCCGATGTTATGACGCGTTCTTTTTTATATAACCCTGCATTTTCAATGTCGGCAAGCTCCTGCTGTAAAACCGGTTTTAGTGTATTATACATATCTATACTGTTTTAGAGAGGGCAAAATTAAACATTCCTTCGTGCGGAGGGAACTGAAAGGAAAAATAATATCGAACAATGAATTTTGAATATCCAACATCGATCTTTTACTTCATTATTTAATATTATCAACGTCGATTCGACTCACCCCGACATCGCTGCGCTCGTCACCCCTCTCTGCCACAACACATTCCTGCCGCACCCCTCCCGTGGGGAGAGAACTGAAAAAGCGGGACCTGTCACCCTGAGCTCCGTCGAAGGGTTGAGCGCGGGGGCCCACCCACCATGCTTCGACAGTGCTCAGCATGACAGCCCTTGGAATCACATATATAAAATAAAAAGTCCGGGACAATGCCCCGGACTTTTTATTTTAACAAACGAGCAAGCTTAGTTTTTAATGGTAAAGATAGGCGTTGTTCATCATGGCAACACCGCAGGTAGTTTGAAACGCATTGAGTACCTGGGTATCTGAAGTCCGGGTACCCCAGATGTTCCACATGAGTCCGGAGGAGTTACGGATAGACCAGGCTTGCCCGGCATTGAGATCAAGCCATGCACCGTAAGTACCGGCTGTGCCGGTATGCTGCACAAACTGACAGGCCCAGCGGGCAAATATGCTTTTCATGCCCTGCGTATCTCCATTACCGTCTTCGTCTTTCAATATACCACCAGCCGAATTGCATAAACTGGCCATCGCATAGTCCATCGCTTTTTTGCCCATCCCCAGGTAGTCAACCGATGGATATTCAGAACGCAGCAGATCACATGCACCAATGAAAGTTCCCTGTGTATAAGAAAGTGCTCCTTCGGTAATGGTTCCATTGGGGATAATAGCGCCCTTAACTTCGCCGGTATTGGCATCGTACAGGCGTGCCACCATCCAATCCATAATTTGTTTGGCCTTTGTTTTATAGGAGCTATCGCCGGTGGCCTGATATAGCAGCATAGCGCAGATGACAGCCGGTGCGTTTACACAGGTATTTTTGGTGTTGTTATTGGTATTCCACCACAATCCGCCGCCCAATACCGAAGTGTCCCAGGCACGGTTCCACATCATGTTAAAGTTATTTTTGGCCATGTCGAGCTGACCGCCATCATTAGTGAGGTGATAAGCCCTTATACACATTAAAGAGCCCCAAACCACATCATCATTATAGATATTATTTGACCATAGCGTACCGTAGCCATCACGAACACCATTGTACAAATATTGGATCTTGTTCAAAAAATCGATACTTGGGTTTAGGTTGTAAGCATCTATCAGCGTTTCGATGGCTTCCTGTTGCGTCCAGAAATCCATGCGCCCGGCATGACTATCATCTTTCCAATAATAGGCTTTGTAAGAAGGCCCATAAGTACCATATTGATTATAAAAATGATTATTGTAAACCTGCATGGCTACCAATGCCTCGCTTTTGGTAGGGAAGGGTGCCGCAGCCAGGCTAAACTTTGTAGCTGTGGAACTTGTTTTATCAGTGCTCATACCGGACACCTGTCCTTTTTTACAACTGGTGAAAACGCCACAGGTCAATAAGATTAAGATTACAGCCAGCTGTTTGACGCGGTGCGGGAATAGGTTTCCTGCTTGTTGATAAAGTTTAAAATAATGGTTGTTGATTCTTCTTTTCATAATGTAGTAGATAAATGGTTATTGGAGGTTTACTTGCTCGTTCAGATTGGCAAAGAGAGGGGATCAATGATCTGGCATTCTCAAATAAAGAGGGACAGATGGTTACGACTTAGGGTTGAGTTAATACGTGAAAAAGTGGTATTGGGTTACTATTAAAAGCCCCGGCCCGGTGCGATTCCTTCCCTCGGGAAGGGGAGGAAGGGGTTTATGCACTATGGTAGGTTTGTGCCATCCGCAGATAACCCCTCCCTGCCACAACACCATCCAGCCGCACCCCTCCCGTGGGGAGGGAACTGAAAAAGCGAGGGTTGTCACCCTGAGCTCCGTCGAAGGGTAGAGTGCAGAGGCCACCCCACTATGCTTCGACGGTGCTCAGCATGACACCCACTTACCATTTGTTGAACCCTCTCCTCTGGAGAGGCAGGGTGGGGCTCTCTATTGTTAAATATTTATTAAGAGCAGTTTAAAACATTTTTCGGTTAAAACGTATTGATTAGTTATAGAATATGAAAAACTGCATACTATTGATTTTTATCGTGTTATGTGCTATAAATGCCTCCGCACAACAATACTTATTATCGGGCCGGATAACTGATCAGCAAAACAACCTGATCCCCTTCTCGTCGGTATACATCAAAAATTCCACTTATGGCACTACCTCCAACGAGGATGGAGCCTATCAGTTTAAACTGAGCCCGGGTACTTATCGCGTAATTTACCGGGTAGTTGGCTATCAGGAGAAAATTGTTAGTGTAACCGTAGCCGACCATGATCAACAACTGGATGTGCAGATGCAGGACGAAGTATTTGCCACCAACCGCGTGGCATCGGTTTATCAAAAAAACCATGATGCGGGTGATACCATCATGAAACAGGTGATCAAAAAGCGTAAGTATTACATAGAGGAAGCCACATCGTACTCCTGCGCGGTTTATATTAAAGGCGTACAAAGATTGCTGAGTGCGCCCAAGTCGTTACTATCACCGGCAGTGCGGCAAACGCTTGATCTGGATGCCAACGGCAGGGGTATCCTTTACCAGTCGGAGTCGCTGTCTGATCTCAGCTTTGAAAAGCCTCACAAAATAAGGGAGGTAACCATTGCCAAAAAAATGTCGGGTATAAATACCGCGTTCAGTTATACCAAAGCATCCGATCTGCAGGTGAATTTTTATGAGAATGTATTTGCCATTAATGGATTAAGCACCCGTGGCTTTGTATCGCCTGTAGCCTCATTCGCCGGTATTTTTTACCGGTATAAACTGCTGGGTACTTCGGTAGAGAATGGCCGTACCATTGATAAGATACAGGTGATACCCCGTCGCGGGCATGGTCAGTACTTTGAAGGTAATATATATATTGTTGAGGGCGACTGGCGCATATACGCTGCCGATTTGTACGTGACCAACAAAATGAGTAATATCAATCTGATTGATACTTTACAAATAAAACAACAATACATAGCCGTTACCGACAGCGTTTGGATGCCAGCATCGGTACAGTTTAGCTTTAAGGGCAAAGTGTTGGGATTTAGATTTGGGGGCTATTATAATACCATTTACAATAACTATAAAATTAACCCCACTTTTCCGGATAGATTTTTTACCGGGGAAATATTAAAGGTTGATACTACCGCCAACTCTAAAAAGGAGGATTTTTGGGCATCAGCGCGTCCGGTTCCTTTAACCCAACAGGAAGCGCGTGATAATCAGAAAAAAGACAGTATAGCTGCTTTTAAAAAAACCGACCAGTATCTGGATACCCTGCAACACCACAAAAATCATATCAATTATCCGGGATATCTCATATTTGGCTATCATGCCAGCAACCGCAGTGAAAAAGACTCACTGTATATATTTCCTTTCATCCAAACTTTTTATTACAATACGGTAGAGGGCTTCGGCATCAATGCCAAAGTAAGGTATACACACGTTCTGGACAGCCTCAGGTCATACAGTATAACACCCGATCTGCGGTATGGCTTCTCCAACAAAACACTCAGTGCCAATATGTATGGTGAGTACCTGAATGATCCTTTTCATAACGCTAAATTCTTTGCAGGTTTTGGAAGTGATGTGCTCGATCTGAATAACGTAGGCACGCGGTCGTTATATTTCAACACACTGAGTACGCTGCTCAGCGAAAACAACTATGTAAAATATTACCGGTCGCATTACGGTATGTTTGGTTATCAGCGCGAGATACTGAATGGTGTCTTGCTGAACGGCAACCTCAGCTATGCCAGCCGCAGCCAGTTATATAATACCTCTTTCGGGAAGTTGAAGGATGTAAAAGACCGGGAGTTTACCTCCAATAACCCTTTGGCCCCGCCGGGAACGCCACCAAATGATCATTCTGAATTATTTCCCGAAAACCAGGCCCTGGTTTTCGCGGCATCGGCTATTATTACTTTTGATCAGCAATACGAAACCAGGCCAACGGGTAAATTCAATCTGCCCTCAAAATACCCTACCCTAACCGTAAATTATCGTAAGGGTATCAAAAGCGCGTTTGGGTCTGATGTTGATTATGATTTCGCCTCGGCCGATATTTCGCAAAATAATATACGCGTAGGGTTAACAGGTTTCTCGTCGTTTAAGATATCAGCGGGTGGCTTTTTCAATAACAATAAGCTGTATTATATGGATTATAACCACTTTTTGGGTAACCAGGGTTTAACCTTCGATCCAACCTATGTGGGCAGCTTCCACTTTTTACCCTTCTATACCTACAGTACCAACGGGGCATTCCTGGAGGCACATTACCAACATAATTTTGCCGGATCGATATTCAACAGGATACCTATCCTCCGCAAACTAAAACTGGAAGAGTTAATAGGTGCCAATTTCCTCACTACCAAAGGCAATACCAACTACCGCGAATTTTACATTGGTGTACAACGCCTCATTTTCCGGGTTGACTATGGTATATCCTACGCAGGCAACCAAAAATACATACAAGGGTTTAGGATATTTTATGGTATAAGATAAGCTGAAAGCTTAAGGCTTAAAGCCGAAAGCTAAAAACCAAAAGCACAGAGTGGAAAGCAAAAGGTATAAAGTTGAAAGCAAAATACAGAAAGTCTAAGACTGTAAGTAAAAGCTTTATGCCTTCAGCTTTGAGCTTTCCGCTCAAATAACTATCTTTGCGCCTCATTTAACACCGTTTGCAGCGGTATCAATGGATTATGGCACAATATAATACACTACTATACTATTGTTATTCAACAATAGCCGATGCGGAGCAATTTGCTGCCGATCATTTAAAATTTTGTAAAAGTTTAGGTTTAACCGGTCGCATTATTGTAGCAACCGAGGGGCTTAACGGTACCGTTTCGGGTACAGCCGAAGCCTGTAAAACTTATATGGATACGGTACATGCCGATTCTCGTTTTGCCGGTATCGATTTTAAGATTGATGAGGTAGATATCCCTTCGTTTGTAAAAATGCACGTACGGTATAAATCCGAGATCGTACACTCGGGCCTGCGCGATCCTAAGGTGATCAATCCGCAGCAACAAACCGGCAAACACCTGGAACCAAAGGATTTTTTGGCCATGAAGGACCGCGACGATGTGGTGGTACTTGACGTACGTTCCAACTACGAACATTCCTTAGGAAAATTCAAAAACGCGGTGACGCTGGATATCGAGAATTTCAGGGATTTTCCGGAGATGATCAACCAGCTGGCCCAATACAAGGATAAAAAGATATTGACCTATTGCACCGGCGGCATCAAATGCGAAAAAGCATCGGCCCTGTTGCTGCATGAAGGGTTTAAGGATGTTTACCAGTTACATGGCGGCATCATTAAATATGGTAAGGAAGCTGGTGGTGAGGATTTTGAAGGCAAATGTTATGTTTTTGACAACCGCCTTTCTGTTGATGTGAACAGCGTGAACCCAGTGGTGATATCTACCTGTCGCAACTGTGGCAAAACCACACCAAAAATGATCAATTGCGCCAACCCGGAGTGTAATGAGCATTTTACCCAGTGTGATGAATGCGGCACCAAAATGGAAGGCTGTTGCAGCGACGCCTGCCAAAATCACCCCCGCAAAAGGGAGTACGATGGTACCGGTTATTATGTAAAAGTGCCTCAGCCTATTAATACGCAAAAAAGAGAAAAGATACAGCTGGCTGGCGAATAGACTCATATAAATACGTCATTGCGAGGCACGAAGCAATCTCTACACAAGCAGGTCAGTCATGCATATTTGCTCTGTACAGCATA
>Ga0105239_10009441_pt1 | contig 10990 bp, 12 predicted proteins | sample KBSC44metaG_FD_92761 | JGI IMG/M metagenome (GOLD analysis project Ga0105239, IMG submission 92761) | Corn rhizosphere microbial communities from Kellogg Biological Station, Michigan, USA - KBS C4-4 metaG | ecosystem: Host-associated > Plants > Roots > Rhizosphere > Soil | place: Michigan, USA...
GGCGGTCGGGCTCGCCTCGCGGGTCTGACCCGCCGTGGGCGTCGGGCTGGAGCTCGGCGTGCTGCTCGGTGAGGGGCTCGGAGTCGACGAAGGACCCGAGGTCGGGCTCGGCGTCGGCGTGGGCGTGCTGGTCTGCGCGTGCGCCGACGGCTTCGGGTGGGACGACCGGGTCGGGGCCGCGCTGGTCGGCGTCGTGAGCCTCGTCGGTGTCGACGACGGGGTGGCGGACGGGGCGGGGAGCATTGCAGCGAGCCTCTCGATCGCCTGGAGCACCCTGGCGGCGTCGGCGTCGCTGAGGTCGCCGGCGTCGCGCGCCCTCACGGTCTCGGCCTTGAGCCGACGCAGGTCCTCACGGGCGGCCGCGAACCGATGGGCCGCGAGTGCCGCGTCGACGCGGTGGAGCAGGACGGTCAGCTGCGGGACCTGGTCCGCGGCCGTGAGAGTCCGGTCCGTCCCGGCGCAGCCGGTCACCGCGAGGCACACGACCGCCACCAGGGCCGCGACTCTCGTCGCGCTCATCACCGGGCTCCCTCGACGGCGGAGTGGAGGTCCGAGAGCGGCTGCTGGAGGCGGGTCGGCACGCCCGACGGGAGGTCGGTGGGGTTCGACGCCGGGCTCGTCGGGTGGTCCCACGGCGACATGACCAGCACCGCCGCGACGGCTGCGGCCCCGAGCACACCGGCGAGCGTGGCGGCCCAGATCCGGCGGCGGGACGACCGGGGCACGTCCGCAGGCGACTCCGCGGATTGGGTCGGCGGAGTCGTCGGGGCCAACGGACGGGCCTGGGTCAGGTCCAGCTCACCCGTCTCGATCGCCGCGTGGTCGGCGCGAACGGTGACCGGTGCGAGGTCGGCGAGCTCGGCGGCGACCTCGTCGGCGGTCGGCCTGTCGCCGGGCTCCCGCGCGGTCATCCGAGCGATCAGGCCCTGCCAGGCAGGATCGAGCTCGCCGGGGATCTCCGGGGCCGCGTGCAGCCGTGCCATCGCGGCCTCGATCGCCGAGCCGGTGAAGGCACGCACCGCCGTGAGTGCCTCGAGCAGGACCAGGCCGAGGGAGAACATGTCGGCCGCGGGCCCCACCGGCTCGCCGGCCACCTGCTCGGGTGCGAGGTACGCCGGGGACCCGATCGTGTCGCCGGTCTTCGTGTAGTGCTCGACCGAACCGACGAGAGTGGCGATCCCGAAGTCGGCCAGAAGCACGCGGTCCTCGCAGAGCAGGACGTTGCTCGGCTTGATGTCGCGGTGCACGATGCCGCGTTCGTGTGCGTAGGCCAGCGCCTCCGCGAGCTGACGACCGATGGAGCGCACCTGCCCCGGGTCGACCGGACCCTCGCCGATGCACGCCGAGAGGGTCGGACCGGTTGCCAGCTCCATCACCAGGTAGGGCCGGTCGGCGAGGATGCCCGCGTCGAGCAGGGTCACCAGGCCGGGGTGGTTCAGGGACGCCAGCGTCCGCGCCTCGGCGATGAATCGCTCCCGCTGGCCAGGCTCGGCCAGCTCGCGCAGCACCTTGACCGCGACCGGGCGCAGCAGCAGCTGGTCGGTGGCCCGGTAGACGTCGGCCATGCCCCCGCGCCCGATGACCTCGTCGAGCGCGTAGCGGTCGTCCAGGACCGTCTGGCTCTCCACCGTCGTGCTCAGAGGTGACCGACCCGGCCGAGCTCGCTCCCCTGCCGGCCCTCGCCGGGCAGCGGCTGCATCGCGCGTCGGGTCACGACCACGCCGAGGAGGAAGAGGAGAACCCCGAGTGCGACAGCCATGGTGGCCTCCTAGGAGATGTGCGGCGGACAGCAGCCGCCAAGGGCGCCCTTGTAGTTCCCGCACGGGCGTCGCCGAAACGTCGTACCTCCGGGTCCAACGTCCCGGACGGTCGTGACCTCCGGATCTGGGTGCCCGCGGACGGGTTCCACGACGATCGGAAGCGAGGAGCCCACGAGCCCACGGAGGAGCCATGGCCGCCAACGACTACTACGACTTCAACCCGAGCCCGGGCGCCTGGGCGCTGCTGCTGTCCGGGATGGTCCTGTTCGTGCTCGTGCTGTCGGTCCTGCTGATCTACTTCGTCGACCGGGGCCAGGCCACGGGCCGGCAGGTCGCGGCCCGGCCTGAGTCGGTCCCGACGCCGCTTCCCGCCCCGTCGGGGACGCAGCTGACCGACCGCCGCTCCGCCTGAGGACAGGCGAGCGCCGCTCCCGACGGAACGGCGCCACGCGAATCGGTCGGGCTGACAGGATTTGAACCTGCGACCCCTTGACCCCCAGTCAAGTGCGCTACCAAGCTGCGCCACAGCCCGCATGCCCGCCGCGGCGAGCGAGGGGAACCTTACCGTGTTGCGGCCGCGCGGTCCGAATCGGGGCGGCCCTACGCGCGGGTACGCCCGGTCTTTGGTTGACTTCGCCCATGACCCATCCGATCGGCATCGACTTCGGCGGCAGCGGCATCAAGGCGGCCCCGGTGGACCTCGCGCTCGGCGAGTTCGCTGCCGAGCGTGAGCGGATCCCCACGCCGGCGCACTCGACCCCCGCCGCGGTCGCCGAGGTGATGGTGGAGCTGGTCGCGCGCTTTCCCGACGCGACCGGGCCGGTCGGGGTGACGATCCCCGGCGTCGTCCGGGCCGGGGTCGTGCACTCGGCCGCGAACATCGACAAGGGCTGGCTGGGCACGGACGCCGACGCGCTCCTGACCCGACGCCTCGGACGCGACGTCCACGTCGTCAACGACGCCGACGCCGCGGGGGTCGCCGAGCTCCGGTACGGCGCGGCGAAGGGCCGGCGCGGGCTGGTCATCCTCACCACGCTCGGGACCGGGATCGGCTCGGCACTGCTCTACGACGGCGTGCTCGTGCCCAACTCCGAGCTCGGTCACCTCGAGATCGACGGCCACGTCGCGGAGCACCGGGCAGCCGCGAGCGTGAAGACCGGCGAGGACCTCTCCTGGGAGACCTGGGCCGGACGGCTCACGACGTACTACCGGACCCTGGAGAAGCTGTTCTCCCCCGACCTCTTCGTCGTCGGCGGCGGCGTCAGCAAGGATGCCGACCACTTCCTGCACCTGATCGACATCGAGACCGAGATCATCCCGGCCACCCTGCGCAACCGGGCGGGCATCATCGGCGCAGCGGCGATCACCCACGAGGTGAACCCGCCGGCCTGACCCGCCCGTCCGGTCAGCGCTTCCGCTTCTCGCGCGGCCGCACCTGGAGGACGATCGGGGACCCGACGAAACCGAACTCCTCCCGCAGGCGGCGCTCGATGTAGCGCTCGTAGCCGGCGTCGAGCTTGCCGGACGTGAACAGGATGAAGGTCGGTGGCGAGGTCTGTGCCTGGGTGCCGAACAGGATCTTCGGCTGCTTGCCGCCCCGCACCGGGTGCGGGTGCTCCGCGACCAGACGGCCGAGGAAGGCGTTCAGGGTGCCGGTCGAGACCCGCGTCTCCCACCCGCCGAGCGCGGCGTCGAGCGCGGGCACGATGCGGTCGATGTGCCAGCCCGTGCGGGCGGTGATGTTGACCCGAGGAGCCCACTGCACCTGCACCAGCTCGCGTTCGTACTCGCGCTCGAGGTAGTAGCGCCGCTCGTCGTCGACCAGGTCCCACTTGTTGAACGCGATCACCAGCGCGCGCCCTGAGTCCCGCACGGTCTGGATGATCCGCATGTCCTGCTCGGAGATCGACTGGCTGCCGTCGATCACCAGCAGCGCCACCTCCGCGCGCTCCATCGCGGTCGCGGTGCGCAGAGATGCGTAGTACTCGTGGCCCGAGGCCGTCTTGACCCGCTTGCGGATGCCGGCGGTGTCGATGAACCGCCAGGTGCGGCCCCCGAGCTGGACCAGCTCGTCGACCGGGTCGACCGTCGTGCCGGACACGTCGTCGACCACGACCCGCTCCTCCCCCGCGAGCTTGTTCAGCAGCGAGGACTTCCCCACGTTGGGCCGCCCGATGATCGCGATCCGTCGCGGTCCGCCGACCTCGGCGAACGACTCCTCCGGGGTCTCGGGAAGGGCGGCCAGGATCGCGTCGAGCAGGTCACCGGACCCCCGGCCGTGCAGCGCCGACACCGGGTAGGGCTCACCGAGTCCGAGGTTCCACAACCCGTACGCCTCGGCCTCGGCCCGCTGGTCGTCGACCTTGTTGGCCGCCAGCACGACCGGTCGGCCGCTCTTGCGCAGGATCCGCACCACGGCCTCGTCGGAGTCGGTGATGCCGACGGTCGCGTCGACGACGAACAGCACGGCATCGGCCAGCGACACCGCGACCTCCGCCTGGGCGGCGATCCGCTCGAAGAGCCCGCGGGCGTCGGGGTCCCACCCGCCGGTGTCCACCACGGTGAACGCGCGCCCGTTCCAGTTGGCGTCGTACGACACCCGGTCACGGGTCACCCCGGGAACGTCCTCGACGACCGCCTCGCGGCGGCCGATGATCCGGTTGACGAGCGTCGACTTGCCGACGTTGGGACGCCCGACCACGGCCAGGATCGGCACCCTGACCTCGGGCTGGTCCGCGGCGGACGTCGTCTGCGCCGGCGTCGGCGCGTCGTGCTGCTCTGTCACAGGATTTCCTTGTCGTTGCCCGGGATCGGTCCCGGAAGCGTCATGCCGGTGGCGCGCTGCGCGTCGGCGAGGGTGTCGAGCAGGGCCTGGCGGATCTGCAGGCTGAGTGCATGGGTGTCGGGCTGCCGGCGGGGCCACGGCCGGTGGGGCACGTCGAGCGGTCGTCCGAAGCTCATCACCAGCGGGCTGCCGGCCGGCGGGAGCGAGTTGTTCGACCCGCCCGGGAGCCGGGTGCCGAGGAAGACCAGCGGTACGACGGTCGCGCCGGCGGCCATCGCGAGGTAGGCCGCGCCGGGCTTGACCCGCTCGACCTCGCCGGCACCGCGGGTGCCCTCGGGGAAGACGCCCACGACGCCGCCGTCGCGCAGGACCCGCAGGGCCGCCTTCACCGCCGCCGGGTCGGGCCCTTCACGGTGCACCGGGATCTGCCCGCTCGCGACCAGCAGGCCGCGCAACCGGCCCTCGTACATCTCCCGCTTGGTCAGCACGTGCACCGGCCGCGGCGAGACGATGGCCATCAGCGGACCGTCGAGCACGCCGACGTGGTTCGCGACCACCACGACCGGTCCCTGCGACGGGACCTGCTCGGCGCCGCGCACGGTGAGGTGCCACCGGCGGTGCAGCACCCGAGCGGCCCAGAACCGGTTGCGGCGCAGGAACGCCCGCCGTGGGTGTGGCACGTCGAGCGACCGGGGCAGCTCCTGGTGGGCTCGAGCCGAGGCACGCCCGGGAGCCATGGTCACGACGGCGTCCGGGGCGCGGACGTGGCCTGCTCGACGATGGCGACCACCCGGTCGACCACCTCGTCCAGGTCCCAGGGCGTGGTGTCAAGGTGCAGGGCTCCGTCGGGCACCACCAGCGGCGCAGCTGCCCTGCTGGAGTCGATCGCATCGCGCCGGAGCAGGTCCGCCTCGGTCTGCGCGAGCGAGGAGGTGCCGTTCTCGGCGGCGCGCCGTGCGGCACGCGCAGCGGGGTCGGCGGTGAGATACAGCTTCACCTCGGCCTGCGGCCAGACCACCGAGCCGATGTCGCGACCCTCGACGACGATCCCGCCCTCACCGAGGGCCGCGGAGATGATCTCGCGCTGCAGCTGGAGCAGCCGCTGCCTCACGGCCGGCACGGTGGCGACCGGGCTCACGGCTGCCGTCGCGTCGGCCGAGCGGATCGCCGCGGCGACGTCGTCGCCGTCGAGCGTGATGGTGGGCTCCAGCGGGTCGGTGCCCGAGACGATCGCGGGCTCCTCGCAGCGTGCGGCCACGGCCGCCGGGTCGTGCACGTCGACGTCGTGACGCAGCATCCAGACCGCCATCGCCCGGAACTGGGCGCCGGTGTCGAGATAACGCAGACCCAGCCGGTCGGCGACCCCGCGCGCGGTGCTGGACTTGCCCGACCCGGAGGGTCCGTCCATCGCCACGACCACCCCTGCTCGAGGTACTGCGCCCACCGTTCGTCCCGCCCTGTCCTGCCGTCCGCTGCCGTCCGTGCGACCTGTCGACGCCGCGCCGACGCCGGAGAGCAGCCTACCGGTGGGTGGCCCGGAACCCCGCTTCCGTGAGCTCGCCCGGAGACCGCCGTCGCGTCCTCAGCGGGCCGGGGTCGGCAACGTCACAGGCATGGGACCCGACCGATCGGGCACCGTCTGCCGGTGGACCCCTCCGGCTCGGCGACCGCTCGCTACGCGTCGCTCGCTCGCCTGTTGCTGCGCTACGGACGCTCCGACCTGGTCCGTGGTGCCGGACTGGACACGATCGACGTCGACGACGGGGCCGCCGCGGAGGACTCCGGCACGGCCGAGGCCTTCGCCGCCGACCTCGAGCGAATGGGGCCGACGTACACGAAGCTCGGCCAGCTCCTGTCCACGCGCTTCGACCTGCTGCCGCCCCCCTACACCGAGGCACTGAGCCGGCTGCAGGACGAGGTCGAGCCGTTCCCCTTCGACGAGGTCAAGGAGATCGTCGAGGCCGAGCTCGGCGCCGATCTGCGCCACCTCTACGACACCTTCGACCCGGAGCCGCTCGCCGCAGCATCGCTCGGGCAGGTGCACCGGGCGCGCATGGTCGGCGGCCGTGAGGTCGTGGTGAAGGTGCAGCGGGCAGACGCGCGCGACATCATCCGCGGCGACATGGAGACGCTGCGCAAGCTCGCCGGCCTGGCCGACCGCGGCACGTCCGCCGGCCACAAGTACGGGTTCTCCGACCTGCTGCGCCAGTTCGAGCAGTCGCTGACCGCCGAGCTCGACTACGAGCGCGAGGCGCGCAACCTGGTCCGGTTCGGGGAGCTGACCAGCAGCTACGACCGGCTGGTGGTCCCGCAGCCGGTGGCCGACCTGTCCACCTCACGAGTCCTCACGATGGACTTCATCGAGGGCCGCAAGGTCACCGACGTCGGGCCGCTCACGCTGATGGAGGTCGAGACCCGCCCGATCGTGGAGCAGCTGTTCCGCGCCTACCTGCAGAGCATCCTCCATGACGGCTTCCTGCACGCCGACCCGCACCCCGGCAACCTCCTCCTCACGCCGGACGGCCGGCTCGGGATCATCGACCTCGGGATGGTCGCGCACGTCCCTCCTCGCATCCAGGGTCGCGTGGTCCGCCTTCTCGCCGCGATCAGCGACGACAACGGGGAGCAGGCGGCCCTCGTGCTCGCCGAGATGGGGCACCCGCTCGAGGAGTACGACGCCGTCGCGTTCCGGGAGGACGTGACCCGGCTGGTCTCCGAGGCGGTCGCCGACGGGCCGGCCCTGCAGGCCGGCTCCGTGCTGGTCGAGCTGAGCAGGATCTCCGGCGCGCACGGGCTCCGGCCGCCGGCGGAGATGTCGATGATCGGCAAGGCCCTGCTCAACCTGGACCAGTCGATCCTGCACCTCGACCCGGAGTTCGCCCCCGCGGAGGCGATCCGCGAGAACGTCGGCGAGATCCTGCTGCGCAGCCTCAAGGCATCACCGGGCGACCTGGTCGCGGCGGCTCTGGACGCGAAGGAGTTCACCTCCCAGCTCCCTCGGCGCGCGAACCGCATCCTCGAGGCGCTCGCCGAGGGCACGATGCGGGTCAAGGTCGACGCCCTGGACGAGGAGCGGCTGCACACCGTCCTTCAGCGGGTCGCGAACCGGCTCACACTCGGACTGGTCTTCGCCGCGACGATCATCGGGGCAGCGATGTTGATCCAGGTCCCGACGCGGCACCGCTTCCTGGGATACCCGGTGATCGCGATGGTGCTGTTCGCGGTCGCGGTCCTGGGCGGCGGGGCGCTCGCCGCGTGGATCGTGGTCACCGACCGGAAGGTGGCCCGCACCGAACGACGTACGCCGCCACCGGACCCGGCGGTCTGAGCGCGCGCCTACCGGTGCGCGGTCCAGCCCCTCTCCTCCAGGGCGGACCTCAGCCGCTCGGCGGCCGCGGCCTCGACGACGAGCTCCACCAGGCCGGCGGGGCGGCCCGGGTCGTGGTCGATGTGCAGGTCCTCGACGTTGACGCCGATCTCGCCGATGTCGCCGAAGAGCCGGGCGAGCTCGCCCGGGTGGTCGGGCACCAGGACGTACACCTCGGCGGTCTCCATGCTCGGCCCGCCGTGCTTGCCCGGGATCGCCTGCGTGCCGGCCACCCCGCGGTTGAGGATCTCCACGAGGTCGTCGGGCGCGCCCTGGTCGACGGCAGCGATCAGCTCGTCGAGCTGGTGGCGAACGGCGCGCAGCAGGTCGGTGACCGCCGGGCTGTTCGCACGGATGATCTGGCCGTAGAGGTCGGGGTCGCCCCCGGCGACCCGGGTCACGTCACGGACGCCCTGGCCCGACAGGGACAGGTGCTCGGGCACCGCCTCGGCGAGCTGGGAGGCGGCCAGCACGGCGAGCAGGTGCGGCAGGTGTGACGTCCGGGCGACCGCGAGGTCGTGCTCGACCGGGCTGAGCCGCACCGCGGTGGCCCGGCACACCGCGACCAGCGCCTCGACCAGCCCGACCGCGCGCGGGTCGGCGTGGACGTGCGGGGTCACCGCCCACGGGCGCCCGTCGAACAGGGCGGCGCTCGCCGCGAGCGGACCCGACCGCTCGCTGCCGGCCATGGGGTGGCTGCCGACGTAGCGGGACAGCTCCTCCTCGGACGCCTGGTCGCTGACCTGCTCGAGCGGGAGTGCCTTGACGCTGCCGATGTCGGTGACCACGGCTCCGGTGGCGAGTGCCTCGAGGACCACGCCGGCGATGTGCAGCGGAGGTACGGCGACCACGACCAGCTCCGGCACGCCGTCGGGCCGGGGCAGCTCCCCGGCGCCGAGGCTCACCGCAGTGCGCAGGTGCTCCGGGTTGGCGTCGCTCAGCCACACCGGGATGCCGGCGGCGCGCAGCGCAAGGCCGATCGAGGTGCCGAGCAGCCCGGTGCCGACGACGTGGACGGGACCCGAGAGCTCGGTCATCGTGCCGGCTCGTCCGGCATCGACCGGACCCGGGTCAGGTCGGTGCGGAGCAGGGCGGCGCCGTGCAGGTAGACGTGGGTGATCTCGCCACGCGGGAGGTCGGACTCCACGTGGGCCAACATGCGCACGACGCGGGGCATCGAGCCCTCGATCTCCAGCTCGCGGGCGCACAGCAGCGGGATCTCCCCGAAGCCGAGCTGCCGGGCGGCGTAGGCGGGGAACTCGGCGACCAGGTCGGACGTCGCGGTGAAGATCACCGAGATGAAGTCCTCCACGTCGAGACCGTTGGCCTCCATGACCTCGGTGACCATCTCGGCGACCCGGTCGAGCATCTCCTCGCGGGTGTCGCTGACCAGCTGGGTGGCTCCACGGACGGCGCGAACGGACACGCTCGCACCTTATAGGCCCGCCGCGTCGAGCAGCGCTCCCACCTCGTCGCTGGTCAGCTCACGCAGGGTGCCGGCCCGGAGCGTGCCGATCCGCACCGGGCCGACCGCGGTGCGCGTGAGCCGCTGCACCGGGTGGCCGACGTGGTCCAGCAGCCGCCGCACGATCCGGTTGCGGCCCTCGTGGATCACCAGCTCGAGGATGCCGCGGTCCGGCGCGGTCGAGATCACCCGGGCACGTCGTACCTCGACGGGACCGTCCTCGAGCGTCACGCCGGCCAGCAGCGTGCGCACGGTGCCCTTGTCGACGCGGCCCGAGACCTCGGCGACGTAGGTCTTCTCCACCTCGTACGACGGGTGCGCGAGCCGTTGCGCGAAGTCCCCGTCGTTGGTCAGCAGGATCAGGCCCTCGGTGTCGGTGTCGAGCCGGCCGACGTGGAACAGCCGCTCGGGCCGGTCGGCGACGAAGTCGGAGAGCGTGCGCCGGCCCTCGGGGTCGGACATCGTCGAGACGACGCCGCGGGGCTTGTTCAGCACCAGGTACACGTGCGGGCTCACCGGCGGGAGCCGCTTGCCGGACACCCGGATCACGGCGGTCGTGGGGTCGACCTTGGTGCCGAGACGGGTGACCACCTCGCCGTCGACCACGACCTCGCCGGCGAGCATCAACTCCTCGCACTTGCGGCGGCTCGCGACCCCCGACTGCGCGAGCAGCTTCTGCAGGCGGATCAGTCCGTCGGGGCCGGTCTCCTGGTCAGTCTCCATCGCCCCCGACGCTAGCGCTCACGGCCGCCGACTCGTCGGCCGGGAGGTCGGCGTGCTCCGGGGACGACATCCCCGCCACGGCCTCCTCCAGGTCGGAGTCGTCCATGTCGGGCACGAACGGCGCGAGCTCGGGCAGCTGGTCGAGCGAGGTCACCCCGATCCGCTCGAGGAAGTAGCTGGTGGTGCGGTAGAGGTGTGCGCCGGTCTCTGCGTCCGTCCCGGCCTCCTCGACGAGGCCGCGGGTCAGCAGCGTGCGCATCACGCCGTCGACGTTGACGCCGCGGATCGCGGAGACCCGGCTGCGGCTGACCGGCTGCTTGTAGGCCACCACGGCGAGCGTCTCGAGTGCAGCCTGGGTCAGCCGCGCCTGCTGGCCCTCGAGGACGAACCGCTCCACCACGGGCGCGAGCTCCTCGCGGGTGTAGTAGCGCCAGCCGCCCGCAACGTTGCGGAGCTCGAACCCGCGAGCCTGCTCGTCGTACTCGGCGGCGAGGTCGGTCAGCGCCTCGGTCACCTCCGCCATCGGGTAGCCGACCGCCGTGGCGAGGCTGTACTCGTCGAGGGGCTGGTCGGCGACCATCAGCACCGCCTCGAGAGCAGGCCGCAGGTCCGCCAGGGGCACCGCGAGGGTCTCGTCGTCAGCCCGCGCGCCGGCGGCCTCGCCATCGGTCGCCTCGGTCACAGCGAGCCCGGTCTCGTCGACCTCTGTCTCGTGGATCTCGGTCTCGGTCATGCCTGGTCACTCCCTGGTGGCTCGTCCGTGGCGCTGCCGGTCGCGGTCACCGGTTCCGCCACGCCGTCGAACTCGTCGGTGATCTCGATGTCCTCGTCGTCGGCGCCGGTCCACCGGATGGTCAGCTCCCCGAGAGGGCTGACCTGGTCGAAGGCGA
>Ga0105239_10009443_pt1 | contig 10989 bp, 10 predicted proteins | sample KBSC44metaG_FD_92761 | JGI IMG/M metagenome (GOLD analysis project Ga0105239, IMG submission 92761) | Corn rhizosphere microbial communities from Kellogg Biological Station, Michigan, USA - KBS C4-4 metaG | ecosystem: Host-associated > Plants > Roots > Rhizosphere > Soil | place: Michigan, USA...
GCATTGATTTTCGTTGCTGCTGTTGTAGGATTATTTACGATAGGTGGCAGCATTGCAAGCGACTTCAAAAGTGATTACACAAAAACGATTGAACTACCCATCACACAACCACAAAGCGACACATTATTTGTAAGACAAATGGTGCTTGACAACACAGGTTCTGTTGGTGATCATGATTGGGATGATGAATTTTCAGACAGATGGCATCATAACAACGACGATATCCGTTTCAGAGATGACTCTACGGTTGCTATTGGAAATATGAATCTCCATTTCAGCAATAGTCCGGATAGCAATTATCATTTATTGATACAAAAAAGTTCGCAAGGCCGAAACGTACGCAGGGCACAGGTTCTGGCCGAATCGTTAGACTTCAACTATCGTCAGGAAGGTAATGTTTTAATTCTTCCAAACGATTTTACTTTACCTAAAGGACAACCTTTCAGGGCTCAAAAAATTGGCATCGAAATTCAGGTTCCAAAGGGAAAAGTTTTCAAGACAGAAGGCATCAATCCCGATTTTTATACCAATAGAATTTTCAGGATCAGAAGAGGCAATTTTCATTACAGTTCAGAAGACATGCCAAGCTGGGACGATGATGTGTTCTACAAAATGGATCAGAACGGACCTGTTTCATTGGCACCCAAAAAAGAAGAAAAGAAATCTTCAGACAACGATGATGATAAGGATACAACGAACTAATTCAACTCTTTTTACGTCAGGAGCTATGTAGTAGTAGTTTTTATACGGGGGTGCATTCTTGCACCTCTTTTTATGCGCAATACTTTTGATGAATAAGCAGTGTATATTTGAACGTAAACAAAAATTCAGATGAAGCACATAGGTACATTTTTATTGATCATTTTTTGCTTTTCCTATCATTACTCAATTGCTCAAAGCAAGGATGAAAGCGCCATTCGGAATATATTATCCAATCAGTCCAAAGCCTGGAACGAAGGCAATATAGAAGGTTTCATGAAAGGTTACTGGCAAAATGATTCGCTTATGTTTATAGGCAAAAAAGGGCTTACGTACGGATGGAAAAATACATTGAGCAATTACAAGAAAAATTACCCCGACGCAAATGCGATGGGCCAATTAGAATTTACCATCATAAAGGTAAAACCCTTGTGTAATCAATATCAGGAAGTAATTGGAAAATGGCATTTAACCAGAAGAGATGGAGATTTAGAAGGCCATTTTACACTCTTATTTGAGAAGATAAACGGAGCATGGGTGATTGTGATGGATCACAGTAGCTGATGTGAATAATTGCCTTTTAATGGAAAATAAAAAAAGCCGGCAATCTTTCGATTACCGGCTTTCTATTTATAAAGATCATAAAAGATCAAAGCAATTAAGCTTCTCTTTTCATATCAAAATTCTCCAGCTCATTGGCTACGGCAGTTAAGAAACTGGCTCCTAATGAACCATCAACAATTCTGTGATCATAGCTCAATGACAGGTACATCATGTGGCGGATAGCAATCACATCACCTTCTGCAGTTTCCAAAACCATCGGACGTTTTTTGATGCTACCTACAGCCAGGATTGCTACTTGCGGTTGGTTGATGATGGGTGTTCCCATTAAGCTACCAAATGTGCCCACATTGGTAAGTGTGAATGTACCGCCTTGCGTATCATCGGCTTTCAATTTGTTGGCACGAGCAGCATTAGCCAGATAATTCACATCTTTTGTAAGACCTAAAAGATTTTTAGTACCTGCATTTTTAATAACCGGAACAATCAGATTACCACTTGGCAAAGCCGCTGCCATTCCGATATTAATATCTTTCTTGATAATAATTTTATCGCCATCAACGCTTGCATTAATCATTGGGAATTTCTTAATGCAGTTGGAAACAGCTTCTATAAAAATCGGAGTGAAAGTAATTTTCTCACCGTATTTGGTTTCGTAAACTTTCTTGTTTTTCTCTCTCCATTTTACCAGGTTAGTTACGTCAGCTTCTGTAAAGCTTGTAACGTGTGGCGACGTAGCCTTACTGCGCACCATATGCTCAGCAATCAACTTGCGCATACGATCCATTTCAACGATCTCTACATTACCCGATGGGTTTACAGTAGATGCAGATGAAGCGGCAACAGGGGCGGGAGCAGATACAGGAACAGGTTGCGGAGCCGCTACAGGTGCAGCCTGAGGAGCAGGAGCCGAACCACGATTTTCAACATAAGTCAAAATATCTTTCTTGGTTACGCGGCCTTCATTTCCTGTACCCGGAATGTTTTCCAATTCTGCCATGCCAATGCCTTCTTTGGCCGCAATATTCAATACCAATGGCGAGTAAAAACGATTACCACCGGTAGTACCGATTGTTGCAGGAGCAGCAGCCGGTTGGGCAGCTGCCTGAGCTACAGGTTGAGGTGCAGCGGCAGGCTGAACCGTAGCTGCCGGTGCAACTGTGCCATTGCCGGCAGCAGCAGAATCTATACGAGCAATGACGGTTCCAACCGGAACTACATCATCTTCTTTAAATAAAATTTCAGTAATGGTTCCGGCAGCTGTAGACGGCACTTCGCTATCTACCTTGTCTGTAGCGATTTCCAAAACGGTTTCATCCATTTTTACGCTATCACCCGGTTTTTTATGCCACTTTAATACAGTAGCTTCCATGATACTTTCACCCATTTTGGGCATTACTAAATCGACAATTGCCATAAATGTATTTTTCTTACAGAAGTGCAAAAGTAGTTAATTGCGGCTTAGTGTGCAAACGTTACCGAAAATCATATTGTTACCGATTTCATTTAAATGATTGTCAAAAAATATCAAGTGATTATTGAATTTCAATAAAAATTTTGATGCTACCTTTAAGGCCTCCAAAAAATTCTATTTTCGTTCGACGATATGAAAGCAATTATTCCGGTTGCCGGTGCTGGCACCAAATTACGACCACATACTTACACGCAACCAAAAGCATTAATGCCAATGGCAGGTAAAACTATTTTGGGCGTTATTGTAGATGCATTGCTGAACGAGGGCATTGACGAATACATTTTTATCATCGGCTATCTGGGCGATAAAATTCAGGATTATGTGCTGAGAACCTATCCCGGCCTGCGTTGTACCTTTGTAACTCAAAACGACAGGAGGGGAACGGGGCATGCCATCTGGCTTACAAAAGACGCTGTAAAGAACGATGAGGTACTGATCATTTTTGGAGATACCATTTGCGATTTTGACGTACAATCCATTATAAAAAGCAAGGTTTCTCAAATAGGCATTCGCCGCGTGGAAGACCCCAGAAGCTTTGGTGTAGCCGAGGTTGACGACAACTATGATGTGCTCCGCGTTGTAGAAAAACCATTGATACCTAAGTCTAATATGGCTATGGTGGGCGTTTACAAGATAAATGAAACCGAACAACTTTTTGAAGCTCTAGACAAATACCTACATAATCGTGCCGATGAAGACGGCGAATATCATCTAACACATGCGCTTGAAACCATGATTGAAAATGGCATTCCCTTCAAGGCATTTAAAGTAAACAATTGGTTTGATTGCGGCAAGAAAGAAACCTTGCTCGAAACCAATGCCATCCTGCTAAAACACAATGCGGATAAGGACAATATGCCTGTTCCAACTTTTCCGGATTCAGTTATTATACCTCCGGTAAATATTGGTGCGGGTTGTAAAATTGAAAACTCTATTATTGGCCCCTCTGTTTCCATCGGAGAAAATACAACTATCCGTTCTTCTATTATCCAAAATAGTATTGTAGGCTCATTTGCAGTGCTCGATGAAGTAGTTTTAAAATCGTCCATCATTGGCAGCGATGCCTATATACATGGCATGAGCCAAAGCCTTAATATTGGTGATAACACGGATATTGATTTAGGCTAAAATTTTTAATTTATTTTGATTTACCCAACATGAGAAAATCTTTTTTAATTACCCTACTGGTACCTTTCATTTATTTAAGTGCAAATGCACAACAACCTGCTTTTGAAGATATCACCTATAAAACAAAACAGTCCGCTCATGATAGCCCAACATTATTGCAAAAACTTTTTCCGCCAAAACAAAAAAGCCCAAGCATACCGGCCGAAAGGACTATTGCAGCCAAGGTTATCGTAAAGGGAAAAGTTAGTCTTTATGAAGTAGACAAATATCCCGACAAATGTGACCTTCCTTACGGAACCAAACCGTTTTACTTTATCAAAACAAATGAGGGAACCTTTCCGCTTCTTCATAACGAACAAATAGGCGTTTATTCCGTATATCAACCCTATAAAAATATGCTTATCTATAACCTTAAAGACTGGCAGGACGGAGAAAATGAAATCAATTTAACGGAGTACAACGTGCAAGCCTTAAGCTTGCTGATTGAAAGTTACAACCAAGCAACAGAACATACATCCAAATAGAAAAGAATAAAAAAGTCTCACATTGCAACATTTTTCTAATAGAATCACAACGCTTTTTGATATCCGTTATCCCATTGTCCAAGCCGGAATGATATGGGCATCGGGCTGGAAGCTTGCTTCGGCTGTAAGCAATGCCGGCGGTCTGGGTTTAATAGGCGCCGGCAGTATGTATCCCGATACATTGCTGGAGCATATTAAACAATGCAAAGCCGCTACAGACAAACCTTTCGGCGTAAATCTACCTTTACTATATCCTGATATTGACAAACATGTTCAGCATGTTATCGAACAAAAAGTACCGATTGTCTTCACATCAGCAGGCAACCCTAAAACATGGACTTCCATTTTAAAAGCCGAAGGTATTAAAGTAGTACATGTAGTATCCAGCGCAAAGTTCGCTTTGAAAAGCCAGGATGCAGGTGTAGACGCCGTTGTAGCCGAAGGTTTTGAAGCCGGCGGCCATAACGGAAGAGAGGAAACGACGACTCTTTGCCTGATTCCTCAGGTGCGCGAAGCCATTCATATTCCTTTAATTGCAGCAGGTGGCATTGCTACCGGTAAAGCTATGTTTGCAACAATGGCTTTAGGCGCCGAGGGCGTTCAGGTTGGAAGCCGTTTTGTATGTAGCAACGAAGCTTCTTCGCATCAGAATTTTAAAGAAGCCATTGTAAAGGCAAATGAGGGCGATACTCAATTATCACTGAAAAAACTGACACCCGTACGCTTAATCAAAAACAAGTTTTTTGAATTGGTGGCAGAGGCCGAAAGCCGCGGTGCTGCTAATGAAGAGCTCCTTCAGATACTGGGACGTGCGCGTGCAAAACTGGGTATGTTTGAAGGCGAAATGGATGAAGGTGAGTTAGAGATCGGTCAGGTAAGCGGACTGATTCATGATATAAAACCGGCAGCCGGGATTGTAGCTGATCTATGGAATGATTTCTCTGCTAGTATTCAGCATCCTTTTTACCAGGCCCATACTCAAACCAGTTCAATTTAATTATACTTTTGCTTTTCTAAATTTTACCAATAAAAATGGACTCAAATTATAAACATACCGTTGCCGAACGACTGATGCGTTATGTACAAATCGACACTCAAAGTGATCCGTATTCAACCGCACAACCATCTACAGAAAAACAAAAAAACCTTACCGCACTTTTAGCCGACGAGCTGAAAGCCATTGGTATCACTGATGCGGAGGCTGACGAACATGGGTATGTATATGGCACCATTCCTGCTACTATCGATAAAGATGTACCTGTTATCTGCTATTGCGCACACGTAGATACATCGCCCGATTGCAGTGGCGAAAATGTAAAACCCATCCTTCATAAAAACTACGATGGCAGCGATATCGTTTTGCCTGATGATAACAATGTAGTTATTACAACACAACGTCACCCATACCTCAAACAAAGAATTGGAGATGATATCATAACTGCATCGGGCCTTACTTTGCTGGGCGCAGATGATAAAGCCGGCGTCGCAGTTATTATGGATGCTGCTCAATATCTGATGGAACATCCTGAAGTAAAACATGGCAAAATCCGCATATTGTTTACACCTGATGAAGAGGTAGGGCGTGGTGTTGATGCTGTTGATATGAAAAAACTGGGTGCCGATTTCGGATATACTTTAGATGGCGGAGAACGCGGTCATCTGGAGGGAGAAAGTTTTTCTGCCGACGGTGTAAGTATCACCATTCATGGTATCAGCGCGCATCCGGGTTATGCAAAAAATAAATTGGTAAATGCTACCAAAGTGGCAGCAGCATTTCTGAATGCATTACCTAAAAACGAATGGAGCCCGGAAACTACAACAGGCCGAGAAGGCTTTGTACATCCGGTTCATATTGAAGGTGGTGCCGAAAAAACAAGGATCGATTTCATCATTCGAAACCACGATACTTCAAAGCTTGCCGAATATGAACAGCAATTGGAGGAAATCCTGAAAACCGCTGTAGCTCAATATCCGGGCGCTACCTACGACTTTGTGGTGAAGGAACAATATCGAAATATGCGTGAAGTGCTGGATCAACATCCTAAAGTAATGGAATATGCGGAATTAGCTTACGAACGCGCCGGCATTACACCTGAGCGCATCAGCATCAGAGGTGGTACAGATGGCTCGCGCCTTTCATTCATGGGCCTTCCCTGCCCTAATATCTTTACCGGCGAAATGGGCATTCACTCTAAACAAGAGTATGTAAGCGTGCAGGATATGGAGAAAGCCAGCCAGATTTGTGTACATATTGCGCAGATCGTAGCAGAGTAAAAAAATAAATGTTGTTAACAAGCTCTTGGGAATTAAACCAAGAGCTTTTTTTTGTGTCTGATGGGTTGGTTTTATGAAAAGTTTAGTGCTCCGAAACAAATACATTTCATTAAGTTTGAACATGTGATTAATATCAATCGACAAACACACCGACATATTAGTGTGGGTTTAGGGTGATAAAAGGGGTTATTGCATTTTTCTATAATAAATTGATTCCCTATTGTTGTAAATTTGCGACCGATCGGAACAGGCCATAAAGATTTAACCAATGAACTTTTTAGAAAACTTAAAGACCGAAATCGCGCCACTAAAATCTCAGTTGATAGAGCACCGGGTTTATAGTCAGATTACTTCCCTCGAGCAACTGCATACTTTCATGCAGCACCATGTATTCGCAGTATGGGATTTTATGTCTTTGTTGAAAGTACTACAGAGAAACCTTACCTGTGTGGAATTACCCTGGGTTCCTGTGGGCAATGCGGCAACACGTTATCTTATCAATGAAATTGTTTGCGGCGAAGAAAGCGATGTAGACGAACAAGGTAACAGGCACAGCCATTTTGAATTGTATCTGATGGCCATGAAACAGGCAGGTTGCGATACTTCACAGATCGATCAGATGATTGAAATGATTGTGAAAGGCAACAGCGTAGAAGATGCATTAACCATTTGCGGTGCACCCGAATCTGTGAAAACCTTTGTAGGCAATACGTTTGATGTAATAAAGACCGATAGCCCCCACCTTCAGGCCGCTGTGTTTACCTTCGGCAGAGAAGATTTGATTCCTCAAATGTTTATTGCTTTTGTAAATAAATTGTATGCTGATGCACCGGAGAAGGTAAGCATTTTTAAATACTATTTAGAGCGTCATATTGAAGTAGACGGAGATCACCATTCCCATCTGGCTTACGAAATGACGGCTTCACTTTGTGGCAATGATGCCGCTAAATGGAAGGAAGCAACTGAATATATCAAGCAGGCATTACAATGCCGTATTGACCTTTGGAATGCTATCGCCGACTCTTTTTTATTAACTAATGCCAAACACATCAATTAATTCCAATGAATGTACTTATTTCGGAAATTTCGAAAGAAATTTCATTAACCAAAGCAGAAGAAGATTTAATCAGATCGGCATTCGTAACTAAAAAGCTACGTAAACGTCAGTATCTGGTACAACTGGGCGATTCTTACAGACAACTATTTTTCATTGAAAAAGGTATTTTAAGAGCATACATCAAGGGAGCAAAAGACGAAGAACATGTTTTGCAATTTGCCGCAGAAGGAAGCTGGATTTCAGACAATTTTAATCAATTAGAAGACATAAGAGCCACCTATAATATTGACGCATTAGAAGCATCTGAAATTCTTTGTGTAGACAGGGAAGTATTTCAAAACTTATTGAATCAGATTCCTAAGCTGGAGAAATATGTAAGAGTGGTGATGCAAAAAAGATTATACGCGTTAAACCTCAGAGTATTAAATTACCTGATGAACTTTGCGGAAGATAAATACAGAAAGTTTGTAGAATTCTACCCCGAAATCGTACAGCGCGTGCCACAACATATGATTGCATCTTACCTCGGCATCAAACCGGAAACGTTAAGCCGCAACAGAAAAAAGATGGCTACCAAAAAGAAAGAAGTAGTTGTTGAGCAACATTCGTAATTGACACCAAACAACATTAGATAAATATTTATCAGAACAAAGAGCCTGAAACATTGTTTACCACAATGTTTCAGGCTCTTTTATTTTGACCCATTACGCGCAGAAAGCATTAAAATCTGCAAATAAAAATGTTGATGGAGTGACTATTAAAAAAATGCTATTAACAAGAATCTCGCTATCAAACTTTTAATTTCATTTTATGAAAAGTATCTTCTTTTTTTTCTTGTTGATGTCAATTTCAATTTGCCAAGCACAAGTTCAAACCAAACCGGCCGCTAACAAAAATTTGGATCAGGATATTTATATTCATGACGAGAATAAGCCTGCAGCTACATCCAATACGATATACAGCGGAAAGCTTACTGATGTAAGACAAAAGGCAGCAGGGTTCAATATCGTATCAACAACTGATAAAGGTGCCGGCTCGTGGTATCTTGATTCAAGTGATCATACAACAACCGATAATACTGGTACTGTTTTCGTAACTGCAAATGGTTCAAGATATAAAAGAATTTTCAGCGGTAGCGTAAATCTAACTTGGTTCGGCGCCGTTGGAGATTACCAGGAAAAAGCATCCGGCACCGATAACCTTCCGTTTTTTAATGCAGCCATTGCTTATTGCAAGGCTAATCATAAAGTTCTGTACATCCCTGCGGGTAAATATCTTACTTCCGAAAAAATATTGTTCGACGACATAAGCGTGTCTGGAGATGACGGTTTTAACTCATTCATATATGTAAAAGCACCCATAACCGCTTGCGAATTTCGAGGAAGCCGCAATACCATTGAAAACCTAAGCGTAATATTTGACTACGGTAGCAATATCGACACAAATGCGATAGCCTTCAAATTTGCTACAAATACCGAAGGCACACCGGCAGATCAATTTTCTAACAATTACGTAAATCATTTGTACGCAAGATACGCCTATCGATCATTTACTTGTAATCAATCGGGCTCAACTGGAACATTATGGAATAACACTTTTGTGAATTGCAGGTCTGATTTTGCCATTGAACGCGCTTGGAACTTTAACGCCGTTATAGGATCTACCAGTCAAACATGGATAGACTGCATGGTTGACGGCGTGAATCAACCTGCAAAAAATTATCCTTCTGCCGGATGGTACACCTCAAACGTGGATGACGTTTCGTGGACAAACTGTCAAGCCGATGATATGGCCAATGGCAAAGCAATTTGGGTGAATTCGGCATCAAATGCTACGGTTTCAAATTTCAGGTCGGAGGCAAGCTACCTAACCTCCGATAATTCGCAATTAATTTATTGCAATGCCGCTAATTCAAACATAAACAACGTAAAAATGCAGGCAGCCACTATCGATGTAGGCGCAAAAAACACAGCCTCTATCGTTAGATTTGGAGCAAATGGCTCGGATGTTGTTGGCAATATTTCCTACGAATCAATTACAATAACATCAGGAAATCTTTATAAATTAAATACCAATGGCACGCAGTTCGGACGAGGGAAAGTAGATATAGTAGGCTCAAACATTCAAAGATCAGATGTTTTTACAGATGAGGCCGGCGAGCGGACGGTATTCTCAAACAAGGCAATCAAATTTATTCCTTCCACCTCCGATCCTTCAACAGGAACCTTTGAAGAAGGTGAAATATTAATTTCAAAATCGCAAAGCGCTAAAACCCCCATCTACGCAAAAATATGTATTACCTCTGGCACGATGGGTACTATAGCATCCGTTAGAGCTACTGTTTCAGCCGGAACAAGATTAGTAAATACATCGAGCACCTCTTCTTTAATGGAAGGCCAATACATAGTCATTGACGGCATTTCGGGCGTAAAGAGAATATTGCATATAAAATCGTCAACGATATTTTATATAGATTCTGATGCCGATGCTACTATTAAAGATGGCGCAATGACATATAGCCCGGCAGTATTTGAGTCCTTAAATAAACCAATTGGTTCATATGACGGTACAAAAATCTCGTTTGATAAAGTATCACCCAATATCGGAATCGATGCGGCATCAAGATTTTACGGGGAGGGTCTTTTCAACTCTAAGTCGATAGACAATGCATATGTCAATGTAGCTTCAGGAGGAATAAAATTAATGACAAATAAAGCAAACGAAGATCCGGTTGCAGAAATAGTAAATCAAAATCCCTCTTCGAGTGGAAATCTTCTAAGCTTGACAAATGGAAATGGTACAGTTTCCTCGTTCAACGCAGCGGGAATTTTGAAAGTTCCTTCGGTTAAAGTTGCCATTGACTTTGGAAACATTCCAGCTAATTCCGAATTAGAATCGTTAACTAATATAAAATTTGTAGGCGCTTCAGTTGGCGACCGGGTGGATTTTCAGCCATCCATCAATGTTCCCGGAGTTTCATACAAAGCGTTTGTTACTTCTTCGGGCGTTATAACAATCTATGCCATAAACTTCACCACGTCTGCAATAGATCTCGCTTCCCAAAGTTTTAAGTTTTGGATCACGAAGTAATAAACACAGGCCGAATATTAAGCGCAGCAGCACTTTCTGAAATACAAACTAACACAAAGCGCTCTAACGAAATTCTTGATTGCGCCAAAACCAACATTAAAACAGCACCAATAAAAAAACCCCGAAACGTCTTATCAAAAAGACATCTCGGGGTCCTTTTGTGGAGCCGGCGGGAATCGAAC
>Ga0105239_10009444_pt1 | contig 10988 bp, 11 predicted proteins | sample KBSC44metaG_FD_92761 | JGI IMG/M metagenome (GOLD analysis project Ga0105239, IMG submission 92761) | Corn rhizosphere microbial communities from Kellogg Biological Station, Michigan, USA - KBS C4-4 metaG | ecosystem: Host-associated > Plants > Roots > Rhizosphere > Soil | place: Michigan, USA...
GTCCTGGGCGGCGTAATGAACTGTAACCGGAGTCGGGCCCGGTGGATCCTGATATCCGCACTCTACGATGTATTCGTTTCGAATCAGACGAATATCGAATGTTTTGAGGCCCCTACGGTCGAGATCTTGGGCGATGCAGCGGAGGGCATCTGCGAACTTCATGCGTTGTCGTAAAGATGTCTCAAATTGATAGGGAACTGACTTGAGTTATTATTCGCGTCTAGCCAAAAAATCAGGCTAAATGGTACGAGGAGGGCGTCAAAAAAGCAATATAAAAATTGCTTATGTACACTCAACTGCCGTCCGGGCTAAAGCGGTCTGGAGGCGGATGATTTTCTAGTGGAACTACTGGCGCTATTCGGGAATTGCGTCCAGAGGATCCATGACACCGATCATGCTGTCGCGCGTCACGAGCTTGGCAAGATCGGCTTCAGACCAGTTTTCGGTCCCCTTTGGACGAAGAGGCAGGATCAAATACCGGATATCTGCTGTGCTGTCATGCACTCGGACTTCGACGTCGTCGGGGAGATTGAGGCCGAACTCGCGCATGACACTGCGTGGGTCAACCACCGCCCGCTGTCTGTAATTGAAACTCTTGTACCAGTCGGGCGGTCTCCCCAAGATCGGTCGCGGATAACAGGAACACAGCGTACAGACCACCATATGACGCACACTTTCGGTGTTTTCCAGCACGACAAATTCGTTGATCGCCGTCGCATCGATGCCCATTTCGGCGCACGCCGATTTGGGATCCGCAATCAACCGGCCTTTGAAAGCGGCATCCCCCCATGCACGCGCCACGAGATTGGCACCGTTCGCCGGCGAACGCGCCTCCTGATATTCAATCTGACACTGAATGTCTTTTTCGGTGATGACGCCTTTTTCGATCAATAGGTCGCGAATCGCGTAGATCCGTTTGGCGTAATGACTCAACTCGTGCTTCGGGTGGTCATGCCCATGCTCCGCGTTCCCAGCATCACTCATGGCTCACCTCCTCTCGCTCCTGTGCGGAGGACTCCAACCAATGCTCATAGATGTCGACCAGCAGCTTGTCTTTCGGCGCCGCAGTCCTACCCCAGACGTCGCTCTGATTGAAGGCAACCAAATAGAGAGTCTTCTTCGGCAATCCATCGTGGCCGAATGCTAACGACTCGGGGTTTCTAAATTCACCATGCACTTGCTCGATCCAGCCGCTTTTCCCGCGAATGTACCACGGTGTGCGTAGGTGCCCAGGACGGTCTTGGAATTTAACCGTGACCCGATCGCCGGGTTTGAATTGGGTTGCCGAGTTCACGGCTCACCCCATTTGCTTTCGAACTGAGAGAGCTTTCGGTCAATTTCCTCTTTGGTGAGAATCTTTTTCTCGATGAGGATGGCCTCGATGCTGGCAATCCACCGTTCGTAGTAGGTCATGTCGCGGTAGGCAGCGGAATCCATTTCTTCTCGCGCCCGCCGCATTTCGTCCGTGCGCTTCACGCCTCTAGCTCCCAACGCCTGATTGACGGCGTCCGCGAGGATTTCCCAATCCGAAAGCGTATGCTCGCTCTGGTCAATTGGGCCGGCGCCCGGAAGTCCGCCGATATCGTGATGGCCGCGTGCCATGGACAGTTAACCTTTGAGCCGATTCGCCAGCGCTCTATGCTCTTCTTTGATTCCTGCCGGCAGATGGTCGCCGAAATTATCGAAATATTCGCCCTGGCTTCTCAGATTGTTTTTCCAACCTTCGCGGTCGACGGCGACCAACTGATTGAGATCGGATTTGGAGATCTTCAAATCGCCGCCGTTCAAAGCCGAAACTTTCGGTACGTAACCGATCGGCGTTTCTTCGGCTTCGCCGCCGCCTTTACAGCGTTCAACGACCCAGCGCAGCACACGCAAATTTTCGCCGAATCCCGGCCAGATAAACTTTCCCTGCTCGTTGCGCTGAAACCAATTGACGCGGAAAATCTTCGGCGAATGTCTCGCCCGTTGCGCCATCGACAGCCAGTGCGCCCAGTAGTCGCCCATGTTGTAACCGCAGAATGGTAACATCGCCATCGGATCGCGCCGCACCACGCCAACAGCGCCGGTTGCGGCCGCGGTGGTTTCGGAAGCCAGAGTGGCGCCCAAAAAAGTGCCGTGCTGCCAGTTAAACGATTGATAAACGAGCGGCACGAGTTTGTTACGCCGCGCGCCGAAGAGAATCGCGCTGATAGGCACACCCTGCGGCTTGTCCCACTCTGAAGAATAGGTCGGACACTGCTTAATTGAGGCTGTGAAGCGCGAATTGGGATGCGCCGCCGGATGACCGCTGTTCGGAGTCCAAGGCTTGCCGCGCCAATCCTCGGCGCTGCTCGGTGCTGGATCATCGTGCCCTTCCCACCATACGGTTCCATCCGGGCGCAGCGCCACATTGGTGAAAATCGTGTCATGCTGGACGGTGGTCATGGCATTGGGGTTTGTCTTGGACCCCGTTCCCGGAGCTACGCCGAAAAAGCCCGCTTCAGGATTAATCGCCCAGAGCCGGCCGTCAGGACCAACCCGGAGCCATGCAATATCGTCCCCGATGGTATGAATTTTCCAGCCCTTCATGCTTGGTGGCGGTACCAGCATCGCAAGGTTGGTTTTGCCGCAGGCGCTCGGAAATGCGCCGCAAATGTAATGGACCTCGCCTTCGGGATTTTCCACGCCCACGACCAGCATATGCTCGGCGAGCCAGCCCTCTTTCTGGCCGAGCTTGCTCGCAATCCGTAGAGCGAGGCATTTCTTGGCCAACAAAGCGTTGCCGCCGTAACCCGAGCCCACGCTCCAGATCGTATTGTCTTGGGGATAATGGCAAATAAAGCGCCGCTCGATGTCGAGATCGGCTTTGGAATGGAGACAGCGCGTGAAATCATCTGAATCACCCAGGTGATCCAAAGCGATTTGCCCCATACGCGTCATTAAACGCATATTGAGGACGACGTAAACGCTATCGGTGATCTGGATACCTACTTTGCTGAACGAAGAGCTTGCTGGACCCATCAGGAAGGGAATGACGTAAAGGGTGCGCCCGCGCATCGCGCCGGAAAAGATCTTTGCCAGTTTATCGTACGACTCAGCGGGTGCCATCCAGTTATTGTTGGGCCCTGCGTCCTCGCGCTGTTCAGTGCACACGTAAGTCAGGTTCTCGGTGCGCGCGACGTCGTTGAGCGCGCTCCGATGAAGATAGCAGCCTGGTAATTTTTCTTGATTCAAAGCAATGAGCTCGCCGGACTTGAGCGCGACGGAAGTCAAATTGTCCTTCTGTTCTTCCGATCCATCGCACCAATAAATATCATCCGGCTGGCACATGGCAGCCATGTCCTTTACCCACTTTTGAATATGCGAATTGCTCGGGACCCTACCTGTCGAGGAGCTCATGGATTAGCCAATGTTTCCTTTCGTTTAGATCTTGCATCTCGCGGGGTTCACGTGGAGCGAGCGGGACAATCCGGTCGTCGCGAAAAAAATGCGCGCCAGAGCGGCAACGCGTTCCCACAACAGAAGCCTATCGATGAGCCGCGGCGATGTCAATATTCGCGCTAGGAACGAAACACGCGGAAAAGACGCCAGCGTCCGCCGGGCATATCGTCCACCCATTTAACCAATGCCGCCAGCGCGCCGCGCGGCTCGAGAATCGCGACGAACTCTTCACAACCTTGCCGCGGACCGATTTGCCCCAAGACTTCTTGCTGTCCCAAACGCAAACGCGACACCAGCCGGCTCTGCCAGACGACTGCGCGCAGGTGATTCAAGGCGGTCTCTAGCGAAACGAGCGGAATCTCTGTTGCGGATCCGATTTTGACCAGATCCTCGACGCGTATTGCGCGAGCGACATCGAGATGATCGCAGCCAACGCGCCGAAGCGTTTTGAGATAGGCGCCGCAACCCAGCCGGCGACCCATGTCTGCCGCTAGCGTCCGTACGTAAGTTCCGCGGGAGCAAGTCACTGCGAATTTTAGTTCTCGTTCGTTCATCTTCTCAATGCGCAGCTCATGGATCCAAATCGGTCGCGGGTCACGTGGAACTTCCTTGCCTTGGCGCGCCAATCGATATAGGCGCACGCCGTCTCTCTTAAGTGCCGAGAACATCGGCGGCACTTGCTGAAGCGCTCCGGTAAAATCCTTTTCTACCACTTGCAAATCTTTTTCCATGATGGCCGGCACTGGCAACTCCTTGAGCACTTTGCCGGTGCCGTCCTGCGTGTCCGTTTCAACGCCCAGAACCATAATGCCGTGGTAGCGCTTGGTTCCGCTGAGAAAAATTTCAGCGATTTTTGTTCCCTCGTTCACGCCGATCAAGAGAAGACCCGATGCGAAGGGGTCGAGTGTGCCGAGGTGCCCCACTTTTTTGGCCGCCAGCATGTTTTTAACGCGGGAGACGATTTGTGCGGAGGATGGGCCTTCGGGCTTATCGATCAGCAAAATTCCGCTTCGGCTCATAGGCATGGGCAAGAATTAACCTGTTGAATGAACGCGAAAGCCGGGTAGGAAATGAATGAACTAAGGCTTAGCCGCTCGGAGCAGTGATTCGATGCGCTGGGCTTCAGCCTCGGTATCATCGTAGCTAAATTCAATCGACGGCACGAACCGAAGGCTCAGTTCTTTGCCGAGCTTTGACCGAATGAAGCCAGTGGCACGCTGGAGACCTGCGAGGGCGTCGTTTTTATTGGCCTCCGCGCCGAAAACACTGAAAAAGATCCGCGCGTGGCGTAAGTCTTTGCTCAGCTTAACGCCGGTTAAGTTTATCGATCGCACCCGAGGATCACGAATTTCTCGAGCGAGAAGCTCCGCCAAGACTCTCAGCAACAAGTCGCCAACCCGATCCGAACGTTGAAATTCCATGCGCTACAACAAATTCTCCTCACATTGAGTATCCGTCGAGCTCAGCAATGGAAACACTCCATTGCGGAATCGCTCAGCTCGGCGAGCCCGAGGGAATCGACAAAATCGACAACGCTAGCCAAGGTCTTTTCGACTCCCGGCTGCGTCGTACCCGCGGCAGCGAATCCCAAAATTGCGCTCTGCCAGAGCTCCTGATCGCCGCACTCGGTCACTGCGACATTGAATTGACGGCCAACGCGACTCTGAATGCTTTTGAGCACGCCGCGTTTGCCCTTGAGCGAGTGGTTCTCAGGAATCATCAGCTTGAGCTTAAGGACTCCCACAACCATGGACGTAACAGGATTCGGTCGAGATTAAGTCTAAATTATACTCCGCTCACGCGCGGCGCCTCGCGGCCCTGAGGCATCGGGTTGATGCGCCGCACCACCGGAATGCGCTCATAAGCTTCGATGACGTCACCCTGCTTGAGGTCTTGGAAACCTTCCAATGAGAGCCCGCACTCGTAACCTGCGGCAACTTCGCGCACGTCATCTTTGAAGCGCTTAAGGCTCGCGAGTTTGCTCTCATGAACGACCACTTGATCGCGCAGCAAGCGCACCGAGTTGCCGCGCGCGATTTTCCCTTCGGTGACGTAGCAACCGGCGATCGTCCCGACACCGGCGATATTGAAGATCTGACGCACATCCACGCGCGCCTGCGTCTGCTCTCGATACGTCGGCTCGAGCATACCTTCCATCGCCGCGCGCACGTCGGCAACAGCCTCATAGATGATCGTGTAGAGCCTCACGTCGACGCCCTCTTTCGCCGCCAACGCCGCGCCCTTCGATTCGGGACGGACATTGAAGCCGATGACAATCGCGTTGGATGCGGCGGCGAGCAAAATATCGCTCTCGGTAATTCCCCCGACTGAACCGTGGATCACTCTCAATTTGACCTCATCCGTCGACATGCGGGTCAAAGCATCGGTGAGCGCTTCCACTGAGCCCTGCACGTCCGCTTTGAGCACGACCCGGAGCTCTTTCACATCGCCGGTTTTAATTTGATCGTACAATTCTTCCAGCGAAACCTTGCTCGATTTCACCAGTTCGGTTTCGCGCTGCTTGCTATGCCGATATTCGGCGACTTGACGGGCTTTGGCTTCATCGGCGACTGCCACAAACGAATCACCCGCCTGCGGCACGCCCTGCAGGCCGAGAATCTCGACGGGGAATGCAGGCGGCGCAGACTCGACCTTTCGGCCATGATCATCGATCATGGCGCGCACTTTGCCGTAGTACACGCCGCACACAAAGGCGTCGCCGCCGTGCAAAGTTCCTTCTTGAACCAGAACCGTGGCCACCGGACCCCGGCCGCGGTCGAGCTTGGCTTCGACAATTGTGCCGCGCGCTAGTTTCTCGGGATTGGCTGTGAGCTCCAGAATATCGGCTTGCAGTAAGAGCATTTCCAGCAGATGCGGAATGCCTTCGTGCGTTTTTGCCGATACCGGAGCGAACACCGTATCGCCGCCCCAGTCTTCCGAAGCCAGACCGTATTCCGCAAGCCCGCGCTTCACTTTTTCGATATTAGCATCCGGTCGGTCCATCTTGTTCACCGCGACGATGATCGGCACTTCGGCGGCCCGCGCGTGGTTGATCGCTTCCACAGTCTGGGGCATGACTCCATCGTCTGCCGCTACGACCAAGACGACGATGTCGGTCACTTTCGCGCCGCGCGCCCGCATCGCGGTAAAAGCCTCGTGGCCAGGCGTATCCAGGAAGGTCACGCTCCGGCCGTCTACTTGAACGTGATAGGCGCCGATGTGTTGGGTGATGCCGCCGTGTTCCTGTGCCGTCACGTTGGTGCTTCGAATTGCGTCGAGCAAAGACGTTTTGCCGTGATCGACGTGTCCCATAATCGTCACCACGGGAGGACGCGACACCAATTGCGCCTCCTCTTCAACTTGATGCTCGAGCTCGAGAGCCGTATCCACGTCGAAAGCGACGTTTTCCACTTGATGATCAAACTCGGAGGCGATCAGAGTCGCGGTATCGGCGTCGAGCACCTGGTTAATCGTCGCCATCATGCCCATCGCCATCAACTTCTTAATGACCTCCCCGGCTTTAACGCCCATTTCTCGCGACAGGTCGCCCACCGTGATCACTTCCGATATCTTCACGACCCTTTTGCTCGCGCGCGGCACGGTGATCTCGGTCTTTCTGATTTCCTTTCCCGGCAACGCGCGTCGTTTTTTCGGGATACGACCGCCGCCACGCAGCTCCTTTTCTCGTAACTCCAGCACATCCTGCTTCTTGACGACCCTGCGTTTGTGCCGCCCGGCCTTCGGTTTGTCATCCGTGGCGGTTGTCTCGCCCGCACCGGCTTGTGGCTTTTCGCCCTCCGCTACGCGCGCGCCCGGCTGTCCAGGAACAGCGCCCGGCGGACGCCGCACCGGAGTGGGAGCCGGTTCGATGCGCATCGTTTGCTTGAGATCGATGCGCCCAAGAATGCGCGCGCCACGCGGTGCCTCTTGCGTCGCGGGTTGCTGAGTTTGGCCGTTGACTTGCGGCTTCTCCGGCTGTGGCTGAAAAATCGGCTCCGCGCCACTGGGCTGCGCCGTCTCCGGCGCAACCGACGGCTCTTCAGTCGGCGTCTCTGGCGCTGCGCTAATTCCCTCATCGGCTTCGACTTGCGGAAACTCCTCAACGGGAATTTCTTCGATGCTCGGAACCGCCGGCTCGAGTTCGGGCGAAGCTTCGACATGGGGCGGCTCCGGCGCAGACGACGGAGCTTCGGCAGGAGCAATTTCGGTTCGGTTCACACGCCGACGAATCACGTTAGCGCGCACGCGGCGCTCCACGACAGTCTCGCGCGCCTCGGCGCTGTGGTGCGTTTCGTCCTCGGTTTTTACCATCCGGTCAGCGACGACTTTTTCCTCGCCGACATGGACCTGGGGTCGCTCCTGAGCAGCCAACGCGCTCCGCACCCGGGCCACTTCGTCGTCTTCCAGGGCACTTTGAGCCTTTCGCCCGCGTAAACCCAAACGATCCAACTGCGCGATGAGATCCTTTGTCTCAACGCCCAACTCTTTGGCCAACAGATGCACTCTCGTCTTGCCCATTTCTCTCACTCCCGATTTCGACACTGCAATTCCTGAATCAATTGTTCTTTGGCTGCGCGACTCACGTCGCCGTGAAAAGCACGATAATGGCTTTTCCGAGCGATAAAAGCCCGCCAGCACTTTTCGTTTCGGTGTAAATACCCACCGCGCCCGCGAGTTGCGTCAAGAACCAAACTATTCTGATCAGCCAAAGCTATCCGGATCAACCGCTCTTGAAGGTCGCGCATCCCGCAGCCGATACACGTACGCTGCGGCCGATGGTGCTTTTTGCCCATCTATTCGGATTGCGGCTCGGCGGGCTCCCCTGCTGTAACGCTTGCTGCGGCGGCCGCTGCTGCTTCTGCTTCGCGGGCTCGCTTTTCGGTCACGTACTGCCGCGCCGAGTTGTGCAACGCCTCGGCCTTTTCTTTGCTGATCCCCTCGACGTCAAGAATCTCCGCGAGATCGCTGTCGGCGATATCTTCAGCCGACTTGAAACCCTCCTGATAAAGCAACTCAGACGCAAAATCCCCGATGCCCGGAATAGCGCCGATCGACTGGCGCGCCCTGCGTGTTTCCTCCTCGGCTTCCGCTTCGCTCCGAACATCGATGCGCCATCCTGTCAATCGAGAGGCAAGACGCACGTTCTGTCCCTTTTTACCGATCGCAAGCGAGAGCTGATCATCGGGCACGATCACTTCCATCGTATGATCCTCGTCGTCGATCAGAATTTTTGAAACCTTGGCCGGCGCCAGGGCCCGGCAGACATATTCCGCGTGATCCGGTATCCAGTGCACGATATCGATCTTTTCGCCGCGCAGCTCTTGCACGACCGATTGCACGCGGGTGCCTTTCATGCCGACACAAGCGCCCACCGGATCGACATCGAGATCATTAGAAGCCACAGCGATTTTGGCGCGGCCCCCGGGTTCCCGCGCCGCGCCTTTGACCTCGACGATCCCCTCATAGATTTCCGGTACTTCTTGAGCAAAAAGCTGGATCAGCATGCCCGGATGAGTCCGTGACAAAACGATTTGTGGGCCCCGGCTGGTAATTTCTACGCTGACGATATATGCGCGAATGCGGTCGCCCTGGCGGTAGCGTTCGCGCGGCACTTGTTCCTTTTCCGGAAGAATGGCGTCGGTACGCCCGAGATTAACAATAATGTTGCGTTTCTCGAAGCGCTGCACGATGCCGTTCACGAGTTGCCCTTCACGGCCCTTGAACTCGTTGTAGATGATCTCACGCTCGGCGTCGCGCAAGCGCTGCACGATGTTCTGCTTGGCCGCTTGCGCGGCAATTCGTCCGAACAAGCTCGAATCAAGCTTGCACAAGAGCTCATCGCCAACCTGCGCATCGGGATCGAGATTCTCTTGAGCGTCGGCCAAGGTGATCTCGGTGGCCTCGTCCTGCAGATCCGCGACAACCGTTTTGGCCTCGAACAGCTCGACTTCGCCGATCTCCGGGTTGAACTGCGCCTCGATTTTCCGCTGATGGCCGAATTTTTTCTTCGCCGCGGAAACCATGGCGTTTTCGAGGGCGCTGATGAGAATCGCTTTCTCGATCCCCTTTTCCTTGCTCACCTGCTCGATGACTCTATTTAGATCCTGCTGCATATGGCGCGCTCCAGTCGTGCTCGTAATTCGATTTTTCGATTTGCTCAAATGGAATTTCGCACCGAGTCCCGTCTTGGTCCAGCGCGATGTTAACGGTTGAAACATCCAGTAAGCGGCCCAAAAAAGATCTTCTGCCGTTGATCATATCCCGTGTGCGCACGCGAATCCTTTTGCCGATAAATTGCGAAAAGTGCTCGGGTCGCTTGAGTGGACGGTTAATTCCCGGTGAAGAGACTTCCAGGGTATAAGCCTCATCGATGATGTCCTCGCTATCCAAGATTTCACTCAGTTCCCGGCTGACCTGGCTGAGCTCGTCCAAGATCGCGCCGCCCTCTTTGTCCAGAAAGAGCCGCAATGTGCGGCCGCCCCGACCCCCTTCACGCCTGAACTCAACGTCGATTATTTCCATTCCGCGCGCGTGCGCCAAGGGCGTCGCGAGTTCCCAAATACGGGCGGTGGTCGCATCCATCCACTGGCTCCAGAAACAAAAAAAGCGGGCACAGCCCACTTTGAGTCTGACTCCTAAAGTGTAAGAAAATTAATAGCATGTGGAATATTGCCAATGCAAGTCCCGGCTTTTCGCGCCATTGCGCGCTAGCCGCTATTTGCTATGATTCCGGTTTTAAAATTCGACCTAGATCATGAAAAAAGGTGCTGCGGCCAAACGGCAATCTCCCACGCAGATATCGTGGGAACAGATCCTGGCCAACTTGGACGATGGCGTAATCGCGCTCGATACCCAGAGCAAAATTATTTTCTTCAATGAAGCATCGGAAATGCTGACCGAGATCTCTTCCGGGACCGCCGTCGATCAGTCGTTTGAGAAGATCTTCAAACGCGAGCCGTGGTTGCTCGATCTCGTCAAAACCACCCACGCGCCGCCCCATAAGCGGGTGGGCGCCGAAGGTGATTTGGTCAGCCGGTGGGGCCGCAAGCTGCCCGTCGGTGTGACCGTATCACCGTTGCGAGACCGGCAAGGCCAATTCATTGGCACGATTCTGCTGCTGCGCGACATCAAGCGTCGGAAAGAACTGGAAGAGGATCTCAAACGCGCCGACCGACTCGCGTTGATGGGAACTCTGGCCGCCGGGTTAGCCCATGAGATTCGTAACCCCCTCGGCGGCATCAAAGGCGCCGCGCAACTGCTGCGCCGTTCGGCGGACGGCGACGCTTCGGTCCATGATTTTACCGATATCATGATTCGCGAGGTCGACCGCGTGAATCAATTGATCGAACAGCTCCTGGATCTTTCTCGTCCTTCACAAATCAAGTTTGCGGCCATCAATATTCACGAGATCCTAGAGGACGTCTTGCTGCTCGAGAACCAGGCCCTCACCGGCAAAGAGCTGCACGTCCGTAAGCGCTTCGATCCGAGCTTGCCGCCCATCCGGGGAGACCGAGCGCAACTGACGCAAGTCTTTCTCAATCTAGTGAAAAACGCTTTTCAAGCGA
>Ga0105239_10009445_pt1 | contig 10988 bp, 10 predicted proteins | sample KBSC44metaG_FD_92761 | JGI IMG/M metagenome (GOLD analysis project Ga0105239, IMG submission 92761) | Corn rhizosphere microbial communities from Kellogg Biological Station, Michigan, USA - KBS C4-4 metaG | ecosystem: Host-associated > Plants > Roots > Rhizosphere > Soil | place: Michigan, USA...
CGAACCGCTGGTCAACCTGCCGTGGTTCGCGCTGTGGCTGGCGCTGCTCGCCGGCCACTATGGCCAGTGGCGCGCGCTCGGTCTGTCGCGCCGCCAGGCGTTGGTCGGCGTCTACGCACTCGGCTCGCTGCCACTGATCACCGTGCACGTCGCGCTCGCTGGCTACGCCGATCTGTGGGTCGCGACGATGTTCGGCCTGGCGGTGCTGGCGTGGTTGCGCTTTCTGCAGACGCGCATGCCGAGGCACCTTGCGCTCGCGGCGGGTTGCGCAGTGCTGCTGCCGCTGCTGAAACTGGAAGGCGCGATCTGGCTGTTGCTGTTTGCCGCGGTCGTCGGTTACGGGCTGCTGCACAGGCGCTGGCGTCGCCGGGCGCTCGCGCTGATCGCGGGGTTATTCGTGTTCATTCTGGTCTTCGGCCGGTTGAAGATTCCCGCGCCGGGTCTGGGCTGGGTTGAGATCGGGCGCAATGCCATCGACATTCCCGGATTCGGCAGGCTGGGGATCGCCTGGCATGGCGCCGCGTTGTCCGGCATTTTCACCAGCCTGTTCGTGCAACCGAATTGGCACCTGCTGTGGTGGCTGGCGCCGCCGATCGTGCTCTGGCGCTGGCGCGCGTTGTTCTCCAGCATGCCGTTGCGCCAGCTGGGCGCGCTCCTGCTGACCGCGTTCGCGAGCCTGTTCTTCCTGTTCGTGCTCACCGATGCCGCAACCTGGGCCGAACACTACACCGCGGTCAATCGCCTCGTCATGCATCTGGTGCCGGCGCTGGTCACGTTCCTGATGCTGCTGTTGCGCGAGGTCGACTGGCGCGAAGTACTTCGCGATACATCTGCGCGACGCGCTCGGCGCTCGCAGCCAGCGTGAATTCTTCGAGCCAGCGTCGATAGCCGTTCGCGCCGAGCTGGCGACGCAGTTCGCCGTCGGCGGCAAATTCGCGCAAGGCCGTCGCCAGCGCGACGTGGTCGCGGGGCGGCACCAGCCGCCCGCTCTCGCCATCGCGCACGACGTAACCGACGCCGGAGCCGCGGATATCGCTTGCGATCACCGGCAGGCGCGCGCGCATGGCTTCCAGCAGCACCAGGCCGAATGCCTCGGCGCGTTCGCTCGACGGCAGGCAGAGAACATCGGCTTGCGCGTACGCTTGTGCGAGGACGGCGTCGTCGACGTGACCGGTGAACCTCACGCGTTCGCCGATGCCGAGTTCGCGCGCGAGCGCGCGCAGCGCGGTTTCGCATTCGCCGCTGCCGATCAACAGCAGTTGGGCCTGCGGCACGGCGGCCAGCGCGCGCAGCAAGACATCGAAACCCTTGTAATAACTCAGCCGGCCGACGGCCAGCACCCGCAGGCCGCCGGCGGGCCATAGCGGCGAGGCCTGCGCCGGGAGGCCCGCTGCAACCGGCGCAATTCCCAGCGGAACGACCCGGACCTTGTCGTGCCATGCGGCGAGCGCCGCGCTTGCATCGACATACGGCTGCGATGTCGCGATGACGGCGCGCGCGCGCCGCAGCAGCGCCTGTTCCCACGGCCGATAGGCGCGGTAGGCCAGGCGCAGCAGGCGATGGCCGCTGTCGAGCGGAATGTCCGAATGCCAATGCACGATCCACGGCAGACGTCGCGCTGCGGGCGACGCCAACGCCCAGAACGCCGACGTGTTCGGCACATGCAGGTGCAGCAGGTCCGGTTTGAAGTCGCGGATTTCCCGCGCGAGCAGGCGCGGAAACGCCGGGCTCAGCGGCGCGTACAGCAGTTGTCCATGGCAGCCGGCCAGCGTGACACGCACACGTTCGACGAACCGTGCACTCGAGCGGCGCGTTCCGGGCGCGGCATGTGCCAGCACGGCCACGTCGACATCGCGCTCCGCTAGCGCTGCGGCAAGGTCTGCGCAGCTGCGTTCGATGCCGCCCGGATGTGGCGGGAAGAATTTGCCGATGTGGAGAACGCGCATGCGACGCGCTATGCGTCGCCGGACTTCGCCAGCGGTATCACCTGAGCGGTCTTGGAGCGCGCGCTCGAATCGGCCGTGAGGACATTGTCGGAAGCCTTCGCGCGCTTCGCTTCCATCAGTTCCTGCTCAAGGATGCCGATCTTCTGCGTGAGGCGTCGCAACTGCCGTTCGCTGCGCGAGCGGTCGATGTCCATCTTCAGCATGCGCAGCAGGATCATGCCGATGGCGACGATGATCGGCAGGATCGGCGGGTAGTAGATGCCCGTGATGTGGCCGAGCCAGTCGACGGCTTGCGGAAACGCGCTCAGCAGCAGCGACGCCGCGGCCACCGCCAGCCACCACAACGCATAGCTGCCGTGCAGATGGTCGCGGCGCACGAGGTAGAGGATCGCGCCGGCGATCAGCACGCCGATGATGCTGGTGGTGAGCGCGGCGTTCATGCGCGCGCTCCCGCGCGAACCGGTGCGCGCCAGCGCCAGCCGAACTGGGCGAAGCACAGCACGGTGGTGTGCAGCATGTAACGCGCCACCATCGGCCACGATGAAAACACGCGCGAGCCGCCATTGCGGCGCGGCGACATCACCGTGGGTACCTCATGCAGGCGCAGGCCCTTCTTGCGCAGCAACATCAAAACTCCGAGATCCTGATAATCGAGCAGGCTGGCCTTGCGCGACGCCAGCGCGCGGATCGCGTGACCATCGTACACGCGCAGGCCCGAGGTGAAATCCTGCACGCCGATGCCGGTCAGCAACTGGAAGTAGCGCCAGGCGACGCGTTTGGCCAGACTCAGACGCTGCGGAAAAGTGCCGATGGCCACGTTGGCGCCGCTGCGCCGCCAGCCGTCGAGCAGAACCGGAAGTTCCTCCGGATGATGCTGGCCGTCGGCATCGAGCGTGAGCGCGGCCCGAAAGCGATGGCGTTTCGCGTAGCGCAAGCCGGTTTGCGCGGCGCCCCAAGCGCCCAGGCCGTAAGGCAGGTCGATCACCGTCGCGCCCGCCTGCCGCGCCTGCGCCGAGGTGTCGTCGGTGCTGGCATCGTTGACGACGAGCACTTCGCCGCCGACGACCGAACGCACGCGCCGCACGATCTCGCCCACGGTGGCCGATTCGTTGCGCGCCGGAATCACGGTCAGCAGCCGATGGGTGGAACCGCCTTGTTGCCGCATCACCGATTACCCCAGACTTGACCCGCCATTTTCCGGGCGTTGCGGCATCGCGTCAATGCGGGCCTTTGGGCAGCCCCGCTCAGGCCGACTGTGTCCGGTTTTTGCATCCCACTCCGTTCTTTGTAGCGAAGACCTGATCAGTCAGGTCGGTTTTCTGGTCCGGCGCGCACCTCCCGGCAGGCAATGGCTCCTGTAAGCTATTGACGCTGCTTGGGGAGCTGCAATATGCTCCGCGCGTTCGGGTGGCGGCTTGAATCAGCCGGAAGGGGGCTTGGTGCCACCACCCGGTATCACTTGGGAGAAATCCATGAAATCGATGCAAATGAAGGCGCTGGCTCTGGCGGTTCTGGGCTTGGCGGGTTTTGGCGTGGCCGGCAGTGCGATGGCGTGCGATGCCACGAATTTGGCGGCCTGGAATGGCGGCGTGGCCGCGATCACCGGCGGCACGGTAACGGCGGTTGCTCCCGGCCTCGACGCCTCCGCATGCGCGATGAGCAGTTCACTGGGCACTGGTGCGACGTCCCAGGCCAGCGTGATCGATACCAGCCCGAACAACGAGCCCCGGTATCGCTTCCAGTTTCTCGTCGATCCGAATGCTCACGTAACCAACCTGACCGCGCAGGACAGCGTGGCGCTATTTACGGCCACCAACCAGACCGCAGCACATGGTCGCAAAACTATAATTCAGGTATTCCTGGTGCCGACTTCTACTGCCGGCATCGACCGCATAAGCTTCTCGTATTCGTGCAACAACGGTACGACGTACAGGTGCATCCATACCTCCCCGGTCAATTTGGTTTCCGGCGTGAACCGTATCGAATTCGACGTGCAGATGGCGACCTCGGGCGCCAACGGCTCGATCCGCTACTGGATCAACGCGCCGGCGGGCGGCACGGAACCGGCGCCCTCGGATTCCGTCACCGGTATCGACAACTCGGCTTGGGTCGGAACCAAACTGGCGAGCCTGGGCTTGGGCACTCCGGCGCCGCACTGGTCGTCCGCGCATCACGGAGAAGCGGTTTTGTTTGACACCTTCGATTCGCGCCGCCAGACCTATATCGGCCACTGATAGCAACTCGCGGTTTATTTAGTAGGGTGTTTTGTCGGATAGATTTTCCAACTGCAACAAACCTTTGGAGATTACAGCAATGAAGAATATAGCGACGCTGCTGCTTGCCTGTACCTGTGTGAGTGCGACTGGCTTCGTCTACGCAGCCGGCGGAACCTGCGCCGCTCCTGGTACCCTTAGCCCGACGAACGCTGCCGGTACTGCCAGCGGCAATACCTGCACCGACGGCACGGGCGGAACCGCCACTGCCAATCAGGTTGCAACCTATTGTGCCGGCCAGGATCTGAGCAGCCAACCGCAGGAAGTCTACAAGGTGTCGTTGGCGGCCGCCGGTACGGCGGGACGCACGGCGACGTCGCTCACGATCTCGTCGACGACGGCTTCGTTCAGCGCCTCGATGTATCTGTTCCCGGGAACGACCAGCACTGATTGCGCCACTGGCGGCCCGCCATGCGGAAATGCTGGCGACAAGACGGCGGGAATCGATCTCACAACGGCTGATGCCAATGTGGCCACCGCGGGCACGTATTATCTGGTGATCGGCGCCAACCAGCTCGAAGCGCATGCCGCCACGGCCTGCGGCGATTACAACCTCGCCTGGAACAACGCGTTGCCCGTGAAGCTGCAGGGTTTCTCCGTACAGTAAGCGATTCGCTGGTCTAGAAATATCTAGGAACCCGCCCGGAAACGGGCGGGTTTTTTTATGCTATCAATGTTATTCGCGACTCTGCTTTCCGCTGCGCCAGGCCAGCCACCTTTGCTGACCACGGAACCGTGCGAGTTCGGTGAGACTTACCAATTGTCTGCCGTGCATTGCACGGTGGCGTACACCAACAACAGCGACAAGCCGATGCATGTGGCGGCTGCGGCAGAGCTGCCAGCCGATAGCGTGGCTCCGGCCTCGGCCGTGATTGCCGCACATGCAACGGCGTACTTCGAAGTGACCGCGAATGTCGAAAACGACCGCGGCCGCGCCGAGCACTTTTTTTACGCGACCGACACTGACGCCGGTTTGAAGGTGTACACGAAGGCCAGCGGTTTTGTGTTGTCGCTGCTGGACGGGCCAATGCCGCAGATCGACTTTGGGGTGGTGCAGGCAGGCTCCGGCAGCGCGGACCAGTCGTCAAAATCCATCACGCTGGACACGCGTGAAGTATCCGGATTTCGCCTTCAATCGATCGTCAAGGCGCCACCCTATATCGACTGCAAAATTGGCGATGACGGCCGAACGCTGATCGCTTCTTTCAAGCCAAACGCCCCGTGGGGAACCATCGGCGAATATATCGTCGTTTCCACCAATACCCCGAAGCAGCCGACCGTTTCCGTCCGCGTGAAGGCTGATGTGCATGGCGAAGTTGTGCCGTCAGAAAATCCCGTGCAAATGGGCATGCTGCGCCTGGGCGACAAAAACGAAACCCTGATCGCATTGAAGAACCCGAACGGCAAGGATTTCAAGATCGGGAAGATCGAAACGGAACGCCTGCACGCGTCGACTCAGGTCGAACCGTGCGTTCCCGCTGCACGCGGTTGCAACCTGCTGCGACTGGCGATCCTGGATACGCAGCCGCTGGGGATGGTCAGCGGTCGCCTGCGTATTGAGTTGCCCGAGTATCATCGTGACATCAACCTTGCCGTCGGTGGGCTGCTGCTGAAGCGCGACACCGTGGTCAAGGAGATGGATGAAAAAGCGGACAAGGCCAATCCGCAATCGGCCCGGACGAGTCAAGGCGCCGCCGTCGACCTGGGCAAAGCTCTGCGCAGCGCCACGAAACGCGTGGATTCAGCCGAACCGCCGGGCCGTGGTCCGCTGCTGAAATGGTCGGTGGCGAACGAAGAACTGGTCTACGGTTATCTGATCTATCGTGGCGACTCCGAAACCGGACCCTTCGTAAGAGTGAACGACGAAATCATCCGCGCCCTGAACGAAGAGGAGTCCTCCGAATACAAATGGCGGGATACTTCCGCCGTTTCCGGACACACCTACTGGTATTACATCGGGGTCTTGAAGCAAAGCGGTGTTCGTCAGGACCTTACCGGTCCGCAAAAAGTCGTGGCCAAGTAAGCACGCTGCTCTGCTCGTACCAGTCGCCGAGCACGATGCGCTCGGCGGCGGTGCCGTCCAGATCGAAACGATGCGTGGCGGGCCGATGCGTGTGCCCATGTATCAGCCGGCGCACGCCGTGCGCACGCAGCGCCGATTCGACCGCTGCCTGATTCACATCCATGATCTCAGCCGCCTTCATTGCCGTCTGTTTACGGCTTTCGCCGCGCGCCTGCGCGGCGAATGCGCGGCGTTCCGCCAGCGGCTTGGCCAGAAATTGCGCCTGCCAGAGCGGATCGCGCACCAACACGCGGAATTTCTGGTACTCGACATCGTCGGTGCATAGCGTGTCGCCGTGCATCAGCAGCGTACGTTCCCCAACCAGTTCGATGACGGCTGGATCGGTCAGCAGGGTCATGCCCGCGCGTTCGGCATAATCTGCGCCGAGCAGGAAGTCGCGATTGCCGTGCATGAAATGAATCGGCACGCCGCTCGTGCGCAGCGCATGCAGCGCTTGTGCGACGCGGTTCGCCAACGGCGCATCGTCGTCGTCGCCGATCCAGCTCTCGAACAAGTCGCCGAGAATGTAGAGTGCATCGGCTCCACGCGCCTCTTCGGTGAGAAAGCGCACGAACAAATCCGTGATCTGCGGACGCACCTCGTCCAGGTGCAGATCGGAGATGAAAAGCGTCGGCATCGGCAATCCGCCGCCCGGATCGCCGGGCGGCGCAGAACTTACTGCAGCAGCGTGGCTTTCTCGATCACGATCGGCGTTTTCGGCACGTCGCTCGGGAACGGGCCCTGCGGGCCGGTTTCGACCGCCTTGATCTTGTCGACCGTGTCGAGGCCGTCGACGACCTTGCCGAACGCGCAGTAGCCCCACGATACGGTGCCGTTCGCGTCGGCCATGTAGTCCAGGCGCTTGTTGTCCACCGTGTTGATGAAGAATTGCGCCGCGGCGGAATTCGGATCCGCCGTGCGCGCCATTGCGATCGTGCCGCGCAGGTTCGATACGCCGTTGTTCGCTTCATTGCGGATCGGCGCGTGCTTGCGCTTCTCGACCAGGTCCTTGGTCATGCCGCCGCCCTGGATCATGAAGTTGCCGATCACGCGATGGAACACGGTGCCGTCGTAGAAGCCTTCCCTTACGTACTGCAGGAAATTCTCGACGGTCTTCGGGGCCTTGTCCGGATAGAGCTCGACAGTGATGTCGCCCATGCTCGTATGCAGCAGCACCTTCGGATTGTTCGCCGGCGCGGCGACTTCGGCATTGGCCGGCTTGGGCTGCGCTTCCGTTTTCTTGGCCGGCTGCTGGGCCGTGGCGAATGCCAGCGGGGCGAGCAGGGCAATGGCGCAGAGGAATTGCTTGAGCATGTCGGATTCTCCGGGAAAACGAATGCGGAATGATACGCGGAAACTCTTCCGCCGTGCGACGGTTCGCCGGCCTTATCCCTTGCCCAGTTCGCCGATGCGCAGCCGGATTTCGAGCTGCTTGAGGTAATCGCGTTCCTGCTCCAGATCCGCCCGCGTGAGCGGATGCGCATCGAGCCAGCTCTTGGGCAAATTGAGCTGCAGCGTCTTGCCCTCGGCGGCAAGCCTGAGCTTCGGCAACGGATCGGTACCACGGCTGCGCTGCAGCAGCACGGCCAGGCGCAACAGCGCGGTGGCGCGCGCGGCGGGCAGGTGCAGGCGTTCGGGCAGCACGTGCAATTCCGCCGGATCCGGCTTGCGCCGGTGACAGCTGATGATCGTGGCCAGCATCTGCTGTTCGTGGCGCGCGAAACCGGCCATGTCCGAATGCTCGACGATATAGGCGCCGTGCAGATGGTATTGGCTGTGGGCGATGGCCAGGCCGATCTCGTGCACGCGCGCGGCCCAGCTCAGCCAGTCGCGTTCGGCATGGCCGAGCTTCCATTCTGCGGCGATCTGGTCGAACAGCGCCAGCGCGGTGGCTTCCACGCGCGCGGCGTGTGCACGATCGACCGCATAGCGTTGCGCGAGCGCGGCGATGCTGGCCGCGCGCGGATCACGATGTTCGGCGCGGCCGATCATGTCGTAGAGCAGACCTTCGCGCATCGCCGTGTCGCAGACCCGCATCTGCTTCAGGTCCAGTGCGGCGAAGCTCGCCTCGAGCACGGCCACGCCGCCGGCGAACACCGGCGCGCGTTCCTCCGGCAGCCCGGGCAGGTTCAACTTGTCCACATTTCCACAATCGATCACGGCATCGCGCAGCTTCTCCAGCGCGCCGCGCGTGATGCCGGTGTCGCTCCAGCCGGTGGCCTGCAACACGTTGCCGATCGCGCGGATCGTGCCCGACGAACCGATCGCGTCGACCCAGCCGTAGGCCTTGTAATCGGCGGCGAACTGCTGCAGCTCGACCGAGATTTCCGTCTGCGCCTGCTGCCAGCGTTTTGCCGACAGTTTGCCGTCGCCGAAGAAGCGCAAGGTGCTGGCGACGCAGCCGACCTGCAGGCTCTCCTTTTCCAGAGCGTCGAAATGCTGGCCGATGATGAACTCGGTGCTGCCGCCGCCGATGTCGATGACCAGCCGGCGTTGCGGCGAATCGGGAATGCCGTGCGCGACACCGAGATAGATCAGGCGCGCCTCCTCGCGGCCGGAAACGACTTCGATCGGATGACCCAGCGCGTCCTCGGCTGGCGCTAGAAAACGTTCGGGCATGCTCAGGCGACGCACGGTATTGGTGGCCACGGCGCGGACGCGGTCGGAAGTCAGGCCGCGCAGGCGCTGGCCGAAGCGGGCGAGGCAGGCGATCGCCTTGTCGCGGCGCGGGTCGTCGAGGCTGCCGTCGGGCTTGAGGCCGGCGGCGAGACGCACGCTGTCGCGCAGGCGGTCGATCACGCGCGGCTCGCCGTGTTCGTAGCGCGCCACGACGAGATGGAAGCTGTTGGAACCCAGGTCCACGGCGGCCATCAGATCGCCGTCGCGAATCGGGGCATCGTCAGCGTTGGGCATCCAAGAAATTCCTCTTTCCTGCTCAGCGCAATGCAGCGCATTGTGGCACAGCGCCCCGGCGCTCCGTAACCGCGTGGCATGTCACCTGGATCCGGTTTTTTGCGTGTATCCAGGACAACGGCAAGGAGTCGATCGATGAATCGCAGTGTGTTGTCCGCCGCCTTCGCGGCAGTCTTGTTATTGTCCGGCGGCGCGAGCGCCGCCACGTTCACCTATCACGGCAATCTGCGGGATGCCGGCAAACCGGCACAAGGCGAGTACGACATCGAGCTGACGCTGTATTCCGCAGCGCTCGGCGGCAAGGCGATCGCCGGGCCGCTGACGATGTACAAGGTCGGCGTGCACGACGGCAGCTTCAGCACCGAAGCGGGATTTGCGTCGCTGGCGAATGTGCCGCAGCAGGCGTGGCTGGGCGTGCGCCTGCGCCAAGCCGGCGCGGGCGAATTTGCCGATCTGGGTGTGCGTGCGCCGGTGGGGGCGGACGTGACGGCCACCAATACCAGTTGCCCCGGATCGTGGTCACTTGATGGCAATGCGGGCAATCCGTCGGGCAGCTACCTCGGCACGGCGGATACGCAGGACGTGGTGATCAAGTCCGGCGGCTGGGAAGCGGCGAGGTTTCCCGCGAATCGGGATTCCTTCTACACGGCGGGCGGGTACGGGTACACCGTAAACAATCCCTATTACGCTTTTGCCGGGGGCTTCAACGGCGCCGTCGACTATGCCGGTTCGTTTGTCTGGGGAGACGACAACGAGGCGCTGCCGCGTATTCACGATTCGGCGGCGAACCAGTTCGATGTCCAGGCGACCGGCGGCGTCGGCATCAACACTTCCCACGGACCTTCCGGAACCGGCGCACTCGGCGGCACCGAGCTGACCATCGCTTCGACCGGCGGGGACGGCCATGAAACCTGGCTCGACCTGCTGTCGCGCTCGAGTTCGTCCAGCAATTATCGCGGCTTTGGTTTCGCTGCCGTGCCCGGCGGAGCTTTCCATTTGAACGCTCTTACCTACAACGCCGGCAGCACGGTTCGAACTCCGATCATCCAGGTTCAGGCCGGCGCCGGCGGCGGCGTCGGCATCAACGAGGCGCCAACGGGTGCAAATTTATCTATCGGCATGACGCCGGGAGACCCGAGTCTTAATGCCGGTATACAGTTGGACGGCGTCAAATCGTGGGATTTCGGCGTCGCCTCGGACGGCTCGTTCTTCCTCTTGAACAACACGGATGTGACGTTTCCGCTGCAAAGCTACGCCAACGGTGGCGATGGCATCGAGATTTCCAATCTGACTGTCGATGGCAATGCCTACAAGCCCGGCGGCGGCACCTGGGCGGCGACCTCCGACCGCCGCATCAAGCAGGACATCACGCCGATTGAAAACGCGGTCGCCACGCTGCTGAAACTGCGCCCGGTAAGTTTTCGCTATACGCCGAACTATCGCGCGATGGAGCATCATCTGGCGGACCGGCCGTATCTGGGTTTCATCGCCCAGGAATTCGCCGAAGTATTTCCCGACGCGGTGAGCGAGACCGGCCAGCGCGTGCCGGGTGCAGCGGCAGGCGACCCGTCGATCCTCGCGCTCGATGCGAATCCGGCGCTGATCACCACGGTGGCCGCCGTGCAGGAACTGGCGGCCGAGAACGCCGGCCTGCGCAAGCAGCTCGACGCGCTGGCCGTGCGCCTGAACAAGCTCGAATCGGCGCAGGGAAACTGACGTGAATGCCCGCTCGCCTGCGCTGCTCGGCGTGCTGCTCGGTTGCACGAACGCCGCCGCATTCGCCGCCGATTCCAC
>Ga0105239_10009448_pt1 | contig 10987 bp, 19 predicted proteins | sample KBSC44metaG_FD_92761 | JGI IMG/M metagenome (GOLD analysis project Ga0105239, IMG submission 92761) | Corn rhizosphere microbial communities from Kellogg Biological Station, Michigan, USA - KBS C4-4 metaG | ecosystem: Host-associated > Plants > Roots > Rhizosphere > Soil | place: Michigan, USA...
CGCGGGACTTCGACCTCGACGGCCGGGTCCTCGCCTACCTCCGCGACCGCGAGCTGCACGCGGCGCTCCTGGCCGGTGGCATCACCGATCGCGGCCCGGATCAGGCCGAGAAAATGACCCTCGATCCAGTCCCGCGTGAACTCGTTCGGGACCGAGAGGACGAACTCGTCGTCGTTGAGCGCCAGGCCGTCGACGTGGTTGAACCACGTGCGGTAGGTCGTCTCGTTGAGGGCGCCCCTGAGCCGACTAGAAACCTCGCTCCACAGGCTGTCCGCAGTCAGCTCGATTGAGGGCTCCACGCCGCCGGCAGGCTCCTTGTCGGGGGGACGGGCGAGCGCCGAGCATAGCAGCGCCCGAGAGCTACCTCAATGGGTCCGGGTTTGTTTGCAAAGTGGACAAAAAGAGGCGGATTTGCAGGGATTTACGCACCCTCCACACCCGTCTCCACAGTTGTGGACAGTGGGCCCGTGCAGACAACGCTTGCACCCCGAGAAGGGCTGCTAGTGCCGCGTTTCCGGTCTCGCTTGTGGCGCCTCCGGTCTGTGGAGAACTGCCCCTGAGCGGCTCGTCTATACTGGTTCGACGCCGCCCTTCTTCGGGCGGCTCTTCTTCAATTTCGACTCGTGAAACGCACCTATCAGCCCAACGTTCGAAGGCGCAAGCGGAAGCACGGCTTTCGCGCCCGCATGTCCACGCGTGCCGGGCGGGCGATCCTCAAGCGCCGCCGCGCGAGAGGGCGCAAGCGCCTCTCCGCGTAACGCGCGCGTGAACCGCCGCCACCGCCTCTCGCGTTCGCGGGACTTCGACGCCGTCTACCGCCACGGGCGGTCGGTCTCGACGCGCTACCTCGTCCTCTACTGGTTCGAGCGGAGCGCCGAGGAAGTCGCCGGCGAGGGGCCTCGGCTCGGCCTGGCCGTGCCCAAGGCGGTCGGGACGGCGGTCGTGCGCAACCGGATCAAGCGACGCCTACGCGAGCTCTTCCAGGCACGCTCCGGGCAGCTTCCGCAGGACCACGACTACGTCCTCGTCGTGCGACCCGGGCTCGCCGAGGCGGCCGAGCAGCGAGGGTTCGACTGGCTCGGCGAGCGGGTCGAGGAGATCCTCGAGAAGGCCCGCGCATGAGGCACGCGCTGAGGCTGCCGACCTATGCGGGCCTGGGTCTCGTCTATGCCTACCGGTGGACGCTCGGCGTCCTCTGGGGCGGGCAGTGCAAGTACCACCCGAGCTGCTCGCAGTACGCGCTCGACGCACTTCGTCACTACGGGCTCGTGCGGGGCACGGTCCTCACCGGCTGGCGCCTGCTTCGCTGTAATCCCTGGAGCCGCGGCGGGGTCGACTACGTCGAGCAGCAGAGGATCTTCCGGTGATCTTCGGGTCGCCTCTCACTCCGCTCGAGAACATCCTCCGCAGCATCCTCGATTGGCTGCACAGCTCGGCCGGGCTGACCTGGGCGTGGTCGATCGTCGCCCTCACGCTGATGGTCCGGCTCCTGCTGGTGCCGTTGATGGTCAAGCAGATCCACTCGATGCAGAACCTGCAGCTCCACGCGCCGCAGATGAAGGAGATCCAGCGGAAGTACAAGGCCGACCGCGGGAAGCAGCAGGAAGAGCTGATGAAGTTCTACAAGGAGAACAACATCAACCCGATGGCGTCGTGCCTGCCGATGCTGGCGCAGTTCCCGGTGTTCATCGCGCTCTACCTCGTGCTCCGCAAGTTCGCGAAGAGCCACCCGGGCGGCGATCTCTCCTGGCTCCACGGCTTCGTCCCGGACATCACCGCGCACGCGAACGCGCACTGGTCGGGATACGTGCTGCTCGCGGTCTACGTCGGCAGCCAGATCCTCTCGACGCTGCTCATGTCCGCGACGATGGACAAGACCCAGCGGACGATGTTCCTCATCCTGCCGCTGACCTTCATCTTCTTCCTGCTCAACTTCCCGGTCGGCCTGGTGATCTACTGGGTGACGACGAACCTGTGGACGGTCGGCCAGGGCTTGGTGACGCGGCGGATGATGCCGAAGGCCCAACCTCCGCCGAAGCGCTCCTCGCGCACACCGCCGAAGGAGCAGACCACCCAGGATGGGGCGACGGCCCCGGAGCTGGAGCCGGAACCGGCCGTTGCGCAGGCCGCGGTGCCCGCGGAGCCGAAGCGCGTGAAGCGTAAGAAGAAGAAAGGCGGGGCCCGGCGGTGAGCGAGGACGGGCCGCTGCAGGTCGAGGCCACCGGCGAGACGGTCGGCGAGGCCAAGTGGAGCGCCCTTCGCGAGCTGGAGAAGCTCCAACCGGGAGTCGACAAGGCATCGGTCCAGTTCCAGGTGCTCTCGGAAGGCGAGCGGGGCCTGCTCGGCGTCGGCTACGCGCCGGCACGTGTGATCGCGAGCGTCGATCGCTCAGCGGTCGCTACGACGACTCCCAGTGCGGCTGTCGAGGACGAAGGTGAGCTTGCCGCGCAGGTGCGCGAGCTGCTCGAGCGCGTGCTCGAGGCGATCGGCGTCGCCGCCCGCGTCGAGATCCGCGAGGACGACGAGTCGCTGGTCGCAACGGTTACCGGGCGGGAGCTGGGGCTCGTGATCGGCAAGCACGGCCAGACCATCGACGCGATCCAGTACCTCGTGAACGCGATCGCGTGGCGTGAGCACGGCGAGCAGCGCAAGCCCGTCGTGGTGGACGCAGCCGGCTATCGCGAGCGGCGGGAGGCGACTCTCGGGACCCTCGCCCTGCGCTCCGCGGAGCGGGCGAAGTCATCGGGCACCGCGGTCGAGCTCGACCCGATGACGGCCGTCGAGCGCAAGGTCGTCCACATGCATCTGAAGGACGTGCCGGGCGTGACTACTCGCAGCGAGGGCACCGAGCCCAACCGCTTCATCGTTGTAGAGCCCGAGTGATCGAGCGCTGGCTGGAGGCCCTTGTCTCCACGCCGGGCCTGACTTCTCTCAGCGGCGGCGAGGCTCGCCGCGTCCACGTAGCCGACAGTCTCGCCGCCCTCGACGTGGTGTCTAGGTTCGACGGCCCGATCGTGGACGTCGGCTCCGGAGGCGGCGCTCCCGGGATCCCCCTCGCCGTGGCTCTTCCGGACCGGCACGTCACGCTGCTCGAGGCGAGCCGCCGCAAGTGCGAGTTCCTGGAAGGCTGGGCGCGAGAGCTCCCGAACGCGAGCGTCGTCTGCGGCCGGGCCGAGGAGCAGCCGGTCGACGCGTGGGGCGTCGCGGTCGCGAAGGCGCTTGCGGAGCCGCCGGTGGCGGCGGAATGGTGTCTCCCGCTCGCTGCTCCGGGCGGCGCCGCGATCCTGTTCGTGGGTCCGAGCGCCGACCGCGAGCGCGTTGCGAGGGTTGCCGCGAAGCTCGGCGGAGAGCTCGCGGAATCCCCGCCGGGCTTCCTCGTCCTGCGCAAGCTCGAGCCCACGCCGGAGGGCTTCCCGCGACGCCCCGGCGTCGCCAGGAAACGTCCGCTCGCATAGCTAGCGTGGCCATATGCCCGGCCGGGTGTATGCGCTTGCCAATCAGAAGGGCGGGGTCGGCAAGACGACCACCGCGATCAACCTCGCGGCCTGCCTCGCCGAGGCCGGTGAGCGCACGCTCGTGGTCGATCTCGACCCGCAGGCGAACGCGACGTCGGGCCTGGGGGAGCGGGCAAACGGCAGCTCGTCGTTCGACCTGCTCGACGGGATCGCGCTCGAGCGTCTGATCCGCCCGACGAAGTTCGCCAACCTCGACCTCGTGCCGTCGAAGCCGGAGCTTGCAGGCGCTGCCGTCGAGCTCTCGCGGCGGGCGGACGGGGAGCGTTACCTCGCGGAGTCGCTGGCCGGAGCGGGCGCCCGGTACTCCTTCGTCTTCCTCGACTGCCCGCCGTCGCTCGGGCCGCTGACGGTCAACGCGCTCGCCGCAGCCGATCGCGTGCTCGTGCCGGTTCAGGCCGAGTACTACGCACTCGAGGGCCTGGCGCAGCTCGTCGGGTCGGTCGAGCTCGTGCGCTCGCGCTTGAACCCTCGCCTCGCGATCGGCGGGGTGATCCTGACCATGGTCGACCGGCGGACGCGCCTCGCGGCCGACGTCTCGGACGAGGTGCGCCGGCACTTCGGCGAGCTCGTCTTCCGCACGGCCGTCCCACGCTCGGTGCGCCTCGCCGAGGCGCCGAGCCACGGGCTGCCGGTGACCGCTTACGACCGCGCGTCGGCCGGCGCCGACGCGTACTGGAAGGTGGCGATGGAGCTTGTCGGCCGTTCCTGAGAAGCGCCGCGGCCTCGGCCGCGGTCTCGAGCTGCTCGTCGGCGGCGAGGGCCAGCCGGAGCTGGCGCACCTGCCCGTCGAGACGATCCATGCGAACCCCCGCCAGCCGCGCAAGCGCTTCGACCACGAGGCTGCGACCGCGCTCGCGGAATCGGTCCGCGCCCAGGGCCTTGTCCAGCCCGTCGTCGTCCGACCGCGGCCGGCCGGCGGTTACGAGCTGATTGCAGGCGAGCGCCGCTGGCGTGCAGCGCGCGAGGCCGGAAGCCCGACCGTTCCGGCGCTCGTGCGTGAGGCGGACGACCGCGACTCGCTGCTGCTCGGCCTCGTCGAGAACGTGGCGCGCGAAGAGCTCTCCGCCGTCGATGAGGCGCGGGCCTACGCGCTGCTGATGGACGAGTTCGGACTCTCGCTGGGCGACCTCTCCTCCCGCGTGGGCAAGGCGAAGCCGACCGTGTCCAACCGGCTGCGACTCCTCGAGCTGAGCGACGACGTGCTCGGGATGGTCGAGCGCGGCGAGCTCACGGAGGGTCACGCCCGCGCCGTCCTGGCCGTGCCCGACAACGAAGGGCGCCGCGGCCTCGCGCGGCAGATCGTCCGCCGGGGGATGTCGGTGCGCGCGGCAGAGCGTGCAGCCCGCTGGTCGGGCGCGAAGACGAAGCCGCGGAAGGTGCCGAAGGTCGACCCGGCGCTGGCGGCTCGCGCGCGTCAGGCCGCCGAGCGGGCAACCGGGTTCACCGCGCGTGTGACTGCGGGCCGGCTCGAGATCGCGTTCGCGGACGAGACCGAGCTCGAGGAGCTGGCCGAGGCGCTCGAGCGCCTCGGCGCCTAGGAGGTACCCCGTATCCTTTCCGCCGCCGGGGGCGTTGAACGACGAGATGCTCCCCGGCTGGCACCAGAACCTCGAGGGGTTCGAGGCGATCTCGCAAGACGATCTGATGCGAGACGTCGTGCTGCGCATGTGCGCCCTCTCGCAGTCCGGAAGCCTCGCGCCGTTCCTCGTCGAGCTGGCGCATGACGGAGATCTCGACGACGCGACCAAGATCAGCCTGCAGGAAATCGCCTCCGACCCGGCGTTCCTGCTCGCGGTCGAGGACTACGTCCACCGCACCGAGATCCTGCACTAGTAAGAAGAGGGAAGGCCCGCGCCGAAGCGCGGGCCGTTCCGCTAGCTGCGCTTTCTGCTGATCGCGCGCTCGAGCTGAGCCTTGGTCATGCTCGAGCGGCCGTCGATCTTGAGGCGCTTGGCCTGGTTGTAGAGCTGCTCCTTCGTCCTGTTGCTGCCGCTGTTGTTGCTGCCGCGGCCGCTGCTGGACGAGCTGCTCCGGCTCCGGCTCGCGGAGCTACCGCTGCCGCTGCGGCTCGAGGAGCCGCCGGTGCGGCCGGAGGAGCTTCGGCTTCCGGACGACGAGCTCGAACGCTTCGACGAGCTGGAACGCTTGGACGAGCTCGAGCGTGCCTTCGATGCGGTCGAGCCCTTGCTCGAGCCGCCGGATCCCGAGCCGCTGCGCGAGCCGCTGGAGCCGCTGCGGGACCGCGAACGCTGCTGCGACCCTCCGCTGGAGCCCTGGCTGTCCTCACCATCGTCATCTCCGCCGCCGCCGAGCACTTTTCTGCCCACGGCGACTGCGGCCGGGACGGCGACTCCGAGCGCCGCTCCCGCTACGACCTTCTTCCCGGTTGACATGCCTTCGTTTTCGTCAGTCTCTTCCATCGTTCCTCCTTCGCCTTGTTCTTTCGCCTTGGCAGGCGCTCAGCTTCCGCCGCCCGCCTCGTTGAACGACTCGATGAACCGCGGCACGATCCGCTCGCGGATGATCTCCGGCGCGTTCTGGGCAACCCACTCGCCGGCCGCTCCTGCGGCATCCTCGGCCGCCGGAAGGAGGGCGTCGCGCGCAGCGTCCCAACCACCCGAGAGCGCGGAGGTGAGCATCGAGCTCATGTCGCCCTTCGAGTCCGAGTCGCCGTTGCTCGACCCACCGTTCGAGCTGCTTCGGTGCGAGAGCGCCTTCTTCGCGGCGATCGCCGCAACGCTCGTCGCGGCAGCTGCCGCAGCGGCCTTGACGGCCGTGCTGCCGCCGCCCCCACCGCTGCTGCTCTGCTGCTCATCTTGCTGGTTCTGCTTGTCCTGAGTGTCTTCAGCCATCTCTCAGTCTCCTTTGTCTAGGAGCGCGCCTTGGAGCGGGCGGAGCCCGCTGCAGACTTGGCGCCACCCTTCAGCTCCTGCAGGCGGCTCGTCAACGCTTCGTTGACGGTGCTAAAGGTTCCGGCAGCCTCATCGGCGTGCTCGCTGATCTCGTCCGCAATCCGGACGAGGTTGTCGAAGCTAGCGCTGTTCTGGAGCTCCTTGCGCAGGTTGTCGACCAGACCTGCGAGATCGTCGGCAAACTGCTCTGCGTCTTTCAGTGATGCCATGGGTGGTCTCCTTTCACGAGGACTCCTACGGGTATCACCAACCCGCTCGTTTTCATGCAGGTTTAGAGGAGGTTTCCGAGCGGACCGAGGTCGAGGTTCAAATCCCGGTCTTCCAGGCCGAACTCCGCTTTGAGCTCGTCCATGCGCTGGTTGAGCTTCATGAACGTCTCGCCGAGCTGGTCGAGCTGCTCGTCGGTCAGCGTTCCGCCTTCCATCCGGCGGAGCGCCTGGCGCTCCATCAGCTGGCGGAGAAGCTCCACGAGCGTCAGGACGAGCCGCGCGAGGCCCTGCTCGACTTTCTCCGGGTCGGCGTTCACGCGCCGCGGGAAGGCGTCCTGGAGGTGCTCCAGCTCGCCGGCGATCCGGTTGAGGTCGCCGCTGCCGGCGAGAACCTTGTCGATCGGCTCGTGAGCGCTCACTTCGTTGTCTCCGCTCCGAACGAGTACGGCGGCCACGGCCCGGTACAGGCGAGGGACAGCTCCGGGTTCGCCGCCTCCAGCTCGCGGACCGCATTGATAAACGTGGGCACGTCCTCGGCGCGGACGAGGTACGCGCGTTCGAAGACGTCGCTCCCCGCCGCTCCGCCTGCGGTCTCCTGCGAGAGGCGGGCGAGGGGCTCGTCGAGCTGGGCGACCAGCTGTGAGCGGCGGTGCTCCTCGCCCAGGCGTGCGCGCAGGTACTCGGCTCCGGACTTCGCTTCGGGCACGGTCTCGGCCTTCGGCGCGACGACGCGCAGGCCGAGCTCGACGCAGCCTCGAACGCGGTGCAGGCGCTGACCGAGCTCGGGAGCCTTGGCGGTCACCGCCGAGACCAGCTCCTCGTCGCCTGAGAACGGCCGGCTGAACTGCGCGGGCAGCACGGCCCGGCTGCGGCTCATGAGGGCTTCGACGACCTCGGCGTGGCGCAGCACGGCCTCCTGCGTGACCTCCTCGCGGGGGACCTCGCTCACCACCAGCTCCAGGTCGTCGACTCGCCTGCGCTCGAGCGGGGCGTCGTCGAGGCCCTCGAGGGGCGGCAGCGAATCGAGCTCGTCGACGATTCCGTAGACGTGGATCACCGCAGCGCGTCTCCAATCGCGACCGGCATGCCCTGCTCCTCGAGTGTCGCGACGGAGGCGAGGAGCACACGCAGGCCGACGTAGACGAGGTCGACGTCCGCGACCGAGAGCGTGATGTCGCCCGAGAGGACGACGCCCTTGTTCAGCACTCGGTCGACCAGGTCGAGCAGCGTGACCTGCTGCCGGAGGTCGGGTCGGAGGTCGGAGCTCATCCGCGGAGCTCCTCCGAGACGAAGTTGTAGGGCGGCCAGGGGCCGGTCAACTCGAGCTCGAGCCCGCGCGAGGAGAGCTCTGCGGCCAGCGCGGCGAGCTCGCGCTCGAAGCCGGGCCGGTCGGAGACGAGGTAGGCGCCGTTGAGCACCATCTCTTCGTCGCGTCCGCTCAGCTCCGGCCGCTGGAGGTCGAGCAGGACGCCGCGCTCGGCGGCGTCCAGCAGGCGGCTGTGTAGCTGCGAGGCGGCCTCCTGCCCGAAGCGGGCACGCTCGTCGCCGACGAGGCGCTCGAGGCGGCGCGACTCGAGGTAGGCGCGGCCGCCCTCTGCCTGTGCTGTCTGCGCGGTGAGCTCGCGGATCTGCTCGTTCTCCTGGGCGCCGCCGGCGGCGAAGCGCTCCGGGTCGACGAAGGCCTTCACACCCAGCTCGACACGGCCTGAGACCTCCGCAAGCGCCGCGGTGAGCTGATCCTGGCGCTCGCTCAGGAAGCGCCGCACGTCAGCCTCGGTCCGATAGACGGTGCAGAAGCGGCAAGGAAGCACGGTCGTCGATGCGAGCACCCGCTCGAGCACCTGTTCGTGGCGGCGGATGTTCTCTTCAAGCCAGACCGCGTCGCCGAGCCGCTCCGACAGGGCGCTGTCGCCGAATTCGTCGAGCGAGACCCGGCTTGTGACTCCCGCGAGCGGGCCTTCGGTGACGAGCTCGACGTCCGGTTCGACGTCGAGCGGCCCCGGCGGGGCCTCGACCACGCCGTAGAGGTACCAGCCGTCGGCGCTCACGACTCCTCGTCGCTCGTCGGTAGCCCGACCTTCTCCTCGATCGCTCGCAGCCGCTTGTCGAGCTCACCGCGGCCGTTGCTGCCGGAGAGGAAGGGATCGCTCTGCCACCAGTCGATGCCCATCTCCTTCGCCTTGTCGGCGGAGGCGATCAGCAGCCGGATCTTCACCGTGAGCAGCTCGATGTCGAGCAGGTTGATCTGGATGTCGCCGGCCACGACGATGCCCTTGTCGAGGACGCGTTCAAGCACGTCCGTGAGCTGCGCCGGCTGGCCGGAGCGGTAGCCCTCGAGCTCTCGGCTGCTCACTGGTCGTCCCTCTGGGCCTGCGAGCGCGAGTAGCGCCGCACCTGGCGATAGCTGCGGAGGCCGAGGTTCTCGTCGAGCTCGAGCTCGTAGGACGCGAGGACGTCGGTTGTCTCCGGGATGCGTGAGACCTCGACGACCTCGAGGGTGGTCACCCAGCCGTTCTTCGTGCGCTCCAGCGCGGAAGCGGACTCGACCGCCTTGCCGAGAAGCTCCTGGAGCTGATCGCGGGCTGTTCTCATCGCCTTGCCGGCTTCGCCGAGCGAGGCGCCCTGTACCGGTTCTGGCTTGGGGGCCGCCGGCGCCGGCTCGGGCTCGTCCTGCAGCTGCGCTTCGGGCTGCTGCGCTTCGGGCTGCTGCTCCTCCGGCTGCTCGGCCTTTGGCTCGTCGTCCTGCTGGGCCTCCGCCTCGGGCTCATCACCTTCGGGCTCGTCGGTCTGCTGCTCGTTTCCGCCGTCGTTGCCATGATGGGCGAACGCGCGGGCCGCAGCGGCGGCCGCGCCGACCGCGGCTCCGGCGGCGGCGACCTTCGCGGCCTGCTTCACTGCCTCCAGCGGTTCTCCGTTCTGAGTGTCCGAGCGCTGGGTGTCCGAGCTGTCGTCTTGCTCGGGCTTCGGCTTCTCGGACTGGCTGCGCCGCTTCCGGCGGGCCTCCTGTCGTTTCTTCTGCGCGTCGGTCATGTCAGCCATTCGCGCTCCTCCTGTTCTGCCTCCAGCTGGTCGAGCGCCGCTTCCTCGATCACCTCGTACTCCTCCTGCGTGAGCAGGCCGAGCTCGAGCTGCCGCTCGGCCACGAGAAGCCGCCTGCGCCCGGACTGCTCTCCGCGCAGCTCCCGCTCGGCCTCCGCCGCGAGCTGCTCGGCGATCCAGACCGTCCCGCGAATCGGCGCGAGGGGCAGGGTCAGCAGGCCGGTGAAGAGGCCCATCAGCGGCGCTCCTCGAGACTCACGAAGCTATGCGGCGGCAGCGGCCCGACGTACGAGAAGTCGATCCGTCCGGCCTGCGCGGCCGCGAGCTCCTCCATCGCCTCGTCGAAGGCCTTCAGGCGCGTGCGCTCGACGAGGAAGGACGCGCGCAGGAGCTGGTGCTCGATCTGTTCCTCCGAGAGATCGGAGGCCTCGGCAAGCGCCCCGAGCCGCTGCAGGATGGCGCGGCCGTCGCGGGCGGTCCGGGCCTGCAGCTCGGCAGAGACCAACTCACCGAGCTCCATGAGAAGCGGAGGGGATCCGCCGCCTTGCGTTTGCTCGCGCAGCCGTGCCACGCGTGGGCTCTCGCGAACGATCTCGGCCAGGATGGCTTGCTCACGGTAGTGGGCGGTCACGCGCAGCTCGACACGGTCGCGAAGCTTTCGCAGCATCCCGGCCAGCTCGTCGTGGCGCGGTTCGAGGAAGTCGCGGACGAGCGACGCCTCGTCGTCGAAGACGATCCCGAAACGAAGCGGCACGACGGTCCCGCGCTTGAAGGCGGCGGCGAGCACGTCGAAGTGCCGGAGCAGGTCGGCACGGCGTGCTCGCACTCTCCCCGGCGGCGCGGCACTGGTGAGCGCCGCAAGCTTTCGGAAGCAGACCGGCTCGACCGACACGCCGGCCAGGCCGGCGTTCGGCTGCGATGCCGCGGCGTCAGCGGACGTCACGCCGTAGCAGTACAGCGCAGTTGAGAGCTCGCGGGGCGCCCGGGTCGGGGGGGTCTGGAGCGCCATAGGCCTAGTCGCCCTTCACGCGCTCCTTCAGGCCCTTCTTCGCGTCCGAGGCCTTGTCCTTGGCTCCTTCCATCATCCCTTTCGCCTTTCCGTCGCCTCCGCCGCCTCCGCCGCCGTTGTCGCCGCGAAGCTCCGCTAGCCCGGCTGCTTCCGTCTGTGTCAGGTCGAGCCGATTGACCGCCTCGGCGAAGCGGAGGTAGGTGTCGACGCTGGCGATCACGATCCGCGCGTCGATCGTGATCAGCTCGATCCCGATCACGGAGATGCGGACGTAGGCGTCGATCACGAGCCCCTTGTCGAGGA
>Ga0105239_10009450_pt1 | contig 10987 bp, 15 predicted proteins | sample KBSC44metaG_FD_92761 | JGI IMG/M metagenome (GOLD analysis project Ga0105239, IMG submission 92761) | Corn rhizosphere microbial communities from Kellogg Biological Station, Michigan, USA - KBS C4-4 metaG | ecosystem: Host-associated > Plants > Roots > Rhizosphere > Soil | place: Michigan, USA...
ACTCAGATCAAGCTGGCCATCAACTAGACTGGAGAGGTAGCCGCCCCAAGGATCGCCCGGCAAATTGCCGGATTGGCATGCATTCGAACCGATGACAACGATTGCACACACTCACGTTTTCTAAGGATTAGTGCCGAAATGTATGCATGTGTTGAAGAAAATCCCTTCGAGACGCAATCTAAGTCGAGGTGTGCAGCGTGCCTATCTTGGCTTGAAGTGCTAGCTTGTCCCAAAGGGCGTATGGGGTTTCCACTGGACGCGTGCAGGTTACAGCCCATCAAATCCCAGCTGTGACAGAACACTTGGATATGGCCACTCATTGAAACGTCTGCCAAATTTTGCACTGACCATGTCCGCAACAAATATGAGTAGTCGATTATTAGTCGAATGGGGGCCCCCTCAGATTCATGAAGAGGTGTTGATGCGGGGGTGTTGGGCGCTTTGATCAAGTCTTTGGAAATGAGCCTCACAGCTTCACACTTTCTCATTGTGCTTGGATTTCAACACAATCCACCCCTCCATGATCGCGAGCGAAAGGCTGGAGAAATCGCCATCATCAATCCCACACGCACAAGCATCCTCTGATGGAGGCATGAGTGTATCAACGACCCAAGATCGCAGATGGGTTATGATATGCCCACGTGTTTCGCCATTCATAATTGAAAAGACCTTTAGCGCATCAATGGTCGCTGACGAGAGTGCAACTTCTTTGACGAGGGCATATTCTGCATCACCAATAGTGGTAAAGATTTCTTTACGCACGTAGTCGACCAAGGCAGCCATCGATGCCGTCATCATAGACAGACTATCTCCAGTTTCGCGAGGGACGAGGCTCTGTTGAATCATGTATCTTAAACGATTGAGGAATAGTGTCATGTGCCCCAGATTAGACCCCAGCTCGAAGAAGGTCAGCCCTAACCCAAGAAGAAGACTCATTGTGAATGTTCCTTCTACGTATGGGGCGTCTGAGTCATAGAAAAGGGGCTTAGTCAAAACATCAATATTGGACTTGGCTTTGACGAATGCTTTGTACTCTGCTGGTGAAACAATCCGGTCCTCGTTGGAGGCTACACGAGCCTCATTGATGCTCTCTCGTGAAAGTGCACTTGCGGCTAATGATGCAAATTTTTCGCGGAGGAGATTGACGCCGTGCTTGATGTTTCGAATAGATTTGAGAAAATTGGTTTTGCAGTCTTCAACGTCGCTTAACATTCGCAAGGGAAACTCGACAAATCCATATTGGATTGCAACATACCAGGCACTGACAATCACGGCAGGTTCTGATATGAAGGTCCTAATGCCTCCTTGACGACTAATGTAAATGTCGAGCGCCTCAACGTGCATTTTTTGGAGGTCACTTCGGCCTAAGATAAAGTCAGTGAACATAACTCCGATCATTCCAAGAAGTATGTCATCGCGGCTGGACTGAGGTTTGCTAATCGTTGCATTGAGACCTTTGTATGCATCGGCCCTTCGCTTGAACATATTTTTGGGCGGTGGCTGCCCTCGTAAGAGGCTTTGAAAATGCTCTGAAACAACGATTATTGCCTGGATGAACACTGGATTGGTTTGAAAAGCGGGAATTGCTAGCTGCCGCCCTGGACATTGCTGTGCATCGACGCGGGTACCAAAAAGTTTCGGCACTAAAGCTGTATTATCTGCAAGACAAGGTAAGTGTCAGCGGCATGTACCGATAAGCCGCATCGTTGAACGTACTTACAGTATCGCAAAAGATTCTTCTCATGAGGGGTCACGGTTTCGGCCAGATGTAGGAATGGATCAAGAGCAGAATTAATCAAAGGTAAGAGTTGTTTGGCTTCATAATGGTGTCGTTGATGTTTGGAGAGTGCGAGCTTGACGGCGACGTGAGGCGATTCCGTATCCTCAGAATCTATAGGACTGCCTTCTGGGTTGATAGGATCATCAACATTGCCTGAAAGCCTTCTAGTCACATCTCGGTCGATGCCGTGCGTGGACAGGGTAGAGCCATCTACGGTAGACAGCAAACGTGATGCGAGGGTAACTGGGTCTTGTGTACCCGATTGAGTATTCGAGGGTGCAGATCCACTAGAGCCTCTAGAAGATGCACGGCCTTCTAAAGACCTTTCTGAACTGGTTTTTAAGCTACTGACGCTTGATGTTCGCTTTTGCGGTCTTGCTGTTGCAGGCTCCAGAGCCGGTCCTTCCAGCCCCTATTTCACTGTTAGCTCCCATAGCCTTATGGGAAATTGTGGATTTGCAAGCGCTGTGGGGTATATATCTGACCTCATTAGAGTCCTTCAGGATCACGTCCCGTCCCTTCACTCGTCGGCGTCGCTCGTGTGCAGCATGTGCAGTGTGAGAATTGATGCTAGAGATGCGCCGACGCTGTGCAGCCTCATCCTCATCCTTCGTGCGCACAATGAAGGTGAGTCGCTTGTCTGGCGCCATTGCACAAGACTTGGTTGAGCATCTGCGCCACTTCAATCCGGGGTGTGGCGTTGACGCAGGACGAGTTGATCTACGGAAGCCAAATATGGAAGTCGTACAGCTCGTGGGTGGAAGCTCTGGACCAACTGATTCTAGGCTGATGAAAAGTGTAGCAGTTCCCTTGAACCTCGTTGGTTTCCTCGGTTAGTATTACAGGAGCCCTGGAATTACCATGTCTGGAAATGCGCTCTACGATTGCGACTTGGGTGTTTCAAGTAATTAGTCGGTGCCCAACTTGGGACGGAGGACAAGCAATCGTCAATATGAAGAATATTGAATCGGAGTCATTTTGCGTTCCTGAACATAGCTCATGATGGATGGTACCATCTTGTTCTAGCCACACCCAACGACAGTAAGCGTCTTGGACTGGATGTGACAGTAATCACCTGGGCCTTGCAGGGGAGCTGGTTTCCTGCATCCAAAAATAACGGACGATTCAGATGAGGAGCCACTCAAGAACAACGCTGGCATCATGGGCTCCACGTGACTGCGTTCGTGTTGGTATGAGATACGCTAGACTACATCAGGAATATTGCTTGTACGGTGGAACATAAAACATCGAGATGTACGGAGGACGATACAGCATGATCTTCACAGCTGCGGTTCAATTTAATTTTTGGTTAGCGGATCTCTCGTGACAACTCTCTCTACTCATTATTGCAGCTTTCGCGTTTCTTCCTGTTGAATTCTTTTCGGACCGAGCATTCTCCTCCGGTGTCGCAATGGTTTTCTCTCGCTCGCTCACAACATTTCTCCGCGCCTCGAGGCATATTGCGACCCCAGCTCGAGGTGTTAACCCGGTCAACAGAGTCTTTGGCCACGATAGATTCGGCGCCAGAGCATATGCGGCAGTTTTTTCTCGAGAGAAACCACACGTCAATGTCGGTGAGTTCTCAGCAGGCTTATCATCTCGATTTCTCATACTAATGACTGTAGGAACCATTGGCCATGTCGACCATGGCAAGGTATATTGCTCCCATCCAAGATCTAGTTCGAAAGCTCATGTATCTAGACTACCTTAACTGCTGCTATCACAAAGCGACAGGCAGAGCAAGGCTGGGCGGAGTTTTTGGAGTATGGCGCCATTGATAAAGCTCCCGAGGAGCGGAAACGTGGTATCACTATCTCCTCTGCACATGTCGAATACGAAACAAAATCTCGCCACTATTCCCACGTCGATTGTCCCGGTCACGCCGATTACATCAAGAACATGATCACTGGTGCTGCTCTAATGGATGGTGCTGTGGTGGTCGTAGCCGCTGGCGATGGACAAATGTAAGCCGCCTTTCCCAGGGTTGATTTTTATCTACTAGCTCTGACAATATGTGAAGGCCTCAGACCCGAGAACATCTCCTACTCGCACGTCAAGTCGGTGTCCAGAAACTCGTTGTTTTTGTAAACAAGGTTGATACCGTTGAAGATCAGGAAATGTTGGAACTCGTTGAGATGGAGATGCGTGAAGTCCTCACCAACTATGGGTTCGAAGGTGACGAGACACCCATCATCTTCGGCTCTGCGTTGTGCGCACTCGAAGGCAAGAGACCGGAGATCGGCGTTGAGAAGATCGATGAACTACTAAATGCTGTCGACACATGGATCCCTGAACCAGTGCGCGACACCGAAAAGCCCTTCTTGATGCCGATTGAGGAAGTTTTCGGCATTCCAGGACGAGGCACCGTGGCATCTGGCCGTGTTCTCCGTGGGATTCTCAAGAAGGACTCGGAAGTCGAGATCATCGGAGGCGGTCGTCCCTTGATCAAAACAAAAGTCACCGATATTGAGACATTCCACAAGCACTGTGACGAATCCCGAGCCGGTGACAACTCGGGACTTCTACTCCGAGGTATTAAACGCGAAGATATTGATCGTGGACAATGCGTTATCATCCCTGGTTCCGTAAAGGCGCACAAAAAGGCACTTGTATCTATGTATGTGTTGACCGCTGAGGAAGGTGGTCGCAAAAGTGGTTTTGGAGCGGCGTACCGACCTGTTGGATTCATCAAGACTGCAAGCGTGGCCATCAACTTGGCATGGCCCGAGGGAGCAGATCCCGAAAGAATCGTCATGCCCGGTGACAACGTCGAGATGATCATGGAAGTCCACAAGAACACAGTGATGGAGCCTGGTGAGCGGTTCAACCTCAGAGAAGGTGGGCGAACAGTTGCCACTGGTATCATCACCAGAATTGTGGAATAGATTCTTCATCAATTAACACATGAAGGGCATGGGAATGGAGAATTGAACCGCGTGACGCCGGTCAATGAGAAAAAAAAGCAAGCATTGTATCAAAATGTATAATGGATTTGGCTGTACTCTGTACATGGGATCAGGAAAGCGAATTTCACTACAAATGATTGCCCACCCAGGCCAGGTTTGGTCTGGGTTGAGCGGATTAGAAAGACTTGCAGATACCTCTCTACTTCAATTCGACCATGTCTTAAGACCAAAGCTTGGAGCAGTTGCGAGATCCCTTGGAGGGATAGGTGCATTCCAATAATAGTCAAACATGACTGACTTCGTATCTTTCTTGTCAAGTTCACACAAGAGAGTGTACCGAGTAGGGAGTGATCGGCGTCTATGTAATAATAGGCCATTTCCCAGTTGAATGTGGGATCACTTCTCCGCCATCACCACTGGGCCCGGCAATTGACTCATCCCACCTCCTCACTAAGAACATAGAGACTAAATACTCCCCGAGGCACGTCACATGCGGGTTCGACTTTGTGATAAAAGACTGTATCCAGTACCCCGTATGAAGGTACCAGGCGATTTTGGCGACCAAAAACGAACTTAGTTCTCCGCTCCACATTTTCAGTCTATTGTCCAGGAGAATACTTGGACTCAGGTGATTGAGATACAATTTCACACTATTATTCAGGACGACTCCAAGTATACAAAGATGGAGGGGCGGTGCCAATGCGGTGCGATCCGGTTTACGACAACGGTGCCCCAGCCGCTGAAGGTATTCGTGTGTCACTGTCTTGAATGCCGGCGGCAGAGCGCATCAGCATATGGCATCTCTGCGATCTTCCCGGTGTTCGAGCCGTCGACTACTAGCGCTCAGGGCTGGGACGACACAGAGAAAGTCGGCGTCTACAAGCACATTACGCCCAAGGGCCGCACCAAGAGCTGCTACTTTTGCAAAAGCTGCGGGACTAGGCTATTCCATATTCACGAGGGCGCCAAAGCCTGTGCCGTCAAGGCTGGCTGCTTGGAGGGCATTGATGCTGGCATGGTCAAGAGTGCAACCCATATCTGGACCAGCAGGGCTCTTGTGCCTGTGCCGGAGGGAAATGAAGCGTTTGAGGAGGATCCACCTTCCTGAGGATTTGAGGTTGGTCACCGTGCTCAATGAACTGGGTTCTCAGTCGAAAGAAGCCGTGTGGGGCGAACGACGTTGAATTGAGATCACGTTGAATTGGACGTGATCATATATCGGGTCAGTGCTGAGGCGAAGGCTAGTCATAGGGTCGAAAATGGTCACTCTCAGTGAATTGATGGGCATTTTGAGTAAGTAAATGGTATGATACTGCATTTTCTTTTATTTTTCGTACAGTCATTGTGTGCCTTTGTACAGTGGTGGTGGCGACGACAATCTTGAGCGAGAACCACACTCCAGCGCAAGTTCCTGATACTCGTAAGTCCTGTAGGACACCGAGTAGCCTGTCTCCCATTTTATATGACTTCAACTGGCTTGGCTTGCCGTCCATTCAAGGCAGGCCATTCTCCCTCATTCGATCCAGGCTAGCTGCTCTGTTTTCAACTCGTACTTGCCAGAATGCCTGCGGTCTCGACTTGACTACCATCCGCTTGAGCCTCACGTTCCGCTCTCCGCCTTCTCTTCTCGATAAGGATCTCTTTTCGTTGTTGTAGCAATTTAAACTGTCGGTCCTCAACACCCTTTAGCCAATAACCAAATGAACCCCCTACGCCAGCGAACAATGGGTACACCCATAGAGCACCACGTTGAAAAAAGGGTCGCATCTCAATACCGAGTTGAAGGAAGCGCGTTGCGATGCCTGTCATTGCAGATTGATTAGCTTCGTTCAACTGTGGGCATTCTCCCTCAGAACGGAGGAGACGAGGTACCGCAACATACCGAAACCGGCCCAAAATAGAATCTTGTGAACCATCTTTGCTTATATTCCTGATGCTTTCCCTTGCTTTTTTTTTTGTAAACTCCGGAAATTGTTACAAAAGGAACTCAAAGGGCGCCCTCGGCGCAGCGGGTGGTATTATAGCAATTTGAAGCTTGCCGTAAGCCGCCGTGGGGAAAACAGAACGCGTGCAAAAACACGGGAGCCTAGTTTATAGCAAGAATTATTGTTGTATCTTGGTCGTAGTCAACTTCGGAGATTGGGATTGCTGGGATCTCAATGCGTGAAGCTTTGCATGGACATGGGGATGGACGGAGAGAGTTAGACTCTGGACGAATCGAATGTGACCTGATTATTGCCAAGGGAATGGAAAATCATTTCGCCGAGTGACTGCGTGATCGCCAATCGAGATCCGCCCTAATTATCGTACGGCGCAGCTTCTTGACGCGACGCGTGCTCAGTTCAGCCGCATAGGATCTCCAATTCTGTGGCCCGTGTGAGGTTCAGAGGATTCAATTCGACATTTTATCTATCACCTCAATCTGTCCGCTTCCTCACATCAGAGCGTGGTTCTGTAAAGGCGGCCATACTGCCGAACTTCAGACTACCTTTAGGATGGCGACTACCAACGCTATGATTAGCGATCCTTCGTCAAGGGACATTGACCCCTCCGCTGCTCCCTTTTCGCTCCGCCAACGATTCAAAATCTCAGATCTCCCTCTCGTAAAGGAAAAGCGCTCCAACATCGATACACTCCTCCTCAAATTCAAAAAGAAAGGCGGTTACGACAGCCTTCGTAAGCAAGTTTGGGCGGCCTACAATACCTCTGAAGCAAAGACTACACTCACAGAACAACTCCACGCCATTGCGGAGGCCGAGATCGAGAAAGACACAAATCTACTGAGTCGCGAACGTGGTAAAGCTGCAACACTCATCCAGGGTGCTGTGGATCGTAGTGGGCTCTACCAAGATGTCGAGTCGAAGATTGACACAGAGATTGCGAAACATCTCGCCACCGTATTGGAGACAGTTAGAGACATTCGGAGAGCAGATATCGGTGAAGACCTTGCTGCACAGGAGGAGGAAAAAGGTAGCAAGACCGACGATCAATACAGACAAGAAACGGAAGGTCGCACACAGGAGCGGGAGAAGAACCGAGCGAGAATGGATCAATTGCTCCGTGAGACAGCAGAATTAAAGGCCAAGATCAAGATGGAGGAGGAGAGGCAACGCAAGAAAGAAGAAGCAAAACGCGAAGAAGAGGAGAAAAAGAAACGCGAGGCCGAAGCCGAAGCACGAAGATTAGCCCGTGAGAAACGGCGCAAAGAGGATGAAGAGCGGGAGGCAGAGCGGATTAAAGCCCGCGATGAAAGACACCGAAAACGTGAGGAGGAGAGGAAGGAACGAGAAGCACAGCACGAGAGAGAGCGAGAATCACGATATGCGAGAGACCAAGACGGTGAAAGTGATCGCGAAAGTAAAAGAGACCGCCGTCGAGACCGATCCCGTGGTCGGGACAGAGATAGAGACAGGCACCGTGATCGCGATCGGTCGCGGGACCGAGATCCAAAAGGAGTCACTGATAGGAAAGACTCCTATATTGAGCCATCTCGCAGCAAGGAGAGGAAGGCTCCTGCGAGCGAACAGGATCTTGAGGCAGCTGCATTGGAGCTATTGTTGAGCGAGGGCAAAAAACTAGCGGAGAAATCGAAGGAGCGACGAGAATACGATTTTGAGAAGTCTGAAATATACCACAGCTCTCGAAAGGTTACCGGATCTGATCATTACTCGAGGAAGCGAGAACGATCGAGGGAGAGCTACAAACGTGGCCCTGACCGACGAAGCAGATCTCCCAGCACACGAAGATCCATTACTAAGAAACCGAAGGTCGAACCAGCCCGTCAACGAACACCGAGCAAGGAACGCGAAGAAGGCGAAACACAGAGCCAACAAAATTCTCCTGCCGACACCAAACAAAAAGAGAAACCACCAGTCCGTGATCGCAGGCCTCGTTCAGCGTCACCTGTTGGAATCGATCGGTACGTTCCAGGTGGTGGTACACACCGTACAGAAGAAGAGCGGGAACGTGATCGAGAGCGGCGCAAAGGGAGAGACATTGATCGCGATCGTGACGCCGGCTCAAGGCGAAAATACGACGGTCATCGAGGAGACCGAGATCGGGACAAAAGTCGCGATCGGGACCGGGACCGTGACCGAGACAAGGATCGAGATGAACCTAGACGAGACCGAGACCGTGACCGAGATCGTGACCGTGAACGTAGCCGCGATCGCGACAAAGATCGTGACAGAGACAGACGTCGTGACCGAGATCGTGACAGAAGCCGAGAACGGGATCGTGAGAGGGACCGAGACCGCGAACGAAGTCCCCGGCGTCGGGATGATCGTCGAGATGACAGAAGGGACACCAGAGCAGATGGTCGGCGCGATGACAAGAGAGATGATCGTCGGGATGACAGACGGGATGACCGGAGAGATGATAAACGGGACGACCGCAGGGATGATCGAAGAGATGACCGAAGGGATGACAGAAGAGACGAGAGACGAGATGACCGGAGAGACAGAGGTGTACACCGCGACCGGGATAGGAGCCCTGCCCGTCGAGACCGAGACCATGTCCAAATTGATCGTTATGTGCCTGGACGCTAGTCACGTCCAAAGTTACATCCTCAATTTGTCGTTAGCGATCGATGGAGACCAGGACGTCCTAGTGAAAACAAAGAACAGGTTCCTGATTCAGAGGCACCTACACCCACAACCCTGCCAGAATCTGCTTGAAGCATCTTGTCCGAATGTTTACGGTAACTGAATTCGAGTTGCGACCTAGGTCGTAGCTCTGGGGAAAGACCGGAAAGAATGGTGCGTTCCAACATCATAATACTCCGAAGGTTGCCACCCTGCTTTGTCCATATGGAAATATGGGTAAAATATTGTTTGGGGGAGAAGGAAATCCCCAAAATATGGTCGTGTTCTGGCCAAGCGATGAGTACACTTGCAACTAAATGTTCAAGGCCTGCTTACCCTGTGTTATGGCAGCCTGCAACTCCCCACCACAGCATAGGAGGCAGACTTCCTCCCATAATCTAACAGCTCTCCCTGTTTCTGGTCTTATCCTGATCAACCAGCGCCCTCCATCACGGTTTTCCTTGTCTTCCCACAGTGGTTTCACACCAGCACGAAAGATATGGATGCTATCCCTCTGCCTGAGCTGGTTCCAGGGCAGGTTGTTGAAGATGCGGTAAAATGCTGCGATGTCGGCGACGCGGTCGATCAACAATGTCAGCAGGTATTCCTTCTCCAGGTCCGGCTTCGAGTGCCAGACAGACCATACATATTGAAAAGGCAAAGGGCGGAGCTTATGAATTAGAGCTTTGTGCAGCGAGGACGAGCGGCGTGGTATAGATGGCATTGTCTCTGCCATTGTGTTGCTGGAATTCACAGTCGCTGGTGGTGATGGATTTATCCTCGATGTCATATTTAGATTCATTCACACAAATCAGAGAGATGCTCAATGTTGAACTGTTCTGCAAGGAATGACAAACTTCTCGAAACTGCTAAATACTACTCAGGTAGAAGAAAGTGCTGAAATCTGTCTAAGCTAAGGAAATTCCATCCTCCCCTCCCTTTTCCCATTCCTCCTCGAACCTCTCGGACGGCGACCCGTGGAACGGAGTAGTCGTCATCTGCCTTGCATAGCCGATGACCTAACCGCCCATGTTATCGTGACACCTACCGACATGAAACATCATATATTTAGATATTGTGAGATGGTGGGCTCTGCCCGGGAAATACGCGCTCAGAGCTGGGCTGGCGGTGAAAACGAGGCTTCTATTGGTTGGGCCGAAATATACTGGCTGGAACTCAAAAGTCGGGATGATCACACGCCGCTTTTATGAATGGAGTTGTGAGGGAGTTTGACCTCCCTCTTTGCACTTAGAGATAGCGGTGCCGCTTTAAGGGCGGCAGTCGTGATGTGCTCGCTAGAACTACGAGTCTACGACTCAGCACAACTGCCCTCCCACTAAGAACAAGCGGATAACTCTGAGCTTCTGTTGCACCAAGTGGAATAGAATTCAGCGTGGTAGGGTTCATGCTCTAAGATCTTTCTCTCCTGATTGTGGTTGCGCAAATTTTCAATATTTACTTTACTCATATATTTTTCTGACCGACGAGCGGTTTCAAAAACATTCCTAGATTCTTACAATCCAACGGCGTTGCATTCACCTCCCATTACTGATTACACTACGTTGTCCATGTATTTCCACTGCCTCGGGGGCTATTTTTGTGAGCAATGTCGGGTGATTCTATCGAGAGGCCAGACGCACAGTTTCTCGGCGAACGCCTAGCTCAAGCACCATCAAATGTCCTTGACGACGAAACTTCATCATCAGGGAGCTCATCCT
>Ga0105239_10009454_pt1 | contig 10984 bp, 8 predicted proteins | sample KBSC44metaG_FD_92761 | JGI IMG/M metagenome (GOLD analysis project Ga0105239, IMG submission 92761) | Corn rhizosphere microbial communities from Kellogg Biological Station, Michigan, USA - KBS C4-4 metaG | ecosystem: Host-associated > Plants > Roots > Rhizosphere > Soil | place: Michigan, USA...
GCGAGATGGGTTGGGTGCCGGACGACCCGTTCATCGCCAACTCGAAATCCTATCAGGCCTATCTGAAGAAGTATCCGCAATACAAAACCTTCGTCGATCTCGTGGCGAGTCCGAATCTGGAAATCCCACCGCAGGGTCCGCTTCAGGCCTTCGTCATTGACCAGATTGCAAAGGTAGAAGACTCGGCCGTTCGCGGCACGATCACCCCGAAGGCCGCTTTGGAAGAGGCGGAAAAGCAGTTGGCCCTTGAGATCGCACGCCGAAAGCTTCTGGGGCGGTCGCCATGAGCACGCTGTCCAAGATTTGCATCTACGTCACGCTGATCGTGCTCTCGATCCCGGCGCTGCTGCCCATGGCGTGGATGGTCTCGACTTCGCTGAAGTCGGACACGCAGGTGTTTCGGACCGAAGGTAAAGAGGCGCCGACGGTCTCCTTGAAGAGCCTGATCCCGCAGCCGGTCGAGTGGAAGAACTATCCAAAAGCCTTGGATGCGGTGCCTTACCGGATCTACCTTCGCAACACGGTGTTCCTTTGCCTGGTGACCGTTTTTGGCGTGGTTCTGTCGAGCGCGATCGTTGCCTACGGCTTCGCGCGGATGACGTTTGTCGGCAAGCCGATCTTCTTCATCGCGATGATCTCGACGATGGCGGTGCCCCCACAGGTCACGATGGTGCCCATTTTCGCGTTGTTCAAGGCGCTCGGGTGGTACGGGACTTATCTTCCGTTGACGGTGCCGGCTTTCTTCGGCGCGCCGTTCTACATCTTTCTGCTCACGCAGTTCTTCCAGAAGCTGCCCGACGACATGTCGGAAGCCGCCCGTCTGGACGGAGCCGGCGACTGGCGGATTTTCACCCGCGTGGTCCTTCCCTTGTCCCGGCCGGCCCTGGCCACGTGCGCGATCTTTCAGTTCATAGGAACCTGGAACGACTTCCTCGGCCCCCTGATCTACTTGAACGACCCAAACAAGTACACGGTGGCCTATGGCTTGCAGCAGTTCATGTCCCGCAACGGCGGCCAGTGGACGCTCCTCATGGCCGGCGCGACGATCTTTACCCTACCTATCATCGTGCTGTTCTTCTTCGCGCAGAAGACGTTCATTCAGGGCATCGCCACCACTGGCGGCAAAGGGTAATGAAAACAAGCCGTACCGGCGAGTTATGACCTTCCAGCCGGGCGGTGCGGCGGCGGGAATTCGCGATCACGGCGACCGCCATCCCCAACCCAGAATGGGTTGTCTTTTCAGCGAAGGGTTACGCCAGCAGGCGTTACCCTGGTGAAAGGCAGGCGACAATACTCCTAAACCCTGTAAGGGTTGGCTCCTGTATCATTTGAAACAGGTTCGGAATGATGCGTTTTCGGGACCGGAAAGGATTCAACCGCTTTCAGGGTTGGAGACATTTGCGCCCAGGCGTACCAGGGTACGACGCGGCGTCGAACCCTTCGCTGAACAGATAACCCGTTCCGGGTTAATTGTGGTTCGCACCCAAGCCACGATTTCGTTGCATGACACAGATCAAATGTCGATCCCCAGATCCGCCCCTTCACGAACCATCAACGGCAGCGACAGGAACCCGTGCGATTCCCGTTTCCAGCCCGGACCTTCCACGACTGCACCGGTAATTAAATTCGTCCACCGACCTGCCGGCAGATAGTAATCGACCACGTCGTCAGAAAACACCGGCGCCACTAACAAAGAATCCCCAAGCATGTACTGCCGATCCAACCCATCACACCCCGGATCGTCGGGAAACTCCAAAGCCATCGCCCGCATCATCGGCACCCCTGTCTCATGCGTCAAAACAGCCTGTGCCCACAGGTATGGCATCAACCGCTCCTTCAGCTTCGCGAAGAAGCGAAGGACCTCCACGGACTCCTCATCGACAAACCACGGCACCCGATACGAGCTGCTGCCGTGCAGGCGAGAATGGGACGACAGAAGGCCGAACGCCACCCACCGCTTGTACAAGCCGGGAGGAGGATTCCCCTCGAAGCCGCCGATATCGTGGCTCCAGAAGCCGAAACCGGACATGCAGAGCGATAACCCGCCGCGCAGTGATTCCGCCATCGCTTCGTAGGTAGACCAACAGTCCCCGCCCCAGTGAACGGGATACTTTTGGCCGCCGACCGTCGCTGAGCGGGCAAAGAGAACCGCTTCGCCAAGACCCTTCTTCTGCTCCAACACCTCGAACACCGCGCGGTTGTAAAGCTCGGTGTAGTAGTTGTGCATCCGCTGCGGATCGGAGCCGTCGAAGTAGGCGACGTCGGTCGGGATGCGCTCGCCGAAGTCCGTCTTAATCGCATCGACGCCCATATCGACAAGCGCGGCGATCTTAGCCTGGAACCAAGCGGTGGCATCCGGGTTCGTGAAATCCACGATCGCCATACCGGGCTGCCATAGATCCCACTGCCAGACGTCGCCGTTCGGGCGCTTCAAAAGATAGCCGAGCGAAGCCGCCTCGGCGAAGGTCGAGGCCGCCTGCGCGATGTACGGGTTGATCCAGACGCAAATCTTGAGACCGCGCTCTTTGAGCCTCGCCAGCATGCCCGAAGGATCAGGAAAAACCGAAGGATCCCAGTTGAAGTCCGTCCAGTGGAAGCCCTTCATCCAGAAGCAGTCGTAGTGGAAGACGCTTAGCGGAATGTCCCGCTCCGCCATGCCGTCGATGAAGGAATTGACCGTCGCCTCGTCATAGTTCGTCGTAAACGAGGTCGAAAGCCAGAGACCGAACGACCACTTCGGCGGCAATGCGGGACGACCGGTGAGGGCCGTGTACTTTTCCAGCACCTCCTTAGGCGTGGGACCGTAGATGACGAAGTACTCCAGCGAATTGCCCGGAACGCTGAACTGGACCCGGTTCGTCTTCTCCGTCCCGACCTCGAACGAGACCTCGTCGGGACTGTTTACGAAGACGCCGTATCCCCGGTTTGTCATATAGAACGGGATGTTCTTGTAGGCTTGCTCACTGTTCGTACCGCCGTCCCTGTTCCAGATATCGACGGTCTGGCCGTTCTTTACGAAGGCGGTGAAACGCTCACCCAAGCCATAAACGTTTTCGCCCACGCCGATCGAAAGCTGATCGACCATATACTTCCCCGCCGGGGTTTCCATCATGCCGGTGGACCTCGGCAAGCTAGATGTCACCGGTTTACCATCGGCCAAGAAGTCGATGCGCCAAGATTTACGGTCAACACGAGCTTCTAGGGCGCCGCTGACCAGGCGCACGAACTCCTCATCGACACTCGTCACAACATCGGGCCGAAGGTCGGCTAACTCAAAGTGCGGCCCGCGATCGACGACGCCCAGGAAGTGGTCGATACGAACGCGAATGACACCGGGCAACGGCGAGGACAACTTGACCGTAAGGGCCGGCCCGGACAGCGTATCGCCGCGATGCCGGATCGCATGACAAGGAGCGAGAATCGTAACCGAGTCGACCGAAGCCGTGGCCTCGTATGCCTCAGCGGCATAGTGCGCGGCAATTCCCGGCCGCATCATCCAGTTTCCGTCCGTAAACTTCATCGTCGTAAGCCCAGGCTATTTTGACTGACGAAAACGATTCAGACGCCGGCGCGGGACCGCGCGATGACCTTTTCTGGACTCGCCTTCGCGCCGAAGGCAAAAAACATCGTCGTCCCTTTCCCGGGAACGGATTCCGTCCAGATATTGCCCCCGTGGCGTGTAACGATACGCTTGCAGTTTGCCAGGCCAATCCCCGTTCCGGGATACTCGGTGTCCCGATGAAGGCGCTCGAACGGCTTCCAAACCGTGTCGACGTACTTCATGTCAAATCCGATGCCGTGATCACGGACAAAAAACATGCCCCCCGCCGCCTTCCCCACCTCGACCGCAGGTTCCTGACCGGGCGCCACGTACTTCCAGGCGTTTTCCATCAGGTTAAACATAACCATCCGAATGAGCTCGGGATCGCCATAGGTGACCAGTCCCGGCTGAACGTCGACCTTGCCGCTTCGCCGGCTCGTCAGATCTTCCCCGATGACCATGGCCATCTCGGAAAGATCCACTTTGGTCAGCTTGAGCTCGACCTGCCCAATTCGAGCATATTGCAGCAGGTGGTCGATGATCTCGGCCATCTTGCGGGCGTTATGCTCCAGCCGCTGTAAGCGCTCGAACGACTCCTCGTCCAAAGAGTCCTTGGCCTCCTCGCATACGATTTGACTGTTCGAAACGATCGCCCGGAGCGGCGCGCGGAGGTCGTGCGATACCGAATAGGTGAATCCAACCAATTCCTCGTTTGCGGCTTCCAGCAGCTTGGTCCGCTCTACCACCCTCGCTTCTAGGCTGGAGTTCAGTTCCTGAATCGCCTGCTCGGCCCTTTTACGATCGCTGATATCGCGGGCAAAGAGGATGTAAACGCTCCCCTTTTCGGTTCGGTTGTCGGCGATATAAATCTCCACGGAGACCTCGCTTCCCGACTTCGTCCTCGCGACGAGTTCAATGCGGTCGCGGAGAATGGGATCCTCGCCCGATGAAAGGAAGCGCCGAAGTTCGGCGTTGCTCGACCTTTCCGCCGAGAGGACGACGATTCTTTCGGAAGCAAGGCAGCCCATCGCCTCGTCTTGGGACCACCCAAATAGCCGCTCGGAGTTCGGATTCCACATCGTGATCCGGCCTTCTTCCGACATGCCGATCATCGCGTCCACCGAGGACTCGATGATCATCCGTCGCATCTCTTCGCTGGCCCAGAGCTCGGCTTCGGCGAGGCGACGCTGCTTGGATTCGTTTTCCGCCGACGCCCAAGCATCGAACTCGCGAATCGCGGACGCGCGAAGCTTCTCCTGGACGACACCGGTGATGATCGCGCAGACCGAAAAGAAGATGGCGGTGAAGACAATCGATGGGTTCACCTGGGCGGGCGTCTTCGCCGCGTAAGCCGGTGAAACGTGGAAATGATTGATAATCCAGGCGTAAGCGACCAGGAACGCGGTCGCAAGCATTCCAGCCCGGAGCCCCGCCCAACAGACCGCATAAACAGTCGCGACTAGATAAATCAGAAACGCCCAGGGAACCACGTGGCGGGACAAATTGCCCGCCCTGTCAACCAGGACGATCAGCGCAAAGAACGCCAGTACCGCAATCCACTCGCGACTCGGCGGCGGGGCGGTTGGCCGAATCGGCTCACTCGGGCGCTTTCTCTGGGTAAATCGTTCGATCAAAGCAGTCCAATCTCCCAATCCAGGACCACGATTGGCATTCGCAGTATACGAGGAAAGTAGACGACGTATTAACGAGTTGGGATCAGCCTTGATGCCGTATCCGACTACTCGGATAGCCGTTGCAGCGCTTTTCGCGCGCGAACCTTGACCGCCGCCGAGCCGCTTCCCAAAGCTTCGGCGGACAATTGAACGACTTCATCTCGCAGGCTTTCCTCCCGCAGCGCGAAGATCGAAAGCGAGTCCAGAGCCCAAGCGCGAATGAAGAGGTTATCTTTCCGTACCTCGCTAAGCAGATACTCGACAACCTTAGCCGTCTCGGAAGGTGACCACTCGAAACGCGGTAGCAGTCGAACGATTTGAAGACGAATCGCCCAGTCTTCGTCCAACTCTAGGCTCTCGAACACCGCTTCGCGGCAGGCGTCGAGATCGCACTTGCCTCGGCTGGAACGTTCCAGTTGGGACCAAGCGTGACCCCGGATCAAGCGATCCGGGTGTCGAAGATCATTCGCTAACTGATCGTACACGGGTAGCTCGTCGGCCTATTTGATAGGACCGACGACGAGGATTGTAAAGGATCCCGGTACATTCGCGCGACGGTTTCCGCCGGGAGCCGTGGTCGCAGCTGAAAGATAGATCCGGCCCGTTCGAGGATCGAGGGCCATGGTGCGTGCACTCGGCTGAGTCTTAACGGTTTGGACCGGCACAAACTTGCCCCCGGCGCCGCGCTTCAGAACGGTAATCGTTCCTTCGCCGTTTGAGCTAAAAGCAAGACCGCGATGCGCGTCGAATTCCGCTGCATCCGGCCCGTCGCCGATCGCCGGCGTGCCGACAACCTTACCGGTCTGCGAGTCGACCACGGCCATCATCTTGTTGCCTCCCACGGCGAGCAAAGCATGGTGCGCCATGTCGAACGCCAGTCCCGACGGCTCTTCGACCGGAGCAATCGGCCAGGAGCCGGTGACCTTCAAGGTCTTAAGGTCGACCCGCTCGATCGCGCTCTTGTCTTCGATGTTGACAAAGAACGAATGACCGTCCGAAGCGGGCGTCTCCGGCTTGCCGGATAGCTTGACCGTTCCCACGACCTTGCCCGATACCGGATCGATGAATGTCAGATCCTGACTACGACCGTTGCAAGTGATGACTCGCTTCGTCGCCGCCTCGTACATGATCGCGTCAGGGTTCTGGCCAACCGCAATCGTCGTTAGCGGCTTCAAAGTCTTCAGATCGAAGACGGTCACCGTGCCCGCACGGCCATTGCTCGTGAACCCTTTGCCCAGCCGGGGGGCAAAGGCGATTCCGTGCACACCCGCCGTATCCGGGATGTCCCCGACGACTTTGCCGGTCTCGGTATCGACGACCATCACATGAGTTCCCCGCGAGACGAAAAGGCGATGCGAATCGGGCTGGACGCTCAGATAATCCCACCCTCCCTCGCCGCCTACCGCGAACTTGGCGATGACCCCATAGGTCGGAACCTGCGAAACGGCCGCCGCCGCAAGGGCGCTGACGAAGAGGGAGGACAAACTTCTCACGCTGCCATCTTAGCCACCCCCCGAATGGCTTCCGCCTGAAAAACCGCTCAGGGCAAAGCGGCGATTCCGTTAGACTTGTCGGCATGGACGAGGCGGTCACTCACCTAACGGAATTCCTCTCCCCTTATCCGCCCGCAGTGCATGACGATATGTTGGCGGCACGCTCAATCCTCAAAGAAATGATCGGCCCAGCATCGGAGTTGGTTTACGATGCCACAAGCGCCGTATGTGACGGCTTCGCCTATACCGCCGACGTGAACGGACTCTTCGTAAACCTTGCGGCTTATTCGGACCACGTTACGCTGGTATTCGCCTATGGCGCGGTCCTAAACGATCCTGAAAACCGGCTAAAAGGCGGCGGAAAGCAAGTTAGACATATCCGGTTAGCCGGTCCGGAAGACTTAAGAGATCCTTACTTGACCGGTCTTATCCAACAGGCAGATGCCAATGCTCCGCCGGCGAAAGTTGAGGGTCCGCCTCGCTTGGTAGTGAAGTCGTACGACGGCCCGAAACGGCGTCCGAAGCAGAGTTAGACGACCGGTGCATTGGCTTCGGGTGCGCATCCTGCCAAAGGACGGCGGCGAGGCAAGAAAACGAAACGAGCGTAATCGTTACCGTCTGAAGGTAGTTCGGTTTCCTCATCCGCGGAGGTCCCGAAACCGACATCTCGCGAAGCCCTTCGAAAATCCAGGTTTGGGCGAGCGTCACGGCGGCCCAGACGAGCCCGAGAAAGACGTCCTGCACCAGAAAATCGAGCCATTCCAGGGAGTGCGATTCGGTGACATCCGCCGAAACGTTGTGCCCTACGTGTAGCCAACTGAAGAGGACTCCGAAACTAAATGCGAGAATCCCGACGAGTAAGTTGGGCATCCACGCTCGCTGTTCTTGCTGTTTCCGTCGCATTTGGCTAATTGTAGGGTGGGTCTTGAGGCACTCTTTCCACCCTTGGGCCGTATGGACGCGAGCTTTGGGCCAAACGTCCGGGAAAGTCCGTTCCCGGTTTTGCCAAATGTTCTTCGGAGAGTGGATGAGTTCCACTTACAAAGCGCAAGGCATCGCCCCAATGACGCCCTCAGTGCAACCTAGGCGAGCGTGAACCAGAACGTAGAGCCCTTTCCGGGCTGTGACTCGGCTGAAACGCGGCCTCCCATACGCTCGACCATGCTCGAAACGTTATAGAGGCCGATTCCCGTACCGGGAAACTCCTTGTCCAGGACGAGCCGCTCGAACGGCCGCCAAATCTTGGCTTCGTACTGCATGTCGAACCCGATGCCATGGTCGCGCACGAAGTAGGCGGTCTGACCATCCACTCGGCTCATGCCAACCTCGATCCGAGCATCGTTGGGTGAGTATTTCATCGCGTTCTCGATGTAATTCGAATAGACAAGCTTTACAAGCCGCGGATCACCCAGGCCTCTCATGCCTGGCTCGATCTGCACATCGAACTTTCGGGTGTGATGAGCCGCTTGCTCCACCGTGGCCTCTTCGGCAATCGCGGTGATATCCAGGGCTTCCAGAACCAAGTCTTGGCTGGCAAGCCGGGAAGCCTCAAGGAGTTCGTCGATCAAGTTTCCGAGCTTCTTCGCCGCCGCGACTTGGCTATCGAGAAGCCGGAACGCGTCCTCGGACAGCTCCGCCGTGTGGTCCTCTTGCAAGATGCGCGACGTCGCGATCACCGCCCTTAATGGCGCCCTCAGGTCATGGCTCACGCTGTAGTTCCAGGACTCCTGGCTTCGGCGCGCGGCCTCTAACTGAGCGGTTCGCTCAAGCACGCGCCGCTCAAGGTCCGCTTCGTTCTGCCGCAGGGCTTCGACCGCCATTTGTCTTGCCGTAACGTCCATGATCGAGCCAATTCGCTGCACCGCCACCCCGTCATCGATTTCGGCGATTCCACGCGAAAGCATCCACTTGAGTGTCCCGTCGGGCAGGAAGAGCCGGTACTCGACTTCATGGGGCAGCCCCGTTTCCGTCGCCACGCGCACGGCTTCCCGGACCGCCGAAAGGTCGTCCGGATGGATATAGGAATACATTCGCCCAACGGGTCCCCCCTGCGCTTCTTCCCGCGTCATGCCGTACATCTTCTGAAGGTTCGCGTCGCACCAGACCTTTTCTTGGGCGATGTCAACGCGGTAGGTGCCAACCTCGGCCGCGGACAGGGCTCCCTCGACCGCTTGCCGGGCGCGCACGAAGTCCGTTACGTCTTCGACCGTGATCGTCGCCGCGATAAGCCGGCCGTTTTCAAACGCAGGCACTGCGCCGCATCTAGCAATGAACTGATGCCCCGTCCTCAGGTTCCGAATCGATTGAAGCACCCCCTCCACGGTTTCCCCGCGTAGGGCTCGGGCGGTGACCCAAGCCTCTTCAGGCACGGTATCGCCGAGCCGTTTCACCTCAAGGTGCCGGGCGAAGTCGGCGTACCGTTGGCCGAGCGCCTTTGCGGAATCGAGGTCATAGAGTCGGCAGGCGGCCGCGTTCACCGCGATGAGCACCGAATCCGCCCGAAAGATAAGCAAGCCCTCGCGAGCCGCCTCAAACGCCGCCCGCGCTAGCGGAGAGCCTAGCGGATCGGCGGTTACGAGCGGATACTCGCGCGTCTTTGAACTCATCGGGTACCCCAGAGTTTATACGAGGAAGCCTCGTCTGGTCGCACCATTTACACGCCCTACCGTTTGAATAAATAGTTCAGGTAGTGCTCGATTTCTGCGCGCGGCAAGCCGGTTTCGGCCTTCCACGCGGCGACGTGCATCAATTCCAACCCAGTCATGACTGCGAATGGCAAGATCTATGTGACCTCGAACGGCGGGACGCCGCGGACGATCCGGTAGAACCGGACGCTTGACTGCTGCCGTCGTTTGAAATGTGATTGCGCTTGCGATTCTTCTCTTTGGCCAAGTCTCAGGAGACCTGATGTCGACCCCCGGCGTCAAGACGAAAACATGCCAGTGGCCGGGGTTCGACGCCAAGCCAAGGCCGGATCTGAAGCACGCCTCCGCCCCGGCATTTGCCCTCAAAGGCAGCCCCGACGGAATGAACGGGAGCGTCGTGGCAAGCTACGTGATAAAGCCGCCAACGGGTCGGATTCTTCATTTTCGAATTGCGATTCGCGGCTCCCACTCCACGCAAGGCTTCGCGATTGTTGCCAACGGCCACAAGCCTCGCGTCGGAAAGGAGCTCCCTTGGACGGCAAGTTGGATAAATGAAGGCAAGGTCAAGGCGGGTCAGTGGACCATCTTCAAGCACGACTATGTGCTGCCGCCAGAGTCGAACCAACTCGGTCTCGTCATCCACAACTTGGACAAAGAACCGATTTATTTCGCGGATCCGCACCTGACCGTCGGTGCATCTGCGGAGCCGGACAAGGTCGCGATCGCCGCCGTCGAAAAGATCAAGAAAGAGATGGCAGAGGAAGCAGGCCATCCCCGGCCATCGCCCCTGCTAAAGAAACACGACGAACTTGCAACTACCGACGGCGACGCGATCATCCGCCTAAAGATGCGCGCGCCGCTAAGGATCGACAAGCCAGATGAAGTCGGCGTCGTCACGTTTCCGATGCCTGCTGTCGACGGCGGTCAGGTCCCGCTCGACTTCAAAATCGAGGTCGATAAGCCCGGCAAGCTGATCGGCTTCAGGTGGCGCAAGCGCGAAGATGGCCGCAATTTGGTCTGCGATGCCACGGTTCAACCCGGTCCGAAGGGCTCGTGGGTCCACTACGAGGCTCTCGTTCTCGTTCGCAAGGGGCCGGTAGATACGGATAGCCCGAGCACCGAGAAGTGGACCAAGAGCACCGCTTGCGTCCAGTGGAACAACGCCGAAATGCTCGCCATCGCGAAACGCCTGGCGAACGGCGCAAAGGATTCGCATGTTTACGCGCAACGTGTGTTTGAGTTCGTCCGAGACAACACCGGCAGAGGAGCGCCCTTCAAAACGCTGGACGCCAGCGCGGGTCTTGCTTGCGGCGGCTCGTGCACGAATCACTCAAACCTCGCCGCCGCTCTTCTGCGGGCTCACGGAATCTCCGCCCGAACGGTCGCCCACATGCCGACATGGTGCGGGTTGCTCTACGAGCATTGGCTTACCGAATACTTTCTACCCGGCGAAGGCTGGCTGGCGATGGACACTTCTCTCGGCCGCATGCTCCCAGATCGCAGAACGCGGGTCGTGCTAAATGTCGCGAACGAGCAAGACGAAGACCGCTCCTTCGAGCCCCTTCACACCCGCTTCGTCATGCCCGGCGCCCCTTTCCAATCCGTGGCCGAGCTTAGCGCGGCCCTATTCCC
>Ga0105239_10009455_pt1 | contig 10984 bp, 7 predicted proteins | sample KBSC44metaG_FD_92761 | JGI IMG/M metagenome (GOLD analysis project Ga0105239, IMG submission 92761) | Corn rhizosphere microbial communities from Kellogg Biological Station, Michigan, USA - KBS C4-4 metaG | ecosystem: Host-associated > Plants > Roots > Rhizosphere > Soil | place: Michigan, USA...
ATTCAGGATGAGACACTCCTGCACATACGCGTGCGCGGCAGGGTAGTCGTTTTGCTTTAACGCCACCAGCCCGAGATTGCCTGACGAGATGGCAATGCCCTGCTTATCTCCCAGTTCCCGCCGCAAAGCGAGGCTCTCCTCAAAAAGAACACGCGCAACCGGATAGTCGGTCTGCTCCAGAGCGATAAGCCCCAGATTGCCCAGGGAGACGGCGATGCCCTGCTTATCTCCTAACTCTCGTTTTATCGCCAGACTCTCCTCGTAAAAAGAACGTGCGGCCGCATAGTCGCCCTGTTCTCCCATCACATTGCCCAGGTTCATGAGAGAGTTGGCAATGCCGTTCTTATCTCCTAATTCTCTCTTGATCGCCAGGCTCTCCTCTAGAAGCGAACGCGCGGCAGGATACTCGCGTTGCTCCAGAGCAATAAGCCCGAGATTGCCCAGCGAGACGGCAATGCCCTGCTGATCTCCCAGCTCCCGATACAGCGTCAGACACTCTTCGTAACGAGAACGCGCCGCGGCATAGTCGCCCTGCATCCATGCAAGCGAGCCTAACCCATTGAGAGCCTTGCTGCGTGCCTGAGTGGGTTCCTGCGCTTCGGGCCGGGCCAACAGTGCGGACAGGCGTTCGCGGCCTTCACTCAGATGCCCGTGTATCATCCAGAACCTCTGCAAGGCTCCGGCTAACTGCAGCCCCCTCCGCACTCCGTCCGGCGCATCCAGGCAAAAGTCCAGCACGGCGCGGAGATTGTCATGCTCGTCTTCCAGCCTCTGGAGCCACGGCACCTGTTCCGGCCCTGCGAGTTTTCGATTTCCTTCCTCTGCCAGGTTCAGGAAGTAGTCCCGATGAACCATGCGCCAATTTTGGCCCGTATCGCTCTCCACAAACCGGTCACGGGCATACTGCCGGATCGTTTCCAACAGATGATAACGCGCCTGTCCTGCCTGCTCCTCATATCCGACCAGGCTCTTGTCTACCAGAGCCGTCAGCAGGTCCAGCACATCCCACGCTTCGATGCCTTCCCCCGCACACACCTGCTCTGCCGCTTCCAATGTCCACCCGCCGGCAAACACCCACAGGCGCAGCAGCAGGCTCTTTTCCGCTTCGGTGAGCAGATCATAGCTCCAATCGATCAGGGCGCGCAGGGTCTGCTGACGCGGCAGTGCGGTGCGGCTGCCGCCGGTAAGCAGATGGAAACGATCCTCCAGACGCACCGCGATCTGCTCTACAGAGAGCGCTCTGACCCTGGCGGCGGCAAGTTCCAACGCGAGCGGTACGCCATCCACGCGTGTGCATACTTCCGCAACCGCACGAACGTTTTGCGGATGCAGCCGAAAGGTCGGCGAAGCGAGCATGGCCCGCTCCACAAAGAGCTGGATCGCCTCGTATTTCATCATCGAGACCACATCCCCGGAAGCAACGGAGGGACTGGATACGGACGGCAGCGCCAGCGAAGGCACCTGCCATGTCGCTTCGCCCGTGATTCCAAGGGGTTGGCGACTGGTGGTGAGAACTTGAAGAGAGGCGCAGCGTTGCAGCAGAGCATCGATCACAGCGGCGCTGGCAGCCAGCAGATGTTCGCAGTTGTCCAGGATCAGCAGCAAGTGTTTGTGGTGAAGATGGTCTCCAAGCGAAGAGAGAAGTGTCCTCTCGGGCTGCTCACGTACGCCTAACACCGTGGCAATGCTCTTCGGCACCACTTGCGCATCGGAGAGGGAGGAGAGATCGACGAACCATACTCCCTCCGGAAAATCTGCGCTGACTTCCTGCGCCACCTGAATCGCCAGACGGGTCTTGCCGACTCCCCCCATCCCTGTGAGCGTCAGGAGACGGGTATCCTGTAAATGACTCTTGAGGATGTTGACGGCGTTTTCGCGCCCGATAAACCGGCTTACGGGACGGGGGAGATACCCTATGGCCTCGGCGGTCTGGCCGGGTTGCGTACTCAACTCGGGAGGGCGTACCTGGCTTTGAGCCTGCTGTTGTATGCGCTTAAACAGCGCGTTCGTTTCCTGGGAGGGCTCGGCGTTCAGTTCGCGATGCAGTTGCCGACGCAGATCGCGATAGTGTTGTATGGCGCTGGCGAAGTCACCGGCGTCCGCCAGTGCCTGCATCAGACTACAGTGTACGCTTTCGGCCAAAGGATCTGCGGTGAGTGCGCGACGCAGATGCCGTACGGCCGCCATGGGCTTCCCCTCGGACTGCTCTCTGGCAGCCAGGCGCTCCAGAAGACACAGAAATGCCTGCTCATGCGCCTGCCGTTCCGGCAGGACCCACTCCTCGGTACAGCCTTCCAGCAGCACTCCACGATAGGTATCGACCCCGCGTTCCCAGAGAGCAGGGTCGTCACTCTGTAGGGCCGTATCGAAGGCAAGCAGATCCACGTCCGCCCCTTTCAGATCCAGGCACAGCGTCTGCGTGGTAGGTGAGCCGAGACGGTAGGCCTGTTCTCCCAGAGCGCGCCGCAGGTCGGTCAAACTGAGCCGGAGGTTGGCGAGCGCCTGACTCTCTGTGCTTTCGGGCCAGAGTGTTTCGGCCAGCCATTCACGCGCCACGATCCGACCATGACGCAGAGCCAGCATGGCGAACAACCACTGCCCCTTGCGGGTGCGCAGGGGAGGGAGGGGCTTGTTCCCTATGCGAACGCTAAAAGGACCCAGGAGCGCAATTTGAAGCGGCGGGTCCATCGCTTCGGATACGGACTGCATGATGTTATTTCCGTTCGTGGGCGCGGTGGATAGCCGGCGGCAGAGAGCCGTCCGCTCTCATCGATGACAAAATCGACCTTACAAAATCGACATTTTCGTGTCGATGCCGCCTTTTCCTCCTCTACAACCCGCTGTTACTCGCCAGCCGCAACCGCGCAGATGTGCTGCTCACGGTTGTGAAACTCTCGCGCTAGGAGGGGTTTGGGGTGCTACCGGAGGTTGCATCGGCATCAAATCGAGGGCCGTCCACCGAAATTGGCAGACGGCCCTCTTCTAACGGCGAATATCATAGGACAGACCTATCGTGGAGAGGACAAGCCGGCGCGCTCGACAGGCCTGCCGGAGTTGCCGGACCCTGCTCCTAACGCCGGCGCTTTCGCAGCCTGCGCTATTTCGTTTTGATCGTCGGTCTCCGCTGCCCCCCCCAGCACATGCAGGGCGCCATCTGTAAAGAAGAGGAGGCCATTGGCCAGGGCCAGGTTGCCGGGACGCGGCACAGCCTGGGACCAGACCTCTTTGCCCTCTTTCAGGTCTACGGCCACCAGGCGATTGGCCTTGGTTCTCTCCACAGACCACACCGGCTCCCGAAGTCCATTACTCGTGGTGGAGATGCAGAAGATCAGATGTTCCGGGGTGGCGACGATCGAGGTAATCACATCCTTCGGGCCGATCGGATATTTCCAGACCAGTGTCCCCCCAGTCCGATTCAGCGCGACAACCGTATGGTTTACCTCGCCATATACATTCTCCTGTGTCACCACCAGGCCACTGTTGCTCCAGTGCTGGAAAGGACTTGTCGAATAGGGCTGTAACACGGGGACGGGAACCATCTGCGTACTATAGCCTTTTATCTCTAGCGCAGATATCTTCCTGCCAGTGCGCCGATCGGTAAGCATCCTGTCTGACGGACCAATGACAGGCACCTCGACGCTTTTGGGCGAAAGGATTTGCTGATACACCTGGGGATCGGGCTCCGGATCTTTCGGCGCATACTTCCACTGGGGTTCACCGTTCTGCGCATCCAGCGCCACAATGCCGCTCACGCCTCCCGGACCGCCGAACCCGGTATAGAGAAGATGCCCCCCCACCGCTGGAATGCCCAGCGAATGCGTGATGTCCCGATGCCACTGTTGTTGTGTCTTACCCGTGATTAACGCCAGGAAGCGATTGGTGGTCTCGTCGGCGACAACGAGGCCATTCTCGGCATAGGCGGGAGGATAACCGCCGAAGCGCGCCGTCGGGCTGATGTCCCGATCAATCTCAGGCAAGGGATGGTGAATTCGCGTCATGGTCCACTTGACGTCCGGGTCCCAGTGGAAGAGAAGGTCCGAAGCGGACAGTGCAAACAGCGCATTGTTGACGATCAGGGGATGTCCCAGATACTCTGGGACATTCAGCATTCAAGGCGGGCACCCGGCCATCGTCGGCGGGACTGCGGCGACCTCCTGCCCGAATGGGGTCTCCAGCAGCGAGACTCGGGAAAGCACCCCGTTGGCTCCCATGGCTGCCATCGGAAAGTAGGAGCCTTCCTTACCGGTCATAGCGTCGAAGGTCCGGACCGCAAAGCAGTCAATGGCACCCGGAACCATGGAGCACGTCAGTGAAGCTGCCTGGGAAAAGATCGCGTCCGTCAGGGTTTTGATCGTCGGTTGATCCGTGATCGACACCCAGTCATAGACGAAGACTCGCCCCGATTCGGTGACCGCAGGACCGGAAATGTCTGAAACGGTGAAACTCAGACGTTCCGCCTGGAGCGGCTGCCGCCACTTGACGACTCCGGTCTTTGCGTTGGCGCAGATCAAAAAGCGCTGCTTCTTCTCGGAAGCGGTGAAGTAGATCCATCCTTTTCGGACGACGGAGTGGTAGAGCGGCCTATGTTTGTTAGGCCCCATGGTATTCCAGGTCCAGAGCTCTTTGAGTGGAAAATGCAGTTTGTCCTGGCTGACTGCCGAGTGCGTTGCGTCGTGCCGAAACTGAAGCCAATCGTCCCCGCGCACAGGAGCGGGCAGTACCGTCAGAAGAGAAAGTAGAGCCAAACCTAAAGAGGCGCGAATCATACTCTCCTCACTTTCCGGAGCGACAGGGCCAGAGAAGGCTGCACCGCTCCCTGATGACTAGTATCCATCTAGAAACCATCTACTTGAATATATGACTATTCGTTTCTTTTGCAAGGTTCGCAGGCTGAAAGTGACTACTCCGAACGCGTAAACGCGACGGCTTCTGTCGGTCTATGCCGAACGGTGTGTAATCCCACACCGATTTTGTCCTGGAGGATGGCGGAATTCTTGTCTCTGTGGGCTTCAAACCCGCATTTTGGACATTTGTGCCACCGATCGGAGAGTTTCTTTCTCTCTTCTTTCGGAGGACGATAGCCGCAGTGGGAGCAGTCCTGACTGGTGTATGCTGGATTGATTTCGAGAAACTCACGTCCGGCACTCTCAGCCTTCGACTTGAGTATCCTACGAAAGGAATACCAGCCCGCGTCCAGAATGCTCTTGTTCAGTCCTGCCTTGGCCGCATGACCGTTCGGCAGGTACTTGCCAGTCTCTGCATCCAACTTAGGAGATGGAGACTGGGACATGTTCTTGATATTGAGATCTTCTACGGTGATAAGGCCGTACCGATCCACGATTTTCCGTGCCTCTTGATGATGGAAGTCATGCCTTCGGTTGCGGATACGTTCATGGATGCGAGCAACCGCTTTCTTGGCCTTGCGTCTTGCCTTGCTTCGGTGCTTATGTTTGACTTTATCAAACTTGCGTTGTGCCTTGGCCAGAGCTTTCTGATCGGTCCTGAAGAACCTGGGATTTTTGATGGAAGGAGTGTCATCGGAGAAGGTGGCAAAGGTCTCCAGCCCGACATCTATTCCCACCGTCTTCTCCGACTCTGGCAGAGGAGAGGCTTCTATTTCGCAGGATATGGTGACGAACCACTTGCCCGATTGTCTGCGGATCGTCGCGGTTTTCATCATACCCTGGATCGGTCGATGGAGAAGCGCCTTGATGGTCGCCAGTTTGGAGAACGTGATACACCCTTCCTCCACGGTGAAGGCGGTGGCTTGCGTATAGGTGAGGCTGTCGTAGGAGCCTTTGCCTTTAGGACGAGGAGGACCAGGACACTTCTCTAGCTGATCGTTGACAACTTTCAGACGACCTTGTTCTTTGCGGGTTTGATAGTCTTTCAGGCGGTCAAAGTAAGATGCATAGGCGAGATCTACCCGTTTGCACACGTTCTGCAGCACTTGGCTTTGAACCTCGCGCAGTTCTGGGTGGCTCTTTTTCCAGATCGGCAGAGCGTTCTGCTGATCGAGGTAGGAGGGGGATTTGCCGAAAAGTTCAAAGTCGTGTTTGCGCCAATGCAGGCAGGAATTGTAGACCTCCCGGCAGGTGCAGAGGGTAGCTTCCAGCAGAGTTTCCTGGGCTCTGGTCGGAGAGAGTCTGAACTTGAAGGTGGTTCGTGGCATACGTTCTTAGTACCCGAATTATGTCTGCTTGCCAAGCCGTCGAACGTGGCTCTCAACCATAGCTTAAGCCAGGGAAATTAAAATCGCGTGTCCGTAGAGGGCGACAAAACTTCGATGTCTGATAATGAATATATACAGATCGAGAAGTGCCGATTGCATCAGTACATTCCCAGTTTCTGCGCTTCAGCAACCAGTTCGTCCAATCCTCGATGGCGCTCAGCATCTTCTTGCTCTTTATAGCGGAGCAGATCTCCCAACAACACCCGCCGTCTCGGTCCTACAAGACGATAGAGAATTTTCCCCTCCTCCAAGAGTTTAACGATATAAGGACGCGATACCTTGAGAAATACCGCAGCTTGCTGGGTAGTCACTTCGCTATCGGTAGCCAACACAACCACGTTTTTGCCATGTCCCAACTCTCGGAGGATAGCCGAAAGCAGGGGAAGGCTCGCATCCGGCAGTTCCAGTTCCGCTCTTTCTCCATCCGGCTGCTGAACACTCACACGTAGCGTCGCTTTCTCTGAAGGCGCTGTTTGCTTCCCCAACAGGTGTTGCAGTGCCACACTGGTTGTCTCGGCTTGACGGACCTCTTCAGCCGAGAGAGGTGCATTCGTAGGGTAGGTCAGGGCTTGCATAGCGTTCTCCTCTCCTCATTATACGAAATAAACGAAAGGAACGCAAGGTACAAGATATTCAATAGGTATCAAACTAGATTTCACAAGTTGAGACCCCATTCTGCGCGAGGCAAAATGGGGTCGATCTTCAATAGAAGATTTCGATTCTAGCACTTGCGTTCGGTGGGATGGGGGTTTCGGTAGTTGAACCCGGCTTGATGCCAGTAGGGATAGGGGCTGGGGACGGCACTGGCAGCGTCCAGAGTGGCGACCTGCTCTGTGGTCAGTTTCCAATCGACGGCGCCCAGGTTCTGTTTTAGCTGCTCTTCGTTGCGGGCGCCGATGATGACGTTGGCGACGGTGGGGCGCTGAAGCAGCCAGTTGAGGGCGATCTGGGGGACGGTCTTGCCGGTCTCCTTGGCGATTTCGTCCAGGGCATCGACGACTTTGAATACATACTCCTCGTCAACCTGCGGCCCCGCATCGATAACGGTTTGAGAACGGAGTCGGCTCGATTCGGGGATCGGTGCGCCGCGGCGGATCTTTCCGGTAAGGCGCCCCCAGCCTAATGGACTCCAGACGACCGCGCCGACCCCTTGATCGTCGCCCAGCGGCATTAATTCCCATTCGTAGTCGCGCCCGATCAGGGAGTAGTAGGCTTGATTCGCCACATAGCGCGGCCAGCCGTACTTCTCCGAAACCGACAGCGCCTTCATTAGATGCCAACCCGAGAAGTTCGAACAGCCGATATAGCGGATCTTGCCTTCGCGCACCATCTGATCCAGGGTGGAGAGCACCTCTTCCGGCGGCGTGAGAGCGTCGTAACCGTGCAGTTGATACAGGTCGATATAGTCGGTGCCGAGGCGCTTCAGACTCCCCTCGACGGCCTGGATCAGGTGACATCGGGACGATCCGACATCGTTGGGTCCGGGTCCCGCGCGAAACGTGCCTTTGGTCGAGATCAGCACCTTGTCGCGCCGTCCTTTGATCGCCTGCCCCAGAATCTCTTCTGCCGCGCCACCGGAATAGACATCCGCACTATCGAACATATTGAGACCAGCCTCCAGGCAGACATCGACGAGTCGAGTCGCCTCGGAGACATCGGTCTGTCCCCACGCCTTGAAGAAATCCCCACTGCCCCCGAAGGTGCCCGTGCCCAGACTCAGTACCGGGACTTTCAGACCGGAGCGGCCCAGCGTCCTATATTCCATAATCTCTTCTCCTTGATTTCTACGCTTCGCGAAGGGATGGCAAAACTCAGTTCTCTTCCTACTACGAACATACGGCGTCTGTGACTTCCTATAGCGTCTCCCCAGGCTCTCTCTCTTTGGGGCGGGCAAAATACCAGGCTCCGCCCCAGAGCAGAGCGTAGGCAATCACGACAAGCAGAGGAGAGAACTCCCCGACCGGGATACTGGCCCAGTTCGGTGCGGAGAGGGCATGAGTCATGGTAACGATGTAGGCGAGCAGATAGTCCAGCGCCTTGTCGAGCGGCACGGACAGGATAGGTGCGACCGTCGCCAGAGCCGTTGCGACGAATCCGAAGGCGAGAATCGGCAGAACGATGGGCACAATCAAGAGATTGGCGACGACTCCCACGACAGGAATAGAATGGAAGTAGTAGGCGACCAGCGGGAGAGCCCCGATCTGTGCGGCCAGCGCGATCAGGAAGAGGTCGAGGATAAACCTTTTGATGCTGCGAACCTTTCCAGGGGGAGCGGCCTCTTCCGAGATGTTCTTATGGAGGCGTTGCAGCAGCGGCATGAGCAGCGCGACGGTGATGACGATCCCGAAGGAGAGCTGAAATCCGGCATCGAAGAGGCTCTGGGGATTGCCGACCAGCAGAATCAGCGCTGCCAGGGAGAGGGTGTTGGGCAGGTAAGGATCACGTTCGAATAACACGCCGCCGAGATAGACCAGCGCCATGATCGTCGCTCGCGTCATGGCGACGCGTTCGCCGGTCATCGGGATATAGAGGGTGAGACAGAGGAGTGTAGCGATGAGGGCAGGCCGGCGCGAAAGACGCAGTCCTCGAAACAGGCCGAGCAGCAGCGCCATGACCAGACCGACATGCAGTCCAGCGGTCGCCAGGATATGGGTGGTGCCGGTGCGCTCGAAATCTTCGCGCAGATCGGCGGGCAGATTCGCGCGATCTCCCAGCAGAATCCCGCTCAAAACAGCCGCGCGTTCCGGCGTAAATCCGGTGCGTGCATGGCGCAGAACGGACTGGCGCAACCTGTATGCCAGGGTCAAAAAGGGGTTGCTATCCTGTCCTGATTCCGTAATAATATGCCAATCTGCGGCCCGAATCGCAAAGAGTGTGGCGTGGATTCCCTGGTGCGTAAGGTAAGTGCGGTAGTCGAATCCGCCGGGATTGCGCGGACCGGAAGGCAGTTCCAGTTTACCGACCACCTGAATCGTATCGCCATATCTTGGTACACTTCGGGATACATCTGTATCCTGTAAATTCGTGCTTAACCTCAAACGTATCTCGACATTGCCACTGACAGCACTTGTCCCTCCCTGCGGATTCGCGAGAGACGGTGAAAGTTCCGCCTGAGTCGCTTGCAAGATCAGATGCGCCGTGGAAGGTCTGGAGTCAGGGTCGTGCTGCAAGATTTCGGGGTCCGAATCTACGACACCTGTCAACTTGATAAGGCAGGGAGCAGAGAGGGACACATCGCTTGCCGCCGTTCGAATATGCAGACTGTAGTCCAGGCTACCTACCAGTCCGACGGCCGTATAGAGCGCATAAGGAAGCCAGATCGCACGCCGCGTCAACAACAGCATTCCGCTCATCCCTGCCATTGCTGCCACACCGATCCAGACCAACCAACCGGAAAACGCAGCCGCCAACACGCCTGCCACAAACGCCAGGGTAAACATTACCAATGGACGAACCGTCAACGCCCTCTCCTCATCAACGTCAATCGTGAAATTAAACCGGGTGCTTCAGGGAGATTATAGGGCGGTAAGCAGACGGAGTCAAGCCTGCCTGTATGGGGACCTGGATCCCGAGCGGGAGGCTAACTCAAGCGGCAGAGGGGACAGATGCGATAGGGAGTTTTGTGGAGGGAGTCGCAGCGCGGGCAGACCTTCCAGCCGTGCTCCAGACGCCAGTGGCGCAGACGGGCCTCGTAGGTGATGCGGCGGGCGATGCTCTGCCGGGCGTGGTCGTCCGTGATCGAGATCAGCGCTTCCAGACTGGTGCGGAGACGATCGCGTTCGTGCGGCTCCAGAATCAACGTTGCAAGATCTTCCTCGGTCGGATGGTCCGGATCGGTGGGAGCCTCAGGCGGCTTGACACCCTGTGCCCGAAAGATGATCTCCGAGATGACCTGCGCCCCGAGCAGGCGATTGAGACTCTGGAGCAGGCGCGCCTTGTGCAGCATCAGTTCATGGGACCAGACCGAGCTTTTGGTGCGCACGAACAGCACGCCGTCCCGCACCGCTTCCGCCTGGGTGGCGGCAGCCGCCTGCGCTCCGACGACACGCGGCCAGTAGGCCAGCGCCAGACTCTCCCGAATCTGGGTGGAGCTGTCCATGCGATTGATGGCGTTCGCAAGCGCGGCGGCGATCGGGCTATTGCGCAGAGCGGGCGGCGTGAACTCAGTCCGGGACTGTGCCGTCGCGTTGCGGTTCTGCCAGTTCGTGCGCTTCTCCAGACTGCGCCGGTCGGGCGGGCGTGGATTGGGAGGCTCGGGTTCGTCAACTGACATCAGGGACTACCTTTCGGCGTCGATTGACATCCGGGGTTACTGTTCCGGCGACGACTCGGAAGGTCGTCGCCTCGTCCAGAATCTCCTTTGGAAAGGAGCGTAAGTTGGTGCAGGTCAAAAAAGTCTGGCAGCGCCGGCGCACCCAGGTCAGAAGGTGCTTGCGGCGGGCGTCGTCCAGATCGCTCATCACATCGTCGAGCAGCATCACCGGCGGCTCCCCGACATAGTCTTCGATCAACTGGAACTCCGCCAATTTCAACGCCAACACGACCGTGCGCTGCTGTCCCTGCGAGCCGTAGATGCGGGCATCGTTGCCATTGATCAGAAAAACCATGTCGTCACGCTGGGGTCCGAGCAGAGTCGTGCCTCTACGCGCCTCATCCAGCCCTACCGCGCTCAATGCACGGCGAAAAGCATTTGCGATCGACTCCGTGGCGCTGAGGGGCGATTCCGGGCGAGTCTGCGGCAGAGTCGGTGTC
>Ga0105239_10009456_pt1 | contig 10984 bp, 8 predicted proteins | sample KBSC44metaG_FD_92761 | JGI IMG/M metagenome (GOLD analysis project Ga0105239, IMG submission 92761) | Corn rhizosphere microbial communities from Kellogg Biological Station, Michigan, USA - KBS C4-4 metaG | ecosystem: Host-associated > Plants > Roots > Rhizosphere > Soil | place: Michigan, USA...
CGCCGGGCAGCGTGTCCTCGTCGCCGGTGCCGGTGGCGGCTATGATGTCGTCTGTGGACTTCCCGTCTTCTTTGCCCTGGAGGCGATCGACTGTGACGTCCACCTTGCCAGCCTTAGCTCTGCCCCGCTGGTCGATGTGACCAATACCGTGCGCCATGCGCCGAACCTGCTCGAAGTGACCGCCGCGAGTATGCGGCCTGGCTACTTTCCGGAGGGCTGGCTGGCCCGCTGGTTTAAGGAACGGCGCGACCGCGATCTCGCCGTCTGGACCTTCGAAGCGACCGGTGTCCTGCCCTACCATGCCGCTTACGACCAATTGGCGCGGCATCTCGGTCTGGACGCTATCGTTCTGGTCGATGGCGGGATCGACTCGCTCCTGCGCGGCGATGAGCACTCCCTGGGCTCACCGCTCTGGGATGCCCTGACCCTGGCTGCCGTCCACTACCTGGAAACGGTGCCGACAAAGATCCTGGTAGCGAGCGCCTTTGGCGCAGAGCGTTGGGACAATATCAGCCATGCGCAGGCGCTTGCCCGTATCGCCGATCTGACCCGGGAGGATGCTCTACTCGGTGTCGCCGCGCTGTTGCGCACGACACCCCAGGGACAGGCGTTTCAGGACGCCGCGGAGTACCTCTTCGCCCACCAGGAGGATGTCCGCCAGAGCGTGGTGACGGCCTCGCTGCTTGCTGCTCTGCGCGGCAGCTTCGGGGAACGCCCGGTAGGCCGCACGACACAGGCGACGCCGATATGGCTCTCGCCGCTCCTGCTCCTCTACTGGTTCTTCGACCTGCCGGAGGTAGTCCGTCAGAAGCAGTATCTGTCACGCCTGCTTACCACCCGCACCGTGACCGATGCCGCCGACCGCATGCAGGAGTTTCACGACTCCCATCCCCGGATGCCCTGGGAGGGCATCCCGATCTGAGTGGTCCGCCCGCCGTTCGCACTGCGAACGACGGGCGGACCTCCGTTCTACCGAGCGTTAAGCGTGAAGACGTCGATCGCGGTGCCGTCGGGGCGGACGGCGCGGACGGTCAGTGTGCTGCCGTTCACGGTTACCTCGCAGTCGTTATAGGCGCTCTCCGCCGCCTTGACATACGGCGTATCTTTGACCACCGGGTAGAGAGGAGCGCCACCGCCGCCGGTCACCATGTAGGTGATACCGTTCGGCGCCAGATGACGCTGGTAGGTGTGATCGTGGCCGTTGATCACGAACTGGACGCGGCCGCGCTGCAAGTACGGCTCCAGTCGCTTCCGAAGGACTTCCCCATCCTCACGGCGGCCGCGGACCGTGCAGCAGGTGTAGACCGTGTGGTGGAAGAAGACGATCCGCCAGGTCGCATCCCGGTGGCGGGAGAGATCTACGGCAAGCCAGTTCAACTGAGCATCCCACTCGGATTCCGGACAACTGCTGTCCAGGGCAACAAAGTGGGCGTTGCCGTAGTCGAACGAGTAGTACGACTGCACGCCGAAGTAACGGTAGTACGGGGCGCCATGGGCCTCGTGGTTACCCAGAGCGGGGTAGACCGGCGACGCGGCGTACAGCGACTGGGCGACCTTCCAGAACTCCACCCACTGATCCTCGTCCGCGCCGTTCGCGACCATATCGCCGGTCTGCAGCAGGAAGTCGGGATTGAAGGTACGTATACGAGCGGTTACCGCCGCGTGCTTGTCCGGCTGCGATCGGTCGTCGCCATAGGCGACAAAACGGAAGCTCGCCGTCTGCGCCGTTGCCGCGGTGATAAATGTCCCCCCCTTATGGCGCTTACCGTCGATCGTCCAGACATCATAGGAGTAGCGTGTGTGCGGCTGCAGTCCGCGGACGAGGACGCGATGGTACCGGGTCGGCGTCGATGCCTCCAGGACGCTGGTCTCGCGGTGGTTGCGGCCGTCGGCGGATTGGGGCGTAAGACGGATAAGAGCGCGAGCAGCCGGCTCGTCCGTGACCCAGCAGACGGTGACCCCGGCGGGTGTCGGCTGCATCAGGTAAGGGCCTACCTCACTCGGGGAATCGGCGCGGGTAGGGGAGCCCGCCGCGATCCCGATACCTGCGAGAAGCGCTGCGCTGAAGAATCGTCGTCTGGCAAAGCCGGTTATCGCGCGCACGATGGTGGTCACCCTTCTGTCGGCTGGTCGTCAGCCACGGGTAGATTCCCCGCCCGTCGAAAAACTCCTGTTTCCCAGATAAGCAGAAACCGGGTAAAATTCGCCCTGTATGCTGACGGACATTCTGGAACGGCAACGTAAGGCCGGATTCGCGGGCTTTCGCGGCGCGACGATCAAGGGCAGACTGCCCCTTCGGGAAAAACTGCTCAACGAAGCGGTTCTGGAGGCGACACAGGGACGCGCCGCCAATAGTCCGGCCATCAACCGGATCACAGTCATCGATAACAACATCGTTATCGTCAATGTGACCGCCAAGATCCTGCTGTTCACCCAGACACTGAACCTGGAGCTGGCGATCGACCCGATCATCGACTTCCCGCGCGATCCGTATCTGCGCGTCCGACCGGCGCGGTCACTCGGCGTCCTCGGCGTGCTCATCGATCTCTTCTCGGCTGCGTTTCCTCTGCCCGCCTATGCCACCTTCGCTGGTCAGGTCTTTACCCTGAACCTGCGCGATGCCATGAAGGCGCACGGATACGCCGAATATATTCCGTTCGTCCAGTATCTCGGGATCACAACCCAGGCCGGGACATTGAATATCGATTTTCGTCTGGCCGTTTCGTAACACCACACGAGCAACCTAAACCATGAATAAGATTATCGATCGACTGATCGCATCGAACTTCGCCGAACTTCAGGGACTGCAGATCACCGGCACGATCCCGGTAAAGCAGGAACTCCTGAACGAGGCGCTGACCGACGTGCTGACGAATGGATTGCCGGCTTCCGGATCGGCTGCCCCGGCAGCCGGAAAGCCTGCTATCGATGTTAATGACCTGTTGAAACTGGTGACCAAAGCGGAGATAACCGCGCATGAGGGCGAGATTCGCCTGGAGTTCGAGATCCGCCGCTGAGCGTGTGCGTCAGGAGATACGGCCCGTCGCCGCGGCGATCAGCTGGTCGGCGATGATGCCATAACCCGCGGCGCTTGGATGGAAGTCGGGAATGCCCGATCCGGCGGGGTCCTGGAGGGTGATCAGTGTATACGCCGTCTCGTGGCCCAGGAAGGGCGTGTAGATGTCGACAAAGACCCCGTTCGTATCCGCTCCCGCATGCGTCGCGATCAGCGTATTGAGACGCTGGATCGTCGGCCCGGAGATCCCGGCAAGCGGATTACCTGCCCCCAACCCCGCGAACGGGTCCGGATAGCCCACGAGAAAGAGCGGCGCCGTCGGTGCGACAGCGCGCACCTTGAGCAGGATCGCCGTATAGTCGGCATCGATCGTCGCAAAGGCGGCATCGATCAGCACCTGCCGCTGTGTGTCGTTCGCGACCTGAAACGCCGGGTCCGTCAGCAGACCGAGCAGGTTGTTGGCGCCGATCTGCAGCGTGATCGCCACCGGCTGCTGGCCTCGGTCGGCGAGATCAGCAGCCGTAACCGCCAGTAGCGACCCCTGGCTCGGGGCGTGGGCGAAGGAACCCAAACTATCCGCGTAGCGGAAGTTGTATTCGGAAACCGGCGGTCCGTTCGTGGTGCGGAGAAAGCTCGTCGTGGTCTCTCCGGGGATCGCCAGGTTCCGGATCTCTGGACGCCCGGGAGGCAACCGTCCCATAAGCCAATCCGCGAAGGGCTTGACATAGCCCTGGTCACCAAACCCGGTGGGCGTACCCGTCTGTGTCGAGTAGCCGTAGGCGTAGCTATCACCGAGGGCCAGATAGACGTTTGTTCCGGATTCCGTCGATCCCGAAGAGCCGCTTCCCCCGCCACAGCCGGCAAGGAGTACCCCTGGGATCAGCGTCGAGAGAAGAGTGATCGCCTCGCGGCGTGTCAGAGCAAGGGGTGGTTTCAGCATTGGGAAGAGATATCTGGCAGACAAAAAGTGCCGTCGGGCTGTAGCCCGGCGGCACTCCAATATCTTAACGAATCCTCGGAACGCTTAGCGGCGTCCGGAAAGGCGGCGCGGGTCGTTCGTGCGGCGGTCGGCACGCGCCTCCTGCGTCACCGGCTGCGGGGCAACATGCGGTAGCAAGAGCGCGGCGAAGAGCATCGGGCAGAGGATCGTCTCGGCGCCGTCCATCAGAACGTCAGCCGTGATACCGAGTCCCGGGGCTATAGCGGCGACAATACCCTCCAGCGGCATTTCGACAGCGATCAGGACGTACGTCAGCACGAGGCCCAGGCCCAACGACAGCAGCTTGGCCATCGGCGGAACGCGCCGGTCGCGCAGCAGCGCGACACCGAGTCGGAGATCCAGGAGGTTACCGGGCTTCCGCTGCTCGGTCGTGACCTGCCCCATAACGCGGCCGGTCATCTGGCGCACAATAGCTTTCCAAAGCATCGAGTTCGCTTCTCCTTCGGGGCCATCCCCGAATTTCCTCTGACATTATATCGTGTCCCCGGAGGGATAGCCTTTCCCACAAACGCCGGCGACCGATCCGCTAGAACCCTCACCCTAAAGACGTATATCGGAGCCTATTTGTCGCAATTCATTCCAAAAAATGTAGAGATGGCTTGAAAGAATCCTGCCGCACTTGGGTACTATTCTGAGCCCTTTTCTTCCGGAAACTGCGTTTTGCCGGAGTGGAGTATGTATAGAGCCACCTGCATTCTCTGTGCCACCCCAAAACAGAAGGGGAGCGTGGGGCTATCAGGGAATATACTGCCCGGGAGAATCGAAATCTGATGCCGGAGCTTACCGCCCCGTCCGAAACTGAAAAAAAGCTCGTGCTGCTCGATGGCAACTCGCTGCTTTACCGTGGCTTCTTCGCCATGCGCGCCCTGACGACGAGCGCGGGGCAGCCGACAAACGCTGTCTTTTCATTCACGATGATGCTGCTGACGCTCCTCACCGAGCAGAAGCCGGATGTCATTATCTGCGCCTGGGATGCGCCGGTCAAGACCTTCCGGCATGAGGCGTATACGGAGTACAAGGGGCAGCGAAAGTCCGCGCCGGCGGAATTGGTGGAGCAGGGACCGCTCGCCCGCGAGATGGCCGATGCGTTCCATATCCCGCGAGTCGAGGCGCCGGGCTTCGAGGGAGACGATGTGATCGGGACGCTGGCCCGGCGCGGACGCGATCTCGGATACTCCGTCCTGATCGTCACCGGTGACCTGGATGCCCTTCAGCTGGTCGAGCCCGGCGTACAGGTGATGACCACCGTCAAGGGCGTCACTGATACCGTGGTCTACGACACCGACGCCGTCGAAAAGCGGTACGGGCTGCGGCCGGATCAGCTGGCGGATTATCGCGCCCTCAAAGGCGATGCCAGCGACAATATTCCGGGCGTTCCCGGGGTCGGCGAAAAGACAGCAACCCAGCTGCTACAGAAGTACGACCATGTCGAGCAGTTGATCGAGCACGTGGACGAGGTGACGCCGGCAAAGCTGCAGGCCGCCTTAGCCGGCGCGACCGATCAGATGGTACTGGCAAAGAAGCTGGCGACCATTCTACGCGACGTCTCCCTGCCGGATGTCGATATTCCGGCGCTCGACGCCGCTCCGCATGCCCCGGACTGGAGTAAGGTTCGCACTCTTTTCGAACGGCTGGAGTTCCGTACGCTGCTCAAGCGCATCCCCGGCGGAGATACCGGCCCGGCGGCGACTGCACGTCCCGCGTTGCGTGGCGCCCCGCCTGCCGCCGCGCCAGATAGCGCAGCCGCAGCAAAGACGGCCGCCGCAGTGGATCTCGACTCGCCCGATTACGATCCCTTTGCAGAGAACGACGAGACGCCGGTACCCGTCAAAGTGGTCGTGCGCACGGACTATCACGATGCCGATACTCCCGAGAAGATCGCCGAACTGACCAAGGCGGTGCACGCCGCGCGCCGCGTTGGCCTGCGGCTGCACGTGACCGATGGGGTGCTCGATTCCAGCCTGCTCGGAATCGCCTTCGCTGTCGGCGACGGTACCGTCTATTACGTCCCCCTCGCCACGTCCGCTGCACTGCCCCCCGCGCTCGCAGCGGATGCGAAGCCAGAGGGGAAGCCGGTTACGGGCTCGCTCTTCGATGAGCCGACAGCGCCGACAGGGGTGTCGCCCACGCCGGCTCCTGTCGTGGCCGTACCGCCGGCGCTCAAGGAGCTGCTGGAAGATCCCAGGATCGCCAAGGTCACGCACGATACAAAGAGCGATATTGCGGTGCTGGCTCGGGGCGGCGTCACCCTGCAGGGTGTCACCTTCGATACCGAGATCGCCTCGTATTTGCTGAATGCCGGGCGCCGCTCCAGCTTTCCCCTGAACGAGATCGCCTCGGACTATGCCGGTCGCGACATCACGCTGCTGGACAAGAAGGATCGCAAGGGGATGGAGGCCGAGGCCGTCCTCGCGCATGAGAAGCAGCAGGCGCTCGCCGAGGCGGATGCCGTCCTGGCGGTCATGGCGGTGCAGGAGCCGCGACTGGCCGCCGAAAAGCTGACCTCGATCCTGGAGACTCTGGAGCTTCCGATCGCGCCGATCCTGGCGGAGATGGAGCTGGCGGGCCTGCTGGTCGATGTCCCGGTACTGAACCGGATCTCCGCTGAGATGCAGGAAAAGGTCACCGCCCTGGAGCAGCAGATCTTCGAGATCGCCGGCGGCGAGTTCTCCGTCGGATCGACCAAACAGCTGCAGGAGGTACTCTTCGATAAGCTCAAGCTCCCGGCCTCGAAAAAGACGAAGACCGGCTACTCGACCGGGGCGGATGTGCTGGAGGAGCTGGCGCCAGACTATCCGATCGTCTCGCTCATCCTGCAGCATCGCGAGCTGACTAAGCTCAAAAGCACGTATGCCGATGCCATGCCCGCTCTAGTCCGTCCGGATACGCACCGCCTGCACACATCGCTGAATCAGACCGTCGCCGCTACCGGTCGCCTCAGTTCGTCCTCTCCCAACTTACAGAATATCCCCATACGGACGGCGATCGGGCGGGAGATCCGCCGTGCCTTCGTCGCGGCTCCCGGGCACACGCTCGTATCCGCTGATTATTCGCAGATCGAGCTGCGGATCTTCGCCCATGTTTCGAAGGACCCGGAACTGGTCGCCGCCTTCGGCTCGGGAGAGGATATCCACTCCTACACCGCCAGCCGGATCTATGGGGTGCCGGTCGCCGATGTGACCACCGACATGCGGCGCGCGGCGAAGACGACGAACTACGCCGTCATCTATGGCATCTCCGACTTCGCGCTCGGGCGTCGGCTCGGTATCTCAATGTCTACCGCCAAGGAGCTGAAGAACTCCTACTTCGCCCGCTTCCCCGGCGTGAAGCAGTACATCGACGATACGATCGCCTTCGCCCGCGAAAACGGCTACGTGCAGACGATCTTCGGACGCCGGCGCTATATTCCCGATATCAACTCGCGTGTCTTCCAGTTCCGCCAGGCGGCGGAGCGGGCGGCGTCCAACATGCCGATCCAGGGCTCCTCCGCAGACATCATGAAGCTGGCCATGATCGCCGCCTATGACATGCTCCATGCCGAGAAGTTCCGGACCCGGATGCTGCTGCAGGTCCACGATGAACTCCTCTTCGAAGCGCCGGAGGAGGAGGTCCCTTCCCTGGCCGGTCATGTCTATGAGGCGATGTCGAAGGCCTACCCGCTGGCCGTCACCCTGGATGTCGAGGTGAAAACCGGCAAAACGTGGGCGGATGTTACCCCCGTCGAGGATATGGCCGTCTCCCTTACCGACGTCTCCGCCTGACGTTGGTAAGGCGCCAAAACCCGCTACGCGTCCGTCGCCGCTGGCCGCTCGCCCGCCAGCTTGTCCGCCTGTCGCGTCGGCTCCGGCAGGCGGTAGCCGCGCAGGCATTGCTGCACCAGGCGTACGGCGGTCGGTAGATCGATCTTGTGGCCGGGGCTGAGGATCAGCGGGTTCGTTCGCACCTTACTGCGCAATACCGTCCCGATCGTCTCGCCCTTATAGACCAGCGGTGCTGAATCTCCGGCCTGCTCGCCCAGATTCTCATAGCGGCCCGTCAGCACCGACTTCGCCACGCCGATCGCCGGCGTATCGGTCAGCAGACCGACATGGGAGGCGATCCCGAGCCTCCGCGGATGCGCGACTCCCTGGCCGTCCAGCATCAGCAGGTCCGGACGGACCGTCAGCTGTCGCAAGGCGGCGAGCACGCCCGGCGTCTCACGGAACGAGAGTAGGCCCGGCACATACGGGAACGCCACCTCTGTCTTCGCCACGGTCTGCTCGACCAGCTGCAGGTCCGGGAAGCGCAGCACGACGACGGCGGCATAGGAGGTCCCCACGCCCGTCTCCGGATCATCCCGATACGAGGCGTCGATTCCGGCGATCGTGCCCAGCGTCTCCGGATCGAACGAATTCATGAGCTGTACCTGCGACGCCATCTCGCGCTGCAGCGCGATCGCCTCGTCCGGTGTCAGATCCCAGCGTAGATTCTGCGGCACCCAGCCGTCGGCGCTTTCCGCTCCTGCTTCCATCACTGTCTTATATCTCCTCGCGACCAGTGTACCCGGCCCTCCGGCGGGCTATCCGGTTCGATAACCATATCGCATATCCCGGGGTTGCAGGAAAAGCCACTGCCGCCGCACAATGACGTACATCGTATTTCATACAGATCGCAACGCAATTCACAATGTCTATCAACCACGACTCTCCTCTCAACCGGGTCAACCCGCTTCAGGGCACCGACTCGCATTTCGGCTTCTCGACGGGGAATACACTGCCGCTGATCGCAGCGCCGAACGGCATGACCCACTGGAGTCCGCAGACCACGAGTTCCAGCGGCGGCTGGTTCTTCCATCCCTCCCACCGCAAGCTGGAGGGGGTACGAGCCACCCACCAGCCAAGCCCCTGGATGGGCGACTATGGCCAGTTCATCGTCCTGCCGCAGACCGGGCCGTTGATCACCGGCGCCGGCGAGCGGGCGTCCGGGTATCGTCCGGAGAATGCCGCGTTTCACCCGCACTACTTCCGCGCCGACCTCCTGCGGTATGGTTGTACGCTGGAGATGGTTCCGACCGAACGTTGCGCCCTGTTTCAGTTCACCTTCGCTCCGGAGGGCGACCCGTTCGGCGCGGCGTTGACACGACGCGTCCTGATGGACTTCTTCCCCGGCGCCTCCCGCATGGAGATCGATCCGGATCAGCGCACGGTCCGCGGCTGGACGCGGACGAACTCCGGCGGCGTCCCGAACAACTTCGCGTACTACTTCGTCGCCGTGTTCGATATGCCGCTGACTGCGTGGGGCCTCTTCCACGGTCGTAGTGACCATCGGCCGGGGGCGGAGAGCGCGGAGGGCGACCATCTCGGCGCCTATGTCGAGTTCGCCGGCGATCAGAACCGGATCACGCTGCGCATCGGTACCTCATTTATCGGATGGGAGCAGGCCGCCGCGAACCTGGCCCGGGAGATCGGCGACACGGCTCTGGAGACCTTGCGCGTGCGAATGGCCCAGAAGTGGGAGCAGATCCTGGGTACCGTCGAGGTCGAAGGAGGAGGGACGGTCGCACAGCGGACCTTTGCCTCCTGCCTTTATCGGACACGGCTCTTCCCGCGGTTTATGGACGAGCAGACGGCGACCGGCAAGCAGCAGCACTACAGCCCATACGACGGTAATATCCACGAAGGGCCGATGGTCACGGATAACGGCTTCTGGGATACCTATCGTACGGTCTATCCCCTGCTGGCGCTGACAGATCCGCAACGGCTCTCCGCCATCATGCAGGGCTGGACCAATGCCTATCGGGAGAGTGGATGGTTCCCGACCTGGGCCAGCCCGGGGCACCGGAGCTGCATGGTCGGCACCCACGGGGATGTGGTCTTCGCCGACGCCATCGCGCGCGGCGTTCCCGGGATCGATATCGCGACCGCCTACGAGGGACTGCGGAAGGATGCCTACGAGAACCCTCCGCACGGCACCGGCTTTGGCCGGGAGGGATTGGCTGACTACCTTACCCTCGGTTACGTGGCCGACGATCGGATTCACGAGGCGTCTGCCTCGCGGACGATCGACTACGCCTTCGACGACTTCTGTGTCGCCCAGGTAGCCCGTGCCTTAGGTAAGGAGAAAGACTATGAGGAGCTGATACAGCGCGCGGGCTACTGGCGGAACGTCTTCGATCCCGCGGTCGGGATGATGCGCGGGCGCAACGCCGACGGCTCCTGGCGTCAGCCGTGGGACGAGTTCGAGTGGGGCGGACCCTTCGTGGAGGGAGGGACGTGGCAGCACTCCTGGGGCGTACCGCACGATCCTGCCGGCCTGATCGCCGTGATGGGAGGGGCGGATGCGTTCGTGGAGAAGCTGGAGCGGATGCTGACCCAGGCGCCGTACTTCCGCATCGGCTCCTACGGGATGGAGATCCACGAGATGACCGAGATGGCCTGCGCCGCCTTCGGACAGTACGCCCAGTCGAATCAGCCGGTGCACCATGCCCTCTACCTGTTCGCCTGCGCCGGGCGTCCGGATCGTACCCAATACTGGGTACGTCGCGTTCTGCAGGAGATGTATACGCCGGATATCTTGCCCGGAGATGAGGACAACGGGGAGTTGGCAGGCTGGTATGTGCTCTCCGCCCTCGGCCTGTACCCGCTCTGCGCCGGGCATCCCTCTTACGTGCTGGGGAGCCCGCTATTTCCCGTGGCGCATCTGCGGCCGGAAGGGGGAAAGCAGGTCACCATACGTGCGATCACGCCGGAAGGGAAGGCCGTGGCGGACTGTCCCTTCGTACATGCCGTCACCTGGAACGGTAAGCCGTGGACACGGCTCTGGATCGGGAACGCGGAGCTCGCCGAGGGCGGTGAGCTGCAATTCACACTGGATGATACGCCACCCGCACGGCGACAGTACACCCAGGATGAGCTTCCGTTCTCACTCACCCCCTACGCCCTGTAGATTCAATACGGCAGTTTCCGACCGGCGCTGTGCGCCGGTCGGAA
>Ga0105239_10009460_pt1 | contig 10982 bp, 16 predicted proteins | sample KBSC44metaG_FD_92761 | JGI IMG/M metagenome (GOLD analysis project Ga0105239, IMG submission 92761) | Corn rhizosphere microbial communities from Kellogg Biological Station, Michigan, USA - KBS C4-4 metaG | ecosystem: Host-associated > Plants > Roots > Rhizosphere > Soil | place: Michigan, USA...
GCGGACAAATACAAAAAACCGGCGCCGCCAGGCGCCGTGGGGCGCTTGGGTAAGGCCCTCGCAGGGGTATCGGGATCAGCGGAGCTAATCCCGCCCGGGTCACAAGCGCCCCGCACGATAGTGCGGGGTTTTTTGTGTTTGGGAGCGGTGCGAGTTTACTCGCATGAGCGGACAAATACAAAAAACCGGCGCCGCCAGGCGCCGTGGGGCGCTTGGGTAAGGCCCTCGCAGGGGTATCGGGATCAGCGGAGCTAATCCCGCCCGGGTCACTAACAGGAAGGATTACGCGATGTAATCCTTCTTTCATTTTATCCCTTCTTCCTTTCTGTGGCTGATTTTCAATATTTTGTAACAAAGGGCTCCGGCGCGTTACTCGTACCTTTATTCAGGTAAACATCATTTAGATCGACAAAAATCGACAAAATCATGTTTTTACCTATCAAAGTGATCATCGATCGCCGGCCCAGAAGGGACGGCTCCTCCGCAATTTTGATCCAGTACTGCCACCCTTCGGACAAACGGACGGTATTGCCCACCGGCCTCTCGATCCCCCGGAATTACTGGAATAAGCGACTTCTGCGGATATCGCCCGACCTGCCCGCGGAATTCGGCCAGGCCGATTTGTTGAACCTTCAGCTTCAAAGGATGGTCCGATCCGCTGAAGATCTCGTCACGTTCTCGCTCGGGCAGAAAATGGAAGACCCGGTCGGGTTTTTGAAAAAAGCCTGGCGTCCGGAATTGGACCCCGCCAGCCTCGCCAACCGGGCAAAAGAGATGGCGGCGGCTCCGGCAGAGCAGCCGGCCGTCAATCTGGACTTCTTCTTCCAAATGGACGATTACATAAAAGTCAAACGAAGGAAGGTATGTGCTGGCATGATCCGCACCTATCATGTCATAAAGGAGCGTTTGTTCGCCTTCCAGAAATACCGGAAAAAGCCGATCACATTTGACAGCTTCGACTTTAACTTCTACGAAGCCCTGGTTAACTATCTCACTTACGAGCACACCCATCGAAGGAGGAAAATCGTCTTGAGAGGCCTCAAACGGAATTCGGTCGGTACGACCATCAAGCAGCTGCGGATCTTCCTGCGGGATCGGGTCCGCCGTAAAATAATTCCGCCCATCGACCTGTCCGATTTTAAGATCCTGGACGAGGAAACCGATGCAATATATCTGACGACGGCAGAGATCAGAGCATTGTATGAAGTTGACCTGTGCGCCCATCCGGAATGGGCCCGCTTCCGCGATATGTTCGTCCTGGGCTGCTTTACGGGGCTGCGATTTTCCGACTACAGCAACATCAAGCCGGAGGATATCCGGAAAGGTATGTTGTACAAGAAGCAGGGCAAATCCGATCACTGGGTCGTTATCCCCCTACGGCCAGAAGCCTACGATATTCTTATCAATCGCTTCAACAAACAAGTGCCCAAGACCACCAATGAAGAGCTAAACCGGCATATCAAAAAGGTCGGCCACCTGGCCGGCATCAACACGCCGATAAAGGCATCTTACAAAAAGGGCACCCAGGATATCGTGACCACCCGCCCGAAATATACGTGGATCACCACCCATACCTGCCGGCGCTCCTTTTGTACCAATGAGTTCCTGGCTGGTACGCCGCCCGAGTTGATCATGAAGATCTGCGGCCACAAGAGCCTAAAGGATTTCTACAGGTACATACGCATTACACCCGAAGAAGCTGGGAGGAAAATACAGGAAATTTGGGAAAGGCGGGGGGAGATGGTTCCTATTTAGTCTTCTTCATCATCATCACCTTCTTCTTCGGCCTCACTTCGTTCCCATTTGCCTCCCAAATGTGTTCTCTCGGCCTGCTCGCCGTAGTCAAGGTTGAACACCTCGTTAAGGGTGGCGTCCCTTTGAAGTACGTCATCTAGGCAGACAAGTCTGATATCTTCCTCCGACAGTTCATCCCCTGTTAAAAATTGCCAATCACCATCGCTATTGTGAACAACATGTAATATTGGTTTATCCAGCTCCAGCCATTGCCTCGAGGTAAAAATTCCCAGATTTTTCGCCTCTCGGAATTTGAAATCTACGTTTCTGTCCAGCAATGGCTGCTTATATATCAAGCCTTCCTGAAAATTCAATTCCCAGGGGAATCTGTTTGCGTTATCTGGCCAGACAAGCTGCATCGCCGGTATATTTTCGGATTTGTAATATTTGAGGGCTATTCCGAAATAGTCTCCGGTATTTCTGGGGTCAACGCTCAAGAATTGGACATCAAAGTTCTCTAGAATGTTGCTATAGGCTTTGCCTGGCTCGATTTTACCTTCTTTTTTTATAATCCCGGCTACGTCATTTATTAGCACATGCATCAAATCAATATTAAGGCCGAAACAAATAATTTCCGGATGCTGGAAGCTTTGCAATAAGCCAACACTATACGAAAAAGACGGTAAATAATCTGACGCCCTTATAGATATAACCTGAAGGCCGTACCTTTCAATATTAAGCTTCGTCTTCTCGAGCAATTCATCAAAGTCACACTTGTGGTAAATCTTTCTGTCAGCCATATAGGGTGATATTTAGGCTATTCGCCTACAAAATAGCAAAGAAAAAGTTTATTTGCATCGAACATCTTTTGTCCACATCCAGGCCGTCCAGGCTGCCTCCCCACCTTCAAGCCTCATAAATCAAACTCCCTTCAATTGCCGCAATCGGCCCTTTCGATTCCTCCGTCTCGATGAAAAAGACGTCGAGCGGATGCGGCAATTTTTCATCTTCGATAGCCTCGGACACCATATCAATTACCGCCTTTTTTCCGTTTTCCGAATTTTTCTCCAACTCGAAACCAAGTACAATGCTGAACTCCTTGCCTTTCGTTTGACCATAATGATACACCCTCTTAATATTATTTAAGCCCCGGAATCGAACGATCAATTTGTCAAGAAGCCGCCGATCTAACGGCGTCCTGGGTACACCAATTTTCACCTCGCTGTCCGCAGGAATTGTGTATTCTTGCGTATTCCCTCTTTTCTTTTCCAGCACAAACATATTGTGCGTATTATTATTAATAACGATCCTTGCAATCCCATTGGCCTCGCACAATTTCAGCACATCCTGCGACCTCATGGAAGTATAGGCACAGGGTTTCCTGGACCAATCCAGCAGCGCATTCTCGTCGGTAAAAGCCGCCAGGACCTTTAGTCCATCCAACATGTACAGGGAAGACAGTTTCATTGTCGTAGCCTCCTCGGTTGTTTTCCATCCGGCGGACAACTGGCTGAACTCATTTTGACCTGGCAGGATGAGGAAAGAATTCCCGTTCATCAATTCTAAAACTACATTTTTGTACGTATTGTCTTTTCCGTCTGCCTTCCAGTATAGATCCAATAGAATTAAAAGCTTGGAATTGTCCGGTCCGTCCGGCGTTGAGGTTTTGTTAAGAAATCTCTGGAAAAGCTTCATAGTAGAATTTCTGCAGTGTTAGGATTCGGAAAAGTAACACAAAATTCAGGGCCAGTCAAGTCATAAACAAATCTTACCTTCCCAACTGTCATGACTAAGCAAGAATTCTGGCAATTTTTTGAAGAGCACATGTCGGCGCTGGAGCAATTTATCTGCAGCACTTCCCGTGACTATACAATTTACAATGCCATTTCCGACAAATTGCGCCAGTACGACGAGCATTTGGTTCCTGAAATCGCGATGGATCAATAAGATCGATTTATACTGGTTTTAAGTTGCGATGGGGTCCGAGACGGCATACCCGTGCTCAAATGCCTTACCGAAAACCTAAAGGATTACCCCAATTGGAAGATCGTGAAGTACCGGCAGCCTGGTCCAATGGAATTTATTCCCTTATACGGGCAAAAGGTAATGAGAAAGAATATTTTGCTCTCATAGAGCAGAATCGGGGACGGCCAATTTTGGCTCACCTTTTATCTGAAATGGCATTGCAATAAAAAAGCATATGAATCAGGCGCTCTGCTCCACCTGGATCATACTATCGGCGAACACAACGCGATGACATTGGTTGAAGGGATTGAATTTAAACGCCTGGGCTTCTTCAAAAAAATGAGCGGGTTGAAAATGCTTGATGATCTAAAAGACGAGATCGATGCGTTAAAGTCAAACTCCTGAAGAGGTCGGCCAAAGGAATCGATATACTGCCTACCGGATTTTATTTCTTTGCAGGTACATATCTATCATAAAATGCGCCTGTCCCTTTTGCATCTAGCCTTCCTATTATTACGCGCTCTGAACTGTCACTTAGATCAAATCGTGGCCGAAGATGCACGTGTTCTCTTGCTCCTACCGGCAGACCAACAACGCTATTCTGATCGAGGTCGGCTAATTTGATCAAAAGCTTCGCTAAGGATCTCAACCCTTCCGGATCGCCATGAATTAGGACTTCCTGCCATTTCTCTGTTCTGCCTTCGAATTGTTCTTCGTTTTGAACAATAAATATGTCTAAATTTCCAGTTATCGCGAACGCAGATTTGTCCATATGTTAACTGATTTCATTTGATCATAGGCGCTCAACATAGGCGCCAATCCGCTCCAAAAGGCTGTCAAAGGTTGGCTGGCCTTTATAATACAGGGCTCTCGTCACTTCATAGCGTTGGCGGAAATTTTCCCGCAATCCAGGGGCAGTCAAAAGAAAGGCTTCGTTTTCGCGGACGGGAATTTCAAAGTCTTCTTTGGGGAATCTTTTCTTTTTATGCTCCAAATAGGCTTCGGTACCGATAAAATCAATGACTCGCTGATCCCCCAGGAGGCAATACATGTCGTAGTATTGGCGCATATAGTTAGTGGTTACGGCGCCGGTGCTCATTTCCTTCCGGAATTTGGTTGCGATGGTTTGTAACTTTTCCACAAAAGTGAACCGGGAATCATAACAAACTATTTCCGTTGCCCGGTTATCAATGATACCCAAATCTGGGATCGAATTTGCCCGATCATATGCCCATGAGGAAATTGTCAAGGGATTATTAGGGACTACATTGTCGTAGCCGGCTTCGAGAAGGATTCCTTGCTTTACGCCTTCAATTCTTGTCGTAGTGACCTGATAAATTAGCCGGATACCACCGCTGTTATATCTTCGCTCGTCATCAAAAGCAGTGTCCCGCTCGACACTTGTGACACCGGGAATGGCGATTTCTTTAGCCAGGGTGTCATAATAAGCCTTCTTTTTTTCGATGTTCCCGGGGCTGCTATTATTGGGATTTTCGTTTATTCCCAACTCTGCCGGCGGGTTGATATGAAGGTCAATATCCTCAGAAAAACGATGAATGATTCCATAACCCTTTGAAAGGGAAGTGCCGCCTTTGAGCTGAAAATTGTACCCCTGTCTTTTTAAACCATAAAGGCAATGCATGATCCAGTAGTCCTTTTCCACCAGGTGGGCCAATATTCCCTTTTCTTCCTCGATGATGCGAAGAAGCCCTGGGAATTCAGGATGTTCATGCAGGTACATTGCCGTTATTTTGTTAACAGGGAATTAAACAGTTTCCGCGTCCGCACCTTTCCAAACCTGTCTGCCATTTTTCGAAGGCGCTCCTGATCCATTGTGAGGGCCTTCTCTTTTACTCTTTCCAGCACTACTGACTGATCTTCCGCCAGACGCTCCAGATTATTAACCAAGTCGACTAATAGGAACTCACTTGTCAGTTTATTCGGAACGTATGGTTTTCTAACGAACTGAAAAGATCTGTTTCCTAATTTGAATTCGCCGTGCCGTTTGTGATTGTATACAAACCGCGTATTGTAGAGCTGGGTGGTGCCGACGCCAAGAGCGTTGTAATCGCTGGGTGAGGTTACCAGGAAATGACTATCTTTCAGAAACGCTTCAACTAATTCATGTTCTTCTGCCGGCACTTTGCCGAAGGTGCTGTGATCAGGAACATAATACAATCCTCCGGACAGTTTTTCCAACGTTCCGTCCTTGACCAGTTCCTGTAAATGGCGATCAACCGCTTTGGACCATTGTTGCAGGTCAGCACGGCGATAGACCGCTCCGGGTCTCAGTTCTTTTTTCAGTACATCAAGCTGTTCCACACTGCAAAAATAGTCTAAAGTTCAGAAATGAATGAATATTTAATAAAAAAACATGCAAATAATGACACATTTTGTTGATATGCAATAATATATGTGCTGATTACTGAAGAAATAAGAGTGAGAGCTCAGGAAATCTCGGGAAAATGGCCTCGAAGGGTTGTACTTCTGGCTATGCCTCCCCTCCAGGAATCAGGTGGTAAGCATCGCGTTGAGTTAAGTTTATGAACAGCTGGAAATAGCATTTTCCGCCGTCATCAACGCTAACCGGAGCCTCTCGCCAAGGACCATAGTCGCCGCCGATAAAATTCAACCAGACCTCTTTCTCACCCTTCTCTGTCAGTACAGCCACATATTGGCGCCGGTAAGTAGACAACGGGAACAGGTTATGCAGGTAAACGGTCGAATCCTTCGTAAAGGACAGGTAGGCGCTATCAACTAATGACTCTAGGTCGTCGACTTCTGCCCTTGTGAGTGAGGCGGGCCGGGCACCTTTGTACCTCCAATCCATCGCCATCATCGCTGCTGAGTCATACGGGAGGATCACGTAAATGCTTGTATCCACCTTCGGAATTGACGCCGATGGCGGCGCCGGCGACCGACTGTGCATGCAAAAACTCGAAAAAATCGCAAAAGTCAATAGCAAATATCCCTTAGTGGTGGATCCAGGTTTCATACTCTTACAACGCTTTATCTCGAAATTTCCGTACAGATCCCATAGATCGAGCCGATCCCAACCCACCCATTGATCCGACCGATATTGTTTCCGATCTGATACCGCTCACCCTGAATGGCCTTGATGAGGTGAAGATATTGGCTGCCGTTGACCTTGCACAACACAATGTCCCCTTTTCCTAGCTGCCTGCCCCCGATCGGCTCAACCGTTACCAGTTGACCGGACTCAATCTTCCCTTTCATTGAATTACCCCTGGGTCGGAATTGCACCGTTTCCCCGTTCTTTAGTTTCTCGATATAGTGGTTGGCCCAGCTCATATACTCTTCCCTTCGTTTACCAATGTGGTTTTACAGACGAACCAGGGCACGGGTTCAAATCCGTTCTTCTCATCGTTCATGTAATTCGTTACAGACTTCCAATTTTCGCTATCCTCAAAGAGTCCATAGTCGTTTAATTTTAGGTCAAATCGCCCGGTCAAGTCTTTCGAAATATCATGACAATGGAAGGTGTGAAAATCTCCGCTGCATTCGATTCCAATAATGTCAAACCCAATAAAGGTTTCGCCACTCGAGAGGCTTTCGGGAACCCTTTTCTGCAACCCGTCAAATAGGCCAATTGATCCATAGTCTACCTTCTTCGGGTCAAATTCCGCGAGAAGATCGGTAGTTTCCGGCTCCGAGAAATAGACTCCATAAATTCGCTTTTCTAATAAATGCGAGAAGAATGTTTGGCTATATTCCCGCGCCGTCTCCAGTTCAAAAAATACATTAGGCCACCCAATTCTCTTTTCCTCAAATGCCCGATCTATCCATACCCTGATTGATGTAATTTTCTCGTCGTCGAGCTGAAATTCCTCCTTTATCTTATCGATTCCTTCGTTATTCTTAGTCGTCCATGAGTAGGACCAATAATCCAGCGGGCTGACGTTGATGCAGGTGCTGCAAGTAAAAACACGTTTCGAAACCTCGCTCCCAAAATGAATTGGCCGCATTTTTATCAGATAATACCCTGCATGGTAAAAAGGCGATTCGTGGCACATAATTTCATCTCAAATGTTCCGTGATCATTAACTTTCAATTTCTTGGCAAATCGGCGATATTCTTTGTGTGACACACTATTCCGGTCACCGCCCCCAATCCAAATCTTAACAACTTCAAAGTATATCCGAATACGCAGAAATGGTTAAATTTAATAAAATTATCAGATAGATGAGAAAGTTTGTGAGGGAATGGATGGAGGAGAACGGAGCTGTGCATGCAGCATTTCAGCGGTTGGAATCCTGGGCACGCCCGACTGAAGAAAACACTAAATTGCGATTGCTGAAGATCATTGAAAAGAGCAAAGGCGCGCAGGGGCCTTTTACGCTACAATTTGCAATCGATCGGCAAAAAAGGAAGATTCAATGGGTCTCTGTACACATACCACTTTTTGCCTTTTCCACAATAGGTATCCAATTGATCGTCGGGGCATTAATTTTTCAAAACCGCCACCTATTATATTTCATGCTGGTGGTTACCTTATGCTTAGTTATCATCTTCCGGAGCCTTTGTTTAAATCTTTACCAGGAATCCTGCCGAATGATCTGCCATGCGGCAGATTCTCTATGGAAAGAACGATGGCATTTAGCCGCGTCCGAAAAGGTAATGATCGGTGCGCTAACTGAAATTAAAGCCCCTGTTGAGGCGCCCAATCTTAGCCTGGTCGAGGAGTCCGAGCTGCAGGATGACGAAGGCGATATCCCACGACCAGGCAAAGGAACCATTCCGATGTATTTATTGGGTGAACTTATAAAATACGAATGTGGCAGGCCTAGCATATTCAGCGGCGACCTTCACGAGACAGTTTTACTATTTTCTGATCTATCCGGCCGCCGGCCAAAAAATATTCTGGGTAAGGCAAAATATTATAGGAGCCGAAAATCTATTAGACTTGACTCCGAAAATGCCAGAACCACCCACCGAAAATACTTGGAAAAATGGATGCATCACTACCAGGCGATCGGCGATGACATCTCTACTCAAAAAGCAGAAGAACTGCTAGTTTTAATAGGAAACACTTCCGGCCCGAAAAATTAGCAGGATAAGATGCGTCTTTACGTGCGGAAAGATGCATCTTCCTTTCCTCATCTTATCAAATTTGCCAACTTGCTTCAAAAAAATGGCAAGTATGGAAACTCCTATTTTATTTCCTATTTCAGCCGATGAATATTGGCAAAAGCTATCCGAGGTAATAGATCGGTTGCTCACCGAAAAACTTTCCCATGGCAGCTACCCGGCTACTCCGAAGGGAATGACGTCCCGCCCTCTCCTGACTATCAAAGAGGTTTGTGATCTGTTCCAGATCACAAAGCCTACCGTTTACGAATGGACCCGGCATGGAAAGCTGAAACCCTACAAAGTCAGAGCAAGGGTCTATTTCCTGATGAGCGATATCGAAGCCCTTTTGAAGGCCAGCATGTCTCCATCTGAAAAGAACGAGCGGTGATTTCGTAGTGCGAAAACGCCGCCCCTGTATTGCATTAATTACCAAATTCTAAAAATTGAAGTCATGAGCACTCAAACAAAAAAGAACACTGGACGGCCAACTCAGCCCATCAAACGGGATAAAGCAATGGCAGTCCGTCAGACGGTTAGCGAACGTTTCATTATCACAGAAAAGGCCAAGCGGGCCGGTATGACGCTAACCTCCTATCTCCGTCACATGGCTATCCATGGGAAGTTGATCGAACGGTTAAGCGAACAGGACCGGAAAGACCTGAGAAATTTGATCCAAATGACCAACGAAATTCATAAGCTCGTTGTGTTAGCTGAAAAAGAAGGGATGTTAAAGGCCACCGTTGAATATGAGTCCTTGCGCAACAGAATCAGTAGTCTTATAGACCAAATAAACCATGATAAGTAAAGTTCTCCCGGCGGCCCGTTCCTTTCGCTCCTGCTGCCAGTATGTCTGCCAGGACAGGAGCCGGGCCGAAGTATTAAAAGCGCAAGGGGTACGGGGTCACGACCACAAATTGATGGCCGAAGATTCGAAAACCAGCGGATCCTGCGACCGTATAAGCACCAGGCCGTCTTCCACAGCGTCCTCAGTTTTTACCCCGGAGAAAAGGTTTCGGACCGAAAAATGGTCGAGATCGCCGAGCAATATTTGTCCCGAATCGGCGTGGTCAACACCCAATACGTCATCGCCAAACACACCGACAGAGACCATTTGCACATGCATGTGATCGGTAACCGCGTCGACAATGATGGCCATTCCATCGCGGAGGGATGGCTCGGCCTGCGAGCCAAAAAGGTGGCACAGGAACTTACTCAGGAGCACGATCTAAAGGCCGTTCAAGCGAAAGATCTGGCCCTTACGCACAAGGAATCCCTGCAGCCAGCCGAAGCGAAACGCTACCAGATTTATGAGGCAATCGTGGAAAGTCTGGACAAAAGTGACGACCTCCCGGACCTCGAGAGACGGCTTTCGAAGCGCGGAATTGACACCCAATACCGGCGCAATGAGCGCACTCAGGAACCGGAAGGCATCAGTTTTCGACTCGGCAAACAGTGCTACAAGGGTAGCCAAATCGACCGGGAATTCTCGTTGTCAGGGCTCGAACAGCATTTTGAAACCAAGCGTCTGGCCCAGGAACAGGAGCAGCAAATGGGATTCGGCTACTCTTGTTCACGCGGCATGTCGCGATAAAAAACAGCAATCTTATCTATGAGCGAAGTACTTTGGGATACGGTGGTTAGGGCCGTTGAGACCCTTGAAAAGAAGACAAACGGCCTGCAAGACCAGGTCACTAATCTGCCTGATCATAGCGAAACTTTAAACAATATCGACGGTCGCCTGGGGGCAGCCGAAACTGAAATAAAGGCTCTACCCGGGAAAATTTTTATGCCCCTCCCTGAAATACTAGCGTTAACCAAGGCGCTTCGGACCCATTCTCAGCTCCTGAGCATGCCCATGAAACAGGACGTCCGCCATGAGCATCATCTGAGCAAACCCGTTTGGGCATGCATGGTCATGTCCCTGATCGTCATAGGCCTGCTTTTTCTGTTATACTACAAGTGGTTTGAAGCTGACCAACACAAAGAAAACGATATCAAATATGTATCCCACCGGCTAAGTACATATTTGCCTGCCCAAGCCGTTCTCCTAAATTAGCCGGCAAAAGTTAAGATGCAGGAAAACCAAGAAAAAGTCGTCCGGAAGTTCCGTGGCAAGTCAGCCATAGTAAAGCTGCTCCAGGAACAAAGTCGGAGTGGACAAAATATCAAAACGTTTTGTGCTGCACAGGGTA
>Ga0105239_10009462_pt1 | contig 10980 bp, 9 predicted proteins | sample KBSC44metaG_FD_92761 | JGI IMG/M metagenome (GOLD analysis project Ga0105239, IMG submission 92761) | Corn rhizosphere microbial communities from Kellogg Biological Station, Michigan, USA - KBS C4-4 metaG | ecosystem: Host-associated > Plants > Roots > Rhizosphere > Soil | place: Michigan, USA...
AAAGGTTCGCTTCGTAACAGTCCGCTAATCCAGTCTTAAGCCTCGCGGCTTGGCGCAGGGTTTAGCTGAGCCGCAGATTGCGGCCCCAACCCTTCTTAGCTCAGTAATCCCGATGTGGTGTTTTTCGACTATCCCAGTTATGCGGTCAACACGCATCGGCAAAGTTTAATCGGTGAGACGGAATATCTCGGGGCAAGGCGTTCGAATGCAGCACTATTTTTGGCGATCAGCCAAAAAACATTGCTCAACGTGATGGGACCACACGGCAGCTTCGTGTGGTCGAAGTGTTCGAGGTGGAATCGCAGGCGAACAAGGGTCGATTTTTAGATCAAACCTTACCCTGCGAGCGGAGGTTCTCAATTCGTTGTTTTACGATCTCGCCCAGATCCGCGTTCGACAAACCGTCCGGCACCTGGATCGACTCGGCCCCGAGCTGCGTGAGTTTTTCATTTAGGCCATGCAGACTCGAGCGAATCCGCTCATAATCCTGCAGATATTGCCGGCAGGCCAGAATGTTGTCGTCGATCTCTTCCAGGCATTTTGTTAGCCTGCGACTTTCCTGCGTGAACGTTTGACGCAGGTGATCGACGTTAGCCTGGATAATTTGCTCTTCCACCGGTCTTATCTGTTTGGCGATCTCATTCTTCATATCCTGGAGCGCTTGCAAAAGCCGCTCGTAAGACTGTTCTTCCCGCATAAGATCCTCCGGCAATTGAATTCGCGATTCGCCCGTGGACACATAATGTTGCGCGAGAGACTCCGATACTCGTTTTTTCACCAGTGTCAGGGCTACCTGCGTATCGCGAATCTTCTCGTCGACACGTGAGTCATCGGCAAGCAGCTTAACCAGCTTTTCCAGCGGGTTCGTTACGAAATTCACTTTTTACTCCTGGCGCTGCGAAAATCTTTCGGGCGAAATGGTGACTCCTATTTATCCACTCCCAATTAAAACTGCAAGCAAATATAAAGTTAAGTGGGCAAAAAAATGCAGAGAAAAACGCGCGAGGCGAGACGGGAATTTACAAAGCGTGCGCGCCGCGGATATAAGCGCGTTGGAAGGAAACTAATTCTTGCGCGGGTTTGGATTATCGCGCAGCTCTCGCTTCCAACCGAGCGTTCGTGCTTTCGCAGCGATATGTTCGGCCTCGGCGATAAGACCCTTTTGTTGATAGAACATCGAGAGGCTGGTGTAAGCCAATTCGTCATCGGGCGTGACGGCGATCAGTCGCTTGCCCAAATCGATGGCTTCATCGAGCTTCCCCAGGTGGGCATAGGTCATCGCTAATGCATGGAGCGCGTCGCCATAATCGGGATCTTCTTCCAGAGCACGTTGATAAGCCGCGACGGCGTCGCTCAACCTGTCTTGGGCGAACAGCTCCATCCCTTGGTTAAAAAGATCTTCCTTACTCACGGCTCAATTGGGTTTTTGCGCTCGAACAAGGTCCCATGAAGGCTTTGATGCAGAAATTTTTTCTGTCGAGCGACATTGCTGCATCAGCACTCTTTTAAGCATCGCTGGATTTACCGGCTTTTTAAAGATCACCCCCTGCAATCCCTGTAAACAGCTCCGCTTGATGATGTGGTCTTTGTCATAGTTGAATGCCGTCATTAAGATCACGGGAAGGTTGGGTGTGTGCCGCTTGACCGCCTGATACAGCTCGTACCCGTCCATGTCCGGCATCACAACATCGGTCAGAACCACGTCGAATTTTTGTCGGCGCAGCCACTCGAGCGCAAACACGCCCGAGGCGGCGATCTCGACACAGCAGCGCTCCGCCGCTAGGAGATCGCGCAAGGAGTCGCAGATTCCGGCGTCATCATCGACCACCAAAACCCTGAGGCCGCTCAGCGGATAGCGTTCGTCAGGTTTCGGTCGTTCGCACGACTCGGCCGAGTTGTCTACGTGAAGATCCGTCATCATTTTGCCGTTCAGGTATTCGCAGGTACCGTATTCTCCTTCATCTGCCATTTGACTGATGCGGCCGGTGATGTCTTGTATTTTTCTGACCTGCGAGGCCACGGACTCGAGCCGATCCGACTCGACCAGATAATCCTCGTCGCTTGCGACGCGCCCGACGTATTGTCGTAGCAGTTCGATTTGATTCACAAGAACTTCGAGAGAGTTATTGACTTCATGGGATAGGCCGATAGCGATTTCGCCCATGGTCACCAGCTGATCACGCCGCCGAATCTCCCGAAGATCTTTGGCAAAACCGATGGAGCCAATTTCATCGCCCTTATCGTCGTAGGTAATCGATGCCGAGATCGCCACCGGGATCTGCTCGCCCTTTTTGGTTTTGAAGACGGTTTCGAAATTGCTCACCCGCCCTCGACAAGCGCGCATGGCCGTCATCACTCTGCGCGCCTCGGCGAGACTAGGATAAATTTCAACGACGTTTTTCCCCAACACTTCTTCGTCGCTGAAGCCGAGATTTTGCCGCGCGCCGTCATTATAAAAAGTAATCGTCCCTTGGTTATCGACGGAAATGATAATGTCAGGGCAACTCTCGACGAGTTTTTGGAAGTATTGTCCGGGCAGCGACATACGCGCAGGGTATCTTGTATGATACGGTGAACAACGATATCAATGCAAGAGCGAAACGGCAATCTTTCGCTCGTCGCGCAGTGCTCGTTCCAGCAGCTCACGATTAGTGGCACCGACTCACGACACCCGACAATTAAATTGGCTTTTGGCCTGGGCCGTTGTCTTCTGCGACATCGGCACCTCGGTCTACTACGTTCCCGGAATCCTCTACGGCCATGTCCGGGACGCGACGCCTTTTTTTGTTCTGCTCACCACCGGCGGCTTCATTCTTCTGTCGCTCAAGTACATTGAAATTTCCTGGCGTAATCCCGAAGGCGGCGGTGTCGTCACGATCACGACCAAGGCGTTTGGTCCGATGTGGGGATGTCTGGGCGGCATGCTGATTACCGTGGATTATTTTCTCACCACTGCAATTTCAGCCGTTTCAGGATTTCACTACATCGGCAGCGCTTTTGCGGCGCTGGACAGCCACGTCGTTCTGCTTTCCTGCGCGGGCGTAATGGTGCTCGCAGCGCTCAATATCATCGGCATTCGCGAGAGCGCAGCGGTCGCTCTCGTCATGGCATGCGCTTCATTCATCGTAAACCTTCTTGTGATCGGCACCGCGATGCTCAACATGAATCCCTCCGAGTGGCATACGGTTCTTACCCGGCTTGGAACCGGACCCGAGATTTCTTTTTATGAACTGTTGGTCGGCTTCGCCTCGGCTTGGCTCGCTTTTTCCGGATTGGAAAGCATCAGTCAGCTGAGTCCGGCAATGCGTTTTCCGCTCCGCAAGACCACCCGGCGAGCGATGCTCGCGGTGATCCTCACGATGGTCGTGACGGCGCCGATATTGACCGCGCTCTCGATCGGCCTGTTGCCTCAGCAAATCAAAACCACTGAAAACGAGCGCTTTATCTCGGAGCTTGGCATGCTCGTCGGCGGTTTGGGTCTCAAGCTCGCCGTGGTGCTCACTGCCTCGAGCCTGCTTTTATTTGCATCCAACACCGCAATCATCGGCTCCTATCATGTCTTTCTCGCGCTGGTAAAGGGCGGATTTCTTCCAAAAATCATCGCCGCGCGCAACGGCACCTTTAATACGCCGCAGATTGCGATTGCGATCGCGACGCTCGTTCCTGTCCTGGTCATTTTTCTGAGCCACGGTGAAATGAAGGTGCTGGGGGATATGTATGCCTTCGGTTTGCTCGGCGCGTTCGTTTTTTCCTCTTTGAGCTTGGATTCGATTCGATGGCGGCTGGGTCGGCGCGATCCCGCCTTTTGGATCGGGGTTTTTACGACTGCAATGGTCGTCGTCGCCTGGGCAGTGAATCTGATGGAAAAGCAGCTGGCGACTTATTTCGGCGGCGCGGTAACCGCGATCGGCATGATTACCGCTATTGGTGTGCGACGCGCCTGGTTTCTCGATCTCGCCGTTCGAGTGCCGTTCATCCAGCGTCTCCAAGAACGGGCCTATCGCGCATCCGAGGGTTTGGTCGAGGAGGAGCTCAAAGGGTTGGTCACTCTTGCCGAGGCTGTGGAAGTGAAACCACTCTATTCATCGTCTACCTTGCTGGCGATACGCGACGAATCGCCGCGACTGATTCAGGAGGGTCTCACGCGTGCCAAAGGGCGCGGCGAATCGGCAATCTACTGTATCTATGTAGAGGAATGGCCAGGTTTGTTCGCTGGCGAGACACCCCATGCGCCCAACGAGGAAGGGATTCGCACATTGCGCGCCGCACTCCAGGCGGGACGGCAAAACAACACGGAGGTGATCCCCATCTGGGCGGTTTCGCACAACGCTGCTCAGGCGATCGCCAATGCTGCCAAGGCGCTAGGCGTGGACGGGGTGATGATTGGAGCTTCGCGCCGCTCGGCCTTTTATCACATGCTGCGCGGCCGCGTCGTCCGTGGATTGATGAAAAAGCTGCCACGTGATTGTCATTTGATGATTTACAACTGAGGGCGCTACCGCATGCCCAGATTTTTCAGGAATCCAGATTTGGATAAAGCTTCGACAAAAGAGTTGTCGTAAAAGTCCTTTGGATCGGCGTTCTTGGCAGTGGGGAATTCCTTTTCGTCCAGGTATTCGAATTGCTTCTTGATCGCTTCCGGACGCACTGCCAAATTCATTGCCCAGTACGGCGCAAACGCATCATACGTTCCATCGATCGTCGGAGCGTCTTCGATTTTGGCGTATTTGCCAATGGCTTTTTTGGCAACACCAGGGTCTTTGCGTGACAGAGCCACACCTTCGGCAATCGCTTTGAGAAATGCGTAAACCGTGTTGGGATTGTTCTTGAGATATTTTTCTGTCGTGCCGTATGCGACCTGGAACGCAGGAATGTTGAGCTTCCCGATATCAACCAGCAGGTTCAGCCCCGATTCTTTTGCTTTCAATGTATTCGGCGCCGAGAGCGTACCGGCGGCCGTCTTTCCTCCCAGAACCGCGCTCAGAATTGCGGGCACGGTTTGCACGTAAAGGATTTGTACGTCCCGATCCGGAACCAAGCCGTTCTTCTTCAGCGCCTCGCGAGTGGCGGTATCAAGGGCTGCCCGCGGCGTGCTCGCCGCGATGGTTTTGCCTTTCAATTCTTGAATGGACTTCAATTCCTTTGCGCCCCAGATCTGGAAAACCAGCTGCTGCATCGTTCCGCCGAAATATTTCACTTGACCGCCACGCAAGCGCGCATTGATTAGATCGGGACCGTCGGTATAAAAATCCACTTCCTCCGAAATCACCGCTTGAGCGGAAACTTGCGGCGTGAGAAGTTGTAGCTTTGCGTTTAAACCGTGGTTTTTGAACAAACCAGCTTCGTACGCGACCCAGATGGGCGTGAACGCGCCGCTCGGCTGCGCGTAGCTCACGACAACATCGGATTTTTCCGGTTTGCCACCGATCTCGGCAGCAAATGCGGGAGGCATCGTAAAGATCCATACAATCCCGAAAAAAACCATTCTCCAGGGCGTCATGCCTTTCCTTTCTGGCTCAGGTTAGAAACAATAGTTTTACCGTAAGACTCTGTTTTCGGAACTCGCCGACACATTTTCTGAAGTTCTTAAATCCGCGAGCCTCAGTTCTGGCGCCGATGTGCCATTCCACTCGTTCTCAGTGAGGCGATATGCGATATCGATCAATTCACCCGCCGCGCCGGGGAGCTCGTCGGGGACACCAAACATAACGCTGCTGATGGCGCGACCGGCTTGTCGGAGGCGATAACGAACGCCACTTGAAAAGGTTCTGCGCTCGCAAATTTCTGCTCCACTTGTCATAAACAACGGCTCCGGATTGCCGATGCCGAAAGGCTTGAGCACGTTCAACCCCCTCAATAGTCCAAGATCAATTTCGGCAAATTGGAGCTCTGCATCGATTTCCAGAAGCGGCAGCAAATCTTCAGGCATCAGCGCTTGTCGGGCAAATTTCTCGAACTCATCGGCAAAACGCACCAGCTTCGCAGCCTTGATCGACAGTCCGCCCGCATACTCGTGCCCGCCGAATTTTTCTAAATGTTCTGCGCAATGTTGAAAACCCTGCACCAGGTGAAATCCGCGGATGCTGCGCGCCGACCCTTTGCCCTGATCGCCTTCAAAACCGATCACGACCGTCGGGCGGCAGTATTTTTCCACGATGCGCGACGCAACAATGCCGAGCACACCCGGATGCCAGCCATCGCCGGCGAGCACCAGCGAATGACAGTTGCCGCCGTCCATCACGGCAGCGGCGCGGGTAAGAGCTTGTTCAAGCACAGCCGCTTCCACCGCTCGGCGTTCGCTATTGTGAGCCTCGAGTTCCTGCGCAATCCGCGCTGCGATTTCGCTAGATTCCGTCGTCAATAATTCGACCACTTTGATGCCGTAATCCACCCGGCCCGCAGCGTTGATGCGAGGGCCCAATCGAAAGCCGACCTGTCCAGCGCTTACATCGCCGTCCGGAATGCCTGCGACTTTCTTCAGTGCGACGACTCCCGGGCGGCTCGAGGAACTCAACTCTTGAAGCCCTCTTCGCAGCAGCGTCCGATTGATGCCTCTGAGCGGCACCATATCCGCGATCGTTCCGAGCGTGACAATATCGAGATAAGGTCGAATGTCGAGGGCGCCGTTCGGAAACCACCCGCCTTCGCGTAATTTGGCGCGCAACGCGATCACGACGTAGAAGGCCAGCCCCGCGGCGCAGAGACCTTTGTCGGGAAAAGGACAATCCTTACGGTGCGGATTGACCACCGCCAAAGCCTGTGGCAGTTCCGGCGGCGGTTGGTGATGATCAATGACGATGATCTCGAGTCCGAACTCGCGAGCCGCTTCGATTTCTATGGCATTGGAGATGCCGCAATCCACCGTCACGATCAGCCCGACACCGCGCTCTTTCAGGCGCCGTAACCCCCCGGTATTGAGCCCATACCCCTCTTCGATCCGATGCGGCACGTAATAGATCGGTTGAGCGCCGACGGCGCGCAGAAAGCACACCAACAAAGCAGCGCCGGTGGTGCCGTCGACGTCATAATCCCCCCATATGCCGATTTGCTCTTTGTCCTCGATGGCTCTGACCAGGCGTACAACCGCCGGCTCCATATCGATCATATCGAACGGCGACGGCAAATCCTCGCGCAAACTCGATGACAGGTAACGCTTGGCCGATTGGCCGTCTGGATAACCGCGCAAAATCAGAATGCGCGCGAGCAGCGGAGGGACTTTGATCTCTTCAGAGTGTCGAGCGACGGCTAGCGGATCGGCTTCTCTAACAAGCCAGCGTTTGCGCGGAGCGGGCGGCATCGACTCGAGAGAATAACCCAACCAGCTTGACCTTATTTTTTCACGGACGAAACCTTTAGAGTGCCCGGCGATTTTCTGATCAACCGTTTCTCCCAAAATAACACTACTGGACTAGCGATAAAAATCGTCGAATAGACGCCTGAGAAAAAGCCCACCAAGAGCGCGAACGCAAACGGACGAATGACACCGCCGCCCAAAACAAAAAGGGCCAGCAACACGAGAATTGCGGTCCCGGTGGTGATAATGGTCCGACTCAGGGTTTCGTTGATACTCGTGTTAATGATGGTTTCGAGAGATTCTCGCTTGATCTTGCGCATGTTTTCCCTGACGCGGTCGCAGATAATCACGGTGTCATTCACGGAAAATCCGACCACGGTGAGCAGGGCCGCGATAATGGTTAAATCAAACTCGTAATTGGCAACGATCAATGCGCCGATCGTGACCAGAACGTCGTGGATCAACGCGACCACCGCACCCAAGCCGAAGCGAAGGTCAAAACGGAGCCAGATATAAATTCCCATCATGATGGTGGCCGCAATGACGGACCAGGCGCCTTTCTGTCGAAGTTCGCTGCCGACCTTCGGCCCCACCGACTCAATTCGACGAACTTCGAAGGTGCCGCTGCCAAACTGCTTTGTGAGCCCTTCCTTGATCTGTTCGCTGAGCTCTCCAAGTTGCGCCGAAGTTTTTTGTAGCCGCACGAGGAATTCGTTGGAGCCCTGTTGGCCAAAGTCCTGGATCACCGTGTCTCCTGCGCCGAGGTCGCCCAACGCGTTGCGAATTTCACCGATAGTTACCGGCTTAGAAAACTTCAATTGCGCTACGGTTCCGCCAGCGAAATCGACACCCAGCAAGGGCCCTCTTGTAAAAAGAAGGATCAAGACAAATAGATTTACCACGGATGAAATCGCCACAGCGATATAGCGGTAGCGGGTGAACGGTATCGTTACGCCGGGTTTAATGAGTTCCATAATGTCCTTTTAGATGCTAATCCGTTTCAACTTCCCGGTCGTCGCCCGATAGTCGTAGTAGATTCGTGTCATATACACGGCTGTCACCACGGTCGTGAGAATACCGATGCAAAGCGTGACCGCAAAGCCTTTGATCGGACCGGTGCCGAACTGGAAAAGAATTACCCCGGAAAGGAAAGTCGTGACGTTGGTGTCGATAATTGCCGGCATGGCATGCTGAAAGCCCGCTTCGATCGCCGACCGCGGCGCGCGACCGGCGCGCAATTCCTCGCGAATACGTTCGTTGATCAAGACGTTAGCATCGACGGCCATACCCGCGATCAGCACGATTCCGGCAATCCCCGGCAGCGTCAGCACCGCTTTCAAAGCAGCGAGAATCGCCAGCAGAAACAGAATATGAAACACCAGAGCCAGATCCGCAATCGCTCCGGCCCCGCGGTAATATAGGATCATGAAAATGATAACCAAGCTGCTGCCGACGACAAAAGAAATCACGCCCTCACGTATCGAATCGTTACCCAACGACGGTCCGACGGTTCTCTCTTCGAGTATTTCGACCGGGGCTGGTAGTGCGCCGGCGCGCAACACAATCGAGAGATCGCGAGCTTCTTTGAGATCAAAATTACCGGTAATCGAAGCACGACCTCCGCCGATCCTTTCCTGAATCACCGGAGCCGAGTAAACACGATTATCCAGCACTATGGCGAGCCGTCTTTTCACGTTGGCAGCGGTGATCTGCTCAAACAAACGTGCCCCCGCGCCGTTCAAAATGAGCTCCACCGACGCGCCTTGTAGCTGCTGCGCCGGACGAACGCGAGCATCTTGAATGTATTCACCAGTCATTAAGGGGCGCGACTCCACGACGTACGCTTGCTTTTCAGTTCCGATACCATCTCCTCTTCCCGCATGACCGTAAAGCACCTGCCGTCCGGGCGGTGGACCGTTTTTTATCGCCTCTTCGACATTCGCCGTGTCATCCACTAGCTTGAATTCCAACAAAGCAGTTTTACCGATAATATCCTTCGCACGCTCGGGGTCCTGAATCCCAGGAAGCTGAATCAGAATATTTTCTTGCCCTTCTCGTTGGATGATCGGTTCGCTCACGCCGAACTGGTCGATCCGGTTGCGAATCGTCTCCAGCGACTGGTCCACGGCGTAATCGCGCAACGAGCGGATTTCTTCCTTACTCAACGTCAAAAAATAATCGCTCTTGCCGCCGGTCGTCTGTGGCGATTTTGCCTCGACGAGGTACGCGAAGTCGCTCTTTAGGACACCGCGTAACCGTTCCGTGTTTGCCGAGGGAACTGCGATGTGCAGCAACGTGCCTTCCCGGTCGACGGAAGCGCCAGAAACACCTTTTTCGCGCAACACATTACTTAGATCTGTGCGCACCCGTTCGATGTTGTTTTCGATGGCCTTATCTACTTTGACGCCAAGAACGAGATGGCTACCGCCTTGAAGATCGAGTCCGAGGTTTATTCGATCAGTCGGCAAGAAGCTGGTCCACCACGCAGGCAGCGGGCTCACAAACGTGGGCACCAGGTAAATAATCGCCGCGACGATCGCTATTCCAAATATAATCGCGCGGGTCAGGACACTTTGCCGCATTCGCTAATCCTTTCCTTCCTTCCCGGCGCTTTTCTCCCCGGTAAGAACTGCGCTGATCTGTGGTCGATGGACGCGAATTCTCACGTTTGGCGCCACCTCCAATGTCACAACTGTTTCCTTTAAGTCGACCACCTTACCGTAAATTCCCCCGGAGGTCATCACCTCGTCGTTCTTTTTCAACTTGTTCAACAGGTCCTGGTGCTCTTTACTTTTCTTCTGCTGCGGCCGAATGACCATAAAATACATGATGACAAAGATCAGAATGAACGGGATGAGCGTCATCATCGGCCCTGGCCCACCCACGCCCGGCACAGCTTGCGCGTATGCAATGTCGAACATCTATCCTCCTAAACTGCGCGAATCGCCTGAGGGCGTTTCCTGGACTGGCCAAATTTCCGTCCAGAGATCGGCCTTTTCAGTTCGAATCGCCTCTCGACACTTATCCATGAGCCGGTGGTAAAAGTAAAGATTATGGAGAGTGTTGAGCTGCGCCGACAGAATTTCCCCCGCCATATAGAGATGGCGCAAGTAAGCGCGGGAGAAGTTTTGACAGGCATAGCACCCGCAGTGCTCCTCCACTGGCCGCCGATCCTCGGCAAACTCGGCGCGCTTGATGTTGAGCTTGCCCTTGAAGGTATAGAGGGTGCCATTTCGAGCGTTGCGCGTCGGAATCACACAGTCGAACATGTCGAAACCTGCGCGCACCGCTCGAATAATGTCCTGGGGGCGGCCCACTCCCATCAAATAACGCGGTCGATCGCGGGGCAGCAATTTCGCGGTGAAAGCGCCGATTTTGTAGAGTTGCTCCTCACCTTCGCCGACGCCTAAACCACCCACCGCGAAACCATCGAAGGGCATCGATACGAGCGCATCGACACACCAACGCCGCAAATCTTCGAACACGCCGCCTTGCACAATGCCAAACATCAATTGTTGAGGGCTCGCGCTCCGTGCTCGCAGGCATCGCTCCGCCCAACGGATTGTCCGCTCGGTGGCAACCTGAACGTATTCACGCGGCGCAGCGCCGGAAATACACTCGTCGAGCACCATGATAATGTCGCTCCCCAACGCTTGTTGAATTTCGATACTTTTCTCCGGCGTCAG
>Ga0105239_10009464_pt1 | contig 10979 bp, 8 predicted proteins | sample KBSC44metaG_FD_92761 | JGI IMG/M metagenome (GOLD analysis project Ga0105239, IMG submission 92761) | Corn rhizosphere microbial communities from Kellogg Biological Station, Michigan, USA - KBS C4-4 metaG | ecosystem: Host-associated > Plants > Roots > Rhizosphere > Soil | place: Michigan, USA...
GGCACTAGGATTATTGTTAGCACCTGAAAAAGGCGAAAAAACACGCGACGATATAGCAGGGTACATTAACGATTTGGTTGATGCTGCTAAAGAGAAAGCGCAAACAGCAAGCAGTGGTATCAAGGACTATGGCACTAACGTTTATGACAAAGCGCGTTCGAGGTTTGCAGGCGTAGCTGACAAGGTGTCTGATTATAAAGACACTGCTGTAGAAACAGCAAAGGCAAAAGCAAACGACCTTAAAGATAAAGCCCAAACTAAGTTTGAAGAAGCCAAATCAACAGCCAAAAACGGTGCGAATGATTTAAATCATTCAGTTCAGAATTCTTAACATTAATTGATTATATAAAACAAAAGAACCCGGCCAAAAGCCGGGTTTCTTCGTTTATCTCTTTTTTGTTGTTGCTTCGTTCCTCCCGGGACCATAGGTGTTCGGAAGATTTTTTTTAAAGCTTTGGCCCGTGCGATTCCCGCCTTGGGGCGGGGAAGGGTGGGGTCTCTCGAACTACGATACCCTTGATAATCAAGCGCAAAAGCATGGCGCAGAAACCCCTCCCTCCACCCTCCCAGGGGAGGGAATCGCACTGTTCCGCGCTTTTTTCAATCTTCCGAACACCTATGCTCCCAGGACAAATCGGCTATTATTTCGCCTCCCATTTATTGTTTGTAGTATCGGCATCCATAAATATACCGCCATCAAGCACAGCTGATTTTACTTCTTTAGCTGTTTTGATGTTTACGGTAATTTGCTTCTGGTCTTTCTCCCAAACAGCTGGCGTTTGGTGGAAGCTTTCGGTTGAGCCATCAGCATAAGTTACTTTAACGTCAAACGGATTTGCAAACCCACCTATATTTTGTATGGCAAGTGCATAGCCATTTGCCACTTTTGTTACCTTCTGTAAATTTAAGTCGATATAATAGTTGGTGAAGAACCAGTTATTAAAGAACCAGTTGAGATTTTTGCCCGAGCCGCTGTTCATCGAATTAAAATAATCCCATGGGATGGGGTGTTTACCATGCCAGTTATCCATGTAAGTATGTAATGCTTTTTTAAACAGGTCGTCGCCCAGCATATCTTTTAATGCAAAATAACTTAATGACGGTTTGCCGTAGGCGTTATTGCCGAAACCACCGCGTTCTTCGCTGGTAGGTACAATAATAGGCAAGTCTTCGGCCTGCGATGGATCATTTATCCAGCCTTCAACACGGAAGGGTTTATATAGAGCTTCGGCTTTTTCTTTACCAACCTCAGCAGTCCCTATCAATAATTCGAAAGTAGTTGCCCAGCCTTCATCCATAAACGAGTAGCGGCTTTCGTTAATCCCCATATAAAACGGGAACCAGGTATGGGCGATCTCGTGATCCTGTACAAACGCTGCAAAATGGATATCATCCTGGTGGCTATCGTTTACCATCATCGGGTATTCCATATCGGCAAAACCCTGGAAGGCTGTCATTTTAGGGAAAGGGTAGGGCACTCCTGGCCAGTTGTGCGACAGCCAGCCTAATGAATTACGGCCTGCTTGAACAGAATGATGAAAGTCGGGTGCGCTATCCAGAAATGCAGCCTGCATGCTTGCACGGCGGTGTGTTTTATCGTCAACCACAACGCTGGCGGCATCCCAATCATAGTGATCGCTCAAACCAACAGCCATATCGCTGATGTTGGTTGCCGTCCACGTCCAGGTGTTTACATCGTTTTGCGCGGTGATATTCTTCTTTGCCAGGTCCTCTTTAGTAGCTATATGAATTGTCGAATCGCTGGTGAACGATTGCTCGAGCCGTTTGGCATATTCGGGTTGCAGCACTTTATTGGCATTTTGCAGGGTGCCTGTAGCCCAAACCAGGTAGTTTTTAGGTACGGTTACATTAAGGGTATAATCGTTAAAGTCGTTATAAAACTCCTGTGCATCTAAAAATTCCAGGGTATCCCAGCCATTGTAGTCGTCATAAACAGATACACGCGGATAATAATAGGCCAGGTAATAACTGGTTGAGTCAATCATTCCTTCGCGGCCGCTTTCTTTTGATATTTCGAAATGCCAGGTGATGTTCAGCTTAACCGAATCGTGTGGCGCTAACGGTTTTGGTAACCCTACCATTTGGTTGGTACGGGATGCCCGGGCGTTGTCCCATGGTTTTTTTGTGCCGTTTATAAATATTGAGTCTACCTGTATGCCCGGTGTAAGGTAATCAGGGTTCGCGCCAAAAAAACGTGCTGCGCCGGGGCGGTGGATATTCAGGATTAGTTTCATGTTAAGCCTTTTCAATGTATCCGGGCTGTCGTTAAAATAGACTATCTGCTCAACGCCTTTAATGTTGCGATCAGGCGGCAGGGCAGTGATGGATATATTGTACCGGGCATGGTTTTGCCAGTAGTTTTTGCCGGGCTTGCCATCCATTGAACGGGTGCCTTTATTAAACGCGCCTTGAACGTCGCGCGGGATGTACAGGTTTTGCGCCTGCGCCTGGTAAAATACCAAACCGCAAATAACGCCTACGATAATTGATTTAAACATTTGATGTGAAATTTGTTTGTAATGTATGCAGATTTAAGCTTGTATAATGTGGCAAAACCACCAATTTGTGAAGATTTGTTTTGGCTAAGACGGTTGTGTAACATGAAAAGTTACATAGCAATGAGGAAATTTAACTGTTAAAAAATTTGCAGTGCAATAAATATTTTTTTAATTTGCACCCAGTTATTTTAATAGGGGTATTAAATAACTAATTTCTAACCATCTGCCTTTGGGCGGGTGGTTTTTTTGTTTACAGGGATTACACTGATTATTAATATGAAATATAAGTTAGGCGATTTTGTGCGTTTTGTGGACGAGAAGATGGAGGGCTTTGTAACCCGCATTATCGACGACCAAATGATCGGGGTAACTGGCGAAGACGATTTTGAAATCCCGGTGCTGGCCAGTAAGGTAACTACCGTGCATGGCCACGAGGCGCCTGGAAGTAAAAAGGCTGCCGAAGTTGATGAGCAGCCCATTTCAACAGCCGAGTTTAAGGCCAAAGGCGTTTATGTTGGCGTAGTTACCGATGCAAAGGCAAATTCTGTGGTGCATTTTTATTTAATTAATGATACTTCGTTTCAGTTGCTGGCATCTTTAACCACCGAAAAGCAATCTGTTTTTAAGGGCGAGTTTGGAGGAGTTACAGCGCCCGGTACCGCTACCAAAATATATTCGGCACAACTGGCGGACTTGCAGCTTTGGCCGCGATTGATTTTTCATATTGTATACCACACCAAACACAATACCGAACCACCTTCGCCAATTGTAATTTCAGAGAAATTTAAGGCGAAAGATTTCTCCGGTTCGAAAAAGACTATCCCTGTATTAAACCAGGCCGGCTGGCTTATCAGGCTGGACGAACCAGAGATGGTAATAGACGCCCAAAAGTTAAAGGAAAGTTTCTTTCAATCGGCAGATGAAAAGGCTCTGGTTGACAAGCCTAAGACAGAAGTTGATCTGCATATTGAAAAGCTGCGTGATGATTACCAGTTTTTAAACAGCGGTGAAATGTTAAAGGTTCAATTGGAGGCTTTTCATAAAGCGCTGGATGCGGCCATTGTGCACCAACTGCCCGAGATTATTTTTATACATGGGGCGGGTAATGGTATTTTAAGGCATGAAATTCATAAACTGCTGGGTAAACATCAAAAAGTTCAAACCTTTATGGACGCCCGGAAGGAGAAGTTCGGGTATGGGGCGACGAAAGTGTTGCTGAAATAAGTCTTCGTTAAAAATCGGCGATGGAATATGGCCAGGCCTACGGCTCTTTAGCTAATAGGGTAGTGGCTAAGCTACATCTTATTTTAACTTGAGTTCGATATAAGAATTTATGTTAAATTTTAAATTCCTGATAATGAGTATGTTTCATGATGTTCCGGGTGTTCCGCGTGTAAAAATGGAACGCACTAGCCAATAAAAATGTCTTTTTGAACCTCGCTCTCACGATAATTACCAAGACGAACAGGTGTTTTGGGGTGAGGCGCAAGTATGTTTATACCAAGGTTACATTAAACTAATGTTAAATTTATGTACTAATTGATGTTAAATATATAAACATCTGATAATGAGCATGTTTCATGGTGTTCCGGGTGTTCCGCGTGGGAAAATGGAACGCTTTTCCGGTAAGGCGACGAAGCTCACTTCGCTTAACTTCGACTCATGTTGTAGCGCTGGTTTCAATCCGGCGCAATAGGCGCATCTGTTACAACGTTGTCCGCGCAAACGATTGCGCTGCATACGTTTAACAGGTAAAGTATTTCTTAATTTAGCGTTCCCTTATAAACGCTATAATGAATAAATACTTTTACTTAGCCATTTTTACACTCATTTGCCAGCTCTCTATTGCGCAGCAAATCAAATACGTTACAAAAAATAACGATTGGGATGCCGACTCGCTGGGAAATCACAGGGTAGTATTAACCCTGCAAAATGCCAATACCCACATAGCCAAAGCAGTAATAGCATGGCGACGTAACGACTATCACCCTGAATTGAAGCAACTGTTCGTGGTGGATTCTGCCACCAACAAACGGGTAATGAATGTATCCGTAGCCGCAATTACCCGCGAGACTTGTTTGCTTTATTTTGAACCCAATACAGGCGACAAAAAATATTTTGTATACTATATGCCTTATCATATCGACCGTAAGTCGAACTACCCCAATGTGAAATATTTAAAAGCCGTGCAAACGGGAGCAAACGATTGGCTACAGTCGATTGAAGGCAGCAAGGATATTGAGGGTGCTAAAGTAGAGTGTATTCAATCCGTAAATGCAATGAACAGCTTTTACCCAATGGAGGTAATAGCCACGGATACAGAAGTGAAAAACCTTGTTCAGCAAGATGCTGGCAAAACCTATTTGGTATTTCCGGAAGATAGAATCAACATTATAAAAATGAAACACGATTTGCCGCAACGCTGGATATTGACCGGCGCCCGAAGTGTTTTTGATGGCGATGCAAAACGTGGCGAAAATTATTCGTACCAATTAGGAATTTACCCAACAGCAAAAGATTTAAATGGCGTAAAGGTTTCGTTTTCGGATTTAAAAAGTAAAACGGGACAGGTTATTTCATCAAAAGTAATGTCGTGCATTAATAACAGCGGAACGGATTACAAAGCAAAATCGTTTAATAAACTGGTTGATGTAGCCAAAGGCGAAGTGCAGGCTATGTGGTGCCTGGTAAATATTCCATCAACTGCTGTAACAGGTACTTATGAAGGGACAGTAACTGTTTCTGCCAAGAATGCCGAGACAACCAAAATTGGTATTCGCATTAAAGTAGAGGCCGCCGCCGCAGTTAATGGCGGCATTAATGAGCCATGGAAGGAAACCCGTTTAAACTGGTTAAACTCTACCCTCGCGCAGCAAAACGACGTGATAAAACCATACACGCCCCTGGTGGTGAAAGATAACAGCATTGCGCTACTGGGCCGTAAGGTTACTTTAGATAAAACAGGCTTTCCGAAAAGTATCCAAACCTTTTTTACGCCCGAAATGACTTCGTTTTCGGCAAAGGCAAAAGAGGTGCTCAATCAACCGATAAAATTAATTGCTGAAAATGGAACCGGGGCCGAAGTTTGGCAACCCAAAGGCTTGAAGTTTACCGAAACCCAACCGGGCACGGTCAAATGGACAGCTACCAATACCTCAGCTGATTTACAGATGGATGTAAACGGCTCGATAGAATTTGATGGCTTTGCAGCTTACACAATTAAGGTAACCGCATTAAAGGATGTGGATTTGAAAGATATCCGCATGGAAATACCTTTTAATAAGAATGCCGCCAAATATATGATGGGGCTTAACTTAAAAGGTGAGAAAAGGCCCGGCAGCTATGAGTGGAAATGGGATGTCGCCCACAAAAACCAGGATGGCGCCTGGATTGGCGACGTAAATGCAGGCCTGCAATACTCGCTGCGCGATGAAAATTATGTGCGCCCGCTTAACACCAATTTTTACCTGCAAAAACCTTTATTGCTGCCAACATCATGGGGTAATGATAACAAAGGCGGCATAAACATCAGCGAAAAGGACAACCACGTTTTGGTTAATAACTACAGCGGCGCGCGCAGTATGAAAAAAGGCGAGGTACTGTATTACAACTTTACTTTGCTGATAACTCCTTTCCACCCCATAAATACCGATTTTCAATGGTCAACCCGGTTTTATCATAAGTACAGCAATTTGGATAGCATTAAGCAAACCGGTGCTACGGTAGTAAACATTCACCACGGCACACCGATAAATCCTTACATTAACTATCCATTCATCAGGTGGCGGCAAATGAAAAGTTATATTGATTCAGCACATCAGCTGGGTTTGAAGGTGAAGATATATAACACTGTGCGCGAACTGTCAAACAGCGCTTATGAAACCTTCCCGATGCGCAGTCTGGGTCACGAGATTTATTCGACGGGCAAAGGCGGCGGTTATTCGTGGCTGCAGGAGCACGTGGCAGATGATTACATTGCTGCCTGGTACGTACCCGAATATAAAGATGCAGCCCTGATAAACAGCGGCATGAGCCGCTGGCACAACTACTATGTAGAGGGGATGAACTGGCTGGTACAAAACGTTGGCATAGATGGTATTTACCTGGATGATGTTGCGTTTGATCGTATTACCATGAAGCGTATTAAACGGGTACTGACTAAAGACGGGCACCCCGGTATCATCGACTTGCACTCGGCTAATCAGTATAACAAAAGCGACGGCTTTAATAATAGCGGTAATTTGTATCTCGAGCATTTTCCATACTTAAACAGGCTTTGGTTTGGCGAGTATTTTGATTACGAAAAAAACACCCCCGATTTCTTTTTAACGGAAGTATCTGGTATACCATTCGGCCTGATGGGCGAAATGCTGCAGAGCGGTGGTAACCCGTGGCGCGGTATGATTTATGGCATGACCAACCGTATGCCCTGGAGCGACAACGCCGACCCGCGCCCGATATGGAAGGTTTGGGATAATTTTGGCATGAAGGGCACCAAGATGGTTGGCTACTGGGTGGAAACCAATCCTGTAAAGACCAACAACGCAGAAGTATTGGCAACCATTTATAAAAAACCGGGAAAAGTGTTGGTGTCCATAGCAAGCTGGGCTGCCGATGATGTTAACATCAAGCTTAAAATAGATTGGAAAGCGCTGGGCCTTAACCCGGCAACCGCTACCATTACAGCGCCGGAGGTTAAAAACTTTCAGCAAGGGGCTAAGTTTAAGGACGGGCAGGAGATAAAAGTTGAAAAGGGTAAAGGCTGGTTACTTATAATCAGCGACAAAAAATAAAATAATGAAATTAAATAAATTTATAATTGGCGCGGGGGTAATTACGGTAACCTGCTTGGCGATGAGCTTTACTAAAATAGTACGTCAAGCTCGATTCGCCGCTAAAGGTTCTGACAGCTCTATAACTATCCCCCTGGGAGGCAACGCCTGGCGTGTGGCTAAAGATACCATGGGCGGTACCATTACCAACGATGGCATTGTGGACTGGACAAGCAGTAGCGTAAAGTTTACCGCATATTTCCGGGCAGCCGTTAAGGGTAAATTCAAACTTTGGCTAAATTTAAAAGTACCCGATGGTAAAACTGTTCTAGCAGTTTCTGCATTAAAATCAACAAAAAACATAACCGCATCAGGATCGGTAGCTAAAGACTATTATGTTGGCGAGTGGAATGCTACCGATACCGGCTACATAGCAATTGACATAAAAGGCATCAGCAAAACAGGCAAGACTTTCGCCGAAGTTAGCAGTATAAAATTAAGCGGTACCGTTATTAACGCCAAGACCGCTTATGTGCCAAATAACAAGGGCAATTATTTCCACTGGGGGCGAAGGGGGCCATCAGTGCATTTAGCATATGAGCTGCCGAATACCAATATAGAATGGTTTTATAATGAAGTGACGGTACCCGTTGGAAACGATGTGTTGGGCTCGTATTTTATGGCAGATGGATTTAACGTAGGCTATTTTGGCATGCAGGTAAATTCGCCTACTGAAAGACACATTTTGTTCTCAGTATGGAGCCCGTTTAACACAGATAATCCCCAAGCCATACCCGACAGCCAGAAGATAGTGATGCTAAAAAAAGGTCCCAATGTTCATACCGGCGAGTTTGGTAACGAAGGCTCGGGCGGGCAAAGCTATATGCTGTACAACTGGAAGGCAGGCAATACTTACAAATTCCTGGTACAGGGCAAACCCACCGGCAACAACCATACTACTTACACCACCTGGTTTTTTGCACCGGAGCTTGGCAAATGGCAATTAATAGCAAGCTTTAGCCGCCCGCAAACAAATACTTATTTAAAAGGACTGCATTCGTTTTTGGAAAATTTTGAACCTGAAAATGGCATAACAACTCGTCATGTGTTATTTAATAACCAATGGATTGCCGACAACAACGGCCGTTGGGCAGAAATAAACAAGGCCCATTTTACAAACGATGCCACGGCAATGAAAGGTTATCGTATGGATTATGCGGGCGGTATTGACGGGGGCGCCTTCTACCTTAAAAACTGTGGATTTTTTAACACTTATACCAAACGCGGGATAGAGCTGGTAAGGCCAAACGGTGGCAAAGCGCCGGATGTGGAATTGGATAAATTGCCATAAATTCATCAAAGCAAAATGGCGTTAAACTTCCGAAGTTTAACGCCATTTTTTTATAGACATCATTTCAAGCTTTGTCGTTTAACCCTATTTATTCAACTTATCCACCCGGTCAAAAAACTCGTTTTGCAATGGTATGGTCTTAGTGTCTTCCTTCACTTCTTTTAATGCTTTTATAAACGATGCAATTTCATGGTCGGTAATAAACTTGCCGAACTCTGTGGTTGCTTTGTCGCCTTCACCGGCATAATGATTGGGGTATGATGAATACCACCATATTGGCGTATAAAGACTGGGCAAATCGCTGCGTTTTTGGTTGGCGCCGCTTTCATTGGCTGCACGGTCCATTCGCATTAAATCAGGCCGGTAATACATTAACACGGATGTTTCGGATTCGCCGGCGTGCTGGTCGTTCGCTGTGGGCGATTTGTGCATCTGGCGGTATTGCTTGTTATAGTCGGCATCTTCGCGTTCGGGGCTGTACAGGTAAACTGCATAGTTATGCCGTTTGTTCAGCAACGATTGCATAAAGAAGTGCAGAAACTCGGGGTTACCGCCGTGCCCGTTTAAAATGACAATCTTATCGAAGCCATTACGGGCAATTTCGTCGCAGGTAGCTTCCAGCAATTTGTAAATGATATCGCTCGGCAGGGCAAATGTTCCCGGTTGGTGGCGGGCTTCGTTTATCTGCCCGTAAAAATAATCAGGGAAAACTACCGCGTATTCCGATTTTACAGCCCTTGCCGCCCATTCACGCACGTGGATCAAATCGGTGCCAATAGGTGAATGCGGTCCGTGCTTTTCCAATATCCCGATAGGCAGAATACAGGTTTTTGATGATTTTTCAAGGGCCTTCGGAAAATCGCTGGCCACAAGCTCATCCCAGCGGGCAGGAATATCCTGCGCAAATGAGGTTGCCGAAAATAGCAATGCAATTAAAAGTGTAAGATAGGTTTTCATATTCTTTAGGTTTTTATAAATACTTAACCGGGGAGGTTTGTAATAGTGAAGGATTTTAAGCCCATCGCTATGGTGTTACTTCTCCAATATAAAAGTAATATTTGTCCAGCTACCTACAAGTGGGCTGTGTATAGTTTCCTTAATCACCCAGCCCTCATCCAAATATTTATTTACAAAATTAACTTCGTAAGCAGAGTGCCTGTTGGTAACCGATTGCTCATAAACATTAATATTTACTGTTATTACTTTTTGTGCCATGATGTTTTTAGTTAGTTTTCAAAGGTATGTAATAGAGTCAAGAACCAAGCGTGTATAACCAGAAATTTAAGAGTCAAGAATCAAGAGCCAAGAATCAAGATAAAATGAATTGAGCTATTTTCTTTGTCGGCAGAAATTCACCTTTTAAATTTGAAATGCTAATCCATGGTTATGTTTTTTATCTTGGCTCTTGATTCTTGGTTCTTGATTCTCCACACATGCACGATATTTTAAGAAATTTTTTAGCGGAAAGTATAAATTTAACCGAAGAACAATGGGCTTTGGTGCTAAATTGCTGTAAGCCTAAAATAACTAAACGGAACGAAATACTTTTAGAAAAAGGCAAGATAAGCCAGTATATGTATTTTGTTATAAAAGGCTGCCTGCGGATATTTTTGATTGATGACGAAGGGCAGGAAGCCACCCGGTTTTTGATTTTTGAAGGCAGATTTGGGACTGCCTTCCCAAGTTTCACTTTACGGCAACCATCCGCGGCAGCTATTCAAACTATTGAACCATCGGAATTGTTAATGATAAGCTATGCCGACTACCAGGCACTAATGGATACAGTACCCGGTTGGGAGCGGATGACCCGGCTGGGTTTGCAAATGGATTACATCGATGCCATCGTTCGTATTGAAGGCCTGATAACTATGGATGCAAAGCAGCGGTACGACACCCTGATGAAGCAAAATCCCAGGCTCATTCAGCGGTTGCCAGGTAAGATTGTGGCTGATTATTTGGGGATTTCGCAGGAGACATTGAGCAGGCTGAAGAAGAACCGTTAACCGCTGATTTTTTTGATTTCGTTAATTGAGGGCGCACGATAAATGATTTTTACTGCTGACAGGCTGCTGTCAATGGTGGGCATTATTTTGGTAGTAAATTATAAAAGCTGATGACAAATTCCAAAATAGCGCGGCAACGGTTATTCAACCAACATATAGCAACGCAAAGTTTTAAAAAGCCTGCAGACGCTGTACATTATATGGGCGCTATACAGGCCCAGGATTATGCCGGTGCGAAATGGGCCGTTGGCATCCGTTTGCAAAAAAGTAAGGATGCTGCAATTGATAAGGCCCTGGCAAACGGTAGAATTATCCGTACTCACGTGTTGCGGCC
>Ga0105239_10009466_pt1 | contig 10976 bp, 14 predicted proteins | sample KBSC44metaG_FD_92761 | JGI IMG/M metagenome (GOLD analysis project Ga0105239, IMG submission 92761) | Corn rhizosphere microbial communities from Kellogg Biological Station, Michigan, USA - KBS C4-4 metaG | ecosystem: Host-associated > Plants > Roots > Rhizosphere > Soil | place: Michigan, USA...
CGACGCCAGTCGGCGCCCGGCAACCGACGGCGGAAGGCATCTATGATTTGGCGGGGAATGTGTGGGAGTGGACAGCAAGCCCCTTTCTGCCCTATCCTGGCTTCAAGGCGTTTCCTTATGACGGCTATTCGAAAGACCACATGCAGGGATTGCACCGGGTATGCCGAGGGGGCTCTTGGGCGACCTCGAAGACGATCCTGCGGTCGACCTTCCGCAACTGGTACGTCCCGACGTACCGGCAGGGTTTTCTCGGCGTCCGGCTCGCCGAGTAGGCGGTTCTTATGATCGCGCTGAAGGGGGTTACGAAGCGCTACGGTTCGCTGACCGCTTTGTCGCCGACCGACTTGACGTTTGAGACCGGCGCGGTAACCGCCCTGATTGGTCCCAGCGGATGCGGGAAATCGACCCTGTTGCGGTTGATTCTGCGGCTGATCGAGCCGGACGCCGGGTCGGTGAATATCGACGGGGTCGATGTAACCGAGGCGAACGTTCAGGACGTGCGCCGGAAGGTTGGTTACGTGGTGCAGGACGGCGGCCTTTTTCCTCATCTCACCGCCCGGGAAAACGTCTGCCTGATGGGCAAGCACTTGGGGCGGTCCGTCGATTTGAAATCGTTGACCGATCTGGTCCGGTTTCCCGAGAGCGGGCTCGACCGGTATCCGTTGGAACTGAGCGGCGGGCAAAGGCAGCGTGTGGGATTGATGCGAGCCTTGGCCCTCGACCCGAGCACGTTGCTGATGGATGAGCCTCTGGGAGCGCTTGATCCGCTGGTTAGGTCTTCGCTGCAGACGGATTTGAAGGAAATCTTTCGTCGGCTTGGCAAGACGGTCGTCTTCGTAACTCACGACATGGGGGAGGCGGCGTATCTGGGCAACCGGATCGTTCTGCTTCGCGACGGCAAGATCGTACAAGAGGGTCAGCTTCAGGACTTCCAGAAGTCGCCCGCCGAGCCGTTCGTGACCGAGTTCCTCAACGCGCAACGCGCGCCGGTGTTCCAATGAGATATATCTGGCTGGCTTTGCTCTTGCTCGTTTGCGTCGCGCCGGCCCAGACGGTGACGGTCGGTTCGAAGCGGTTCACCGAGTCTTACGTGCTTGGCGAGATGGCGAAGCACGTGCTGGAGCAAGCCGGCTTCACCGTCGAACACAAGCAGGGAATGGGGGCGACGGCGATCGTTTGGAACGCCCTGAAAGGCGGCTCGATCGACGCCTACCCGGAGTACACGGGAACCGTCGGCGAGGAGCTCCTCAAGCAGCCGGGGCTTACCGACGATGCGATGCGGTTGGCTTTGAAGCCACTGGGCATCGGGATGTCCGGCCAACTTGGGTTCAACAACACCTACGGCGTGGTCATGCGGCGCGCGACGGCGGAGAAGCTTGGGATTACCAAGATCAGCGACTTGGCGAAGCACCCCGAACTGCGAGCCGGCATCACCCACGAGTTTCTGGAGCGGAAGGATGGCTGGAAGCCGCTGTCCGCGAAGTACGGGATGAACCTGACCGATGTCAAAGGCATCGACCACTCCCTTGGCTACGCCGCGCTCTACGCCGACCAAATAGATCTGAAGGACTGCTACACCACCGACGCGGAGATCAAGCGGTACGACCTGCGCGTGTTGGAAGACGACAAGAAGATGTTTCCGCAGTACCGGGCGGTGTTTCTTTACCGGTTGACCATGCCGAAGAAGGCCGTCGACGCCTTATCGACGCTCGTCGGCAAGATCGACGAGCCGACGATGATCGGGCTCAACGAGGAAGCCGGGAAGAGCAAGAACTACGCCGAGGCAGCGGCCTCGTTCTTCAACGCGCACGGCGAAAAGGGCGCCTCGGCGGCTGCGGCCGCTTCGGCTCCTTCCGGCGGTTCGAAGATTTTGCGGCTGGTGGGGCAGCATCTTGAGCTGGTCGCGGTTTCGCTTCTGCTCGCGATCTTGATTGGGATCCCGCTCGGCATTGTTGCCGCTAAGTCGGGGCCGCTGAGCAGCTTTATCTTGGGGACGACTGGGGTTATCCAGACCATTCCGTCCTTGGCGCTCTTGGCCCTATTGGTCGCGGTGCCGTTTCTCGGCATCCACTTCCAAACTGCGATCATCGCTTTGCTTCTTTATTCCTTGTTGCCTATCGTCCGGAACACCGCGACGGGTTTGGCGGGGATCCCGGCTCCGTTACGCGAATCGGCGGCGGCTCTGGGTTTGGAGCCGGGAGCGCGGCTTCGGCAGATCTACCTACCTTTGGCCTTGCCGACGATATTGGCCGGCATCAAGACGAGCGCGGTTATCAACGTGGGGACGGCAACCTTGGCGGCTCTGATCGGAGCGGGTGGCTTAGGCGAGCCCATCGTCAGCGGTCTGGCACTGAACGACTCACAGACGATCCTGCAGGGCGCGGTCCCTGCCGCAATTCTGGCGGTGTTGGTTCAAATCGCATTCGATTTGTTCGAGCGCGCGGTGGTTCCGCGCGGGTTGCGGGTTGGGCAGGCGGGGCATTGATTACCCGGCAATCGAATAGCGGTCTGACACCGGACGTACCTTATAATTGAAGTGCCATGCCTGTTGTGATCGAAGATTCACTCCTGCGAGCTGCGCATCTCGACGAGAGCGAATTCAAGCGTGAAATCGCTCTCGCTCTTTATGCCCAGGAACGGCTCACGTTGGCCCAGGCAAGCCGATTTGCGAATATGCCCTACATGGACTTCCAGGGTTTGCTCGCAGATCGAGACATCTGCATCCATTACGATTCCGACGACCTTAGGAGTGATGTCGAAACACTTCGAGGCCTGCGTAAGACTTGATTGTCGTTTCCGACACGTCTCCAATTCTGAATCTGGAGCGGATTGGCCACCTTGAATTACTGCCGAAGCTCTTTGATCGAATAACAATCCCCGACAGAGTCTTCCAGGAGTTACTGGCCGGGCCGAGTAGCTTCACAGTGCCTGATTGGCTGGTTACCGCCTCCGCTAAGGATACCGATCGCGTTAGCGCACTTTGTTTAGAACTTGACCCTGGAGAGGCCGAGGCAATCGTTCTGGCTCAAGAGCTTGCAGCAGATCTCTTGTTGATCGACGAAAAGCGCGGTCGTCGCATTGCGAAAGCCTCGAATTTGAGGATGACGGGGTTGCTTGGCATCCTAATCGAGGCCAAAGATGCTTCCTTGATTCCGGCCGTAAGACCGGTTCTCGATCTCCTTGTTGCCTCTGCTCGTTTTCGAGTCAGCGAGAGATTGTATTGGGACACGTTAGAGATTGTTGATGAGATTTGAGGGTGTCGAGGTGGCCAAGCCGGGCACTAGGCCTCGACTTGATATTGCTCGTCGGTGACCTTCTCCAGCCAATCGACGGTTTTGCCGTCGAGGCTCTCTTGGATGGCCATGTGGGTCATCGCGGTCGTTGGTGAGGCTCCGTGCCAATGCTTCTCCCCCGGGGCGAACCAGACGACGTCGCCGGGACGGATCTCCTCGATGGGGCCGCCCTCACGTTGGGCTTGGCCGAGACCCGAGGTCACCACGAGGGTTTGGCCGAGAGGGTGGGTGTGCCAAGCTGTACGCGCTCCGGGCTCGAAGGTGACGCTGGCTCCGACGACGCGCGCCGGAGCCTCCGCCTGGAAGAGGGGGTCGATGCGCACGATCCCGGTGAACCAATCCTCCGGTCCCTTGCCCGAGGGCCGGGAACCATTTCGTTTGATTTCCATTTGTTTCTCCTTTAGCGGTCGACGAGCTTTTGGAAGTGCTCGGGGTACCGCTCCCCCTGAATTTCGATCCGGGATGATGCGGTCTCGATCTCCGCAAGATCCTCGGGGGTAAGCGTAACCGAAGCTCCACCCACGTTCTCTTCCAGGCGATGCCGCTTCGTCGTACCCGGAATCGGCACGATCCAAGGTTTTTGCGCCAGCAGCCATGCCAGTGCGATCTGCGCGGACGTCGCGCCTTTCTCGGTCGCGATACGTGCGACGAGATCGACGATCGCCTGGTTCGCTTTGCGAGCTTCGGCTGAGAAGCGAGGGACGGCGTTGCGGAAATCACCCTCGACGAAGGTCGTGGTCTCGTCAATCTTGCCGGTGAGGAATCCCTTTCCAAGCGGAGCGAAGGGGACGAATCCGATGCCGAGCTCTTCGAGCGTCGGGAGAATCGCTTCCTCCGGCTCTCGCCACCAAAGGGAGTATTCGCTTTGAAGGGCGGCCACGGGCTGAACGGCGTGGGCTCGGCGGATGTTCTTTGTTCCCGCTTCAGACATGCCAAAGTGCTTGACCTTGCCGGCGACGATCAGGTCCTTCACCGCACCGGCGACGTCTTCGATCGGTACTTCGGGATCGACGCGGTGCTGGTAAAAGAGGTCGATCGCATCGATGTTCAGCCGCTTGAGCGAGGCTTCGGCGACCTCTTTGATGTTCTGGGGCCGGCTGTTGAGGCCGCCCGTCGGCTTTCCGTCGGCATCGTAGGCCCAGCCGAATTTAGTGGCGATAACCACCTGATCGCGAACCGGGGAGAGTGCCTTGCCGACCAATCGCTCGTTTGCAAAGGGACCGTAGGCTTCGGCGGTGTCGAAAAAGGTCACGCCGAGGTCTAGGGCGGCGTGGATGACGGCGATCATTTCCGTCTCGTCTCCCGCCGGGCCGTAACCGGAACTCATTCCCATGCAGCCAAGGCCGAGGGCAGAGACTTCCAGCCCGCTCTTACCAAGTTGTCGTTTTTCCATCTGAATTCTCCTCAATGTCTGTTCGAGCCGGTTGTATGAAGATCCACTGTCTTCGCTGGCTCAGGTGTTGGTGGTTGTCGCTGTTGAGTTCATTCTACGGCCTCGTTACTCCTAGCCAATAAAACGTTATTCCGAGAGTCTTGTCAGATTCTGCAAACCTGATCGGAATCGATGCGTAGGAAGTCAAGATGGAGCCAATGAACGAGCGCCGGCAGCAAAGGGATAGCGCAAACCGTGAGGAACTGCTCGAACGCCTCGGCCATGCGATCCAGCCGGACGGGTTATACGAACCTTTCCCGGGCGTCCGTCTGGCGCGGGCTTCCGAGCCGACCGACCGCGTGTACGGCGTGACTCAGCCGTCGCTCTGCATCATCGGCCAAGGCGCGAAGGAGCTTCTGATCGGCGACCAACGGTACCGATACGATTCGGAGCGATACCTACTCGCAACCGCGGAGCTTCCCGTCACGGGACGGGTCGTCGAAGCCTCGCGGACGCGGCCCTACCTGGCCCTCAGACTTGAGATGGACCCCGCCCTCGTTGGGTCCGTTATGGTCGAAGCAGGGAACCTCGCAACCGGCTCGGGAGAGGGGAAGGCGGTCGTCGTGAGCGCTTTGAGTTCTGGCCTATTGGACGCGGCGCTTCGCTTGGTGCGCCTGATTGAATCCCCGGTCGAGGCGCGGTTTCTGATGCCCCTCATCAAGCGTGAGGTCGTCTTCCACCTATTGATGGGCGAACAGGGCGGCCGCCTACGGCACTTGCCGAGTCTGGGCGGCCACTCGGACCGCATCGCCCAAGCCGCCGAGCGCTTACGCCGCAGCTTCGATCAACCCTTGCGCATCGACAATCTGGCCAAAGAGCTGGGCATGAGCTCGTCCGGGTTCCACCACCACTTCAAGGCGGTGACCGACATGAGCCCGCTTCAGTTTCAGAAGCAGTTACGTCTGCAGGAGGCGCGCCGCTTGATGCTCGGCGAGAGTCTGGACGCCGCCAGCGCGGGCTACCGGGTCGGCTACGAAGACCCCTCGCACTTCAGCCGCGATTACAAAAAACACTTCGGCAATTCGCCGGTGCGAGACGTCGAGCGGCTCCGCTCCATGATCACGGCGGATTGATTGGATTTTCCTTTTCGAACGATCGCCATTGTACGTTCTAGCGCACAATAAGCGTATGTCCCGGAAGTGGGGAAGCTTCGATACCGAGGTCACGAATCGCGAGCTCGAAGCAATTCCGTATCCGGATCGGGGGGCACTCTATCAGGCAATGGCGGCTTACGCGGAAGACTTGGACATCAGGTATTCCGTGAAGAATTATGGCGACGACCTGATGATGCTGAAGGCTTCGAACGGCACGTCCGGCAGATGCTTGTTCTTCTCTCGGGAGCGTATTGGAGATTCGGAGAAGCTGGTGGCCCTGCTTTTCTACAAAAAGGAGAGCGAGGAAGCACCAAAGCGGGTTATTGAGGCGGCCAGAGCCAGGATGATTGAATATAGAAAGAAGGAAAAGCCGGCATGAAAGATAATCTATCCCCACCGCGCGCGGACGATGAGCCGGACTACCTTCAAGGCCGCATCGCTTTCGACCTGGCGAATACGCCGGGTTTCGCAGAAACCTGGGAGCCGATGGCATTGGCGCTTGAGCTGGCGCGTGCTCGGAAGGCAAAAGGGTTGTCCCAGCAGGCCGTCGCGGATGCGATGCACATCGACCGGGCTCGAGTGGCCGAGCTGGAGCGTAACCCGTCTCGTGTTTCGTTCGGACGGATCGTCGCCTACGCAAAGGTTTTAGGGGTCCGTTTGGAGCCGGTCGCCGTTCCCGAGTTAGGCTTGCCGGCGGTCGAAGGTACACAAAAGGGCCGACCCATTAAGACCTCTGCGTCGAAAGCGATGTAAGGAGATCAGGGCCGAATCCGGACGCAGCGGAAACCCTCGCCGAGGGTGAATCCACCTTTTTCGCCTTCGTCTTCGGCCGTGCTCGCGACCATGTTCGCGACTTTCTCTAGCTTCTCGCCGTTGAACTGGCTCTTGTGGATGGCCAGCAATGCCTTCTTCTGATCCCAGGTGTCGGTGATGTCGATGAAGAAATTCGGCGCGAGGCTAGAGAAAAGCAGACACCAACGAGGGATCTTGCATTGCTTGGCGGCGAGCAGAGCCGCGTCCCCGGCGCGGCGATGGTCTTGATGGCTCATGCGGGGCGGGTAGTCGCCGTCGAAGCTGAGGACGTAGTCGGGCTGAACCTTCTTCATGACGCCCACGAGTTGGTCGACCAGCTCAGTGTTCACCCGCAGTCGGCCGTCCGGATGGCTTAGGAAGTACACGTCCTGCCCGCCCCAGGTCTTGAGTGCGGCGCGCCCTTCGGCTTGCCGCACGGTGCGGTTCTCAGACGGGTTCGCAAACGGACCGTAGTAGCCCTTGTCGCCGTCCGTACACACGACCTGCCAGACCTTCGCCGTCTTGCCAAGCTGGGTCAGGGTGCCGCCGATATAGAACTCGGAGTCGTCGGGATGGGCGGTGACGACGAGAATCTTGGTCCCTGGGGCAAAGAGATGCGCCTTGTTGGGATCCACGGGCGGATTGGGCGACGGGATGCGCCGGGGGATGAAGTCGTATTCGTACGGCTGCCAGCAGTAGGCGGCATAAAGGCCAGCCGCGAGACCTCCGTAAACCCAAAGACGCCGAGTACGGTTGCGCCGGCGCAAGGCCAGCTTGCCTTCTTCGGTAACAGGAACGCTCTTGCCCGATCTCGGCATGTCTTCAGTGTGCGGCCACGGCGGCCGGTTTGGCTAGTCTTCGACCATCCGGCTACCTTGCGGGATGCAGGCGAGACCGGAGCGAATGCGATGGTGTCGCACGCGAAGCGTCCGGACGGTTTTCGGTTTTTGGCGGCGTACTACCCCGCCGAGTATAGGCGCGACCGGGGTGAATGCGATGGTGTCGCATGTGAAGCGTCAGGACGGTTTTCGATTGTCGACGAAGGTTTTGGCGGCGTATCGCGACACCATCGCCGGGCTTCGGTGCCGGCTACACGGCCTGCTGACCGTCCCCGGCCCGCTGGAAGGCGTGCCCGATTTTCCGGCGATCCCGGATGGGATCGAAGAAATTAGCCGGTGATCGGAAGCGCGGTCGCCGCGCTGGAGATACCGGGTTTGCGGGCGACGTTTCGAATCGACCCCTTCGAGGGGTCGCAGCGCTTCAGGCTATTCGTCTTTCCAGGCTCATCGTGAAAGCGGCGTAGCCTTCTTGCCAGCGGAAATCTCGTACCGACATATCTTCACGCATTCATTTGGTCGACGCCTTCTCCTGTTTCACGCACGAAATCGGCGACGGTCATTGTCGAGGGGAATCCGACCAGTAGGTGAATGTGATCTTCGATACCGCCCACCGCCAGAGGGACCGCAGCAAGGCCCCGTGTAGAACCGCCCAGGTGATCCACGGGCCGATGACTTCGGCATCGAAGAACTGGGTTCGTCTGCGCGTGGCGAAGATTACGTGGGCATTCAGGCTGAGGTAGGTCGACGTCATGGCCACAATTTGAAGCGTTTGGAGCGCTCTGCGATCCCTGCCGGGATCGGATTCTTGGCTCGTTGAACCCCGGTATCTACGGCGCAGGTGCGCGCCTTCGATGCCCGGCTAATTTCTTTGATCCCATCCGGGATCGTTCGTGCCTAGAAAAGGCAGCGAATTTCCCAAAGCCTTCTATGAGAGACGATCCGTGGGACCCTCAGCCTTCGAGCGGCGGCTCGTGGGCCAGATGGGAGTGTGGGACTACGGCGCTCGGTTTGGATAGTCTTCGACCGTCCAACTACCCGTATGGTGCAGGCGCGACTGGAGCAGATACGATGGTGTCGCACGCGAAGCGTCAGGACATTTTTCGACGGTCGACCGAAATCTTGGCTTCGTACTAGCCCGCAGAGTGCAGGCGAGACCGGAGCAAATGCGATGGTGTCGCGCACGAAGCGTCAGGACATTTTTCGATTGTCGACGAAGGTTTTGGGGGCGTACCGCGCAACTATCGCCGGGCTCGGGTGTCGGCTACAAGGCCGGCTGACCATCCCCGGCCCCCGGAGGCGTGCCCGATTTTTCCGGCGATCCCGGATGGGATCGAAGAAATTAGCCGGTTATCGGAGGCGCACCCGGTGCGCCGAAGATACCGGGCGCATAGCCGGGCAACAAATCGACCCCTTACGAGGGGTCGCAGCGCTTGAGGCTATTCCCAATCTTGCGATCGAAATTCCAAGTTGTTGAACCGCAACAATTCTTCGATTTCTTCGAGGAAAGGTTTGTTGCGATGATGCTCAGCCTGTTTTTCGATGTACCGCTTGACGTTGCCGACTCGTTCCTGGCTCACGGTAAAGCCCGCATAGCCTTCTTGCCAGCGGAAATCTTTTACTGACATATCTTCACGCATCCATTTGGTTGAAGCCTTCTTGGTTTCCCGCACGAAGTCGGCGATCGCCATTGTCGAGGGGAACCCGATTAGCAGATGAACGTGGTCTTCGATGCCGCCCACGGCCAGCGGTGCCGCGCCAAGGCCTCGTATGGAACCACCCAAGTATTGGTGCACGCGGCCGATGATTTCGGCATCGAAGAACGGCGTTCGTCTGCGCGTGGCGAAGATTACGTGGGCGTTCAGGCTGAGGTAGGTCGAGGGCATTGGCGCAATTTTAGCGCTCGTTTTTGGGGCGTTCTGCGATCCCTGCCGGGATCGGATTCTTGGCCCCCTGACCCCCGGTATCTTCGGCGCAGGTTCGCGCCTTCGATAACCGGCTAATTTCTTCGATCCCATCCGGGACCGTTTGTGACGATCGGCGGTATCTGCTGCGCGTCTTCATTGCCATCCTTGACTGACGCGGTTGGCCCTCAGCCTTCGAATGGCGGCTCGTTGGCCACGCAGGAGAACGGAATGAGCTGGCCGTGCAAAGAAATGTAAACCAGAGGTTGGGGCGCACTGCGATCCCTGCCGGGATCGGATTCTTAGCCGGTGGGACCCGGTATCTTCGGCGCAGATTCGCGCCTTCGATGCCCGGCTAATTTCTTCGATCCCATCCGGGATCGTTCGTACGAGAAAAGATTCCTATCGGCGAGGCTCCGAAGCCCAAGGACAAAAGGTTATGCGGCTTTCATGGGAGACAACTCTATGGACCCTCAGCCTTCGGGCGGCGGCTCGTGGGCTACGCGGGAGAACGGAATGAGAACGACCGCGTAAAAGAAGCCAAACCAGAGTCCCCGCGAACCCATGTGGCTAAAAGCTACGGTTCCTAGCGCGGCTCCAACGACCAGGCTCAGCCAGAGAAGAAAGAACGGGACCCAGTCGGCGCGAGGGCCGCCGGTGAGCGCCAACGCGATCCGCTGTCCCATCTTTACCAAGGCGCCGGTGACGTAGGTGACACCGATGCCGACGTCGCCGTTCCGCTCGAAAGTAGCGTTCAAAGAACCCATCGCGATCGTCATCGGAACCGCGCCGAGGCGGCTTAGCTGCATCTGATCCAGCAAAGCCCCGACGAATAGGAGCGCCGTGACCAAATAGAGCAGGTGAGCGCTCCATTTGGATTGGCGAATCAAAAAACCGGTGATCACGCCCAGTAAGAACATGGAGAGCAGCTCCACCGAGAGCAAAATCTGCCCTGAATTGAGGTGCCCCACCCCGACCCCTAGCCGGGTCGAATTGCCGCTCATGAAGGATACGAAGAAGCCGCCCAGACTCAAAAAGCCGAGGGCGTCGACGTACCCTGCCAGCGCGGTGAGCGCAAAGGCGAAGGCGAGAGTCCTGCGGGCGTAACCGGTCATGGCCTAGACAACATTACAAATCGAAAAAACTAGGTACAAGTCACGCGAGCCTTTGAGTTGCGTACTTAAAAGGAATTGCCCATGAGAACTCGCATTCCTACTTTGATTTTGGCCCTCTCGACGTTGGGAGGGTTTGGTATAAGCGAAGCGGCAGCGAAGCCGCAAGAGCCGACGGTACCGGATAGCGTCATCCAGGCGCTGAAGAAAGCAGACGCCGCCGTCGCCAAGATCATCGCGGTGCCGGATAAGGAACGGACGTTCGCGAACACCCTCGGCGCGATCGACGACATGAGCGTCCGGCTGGACGACGACACCACGCTCACCATCTTCATGGAGAACGTCTCCACCGACGCCAAGGAGCGCGATGCCGCCCGGGCGGCGGAAGAAGCGGTCAGCAATTGGCAGATTGCCCTCGGTAAGCGGGAAGACCTCTACAAGGCGGTCAAGGCTTACGCGAACACGCACCCCAAGCTGAGCGGCGAGGAAGCGCGCTTCCTGAAGTTCACCCTC
>Ga0105239_10009468_pt1 | contig 10976 bp, 8 predicted proteins | sample KBSC44metaG_FD_92761 | JGI IMG/M metagenome (GOLD analysis project Ga0105239, IMG submission 92761) | Corn rhizosphere microbial communities from Kellogg Biological Station, Michigan, USA - KBS C4-4 metaG | ecosystem: Host-associated > Plants > Roots > Rhizosphere > Soil | place: Michigan, USA...
GGAGCCTGGGTGGACGTATACAGGTTCATGGTGCGATCGGCCGAGCGCCAATCCGCCACCACGCCACGGGTTTCCATGGAGTTCGGAATGAGCCGCTGGCTGACGATGCGCTGCTTGACGATGACGTCCGCCTCGGCGAACGCTTTGGCGACATCCCCGCCTTCCTGGTGAAAGGTGAACGCGACGTTATCCGGCCACTGCGGATGTACCGCATGGGCTCCGGGGGCGAGTGCTTTCTCGGGATCGGCCACGGCCTGCTCAACTTCGTAGTCGACTTCGATCAGCTCGACGCCGTCGCGCGCGATATAGCGGTCCGTGGCAACGACCACCGCTACGGGGTGACCGACGAGATAGACACGATCGATGGCCAGCACGTTATGATGCGGGACGCGTAGTCCGGGGAGCGAAGCGGCGCAAGGAACGGCACCGGCGTCTTTGGTATCTTCACCGACGAACACGGCGTGGACGCCCTTAAGGGCTTTCGCCTTGCTAATGTCGATCGAACGGATCTTCGCCGCGGCGTGGGGACTTCGCAGGAAGGCCGCGTAGAGCATGCCGGGCATCTTAATGTCGTCAACGTAGGTAGCGGTGCCGGTAATGAGGCGAGGATCTTCGCGGCGGCGGATGCGCTTACCGACCAGCTTCTCGGTTTTGGTGATGGTTGTCGTGGCCATGGTTATGCTCCTGCAGCCTTCGCTGCCGCTCTTACCGCGTTCACGATGTGCTGGTACCCGGTGCAGCGGCACAAGTTGCCATCCAGACCATGGCGGATCTCTTGATCGGTCGGGTTGGGGTTGCGATCGAGGATCTGCTTAGTGGTCATGATCATGCCTGGAGTACAGAAGCCGCATTGCAGACCGTGCTCATTCCAGAACGCTTCCTGGATCTTGTGGAGCTTGCCGTCGGCCGCCATGCCTTCGATGGTCAGGATCTTGGCGCCGTCGCACTGGATCGCGAATATGGAGCAACTCTTGACGGCTTTTCCGTTGAGCTCGACAGTACAAGCGCCGCATAGCGACGTCTCGCAACCGATATGCGGGCCGGTGAGTCCGACCACCTCGCGCAGGTAATGAATCAGGAGGAGTCTCGGCTCTACTTCATGGGAATACGGAGTGCCGTTGATACTTACGTTGATTGTTTCTGTCATGACGCTCACTTCCGGCAGAGGATACCGGCGATCATTGAAGATACCAAAATCGGAGGCGAAAGTGGGAGAAGGGCGCTACTCTGGATAACAGTTCGATCAAACCAATATTGCGCAATTCCACCCTTCGGCACGTAGTATAGCCGTCATAATAACAGCGTGAAGCGCGATACACTGCTCGACTTCTTCGCGGACTTCGCCGATTTCCCCGATCCGTTCCTGGTCTATGACGACGGCTTCCGGGTCGAGCAGCGCACCTATCGGCAAACTGCCCAAGCCGCGCGCGCCTTGGCTGTACGGCTCAGCAAAGCGGGAGTTCGTAAAGGCGACAAGGTCGTCCTTTGGAGTGAAAATCGTCCTGAGTGGATCGCAGCATTCTGGGCCTGCCTGCTCATAGGCGCGATTGTGGTCCCGGTGGACTATCGCACCTCTTCCGAGTTTATTTTGCGCATCCGGGATAAGGTCGAAGCCCGCATTGTCTGGACTGGCGATGAAGTGGTGTGGCCCGATGACGCCGAGCCCCGCCCCTGGAAACTTTCCGATACCGACTGGTCAGACGCGCGCACGGTTTCCGCCGAGCCTGTGAGTCGCGATGATATCGCTGAAATCGTTTTTACGTCGGGGGCGACGGCTGATCCCAAGGGCGTGATCATCACGCATCGAAATATTCTCGCCAACATCGTGCCGGTCGAAACGGAGATTCGAAAATACCGACGCTTCGGCGGCCCGTTTTTCCCTCTTCGCTTCCTGAATCTTCTACCGCTGAGCCACATGTTCGGACAGGCCATGGCGACGTTTGTCCCGCCGATGCTGCCGGGCGTGGTGGTCTTCATGCGGGGATACAGTCCGGAAGAGATCATCCGCCAGATTCGCGGGCGGCGGATTTCGGTGCTGGTATCGGTGCCCAAAATTCTTGAGATCCTGCGCGAGTATGTCGTGCGGCAGTTTGCCGAGGCTGCCACGTCCCTGCCTTCAAACGCGCGCTGGCCAAGGCGATGGTGGCGCTACCGCCGAATTCATCGCCTGTTCGGGTGGAAATTCTGGGCATTCGTAGTGGGCGCGGCGCCGCTCGCGCCAGACGTGGAGGAATTCTGGTCGCGCCTCGGGTTCCTTACCATCCAAGGCTACGGCCTGACCGAAACTGCGCCGATCGTCACGCTCAATCATCCGTTCCACACGCGCCAGGGCACAGTCGGAAAGCCGATTGGCGGGGTAGAAGTGAAGATCGCGTCCGACGGCGAGATCCTGGTGCGCGGCGAAAATGTCAGCTCTGGATATTTCGGCATCAAAGCCGAATCCTCGGACAGCGGGTGGCTGCACACAGGCGACGTCGGCGACTTCGACGCTGAAGGGCGGTTGTCGATCAAAGGGCGCAAGAAGGAAATGATCGTCACGCCGGAAGGCCTGAATGTCTTTCCGGAAGATGTCGAGCGCGTGCTGGACCAAATTCCGGGCGTCAAGGAATCGGCGGCCGTGGGGAGGGACCGTGTTCACGCGGTCCTCGTTCTAGAACCCGGGACGGACGCCGCCGCGATCGTGCGTACCGCGAACAGCAAGCTCGAAGATCATCAGCGCATACAAGGGGTGAGCCTGTGGCCGGAGAGCGCGCTGCCGCGCACAGAAGGTACCGGCAAGCTGAAGCGGGCCGCCATCTGGCAATGGGTGGACTCAGGAGTCGCCGTGGAACCCGCACGGACCGGCAATACGGTGGAGCAATTGATCGCGCAGTATGCGCACGGGCGAACACTCACGGCGGAGACCACGCTTGAAGAGCTGGGCCTCAGTTCCCTGGAGCGCGTGGAAGTGATGATCCAGTTGGGCATAAACGAGCCGGATTTCCAGACGGCCCGCACCCTGGGCGATCTGTCTTCCATCCGCGAACATCCCGCTGTTGCTGCCGCAACCCCGGCGCAGGACATTCCGACTTGGCCCCGAAGGCGGCTGGCTTCGTTCGTGCGCGATCTGGGGTTAGCTCTCGTGATTCTGCCGCTTGCCCGTCTGTTCGCCCATCTGCGCATCGAAGGCCGCGAGAATCTTGAGAACTTAAACGCTCCGGTGATCTTTGCGTCCAATCACCAGAGCCACTTCGACGGTCCTTCGATTCTGATGGCGCTGCCGTATCGCCTGCGGCGGCGGGTGGCGATCGCGGCATCGCGCGAATTTTTCGCGGGGCACTTCCATCCCGGAAATTTCTCGCGCTGGCAAAGATTCACCAGCGGCCTCAGCTTTTTCTTGGCGTCTTTATTTTTCAACATCTTCCCATTGCCCCAGCGCGAGGCCGGCGCCGTAGAAGCTCTACGCTATGCCGGACGCCTGATCAGCGAGGGCTGGTGTGTGTTGATTTTCCCGGAAGGCGATCGCACAAATGCGGGCGAGATTCACTCCTTCCAGCCGGGCGTCGGGATGATGGCATCGCGGCTGGGGACCCAGGTAGTCCCCGTACGGCTGGAGGGCCTCGACCGGATCCTCCACAAGACCTGGCGCATGGCTAAGCCCGGCCCCGCGAGAATCCGCTTCGGGGCGCCGCTAAGTCTGAAGGGCGACGACTACACGTCGCTGGCGCAGCGCGTCGAACGCGCGGTCCGGGAGCTTTGACGATTGTCTAAAGACGTTCCGCAGACCCAGCGAACGTCTCTTCTGCTGTTGCCAAGTCGCCACCAAGTGAGACCACTTTGGCGCGCTGGCCTTCGGTCAGACGCTGCAACAGCAGTTCCTGGTTATTGCGGAAACGAACCGCATCCCGGTGGCGGCCCGCATCCATGCCGATTTGGTGGAACACCACCTCCTCTTCTCCTCGAAGCCCCAGCCCGGATTGCAGCCGCAGCGGGATGTCCCGCAGCACAAGCTGGGCTCCCGGCGGAATGCATACGGCACATGGCACCTGCCGCAGGCTAAACCAGGAACGCCATCCGCGCATTTCCTGGCGCTGCTCCAATTCCGCTGGTGATGTAAATCCAAGAGTTCCCGTAGGAAAGCGATAGACGGTGAGGTCTTCCCCTTCTATCGCGAGGCGGCTTCTTACTTCCGCGAGAGAATAGTCACACATAAGGGCGTCTCCGAATAAGTAGACACCCCGCGACCAAGGTTCGTTTCGCTAACCTTGCGACAGTATCTTTTCTAACTCGTCGGCGCCCGCTTTGGCGACGATTCCGTCCTGCGGAGAAGTCGCGCCGCTGATTCCAATAGCCCCAACGATTTTCCCGTATGCCATGAGGGGAAGCCCTCCCTCCACGGGGACGGCATTGGCGAGCGACAGCATGACGATCCGTCCGCCAGTTACCGCATCTTCGAGCGCCTTAGTGGGACGCTTGAACAACAATGCGCTCCGGGCCTTTTGGACGGACACCTCCTGGCTCGCGAGCTGAGAGTCATCCATGCGTTCCAGAAACATGAGGTTACCGCCGTCATCGACGATGGCGATGAACATGTTCCAGTTGTTTTTGATTGCCTCTTGTTCGGCGGCGGCGGCGATCCGCTTGGCGACAGCCAGCGTAAGGGCTTTCTTATCGGCGAGCATGTGGCTCAGTGTAGCAAGGTGAGCCTATGATGGTTCTCATGAGAATCGCAGCCTGCGTTGTGCTCCTCGTCGGCATCGCCGCTGGTCAAGCTCCCCCTATAGACTGGAAAGCCCAGGAAGCCGAGATTCTGCGCCACTACAGCGCCCTGATCCAGATCGACTCGAGCAATCCGCCCGGAAACGAGACGGCGGTGGTCGCCTACATCAAGAAAGTTTTCGACACGGAGGGCATCCCATCGCAGATGTTTGCGCTCGACCCAGCCCGAGCCAACCTGGTGGCGCGGATCAAGGGTAACGGCACCAAGCGCCCGATTCTCATCATGGCTCACACCGATGTGGTGGGTGTGCAACGCGAAAAGTGGCCGGTGGACCCCTTCGGGGCGATCCGCAAGGACGGCTACGTCTGGGGCCGCGGCTCGGTAGACGACAAAGACAAACTGGCCGCGAATCTGATGCTGATGCTGCTGCTGAAACGCACCGGCGCAAAGCTCGATCGTGATGTAATCTTCCTGGCCGAATCGGGGGAGGAAGGCACCACCAAGCCGGGCATCGAGTTCATGGTGAATCAGCACTTCAGCCAGATCGAAGCCGAGTTCTGCCTGACCGAAGGTGGAGGCGCCGCCCTCAATGGAGGGCGCGTCACAGCCGTAAGCGTCTCGACCACCGAGAAGCTGCCGCGCCGGATCCGGCTGGTGGTGAACGGGACGTCCGGGCATGGGTCGGTCCCTCGAACCGATAATGCCCTGGTGCATTTATCGGCAGCCGTTGCGAAGATCGGAACCTGGGAAACGCCCTTGCGCTTGAACGACACCACCCGAACCTATTTCGAACGCTTGGCCGGCATCAGTTCGCCGGAAATGGCGGCGCGCTATAACGGAATCACCGACTCGCGCCGCAGCGCCGCGATCCAGCGTTATCTGGCTGAGAACGAACCCATGCACTATTCCATGTTGCGGACGTCTGTGGTCCCGACCATCCTCAATGCGGGATTCCGTATGAACGTGATCCCTTCGCAGGCCGAAGCCACCATTGATGTCCGCATGGCGCCTGGCGAGGAAGACAAATCCTTCTTCGATCAGATGCAGCGCCTGATCGGCGATCCCGCAGTGAAGATCGAGCGTTTGACCGATGGCGATCGCCCCCCGACGCCTCCCTCGCGCCTCGACACGGACATGTTTCGCGCTCTCGAGAATGTGAGCAAGCGGCTTTATCCAGGCTCGGTAACGCTGCCGACGATGCTCACCGGCGCCACCGACATGGCGTTCCTGAGAGTCAAGGGCGTCCAGAGCTATGGCATCGGGCCGGCGTCGAGCGATACGGATCGCAGCAATTACGGCGCGCATAGCGACGTCGAGCGGCTGCTGGAATCCTCGCTCTACAGCTTCGCCCGGTTTACCTGGGAATCCGTTATGGAAGTCTCGGCGAGCAAATAGGTTTCCCTACGAAAATGCTGCGGGCTCTGACGCGCGAGGTTAGTCCTGCGCTTGCGAATTGCGAGCTGGAATTCCTGGATCGCGAGCCTATCGATTTAGCTTTGGCCGTCGAGCAGCATCGCCAATATCAAGAGACTTTAGCGGACCTGGGCGCTAAGGTCGAGATTCTGCCGGCGGAGCCCGATCTGCCAGATAGCGTTTTCGTGGAAGACCCGGTGATCGTTTTGGACGAAATCGCGGTGATGACGCGCATGGGTGCCACGTCGCGCCGAGGTGAGAGTGACACTCTGGCGCGAGCGTTGACAATGTATCGCGAGCTGTCGCCCATCGTCGAACCGGCGACCCTTGAAGGCGGCGACGTGATGAGGATCGGAAAGACTCTCTATGTGGGTTACTCGCGGAGGACCAACATCGCCGGTATCCAGCAGCTCGCGACGATGCTGCATCCGCTGGGATATTTCGTCGTGCCCGTGGAAGTGCGCGGCTGCCTGCACCTCAAAACCGCATGCACCTACATCGGCGATGACACGGTACTGGCGAACCGCGCCTGGATGGATCCGGACGCGTTGTGCAGTCTGAAGATTCTCGACGTGCCTGAGCCTCGGGGCGCGAATGCGCTGCGGATCGCCGATACGGTTCTCATGCCCGCGGCGTTCCCCCGGACGCGAGAATTGCTCGAGCGCTCGGGCTTCCGCGTGCGCGCCATCGACAACTCGGAAATGCTAAAGGCCGAGGCGGGCGTCACCTGCACCAGCCTGCTGTTTGAGACAGCCTAGAACCGCACCAACGACCTCTGCAGCGCCCCAATCGATTCTGCCGAGCCCGTGAACATATCCGGCGGAAATTGGCGGACCCGACCAATCTCGCTGGCGATCGCGCCGGCACTGAAATTGTTCACACCCATGCCGGCCAGATATTGCAAGCGCAAGTCGATATCGCGATTGATCTGCGCATTCGCGAGCCACGGCCGCAGGTCGGACGCACGACCAAGGTAGGTGTCCAGGAGACTCAGCGCGGTTGGGAATCCGACCTGTTGCAGCGACGCCCGCACTTTCGCATAATCCGGACGATCCAGGCGAGCCTGCAGCACGTCCACGTCAATCTTGGTAGGCTCGACTTGGCCCAGCAGGACCACGTCGTAACCCTGACCGTTGTTGTCGTTGGCCCAGATGGTTCCGTTGGGAAACACTTCGAAGAACGTGGCGATCTCGCTCTTCACGGTATCCGGATCGCTCTCGTAGAGGGGCACCCATTGCGTGATCACGCCGCCCGGCTTCATATGGCGCTTGCATTCTTCGAAATACTCTTTCGAGTAAAGCGTCGCGGCGCCTTTCACCCAGGGATGTATGGGATCAGAAGTAATGATGTCGAACTTCTCCGCCGTGGTCAGCACGAAGTGACGCGCGTCGTCATAGTGAATATCCGTCCGCGGGTCATTGAGCACGTGATAGTTCTCGTCTCCGAAATACTGCGTCGCGGCGGGCGGGATCAGCTTCTCGATCTCACAGATGACGATTCGCATGATTTCGGGATAGGTTGTGAACGACCCCGCCGTGACGCCCGCCCCGAAGCCGACAATCAGCACCGAGCGCGGATCCTTATCGACCAGCGCCGAGATGTGCCCCAGCATGCGCTGGAGCCGCATATCGAACGGTTCGGTCGAAGCCTCCACCTTTCCGCTGACGTGAAAATAGCGTTGGCCGCTGGGAAGTTGCGAAATAACCACTGACGAGTTCATGCCTTCCCCGATATACAACGGCCGGCCGGCGTCCGTTGTCGTGATGCTGCGGCGGCCGTATGCGAGCGACAGCCAGGGCACTTCGTCCGCCGTCCGAATCAGCAACGAGATCACAAAACAACCCGCCAGCATGTATCCCGCAAAAGCTTTCCCCAGATACGCGAGCGCCAGCATGGCTCCAACGGCGGAGAGCGTCATCAGGATTCTCTCTGCATTTTGGGTCCCTACAAGGGGTATGATCACGATGCTGAAAGCCAGCGCCCCGAGAATCGCACCCACGGTATTCGCCGCGTAGGTCTCCCCTGCCAAACGTCCTGGATCCTCACCGGGCGCCGCAACCGCCGCGAGCGCTAGCGGAAAGCTCGCTCCCCACATGAGCGTGGCAGGCAGTACCGCCCAGAGGCTGCGCGCCAGATCGACCTGGAAAGTAAACCATGGGCTGCTCGACAAAATCGGATTCACTGGCCAGTAAGGGATCGAATCGGCCAGCATGTAGGCCGTCCACCCGATGCCCGCAGCCGCCAGAAACTGGCATAGTCCCAGCGCGACTCGCGGCCGCGAGATCGATCGCGACAGCAATGCACCGACGCTGCTGCCGATTCCCAATCCGACGAGAAATACCGCAAGAATCACCGAGAACGTGTACACCGTGGCGCCCATCATGGTCGCCAGCAGTCGTGTCCAGACCACTTCGGCGCCCAGGGCGCACATGCCGGAAATCCCGATCACGAGATACACAGTCTTGGCATCCGCCGATCTCACGGGGCTCGAGGCGGAGGTCGTGTCGCTGGTTTCTAAACTCGTCGGGCTGTAGTCGGTCGAGCGAGCCAGCAACAGCGCAAGTCCGCCGACTGCCACATTGATGCCCACTGCAACGTAAGTGGTGAACGCCATGTCATAGACGCGCAACAGATAGAATCCCGCGATCAGGCATCCGAAAACCGCGCCTGCGATGTTGCCGCCGTAGAAAAATCCAAGCCAGGAGATGCCACTCGGCGTGGTCTCGATCCAGCGCGCTATGGCGGGCAGAGACGCGCCCATCAAGAGGGTCGGCGGCAAGAGGCAGATCGCCGCCACCACGGCCCTTAGAAACACGCCTTGCAGTCCGATGCTGGCAACGGCGGCGTAGACCCGGTCGAGCACCGGAATCAGCCACAGCACCAGCAGCCCCAGCACTCCGATCCCGAGTTCGAGATACGCGTACACACGCAGTGGATGAATCCGCGCCGAAATCTCCCTAGAAAGCAGGATGCTGCCCAGGCACATCCCGCCCATAAAGGTACCGAGCAACGCGCCGAGCGATACCGCGGACGAACCGATTGCCAACTGTAGCAATTGAAACCAGACAATCTCGTAAATTAATGCCGCACATCCGCTTCCGGCGAACAGGACCAGCAGGATGGGCAGGTACGGTCGCGACGAACTTTGGTGTTGTTCCATGTAAACGGTTTATGATACCCACAGTGACGACCTTCACGGCGATTCTAGTTACCCAAGACGATGGAAAGACTTCCGCATCCATTCAAAAACTTGAGCGTTCGGCCCTTCCGCCAGGAGAAGTCTTGGTGCGGATCGCCTATTCCAGTCTGAATTACAAAGACGGCCTGGCTGTGACCGGAAGGCCCGGGGTGATCCGCAACTTCCCGATGGTTCCGGGCGTCGATTTCGCTGGCACTGTCGAAGAATCGTCCTCGCCCGACTTCGAGACTGGCGACCAAGTCGTCGTGACCGGTTGTGGGACTTCGGAAACCATGTGGGGCGGATACGCGCAACTGGCGCGCTTGAATGCGGAACACGTTGTTCCGCTTCCCAAAGGAATGACGCTCGTTCAAGCCATGGGTATCGGAACGGCCGGCTTCACCGCGATGCAGAGCCTGCTTGCACTCGAAAAGCACGGCCTGAAGGCCGGAGGCCGCGAAGTTTTGGTCACGGGAGCAGCGGGCGGCGTCGGCAGCCTGGCGATTGCGCTACTGGCGAATCTCGGATATAAGGTCGTGGCCTCCACGGGCAGGCCGGAGCTGCACCAGTATCTGCGAAGTCTCGGCGCTACAGACATGCTGAGCCGTACCACGTTGGCAGCGCCTTCCAAGCGTCCTCTGGACAGCGAGCGTTGGGCGGCGGCCGTTGATTCGGTGGGCGGTGACACATTGGCGGCAGTGCTGCGATCTCTCGCGCAGCACGGGAGCGTGGCTGCGTGCGGACTTGCCGGCGGCGCCGCGCTCAGCACCACCGTATTCCCGTTCATCCTGCGCGGCGTAAACCTGCTAGGGATCGATTCGTCGAAGGCGACGAAGGAGTTGCGTCTGGAGATCTGGTCGCGATTGGCGAAGGACCTTCCCGTGAAACTCGTGGATTCCTTGACCGACGTCGCCCCACTGGGCAAAGTTTTCGAGCTGGGGGAGAAAATTCTCGCCGGGCAGATTCGCGGCCGCGTGGTCATCGACGTAAACGCCTAATGGTAGATTCAAGGTAATGCGTGCTTCGCTCGCCTATGGCCGGACGGGTCTTGAGATTGATCTCCCCGATTCGCACGAATATAGCGTTCTCAAATCGCCATCAATCGCGGCTCTGGCGGATCCTGTCGCGCCGATCGAAGCCGCGCTGGATAGGCCGGTTGCAGGTCCGTCCCTAGCGATGCTCGCGGCGGGCAAGAGTACCGCTGCGATTTCGGTCTGCGATATCACACGCCCAGCGCCGAATCCCATAGTCCTGCCGCCCCTGCTGCGACGTCTGCAAGCAGCGGGCATTCCGAAAGAGGGCATCCGCATCCTGATCGCCACCGGCCTGCACCGCGCGGCGACACCGGCTGAAATTCGACACATCGTGGGCGAAGAAATCGCCGCCAATTTCGAGGTTCTCAATCATGACGCGCGCAACGCGGCCCAGCATTGCCGCCTCGGTACTACTAAATCGGGCACTCCTGTATTCGTAGACGAGCGCTTTATCGGCGCAGACCTGCACCTGTCCCTCGGATTCATCGAGCCGCATCTGATGCTGGGATTTTCCGGCGGCCGCAAACTGGTAGCGCCCGGCCTGGCCGCGGACGCGACGATCAAGGAATTGCACAGCTCGCGCTTCATGCGCGACGCGCGGGCGCGTGAAGGATCAGTTGACGATAATCCGCTCCATGCAGAGCTCCTGGAA
>Ga0105239_10009471_pt1 | contig 10975 bp, 9 predicted proteins | sample KBSC44metaG_FD_92761 | JGI IMG/M metagenome (GOLD analysis project Ga0105239, IMG submission 92761) | Corn rhizosphere microbial communities from Kellogg Biological Station, Michigan, USA - KBS C4-4 metaG | ecosystem: Host-associated > Plants > Roots > Rhizosphere > Soil | place: Michigan, USA...
CACCCGGGAGAGGCGCTTAGACTTCTCGAAGATCAAGAACCGGAGGAAGCGACGCTCCTTGTAGGGATCGATGTCGCTCTGCTCCGCACCGAAGCCTATCTTGCGGCGGGAGACCCTGCCGCAGCGCACCGCTGGCTTCAGCGCGCGCTGAACGAGATCGACTCCCACCAAATAGACTACCGACGTCCCCGCGCCGAACGGCTGGCGGCACAGCTCTAAAGAAGAGAACGTGGTATTGCCCCTCCACGCCGCTCTTTGAGCGCCGCGAATGGCGCTGTTTTCCAAGCGGATGCCCGCTGGCGATATAGGAGAAGATCAACTTGCACGTTGCCGGAACGCTTGACGCCTCCCGCTGTTATGTAGCGTTGAGGAAGTCTCTCGGTGCCGACGCGTGCTGATGGGGTAACCTGTATCGCTATGCTTCGACAATTCTTCGCCTACTACCGACCCCACCACCGCCTCTTTATCCTCGACTTCTCCTGTGCGGTCATCTCCGGCCTGCTGGAGCTGGCCTTTCCGCTGGCGGTCAAGGCGTTTGTCGATAAACTTCTGCCCAGTCAGAACTGGGGGCTGATCCTCGGCGCGGCGGCTGGCCTGCTCGGCATCTACCTCTTCAACACCGTTCTTCAGTTCGTTGTCAACTACTGGGGCCACGTTCTGGGCATCTCTATCGAGACCGAGATGCGCCGCCGGATCTTCGACCACCTCCAGAAGCTCTCCTTCCGCTTCTACGATAACCAGAAGACGGGTCATCTGGTCGCCCGCGTTACCAAGGATCTGGAGGAGGTCGGCGAGGTCGCCCACCACGGACCGGAGGACGCCTTCATCGCGGTAATGACCTTCCTCGGCTCCTTCTTCCTCATGCTGACCCTCAACCCGACCCTGGCGCTGATCACTGGTCTGGTCGTCCCCCCGATGACCTGGATCTCCGCCCGCTACGGTGGCGCGATGACTCGCACCATGCGAACGCTCTTCTCCCGGGTAGGCGACTTCAACGCGCGGATCGAGGAGAATGTCGGCGGTATCCGGGTCGTTCAGGCCTTCGCGAACGAGGACCACGAGCGCGCCCTCTTCGCCCGCGATAACAGCCGCTACCGGGATACCAAACTCGATGCCTATCGGCTGATGTCCAAGAGCATGTCGCTCAGCTACATGACGATGCGGATCGTCCAGCTCTTCGTCATGATCGCCGGCGCCTACTTCGTCCTCCACGGCAAGCTCACCGTTGGCGGCTTCATGGGCTTCCTGCTGCTCGTGAACGTCTTCTTCCGCCCCGTCGAGAAGATCAACGCCGTCCTGGAGAGTTACCCGAAAGGGATCGCCGGCTTCAAGCGCTATACCGAGCTTCTGGGCACGCAGCCCGATATCGCCGATGCCCCCGATGCCGTCGAAGTCGGCCATCTCCGCGGCGAGATCCGCCTGCAGGGCGTCACCTTCGGCTACGACTCCCATAAGCGTGTGCTGAACGACATCGATCTGATGATCTATCCCGGCGAGACCGTTGCCTTCGTCGGTCCCAGCGGTGCGGGTAAGACCACGATCTGCTCGCTGATCCCTCGCTTCTACGAGATCGAGGCCGGCCGGATCACGGTAGATGGCACCGATATCCGGCAGATGACCCTCGCCTCGCTGCGCCGCAACATCGGGATCGTCCAGCAGGACGTCTTCCTCTTCGCCGGTACCATCCGCGAAAACATCGCCTACGGCCGGCTCAATGCCACCGAAGCGGAGATCCTGGAGGCGGCGCGCCGCGCCCGACTGGATGCGATGATCGCCCAGCTCCCTAACGGTCTGGACACGGTGATCGGCGAGCGCGGCGTCAATCTCTCCGGCGGCCAGAAGCAGCGCCTGGCGATCGCCCGCATGTTCTTGAAGAACCCGCCGATCCTGATCCTGGACGAAGCGACCTCCGCTCTGGACACCGAGACCGAGCGCGCCATTCAGGCATCCCTCGCCGAACTCTCCGTTGGCCGCACCACCCTGGTCATTGCGCACCGCCTGGCTACCATCCAGAACGCAGATCGCATTGTGGTCGTCGACGAGACCGGCGTCGCCGAACAGGGCCGCCACCACGAACTCGTCGCCGCCGGCGGCGTCTATCAGCGCCTCCACGAAGCCCAATACGGTGGCCCCGACTACGCCCGCTCCCTGATCACGCGCAGCTGATAAAGCCAGATATGTAGGAGAAGCTGCCTTGTCAACACATACCTTCCGCTGTAGTGTCCGTCGACCAGATCCGAAGGCCCTGGAACTAGTGAAAGCAATTCGACAATGGCAGGCTGAGGATGCTGTCACCGATGAAGTCGAACTGGCTCGGCGCGATGAAGCGCGCCGCGAGTTGGAGGGCAACCTGGATCGCTACCGTCGTGAGTCAGGGATGCGGGAACTCTTTCCGAAAGGCGGCTAACGGCCCTATCGCCACTCTTAGCGTCGCGTTAGAGTGGCGATAGTTCATATGCGCGGAGTTACCCGAGGCGATCCGACGACGCATTGATGGCGCGATATTGCACACCACCTCTTACACGGCAGTCCGCGAAGGCGGACTTTGTGCCCTTTTAGGCCGCATCTTTAGATGCCGGCTCTCTTAGGGCGCCGCCAGTGGCAAAAAGCTGGCCTTTTACCACGCTGTCCTCTCTGAGCGATAATGCCCAGGAGGCAGCAAGCATCGTGAGCTACGGCAAAGTCATCGTCCTGCAAGGGCCGTCGAGCGCGGGGAAGAGCACGCTGGCGAAGGCGCTGCAGTCTTCCCTCGACGACTACTGGTGGGCGCTGGAGGCGGACGATATCACCCGGATGCAGCCGATCTGGCGGCCAGAAGGGGCCTTCTGGAACCCGACAATCGAGGAACGGCCACATCCATCGTGGGATCACGATACGCGGCTGGCGCGCTGGCTCGACGGCTACTTCGGGTGCCTGGCCACGATCGCGAAGAGCGGGAGCAACGTCATCGCCGTCGGCGGCTGGCTACAGACCTCCTGGCTGGTGCAATGGGCGGACTCTCTAATCGGTATCGATGCCCTCTGTATCGGCGTCTACTGCCCTCTCGAAGAGCTGGAGCGCCGCGAGATACACCGCGGAGACCGCGGCATCGGCTACGCGCGTTCCCACTACGATATCGTCCACACCCATGCACCCTACGATGTGGCGGTCGATTCTCGGGCGATGACGCCTGAGGAGATGGCCGCCCGAATACGCGCGGCGTTGCAGGCGCCACCGGCACTCCCTTTCTTCGAACGAATCCGCCGCGAGCGCCCCGAATAATCTAAAATAAATATGTCCGCCGCAACGGATCTCATCCGTTATAGATCGGAGCGCGCCGCAGGGGCGGCGCGCTCCGATCTATAATTCCCACAGGGAAAGGGGAAGCGGCATGAGTGAGTTTATCTTCCTGTATCGTAGTGAGGGCAATGCCGGGTCACCGGAGCAGATGCAGCAGCGTATGCAGCACTGGATGGCCTGGATGAAGCGCCTGGGTGAGAATGGTCATCTCAAAGATCCCGGCCAACCGCTGGAGACCGCCGGTAAGGTCGTGCGCATGCACGATACCGTTACCGACGGACCTTACGCAGAGACAAAAGACCTGATCGCGGGCTATACGCTGATCGAGGCGCGGGACCTCGATCAGGCTGCCGCCCTTGCGGCCGGCTGCCCGATCTTCGAGGTCGGCGGCCTGGTCGAAGTGCGTCCGATCATCAAACTGGATCTGTAGGCAATCCGTGAACGAGGTCAGCGACCATCTCTTCCGCCGGGAGTCGGGACGATTGGTCGCGACCCTCACCCGGATCTTTGGGGTCCACAACCTCGCGCTGGCAGAAGACGTCGCCCAGGACGCCTTCTGCCGCGCTCTGGAGGTCTGGAAGCTACGCGGCGTCCCCGAAAATCCCTCCGCCTGGCTGATGACCACGGCGAAGAACCGCGCCCTCGATGTCCTGCGGCGGGAGCGGACTGCCCGCACCTTTGCTCCGGAGTTAGGCCGCCTGCTGCAGAGCGAGTGGACGCTGGCGCCTACTCTGGAGGAGCAACTCTCCCCGCCGGCGATCCGCGACGATGAGCTGCGGATGATGTTCTCCTGCTGCCAGCCACGCCTGCCGGAGACGGCACAGGTCGCGCTGATCCTGCACCTGCTCTGCGGCTTCAGTATCGGCGAGGTCGCGGCGGCATTCCTGAGCAGTGAGGCCGCGATGGAAAAGCGGCTCTGGCGCGCCAAGAAGGCTCTTGCCGGCTCCCAGACCCTCTTCGATCTCAACGGGGACCAGATTCCAGGCCGCCGGAAGGTCGTGCAGCGAGCGCTTTATTTGCTCTTCAACGAGGGCTACCACGGCGCCTGCGCCGAATCAGCCGTACGTGTGGAGCTCTGCCAGGAGGCGATCCGACTGGCACGCCTGCTGCTGGCGCACCCGCTGACCGCCACACCGACGAGCTATGCGCTTGCCGCGCTGATGTATCTGCACGCCGCGCGTCTACCTGCCCGTCTCAACGCCGCCGGTGAGCTAAACGCCCTCTGCGACCAGGACCGCTCCCTCTGGGACACCGCGCTATTGGCGGAGGGACAGCATCTTCTGGATCTCTCCGCCACCGGAATCGATCTCTCCGAATACCATATCGAGGCAGGGATCGCCGCCCTTCACGGCGCCGCGAGTGGTATCCCCGACACCGACTGGACCGCCATCGTCTTCCTCTACGACCTGCTCCTGCAGCGCCGTCCCTCTCCGGTCGTCGCCCTGAGCCGCGCGATCGCCCTGGCGCAGCGAGACGGTCCGGAGGCAGGAATCACTGCGATCCAGGAGATCCCCGATGTCGACCGTCTCGCCCGCTATCCCTTCTACTTCGCCGCGCTCGGGGAGCTAGAGTTACAGCGCGCCCGCCCGGAGACCGCCCGTCCGCACTTCACGCAGGCGCTTGCCCTCGCGCGCAGCCCGACCGAACGCCGTTTTCTGGAGCGCCGCCTGGAAGCCACCGCCCCTCGACTCACACCACAGAGGCCATGCGCATCGCCGGTATAATAGACGTCAAGAACTTGCGTAAAAGGCGGGTAAGGCGTGATGGAGGAGCAAAAGCAGCCCCTCAGTCCGATGGAAGAGCTGATCCGATGGCAGGAGGAGAACCCGAATGTCTGGGGCGATCAGGATGAGAACGGGATCGATCTCGCGCATCTGCGCGAGAACCTGAAATTGACGCCGGCCGAGAGGCTTCGGCAGCATGAACGCGCGCGCCTATTCGCCGCGCACGTGGAGAAGGCCGGTGAGCGATACCGACAGGCTCATAGAAACCGTTCGGGCATTTCGTGATGCGGATATCAAGTTCGTCTTGATCGGTGCCCTGGCAATGATCGCCCATGGCACCAACACCCTGACCCAGGATGCGGACTTTGCGTATGCTATCGAGTCCGAGAATCTGGAGCGTTTAGCGGCCTTTCTTGCCAGTATCCGTGCACGTGTGCTAGGACGCCCCGCAAACGACGGCTTCGTCATCGATACCGGGCTTCTACAAAGAGTCCGCTTCCTGAACCTGGATACGACCCTGGGAAAGCTGGATGTGCTGCGTGAGATTGGCGGGGTTGATTCATTCGAAGGTCTATGGGCACGTGCGGTACCGATGGACTTCGGCGGCTTTATGGTACGTGTCGCCTCGATCGACGACCTGATCGCGATGAAGCGCGCGGCCAACCGACCGAAAGATCAGAACCACCTCTACGAACTGCTCGCCCTCAAGAAACTGCTGGAGTCGGAGTAGTTCCGTTTCTTGTCCGCGTGCATATTTGCCATCCCTCCATCCTCGGGCGATAATGCGCAGGAGGCTTTTGACCGTCAGGTTCAGGCTCCGGAAGTGTACTTTGATCCATGAGCATTCTGACAGTCGCCAATGTGGCCAAGAGTTTTGCGGCGGACCTTCTCTTCTCCGAGATCACCTTTAGCCTGGCCGCCGGCCAGAAGATGGGACTGATCGGCCGTAACGGCGGCGGGAAGACTACCCTGCTGAAGATCCTCCTCGGGCAGGAGACGCCGGAACCCAGTGTCCTCAGACCGGCGAACATCGTGATGGCGCCGAAGGTATCCCTGGCGAGTGGACGGCGGATGGGCTATCTCCGCCAGGAGGCGCCGGTCCATCCCGAACGGACCATCGCCGAGGAGATCGAAGTCGCTATGGCGCCGATCCGTGCGATCCAGGCCCGGATCACAGCGGCCGAGCACGCCATGAGCGATGCCACCGACGATGCGGCGCTGGAGAAGGCGATGGCCGATTACACCGCCGCGCACGATGACTTCGAGTCCCATGGCGGGTACGCGGTCGAAGCCGAGCGGGATGCCGTCCTGCTGCGGCTCGGCTTCGGACCGGAGGTGCTCGAAAAGCGCGTCGGCTCCTGTTCCGGGGGCGAGCAGACACGCCTCGCCCTTGCCAAGCTCGTCCTCACCCGCCCCGATCTGCTGATCCTCGACGAGCCCACGAACCACCTGGATATCGCCGCGACCGAATGGCTGGAAGGCTTTCTGAAGGAGTACCCCGGCGCCGTGCTGCTGGTCAGCCACGACCGCTATTTCCTGGATGCCGTCACCGATACGATCGCGGAGCTGGAGAACCAGCGGCTGACCCTCTACAAGGGGAACTACTCGCACTTCCGGCGGCAAAAAGAGGAGCGGCTGCTCCGCCAGCAGGAGATGTACGATCTGCAGCAGGCCGAGATCGCACGCCTGCAGGATCTGATCAAGCGCAATATGGGCGCCGATGCCAATGCCAGCAATATCCGCCACAAGACCCAGGGCCGGATCGATCGCATGGTGAAGATCGACGCGCCGCGCACCGACACGCAAACCGTCCGGGCAAAAATCGACTCCGCTGGCGCGGGCCGGATCGGGCGCGAAGTGTTGCGCCTCTCGGATCTCTCCAAAACCTACGGGGAGCGGACGCTGTTCGCACACCTGAGCGGGGTGGTCGAGCGGGGGGACCGGCTCGGGCTGGTCGGGCCGAACGGCACCGGGAAGACGACGCTGGTGCGTATCCTGCTCGGGGAGGAGTCGCCGACAGCTGGGACGCTCGCCTATGGCCACAATGTCCGGCGGGCCTACTTCTCGCAACACGCCACGGATGCTCTGGATACCGGAAAGACCGTCCTGGAGACCCTGATGGATGCCGCGGTGACCTACACGGAGACCCAGGCACGCAACTACCTGGCGCGCTTTCTCTTCACCGGCGACGATATCCGCAAGACGGTGGGGATGCTCTCCGGCGGCGAGAAGAATAAACTCGCTCTGGCGCGAATGCTGCTCGATCCCTGTAATCTGCTGATCCTGGACGAGCCGACGAACCACCTGGATATCGAATCGTGCGAGACCCTGACACAGATGCTCTCGGACTACGAAGGGACCCTGCTGCTGGTCAGCCACGACCGCTATCTGCTGAACGCCGTGACGACAAAGACCCTCGGCCTCATCGGCGACGGTGGCGCGGTCTTCGCCGAAGGCAACTACGCCGCCTGGCGGGAGTCGCTGCAGCCGTCACCCGCTGCGGTGACTCCGGCGCCCGCTGCAGCAGTACCGCCCAAATCGAACGGAAACGGCGCCGCCTCTCCGGCCGTCGCAACATCTAAACTCAGCCCCCGCGAGCTGAGCAAAGCCCGTATCAAAGCGCACGACACCGTGACCCGTGCCGAACGCGCCGTCCATCAGAACGAATCCCGTCTCGCCGAAGTCGAAGCCGCCCTGGCTACCGGCGGCAAAGACGTCGACCTCATCGCCCTCGCCGCCGAGCACACCCGTCTCCAAGGCGAGATCGAGGCGGCCGTCGCGGCCTGGGAACGCGCCGTCGCCGAGCAGGAAGCGCTGGGTTAAGAAAGGACACCTTCGTGGCCGCCAGCGGCAGTCATCTTCAGGGCGGGAAGTTTACCGCCAGCCATACGACCGTGATCGATGCGGCGAAAGCGCCGGCGGTCGCGGCCGAGAAGCTCGACTGCGTCACGAAGGTATCTCTCGGCCTGATCAAAAAGCTGCCGGTCGGGGTCCCGGCGATCAAGTTCACGGACGAGAGCGATACCTGTCTTCTGGCGAAGATCCGCGGCACCGCCTCTCTGCAGGAGGTCCGCGTCTACACGACGGATAAACAGCTCACCAAAGAGGCCATGGCCCGAGCCATGCGCGGGTAACTCTTCCCCTCGGCGTTGGCCGACGGGAAAAGGGCCACGGCTGTCGAATAGTACGACCGTCTACCCGTTCCAGGAAGAAGATCCGTTTTGGGAAAAAGCCGTATGCGCCGTCGAGGCCTTGCCTGTCGCCTCACGCTCGTCGCCCTGTCACTGGGAGGCGTCACTGTCGTCTCCTGTGTACACGCCCAGCAAGCGCCGCCTGCAGCGGCGGCAGCAATTCCGACAAAGCCCCTGCTGGAGATGCAGGCTGGCGCGGAGAAGCGGGCGACGCCCACGTCGGACCAGGTGACGGTGGCGCGCAGTACGGACGCTGCCGTGCCGGGGATCGTGGTCACGATCCAACCCGGCAAAGAAGACTATCCCGGTATCCGTATTCCGCCCGATGGCGGCTCCTGGGATCTGGCCGCCTATGGGCACGTCGAGGCCCGCGTCGTCAATACGGGCGATAAGCCGCTCTTTCTGTCGCTACGCGTAGATAACGCCGGGAACTGGCAGGACAACCCCTGGAATACCGAGTCGATCACCCTGGCGCCGGGCGCTTCCGGAACCATCTCCACTATCTTCGGGTATGCCTACGGCAAAAAGCCGGGCTTTGCTCTCAATCCGGCGGCCGTCGTCAACGTCCTGCTCTTCGCCGGCAAGTCCGACAGCGTTCAGAGCTTTCGGCTGGAGTCCCTGCAGGCGGCCGGCCCGGCAGGGGAGAAGCCGCCGGTCGCTCCGGAGGACGTGCGGACGAAGCCGGTAAGCGACACCCTGTTCGGCCCCGGAGCGCCCGCCGGCACCGTGGCCGCCAGCGCCGTCGCCGGCGCGCAGGTGTCGGTTGTTCCCGGGCTGGGACCGCGCCCGGCGCTCCGTACCGTCATTCCGGCGACCAGCGATGCCGTGCTTACCCTGAAACCGGTGATCGGACGCTGGGACCTGCGCGACTATCTCGAAGTGCGGGTCGCCGTACGCAACGGCGGGACAAAGCCAGAGACACCCCGGGTCCGCCTGGAGACGAACGGCGGTACCGGAGACTGGATCACCGCTCCGGCGCCGCTCGCTCCCGGCGCCGCCGGCACGATCGTCATCCCGTTCCTGTCGGCCGGCCCTATAGATCTCAGCAAGCCGGAGACAAACAGCCGCCTGACCAGCGATGCCGTCAGCGCCGTTACCATCGGGGTTCTACCGGCCGACAACGAGCAGGCGATCATCGTCGACTCGGTCAGGGCAGGCCGCCCCGCGGCATCGCTGCCAGGTTGGCTGGGCAAGCGGCCGCCCGTAGAAGGGGAGTGGGTCAAGACGCTCGATGAGGAGTTTAAGGACAAAACGCTCGATACCTCGATCTGGAGCATCTACGGCGAAAACTACTGGGATAAGCAGAGCCACTGGAGCAAGGACGACATCCTGCTCGGCGATGGCGTCGTCAAACTGCGCTACGAGAAGAAGACCGGCTTCAACAACGACGATCCCAAAGCGAAATCCTCCAACTACGCGGCGGGCTACCTGCACACATACGATAAGTGGTCGCAGCGCTACGGCTACTTCGAAGCCCGGATGAAGCTGCCGACTGCCCCCGGCCTCTGGCCCGCCTTCTGGATGATGCCGGACCGCCGCGACCGGTCGAAGTCACAGGGGGAGCGCCAGGACACCGGCAACGGCGGGATGGAGTTCGATATCATGGAGCACCTTACCCGCTGGGGACCGACACGCTACAACATCGCCATGCACTACGATGGCTACGGCAGCGACCATAAGAGCCTCGGTTCCGACCGCATCTACATCCAACCGGATAAGGACGGCTATATCACCTGCGGCCTTCTCTGGACCCCCGGCCTGGCAGTCTACTACGGCAACGGCCGCGAAGTGCTTCGCTGGGAGAACCCCCGTATCTCGAACGTCCCCGAGATCCTGATGTTCACCCTGCCCATGGGCGGCTGGGACAACAGCCCCCTGGAAGACGCGAAACTCCCCGATGACTTCATCATCGACTACGTCCGCGTCTGGCAGCGCAAAGACCTGTCATCCCCCACGGACGGCAAGCTGCCGTCCGCCCCGCCTGATGCGACTGCGGCAAAGCCGTAGCCGGGCCATCGTCTAACATTCTTGACGGTTGGACGCATTCACCGAAAAAGTGCAAGAATCGTGCGCTTCGATCCTAACCGCCGCTACCCGGTTGCGGCTACAGTGGATCGAAACGTGACGGCTTTTGCCGGCCGGCAAAAGCCGCAAGAGGTGAATGACCATGCCCCTATCGCGCCGGCGGCTGCTGGAGATTGCCGGCGCCGCTGCCGTATCGCTCTCGGCAGATCTTAGCTCCTCCGCCAAAGCTGCTCCCGGAGCAGTAAGCACGCTGGAGCAGGAGTTCGCCTCGCCGCCTGCCGCCGCCCGCCCCTGGGTCTACTGGTTCTGGCTCAACGGCAATATCACGGCGGAAGGCATCACCGCTGATCTGGAAGCCATGCACCGGGTCGGTATCGGCGGTGCGCTGATCATGGAGGTTGATCAGGGGACGCCGGCAGGGCCGGTCGCCTTCGGTGGGCCGGAGTGGCGACGCCTGTTCCAGTATGCCTGCGCCGAGGCAAAACGGCTTGGCCTGGAGATCAACATGACCAACGATGCCGGCTGGTGCGGCAGCGCCGGTCCCTGGATCACGCCGGAGCTCTCCATGCAGGTGGTCGTCGCCGCGGAGACCACGCTCCGCGGCCCCCAGACCTACCGCGGCCCGCTGGCACCGCCGAAGAGCACCGCCGGCTACTACCGGGACATCGCGGTTCTTGCCGTGCCGACGGCAGCGCCGGGACGCCTGGCACAGAAAGATCGGCTTATCGATCTCACGGATCGATTTCGAAACGGCCG